>Ga0316232_1004091_pt1 | contig 12673 bp, 17 predicted proteins | sample TBHtaG_FD_206006 | JGI IMG/M metagenome (GOLD analysis project Ga0316232, IMG submission 206006) | Freshwater microbial communities from Trout Bog Lake, Wisconsin, USA - TBH18025_13 | ecosystem: Environmental > Aquatic > Freshwater > Lake > Hypolimnion/Profundal zone | place: USA: Wisconsin... | reverse complement strand
AGGGGCTTATTTTGAATTCCCCGGTCAGCAAAATCTAGGATTAGATAATTAGCTCTAAATGTAAACTCGCCTAGCATTGCGCCTTGGATAATACTAAAGCCTCCAAACAATGGAGGCTTTAGTATTATCCCGTTCCATTTAGAGTGAGAACAAGTTCCTTCCGGAGACTTTGCCCTACGGATAAAGGGCTCCTTACCTGGAGATGCTTTTCAATATAAAAGCTAATCCAAGAGGAGGCACCCCAATGTCCACATTAATTGAATACACAGCCAAAAGCATTACCTGGGCGCAGGACAACGACCCAAAAACGGTGGACCTATACAAGCAGCTGACCATTGAGACCCTTGTCCATAAACTTCAAGATGACTATACTATTTCTTAGACTTTACTTTTAGAATAATGAGAAACTGCGTCCGGCTTCGTTTTGGTTAGAATACCATCGAAGGCCATATGGTGCTGCCGCCCCAAAATAAAACCACTAAATACGAACACATCATGCCACAGTTGGTGGCTATTGAGCAGAGTCAGGATATTGAAGGCCTGCTGCTGCTGCTTAATACCGTGGGTGGCGATGTGGAAGCAGGCCTGGCTATCGCCGAAATGATTGCCAGCATGTCCAAACCCAGTGTGTCGGTTGTTTTAGGCGGCGGACACAGTATCGGAGTGCCGATAGCTACTTCAGCCACTTATTCCTTTATCGTGGAAAGCGCCAGTATGACCATTCATCCCATTCGCCTCACCGGACTGGTGATCGGCGCCCAGAGTTCTTTTGACTATCTGGAAAAAATGCAGGACCGGGTGAATAATTTTGTTGTTGCCCATTCCAAGATCACCGAAAAAAAATGGAAAGAGTTGCTGTTTAAAACCGGTGAACTGTCACGAGATATCGGAACATCGGTGATTGGCAAGGATGCGGTCCGTTTAGGCCTCACCGACAGCCTGGGCGGAATAGCACCGGCAATGGCCAAGCTGCAGGAACTCATCTCCGCCTATAAGAAAGTGCCGAAGGGGCTGACACAATAATGCTGCTCTGGACGGTGATGCCCATCGAACTTGTATTGGACGGCACCGAAAAACTCGCCGCGTACGAAGAAATAGACTATGCCGGCCTTAGGGTGCAGGTGGAACGATTCGGCACAGATCAGTGCCGAATCGTCAGAGTAATGTCCACTGAGCCGCAGGATTTTCTCCGCTCTGAGGTTCAGCCAGGAACTGTTTTGACTTATCGCCCTGTACTAACCAATATTTAGGCACTTCAATCTGAAGTGCCTTTCCAGTCCCCGGCAGAGTCTGACCACAGCCATGCCTTTTAGAAGCCTTGCCTGGTTGCTGAATGTATCAGGGCACGACAGGGACCGCAGAATGCCAAGGCATAAGACACGCATGGATGAAGATAAAGAGAAAAGGAACTGCGGTAGCGATTTGCGGCTACAACAAAGGTCCCTGGTGTTATGCACCCGGGACCTTTGTTTCATCAGGAGTAGTTTAATGCCTTGCTTGCCTGTTGCCTTGGGTGAGTATTACCTGTTTACGCATCACACTAGCGTTCACTTTGCTCTAATCAGATCGGTTTCGGCGAACCAGCGGGTCTATGGTTTATGATCCATGGCTGACGCTTGTTGAAAGTTTTATCGCAATTCAGCTGCAACTGCCAAGAGCCTGATGAATGGCGTTATGATGATAAGCTGTGGGGGCTGGCACCAGCTTTGTCTTATTGATAATCCTGAATCATCCAATACAATATATGTCCACCTTAGTGGGATGGATATTGCCGGACTCACATTCTGGCGCGTAACTTGCAATAGTATATTGAATTGGTCACTTTCCCTGGAGGTAACGGGATAAAACAAAAGGTGGTTTAATCATGACAACTTATCCCTCGATTATTATCAATCTGCTCGGTATGCTGGCACTGATATATATTGTTTTCCGGATGCAGTAAAGACACCATAGTTTTGGCCAGAGGGTTATAGCGAGGCTGAGGTTTGGCATCGCGGCTTGGTGCTTCAAAATGTTTACGGGCCACAATCGGCAGTAATAAAACAGTCCAACATCTGGTTTGATGTTATTGGCTCCGGGTATGTCCGTCTGTTGACAATGATTGTTATGCCGCTGATACTTGTTTCCATTACCTCAGCTATTACTAATCTGAAGGATACAAAGATGTTAGGCAAAGCCGGCACACTCATAATTGCCGTCCTGCTAGCAAAAACAGCCATCACAGCGACTGTGGGCGCAGGATATTCTTTGGCTTTCAATTTAAACACCTAAATCATGCAACCGTCGAAGCTGAACGTAACATGACGAAAACATTGGAAGGCAAGTTCAGCTGGCGATCATGCTGGTGTGTTATATCCTACTGACCCAGGTGGTGAAGAACTGGTTCATTACCAGATATCCAGAATGACAGCGCCGCGGTTTACGCAGGTCATCAGCGACGTTGTTCGGGAGGATCATTGTGAATAATTACGCTCTATTCATCGGTAAAGTTATCTTTGTTTTTTTCCTACTATTACCAGCAGCTGGGCACGCCAACGCACTGGAGGATTATGAGGAATCCCACAAAATGTTTCTGGCGGCCACAGCTTGCATGGCTGCTTACAGTGACCGGGTAGGAGGCTTTGCTGTTGACGCCCTGCGTGAGGATGGCTGGCAGGTTGAATCGTATTCCAAGTCAGATCGTAAGGCCGATGGGCGCTATTTACTTGCCAGAAAAATACAACCTGACAACAATCAGCCGGTGTACATACTGGCCGTGGTAGGAACCGAAACCTTCAAGGACGTCCTGCTCGATCTGCTGGTGAGCCAGGTATATTTCGCCGGGCGGACCCCGGAAGAATTCGAAGCCAACGCCGAACGCAAAGGGATGCCGGATACTGTTCCTAAAGTTCATAAGGGATATAATCAATTTGTGCAGACAGCTTTGACCGCGGAAGGACAGGATGGCAAGGATACGGCCAAGCAACAATTATCTGCTATGCTGTTAGAGCATCATGCCGGAAAGTTATATCTGGTGGGACACAGTATGGGCGGAGCCACGGTCACACTGGCCGGCGCTCGACTTGTAAGCATAGGGGTTCGACCGGAACAGATTGAAATCATCACTTTCGGTGCACCGGCGGTGGGTAATGAAGCCTTTCGCAAAGAGTTCGAACCAGTGCTGCATTTGACACGCATTGTTACGTCAGGTGACCCAATTACTGAGTTACTGCAAGATTTGGTCGGCGGATACAAACAATTCGGGCAGGAGATTAAATGGGAGGTGCCTGAAAGTGCGACAATCATCCCCCATGAAATGGCCATGTACCTTGACCTGGCAATAAAGCACCTTTATTGGAATCGCCACCAGGCTATTCAAGCCGGCGTGATCCCTGCGCCAATAGACCAGACTGGGCCTGTTGCCGGCACGCCCAGAGTGTATATCGCACCAATCAGAAACCATTTATCAAAAAACATGCAGGAAGAATTCTTTTATATGAGGGAAGCTCTTCAAGATCAGTATCGGCGGACCTTTTCGGGATATGTCATCGATACGTCGCAAGAGAGTGGCGATGTTTTTAAGAAAGCAGCCGCCGCGGGCTGTCAGTGGGTGCTTGTACCCAGAATTCAAGACCATAAGATAAAAAATACGCAAAGCGGTTATTACATAACTCTGGAACAGACGATATACAATGTTGTTAATGGCGACATTATCAGCTATGCCAGTTATGGGAGGAGCACTCGTACTACAACACCGCTCCAGGCACTCATTCATGATAGCACCCACGTAAATCGCGATCGGCATGACTGGCTGCTCCCTGTGCAAACCAAGTAACTTCGGGGAGGAAAGAAACATGTTTTAGGTAATGTTCATTATCTTGGTGGTGATACTGATTCATTTACCATGGTTGATCTGATCCCTATGGTTACGCAGCAACAAGATTGCCCCTTGGTTCCGGATTTTGGCGGCTTCTTAGCGTCACAGACTTCGAAGTATAGCTAATCCGGGTGAACATAGATTGCCGCTTAGCAACGCTTTATTGCTAAGCGCTTTTTTTATACCCGAACTACCACTCATGGGCTGATTGGTGCAATAGCGTGCCTCTGCGGGGACGGAAAGACCCCGATGCTATGCGAACAGGTAATGAGCAATGTCCTCCCGCATAGCCTGGGATTAAGGTTTCTGGGCTAGGTACGGCGTTGGCACGCTTTGTGCATATATAGTTAGTGTCTGACTCAACCGAGTTTAAGGCAAGAGCTGAGTACAGCCAATGGGGCGGGTGAGTCGACTGCAAAAGAAAAGGAGTATGAGAAAAATGGGTAAGAAAATTTATGATTCCAAAACGGAAAAGAAGCTGGCTATCCTTATAATCGAAAAAATCGACAAAAATGATAAAGTGGAAGTAGTCGCCAGCCAAGTACTGAATGACTATTTTGCCGCTACCAAACTTGTCAGGGAATACGGTCAATCATTGACTTCGAAGAAGAAGCATGATAAAAACCGGCAAGCGAAGATAGCGAAATGGATGGCAGAGGACAAGCTGCAAACTTTAATGTAACCATGAGCCCTTGCGTTCTCTGGCCCTATTCGGGGCGGTGTGGCAGAGCTCAAAATCGATACTGAAGGGAGGAAGAATTCATGTTGTTTCGGACAATTTGCATTTTCTTGATCGTGATGTGGCTGTTAGGTATGGTTACTGCCTATACCATGGGTGGTCTGATCCATATTCTGCTCGTAATTGCTGTCATCATGATTTTGGTTAACTTTATTTCAGACCGGCGAGCCGTTTAGGATGCGTTCTTGGTGCTGGAAATTCCGAACAAGTTAGGCACCAGAGTCTTGCCTTTATCAACTATCAGGTGCCTGGTCGATCGTTCAGATAGGTCTGAAGCACCGCCATGGATGCCCAAATCTGCATGGCAAATTGGGAATAAAATCAATTAAGCGAGGGGGGACATCTAATGTACCAAGGATTCTCACATTTCGGGATTTTTTTCGGGGCTTTTCATATTATCGCATTAGCTGTGGGACTATCTTTTTTATACTGTATATCAAGATCGCTAAAGCGTATTGCCGACCACTTTAATAAAATCGACAGCTAGCAAATTTGGCTATAATAAAAAAACAAAGCTATTGTTTCGTTTCATACACATAATATTAGGAAAAGGGGTTTCTTTAATGAAAAAAATCGTATTAACTTTGGTTGTTCTATTTACCGTCGGTGTCGCAACAGGTTTTGCAGCTCCAGTCAATGATCTGACCAAAGGCCAGACCGCCGTGGGAGTCAGCAGTGACACTTTCTACCTGGAAAATAAGATTGCCGATAATTTTACAATCGGGTACCAGAACGTTGACCGGGGCCGTTACGGCAATATGGACGATATTTACGGGCAGCTCAATCTTTCCAGTAACCTCATAGGCATTGTCGGCGGTCGGGATTTCGGCTCGAATTCGAAACTGTATCTGGGATTAGCGCTAACTACACCACTGGGGGCCAATTGTGACGGCTATGCTTCCTTTGTCGGCAGCAATGAATTCAAAGAACTGCAAGTAGGCGCCAACTTCAAGCTGACCCACAATGTTGATCTTAATGTCAACTATCATTCCTTTATGCCTGATGAAGGCAGCAATCAGAACGGTGTAGGCGTCGGTGCAACCCTCAAGTTTTAGTGTTTGCACAATTACAGTAGTACCTTGGTTTCCGGATTGGCGGCTTCTTATTGTCACAAGTTCCGAAGCAATGCCGATCCGGGTATACCATAGATAACTGGATTGAACTAATGGAGCCGAGTCCAATAAATTAACCCCCGATCGCGGGGGTTAATTTATTGGTTTTTTCTTGAGTGCGTTGTAATAAGAAAGGATTTTCGGGGAAAATGAATAAATATTCCATTATGTCTTGAATTATATTGGGGGTCGAATGATGATTTGTCCATATTGCGGCAACCCGCGCCAACCTGAATGGAATTTTTGCCCGAAATGTTCAAAAAGGCTGCCTGTGAGCGAACAAACAGCACCCATTCCGATAGTGAAAATCTCCGACAGCCGGTATGCGCAGGAAACGCTGTCCAATAATGAGCAGGTAATCTATGAGACGAAGCTGCATTGGATCATGTTTTGGTGGCTCATTCCACTTTACCCGATTGCGTATATCATTGGAGGCGGATATGGACAGGCTTTAGCGGGTGCAGCTTTGATCTTAACTGTCGGGTATGGCATCAAGTATGCTGCATGCGAATTCACCATCACAACTAAGCGCTTAATTGTGAAAGTCGGCTGGATATCCAGGCGGACGGTGGAAATGAATATCAACAAAGTGGAATCTGTATCTGTCGATCAAAGCATATTAGGCCGGATGTTCAGCTATGGAACGATAACGATCACCGGGACGGGCAGCACCCATGAAACGTTTTCTGGAATAGCCCATCCCATTGAAATGAGAAAAGCTGTCATTGATATTCAGTCCATGGTCAGCGCCAGGTAGTCACAATGTGATGATAAAATTAAATTGGAGGCCGGTTTTATGAAAAACATGGAAATGACTCTTGATGGGGATGTTTTGACAATCAAAGTAGACCTTTCTAAGACCTTCGGTAAGTCCAGCAGTGGCAAGTCAACCATTATTGCCTCAACGGAAGGTAATGTGTCTGTACCCGGCAGAGATGAAGTCAAGATCGGGCTTAATATTTACACAAAGTAGCATCGCAATGGCGCCGGAGCGGCGGAAGCGAAACTAGCGGGAAATAAAACCAAGGAGGTAGTCCCGTATTGTTGCCAATAAAAAAGGTGGCCATTTTTCTTATGATCATTGGTGTGGAAAAAGGCCATAGTATCATTGCCTTGATGGATAACGGCGAGATTAAAGCTGTTGTTCCTGAAATTCAAAGACTGACAGCTATTTCGCTTGAAATACAGGAAAGCGTCTGGGCTGAGTTTAAAGAGCTGGGTTATGAAGATAAGATGAAACCTTCTGAAGTTCTAACTATTATCCGGTTTTTATTTAATGGCAGCAGAATCAGAGATGAAGGCAGAAGGTGATTTCTCACCCTACTTGTTGTAAAATCCCACGGAAAAGCAGGCAAATCGGCCTGCTTTTTGTATGCTGGTTTCTCTTTAGCTGATGTCTGTAGCGGTAAAGGGTAACTGTCAAAATCAGCGCAAAAAAAGTCAAAAGTTTTTATTTGTAAATATTAACAACTACGCTATAATGGAAGTGGATTTTATAATGTGGAATTAAGTAACGACAAAAACTTTTAGACGGCTTAGAGTATTGTTTGTCACTCAGCGGTTTTTATTGGGCGCTTCTTGGTATGTACGGCTGTAGATTTGCGGGGGAGGCGAAATGTTATATGATCGAGATTCGCTGGCATGGACGTGGGGGGCAGGGAGCTTTTACTACCGCCCGGCTTTTGGGACTGGCAGCCTCTGTATATGAGGGGAAGCAGACGCAAGCTTTTCCTTCCTTTGGTCCCGAACGGAGAGGAGCGCCGGTTCTGGCTTTCACCAGAATCGATGATCGGAAGATTCTTGATCGCAGTGAAGTTGAAAATTGCAACTTCGCGGTAGTTCTGGATGAAACACTATTTGGTCCAAATGTAGAAAATGGCCTTTTGCCTGGAAGCATTATCATCGTCAATACGACACATAACCTGTCGCCGCGCGGCAATTACAAGATTGTGGCTATCGACGCCACGAGTTTGGCGCTGGCGGTAATCGGAAGGCCGATAACCAATATCCCAATGCTGGGCGCTTTGGTTGCAGTGTCTTCGCTTGTCAAAATGGAATCGGTCTATAAGGCCATTGATGAGCAAATGCAGCCGTCGATACGGGAAATGAACAAGGAGTTGCTTAAGCAGGCTTACGATGTCGTCAGGAGGGTTGAATAATTATGGAAAGACCTATCCCGAGAGAATACAAGCGACCACGGAAAATTGCCGACTACCCTCAGGGTCCCAATTTTTCGGCTGGTCATCTGATTGATGTCAGCTCCGGCATGCGGACCTTCCGGCCGGTGATTGATGCCGCCAAGTGTGTGCGATGTCTGCGCTGCTTCCTGCTGTGCCCGGATGGCGCGATTGACAAGTCCGGTCCCGAACTTGAGGTTGACTACAACTATTGCAAAGGTTGCGGGGTCTGTGCCTGTGAGTGCAAAGTGAAGGCTGTGAGCATGGAAAAGGAAGGAGTAGGACAATGAAGACAAGGCAGTTCGTGTCCGGTGACGAGGCTGTGGCTTTAGGCGTCAGACTGGTTCGACCGCACGTCATCGCGGCTTATCCCATTACACCTCAGACCATCGTGGTTGAGAGGCTTTCCGACTTTGTCGAGGATGGCTCGCTGAAGGCGGAGTACCTGCATGTGGAATCAGAACACAGCGCCATGGCCGCCTCGATCGGCGCAAGTGGCGTCGGGGCGCGGACTTTCACCGCTACTTCTTCCCAAGGGCTGCTGTACATGGCGGAATGTCTGCATTATGCCAGCGGCTCGCGGCTCCCGATTGTAATGATGAACGCCAATAGGGCCATTGCGACTCCGTGGAATATTTTCGGTGATCAGATGGACTCCATGTCCCAGCTCAGCGTGGGGTGGATTCAGCTTTATGTGGAAGATGCACAGGAAGCTCTTGATATGATCATTCAGGCTTACAAGATCGCTGAAGATCCCGAAATTCTTACTCCGGTGATGGTAAATCTCGATGGTTTTGTCCTGACCCATACCTATGAAATTGTCGAAATACCTGGTGAAGAAGAGGTAAACCGCTTTCTTCCCCCTTTTTCCACCAGCAACAAAATGGATTTTGACGACCCAAAAAGTTTGTGCATAACCGCGGGTCCCGACTGGAACACCGAGTTCCGCTACCAACAACACCAGGCAATCCTGCGGGCTGCTGACAAGATCTATCAGTCGGACCGCGAGTTTGGCGAGGTTTTCGGCAGAAAATACGGCGGCATGGTAGAGGCTTACCGCTGCACGGATGCGGAGGTCATTCTGATTACCCTCGGCAGCGTCTGTGGAACGACGCGGCTTGTTGTCGACAGCATGAGGACAGACGGTCATCGCGTCGGCTTGCTCAAGCTGCGCTGCATCCGGCCTTTCCCCCACGAGGAGATCCGGCAGATCTGCGGCCAGGCGAAAGCAATCGGCGTGCTGGAGAAAGATATCTCATTCGGTTGTGAAGGAGCGGTCTACTGCGACGTCAATTCCGCCCTCAGCCAATTGACGACTGTACCACAGACCCTGAATTTCATCGCCGGACTGGGCGGACGCAACATAGCGAAAGTGGATATTGAGAGAATGTTTTTAACACTGCTGTCTTCAGAACGCGGCCAAACCGCGGACCATGTCCGGTTCGCGCAGCTAAGGAGTGAGTGAGATGGCTATCAACGCCAAGAACATGACGAATACAGAATATTTCTACGGCCACAAAGCTTGCGGCGGATGCGGCGGAAGCCTCGCGGTGAGGCTTGCCCTAAAAGTTCTGGGACCCCGGACGTACTCAGTCGTTCCACCGAACTGCATGTCGACAGTCGGATTTATTTTCCCGCATATGACTTTTTTTTCTAATGCGATGATTGCCCCATTTGCTGCTACAGGGGCGGTTCTGTCCGGAATCGAGGCCGGAGCCCGGGCGCTGGGAGTTAAAGACTTTTACGCAGTGGGCTTTGCCGGGGACGGCGGCACCGCCGACATCGGAATTCAGGCTCTTTCGGGGGCGATTGACCGGGGCGACCGGATCATCTATATCTGCTACGATAATGAAGCCTATATGAACACAGGAATTCAAAAGAGCGGCCTGACCCCATACGGAACGAAGACCACTACATCTCCTGCGGGGGTAAATCGGTCAGGCTCAACGCGACCTAAGAAGAACATGTTTGAGATCGTGGCTGCCCACGGAATCGATTATGCGGCTACAGCCAGTGTCGGCTATCCGGAGGATTATATTCGCAAGCTGGAAAAAGCAAAATCGGTACAGGGAACCTCCTATATTCATATTCTTGCTCCGTGTCCAACAGGCTGGGGCTTTGATACCAGTCAGAGCATCGCCCTCGGCAAAGAAGCTGTTGACTGCGGCTTGTGGTACCTCGCCGAATATGAAAATGGCGCTTTCCTTTTGAACCGAAATTTCAGTGATTTCCGCCCGGTGAGCGAATATCTGGCTAAACAAATCCGGTTTTCCCATCTGACAGCAGGAGATATTGAAAAAATTACGATTTTGCGGGACGCGAAGTGGGATAAAATCCGCAAAGAGTGGAAGGCGTAAGACCCTGGTAATTATCAAAATTGCGATTATGAGGTCGTGATTGATGGCAGCGCCGTAGGCGCTGTTGCAGGAGAAAGGGGGAAGTTTTGTGGATTGTATTCAGATTATTCCGACAGACCAGGTGGTGGTATCCACCCGCGCGCTGCGCAAAGGAGAGGTGATAACAGTATCCACAGGCGACATAACCGTATCTGAGGATATTCCACCGTGCCATAAGGTCGTCGTCAAACCCATTAAAAAGGGAGACCAAGTACTGAAATACGGCTGCCCCTTCGGTGTTGCCACAGAGGATATTGCAGTGGGCCGCTGGGTCCACACCCATAACGTAAAATCAATGTTAGAAGAAGCAGTATCCTATAGTTATGAGCCGCAGTCATCTCCGGCGGGTCACGACAGCGGGGACAATACCAAAAGTTTTGAAGGTTATCTGCGCAAAGACGGACAGGCGGGGATACGCAATTTTATTTTTGTCATACCCTCGGTGTCTTGCGCTAACGGTCCGGCAAAAGCCATTACCGACCAGGCGAACCAGCTGTTTACCGCCTCAGCCAATTTTGACGGGTTTATCGTTCTGCCGCACACCTATGGCTGCAGCCAGAGCGGTGACGATCTGCTCAACCTGCAAAAGATATTGACCGGCCTGGCCCTCAATCCCAATGCCGGCGGAGTGCTGTTCGTAAGTCTCGGCTGTGAGGTCAATGCCGTTCCTACGTTCAAACCGCTCCTGGCTGATGCGGATCCCCGGGGGATCAAGTATCTTATCATGCAGAACGAAACTGATGAAATAGCGGCCGGCGTGACTCTCTGCAAAGATCTTCACGATTATGTTACTGAATTTCAGCGGCAGCCGCTCCCGTTGTCGAAGTTGGTTCTTGGACTGAACTGCGGCGGCTCGGACGGACTGTCCGGAGTCACCGCCAATCCATTGGTAGGCGACATGAGCGACTTGGCCATTGCTGACGGGGCAAGTGTCGTCATGACTGAGGTGCCGGAAATGTTCGGGGCGGAACAATTTCTGATGAACCGCGCCCAGGATAGAGAAGTCTACGACTCAATTGTGAAGCTGATTAACGACTATAAGCGGTATTTCGAAAGCCACGGCGAAACTGCTCACGGAAATCTCACCCAGGGCAACCAGGCAGGTGGACTGACGACTCTGGAAGAAAAATCGCTGGGCTGCATCCAAAAGGGCGGGAGTTCGGCGGTGACGGATGTGTTATTTTCAGGAGAGCATCTGCGTCGCGCGGGACTGGCCCTTGTGAACGGACCGGGCAATGACTTTATCGGGATTACGTCCCAGATCGTCGCAGGATGCAATCTAATCGTATTCACAACAGGTCGCGGCACCCCCGGCGGTTTTGCTGCTCCAACCTTCAGAATTTCTTCCAACACGGCGCTTTATGAGCAGAAGAAACACTGGATCGATTTTAATGCCGGCGGGCTGTTGGAAGGGGAGGACCGTAAGAAGATGGCCGCAGCCCTCTATGAGGCGATCATGGAAACTGCCAATGGGGTCTATCGGACCCGCAATGAAGTGAACAAGTATTATGAGATTGGTATTTTAAAGCAAGGTATCACTTTATAAGCTGATTGCCCTATATTGTAAATCACACTCCCGGATTGGGCTGACTTGGCGCATGTTCAATTAGAATAATATGGAGGGTGTAAATGTGACGAACGAGGCAATGGAAAAGCAGGTAATGAGCAAGGTTAATTGGCGACTACTCCCGTTTTTGATCCTAGTTTATTTTGTCTGTTATCTTGACCGGGTCAATGTTGGTTTTGCTGCGTTAACTATGAACAAGGATCTGGGATTTACAGCCACTATGTACGGTTGGGGAGCCGGCATCTTCTTCTTGGCCTATTTTCTGTTCGAGGTACCCAGCAACATCATGCTTGCAAAATTTGGTGCCAGGAAATGGATAGCCCGCATCATGGTAAGCTGGGGACTGGTCTCCACTCTCATGTTTATGGTGCATGGTGTTACCAGTTTTTTAGTATGCCGGTTCTTGCTCGGGGTAGCTGAAGCAGGCTTCTTTCCGGGAATCATTTTCTATTTCACCTATTGGTATCCGGTTGCGCATCGGGCAAAAGTTGTTTCCCGGTTCATGATCGCGACTCCGTTTGCGTCGATGATCGGTTCCCCGCTTTCGGCCTGGATCCTGGGACTGGATGGCTGGTGTGGCCTGGCAGGATGGAAGTGGCTCTTTATTCTGGAAGGATTTCCGGCGGTCATTTTAGGCGTTGTCACCTTTTATTATCTGACCGACCAACCGAGGCAGGCGCACTGGCTGCAGCCTAATGAACAGGAATGGCTGCAGGGCCGGCTTGACCAAGAGCGCGCTCAGGTGGAGGCGGTGCGCACGTACAAGCTTAAGGATGCGCTGCTCAGCGGCCATGTCTTCGTGCTGGCGCTGATCTATCTCAGTACC
>Ga0316232_1004083_pt1 | contig 12706 bp, 9 predicted proteins | sample TBHtaG_FD_206006 | JGI IMG/M metagenome (GOLD analysis project Ga0316232, IMG submission 206006) | Freshwater microbial communities from Trout Bog Lake, Wisconsin, USA - TBH18025_13 | ecosystem: Environmental > Aquatic > Freshwater > Lake > Hypolimnion/Profundal zone | place: USA: Wisconsin... | reverse complement strand
ATCTTCGCCGCGCTATCGACTTGCGTCCGGATTATCCGGAGGCGTACAACAATCTGGGGACGGTCTTGCGGCGTCTGAACATCCTGGATGAGGCAGAGAGCTGTTTTCGCTTCGCCATTGAAATGGCTCCCGAATTTCCTGAAGCGTACAACAATCTGGGGCTGGTCTTAATGGATAAGGGCGGCCTGAACGAGGCTGAGGCTTGCCTAGAGCGAGCCATCACCCTACAGCCCGATTTCCCGGACGCTGAGTACGCTTTTTCAACACTGTATCTACTTCAGGAAAACTATGACAAGGGCTGGGAAAAGTTCGAAGCACGGTTTAAAGTATTCAAGAACTACCAACCGGAAATTCGCCGCTGGCAAGGGGAGGATTTGACGGGGCGAAAGATTTTATTGTTCTGCGAGCAGGGGCTCGGCGATACCATCCAGTTTATGCGGTATGCGCCAAAGGTAGCCGAGCTAGCCGCCGAGACAACAGTCTGGGTTCAAAAGCCGTTAGCGCGACTATTGGCTGATGCAAACAACGCCTTTGCGGTTTATGCCGGCGACACGCTGCCTCCCGAGAAATACGATTTTGCCTGTCCCCTGCTCAGCCTGCCGATGGTGCTGGGCACAGCCGACGAAACCATTCCCCAGAATACTCCTTACATCCGGCCGGGTGGTGAAGCTTTCGCCAGGTGGCGCGCTGTTCTCGCCGGCAGGGATGGAGGGGATGCTTACAGGGTGGGCGTCGTCTGGGCTGGTAACCCAAATCATAAAAACGATCGCAACCGTTCGATTGCGTATGGGACAGTTGCTACGTTGTTTGATAACGACAGCGTAAGCTGGATAAGCTTGCAGGTGGGCAGCGGGGATGAGAAAATAGATGGGGAGCTATATCAAGTTGCGGATTTTTCCACCGAGCTTGTCGATTTTTCCGAAACGGCGGGACTGATAGATAACCTTGATTTAGTGATAGCGGTGGATACCGCTGTGGCTCATCTGGCAGGGGCGATGGGAAAGACAACATGGCTGCTTGTGCCGTTTACTCCCGACTGGCGCTGGCAGATCAACCGTGAGGACAGCCCATGGTATCCGACCATGCGCGTCTTTCGTCAGCGCGGGATTGGTGACTGGCCGGAGGTTATCGAGCGGGTGAAAGCAGCTTTGGATCAGGAAATTAGAAAAGTTAGGCAGGCACGCGCCGGAACGCACAAGAAATGGCCTGTCGTGGCAGGTGGGCTGAAAAACATAGGGGCAGAGGTATGAAGGCAAAGAGTGAGGAAAGCATGGTGCGGCGTGGTATCGCGATGATGGAAGCAGGGGATTTTGATCAGGCGGAAAAACTTTTTCGACAGATCCTTGAGAGCAAACAGGCACAGGCAGAGGCTCACAATCAGTTGGGATTTGTTTTCGCTCAGACAGACCGGCTGGAGAAAGCGGAGGCGGCCTTTCGTCAGGCTATCGCCTTGAATCCGGAGTTCGCCGAGGCTCATCTTATCCTTGGTAAACTCCTGGTGCGCGGAGGCCGGGCGATGGAAGCGGCGGAGGCTTTCCGCCGGGCGGTCGAAATTAATCCAGCTTATCCGCAGGAATACTATGAACTAGGAGTAGCCCAGGACGATGCGGGGCTAACCGACGAGGCCCTTGTCTCGCTTTGCCAGGCCATCGTCTTGGCGCCGCAGTTTGCCCAGGCCTATCATCGCTTGGGCCTGGCGCTGCAGGCCAAGGACCGGTTGGAGGAAGCCGCAGCCTGCATTGTCCGCAGTATCGAGATCAAGGCAGATGATGCGGCGCCATATAGCGATCTGGCGTTTATTCAAACCCAGCTGCACCGGCCGGAGGAAGCCCTAAGTGTACTTGCAGAGGCCGCTCGGCTTTTTCCCGATCATGCGGGCACCCTCAACAACCTGGGGCTGGCCCTGACCCAGGCGAACCGAGCCCGCGAGGCGGAGGTCTATATTCGTCGTGCCATCGCCCTGGAGTCGGGCAATCCTGAGGCTTACAGCAATCTCGGCATCATCATGAAGGATACCGGCCGGCTCAAAGAAGCGGAGGAGGCCTATCGAAAGGCCATCGCTCTGTCGCCGAACAACCCGGTCATTTACAACAACCTGGGCAACACGCTGACAGTGCTGCGGCGCTTTGGTGAGGCAGAAGCTGCCTACCGTCGGGGGATGGCCGCCGCTCCATGCTCTGCGGAATCGTCCCTGGGCCTGGCGGCTCTCTTTTTGTTGCAGGACAGGTTTGACGAGGGCTGGAAGCTATACGACCATTGGAGGCGTAAGGAATATGACAAGCGGCGTTTGCCGATCCGCCGCTGGAGCGGGGAAGACCTGGGCGGGCGCAGTATCCTTTTGTACAACGAGCTGGGCTTTGGCGACACGATGCAGTTCGGACGCTTCGCGCCTTTAGTGGCTAGCCAGGCCGCCGAGACCGTACTGCTGGTGCAAAAGCCGCTGCAGCGCCTCTTCGCGGCATCATTTCCGGAGCTCAGCGTACGCAGCGGCGACGAGCTGGCGGCCGGCGGCTATGACTTTGCTTATCCGTTCCCCAGTTTGCCCGCTATCTTGCACACTACTTTAGCTACCATCCCGTGCTCAATCCCTTACTTGCGGGCGACGGCTACGGTTACGAACGCGTGGCGCGGCCGCCTAGACGGCCTGCTTACCGAAGGCGGCCCCCGCATCGGCGTAGTCTGGGCCGGCAATCCGAAGCACGCCAACGACCGGAACCGTTCCATTCCCTTCCTTGCATTTGAAGCCTTGCTCGCGGCGTCTGATGTGCACTGGGTCAGCCTGCAGGTCGGCGCGCGGGCGGCGGACCTTGACGCCAAGGCGGCAGTGGTGACCGATCTTTCAGGAGATCTCCATGACTTTATGGAGACGGCGGGAGTGATCGAGAACCTCGATATGGTCATTACGGTGGATTCAGCGGTGGCGCACCTGGCCGGGGCGATGGGGAAAAAGACCTGGGTTATCTTGCCGTTCATGGCTGACTGGCGGTGGCGGCCCGACGGCACAGATAGCCCCTGGTACTCCACGGTACGCTTGTTCCGTCAGCGCGGCATGGGTGACTGGCAGGAGGTTATAGAGAGGATAAAAGCTGCGTTGGCTCAGGAATTGGGCGGTCTGCGGCGGGACTTATAACAGAAGAAGATGAAGCAAAAAAAGTTTTTTGCATAAGAATTACCTAGATTGTTTCTATAATATAGGAATCTATTTTAGAGGGGATAGGACAAGGATGTTACGGTTACAAAAGCGCCGGATGTTGTCTTGCAGGGCAACACCGCTGTCCGACATTCCTCCGCTGCAGCTCCGGGCGATGTATCGGTCACAGTCCAGGGAACTGACGCTGCAACCAGGACGCAGGAGACCGACACGGGCGATGTCAACGGGGGACCAAGGCTACTGTCAATGTCAGTCCGGAGGATCTCAGCAATATTAGCGCAGCTTTGAACCAATTTCTTCAGTCGCTGGACACAGGTATTGAGTTCCAAGTGTATGACAAGACTCAACAACTGATCGTACATGTGGTAGATCTGAAGACCAGGCGGGTATTGAAGGAGTTTCCGCCGCATCAGTTGCTGGACACCATTGCCGCAATCCGGCAGTATTTAGGTGTGTTGTTGGACAAAAAAGCGTAACCAATATTCCGACTGGCAGTGACGCCATCTTCAGCCTTAACGGCATGAATAACCCTGCCGAGGCCAGTAATATCTGCGCTATTTCGGCGACTGGAGATGGTAGCTCAATGCGCTACTGCTCCCGTATGTCATGCTTAGAACATAAGATTTTTCCTGTCTGCATTGGAGTCTCTAGCCGGGGTCCTACACGTGACAAAGTAATAAAAGAAACTCCGCCTTTTTTAATGGAACTTCTTTGACGAAGATGGATGGATTTGCTGGGGTGCGGATCGCCTCCACCAACTAATACCAAAGAACAAACGCCTATAAAGGGCGTTTTTCTCTTTGGGCGAGAAGCTTAGAATAATTTCGAGTTGGTATTTGTCGACATCCGCTTCGCCTCCACCAGCCAAATCCGGAAAATTTGCCTGATGGAAATGAAAACCCTCTTTGTCTTTTCTGACAAAGAGGGTTTTTTGCACTAATTTTTTATTGTTGAGTTACAATAAGGATGTGTTAGTTGGGCGTTTTCTAAAGATCCTGTGCCCCCGTCCATCTTCCTCTGAATATGGTCAATAGAGATAGAATTTTGATGTAGATACCCCCCGCAAATTCTACACTTGAGTAGGGATCCTATCGCTTGCTTTACAAAAACAGCGGACTTTGTTTCATCGCTAAAGTCCTTTGATAAAGTTGCAGCAGTATATTGAGAAGCGAGGCTTTTGGTGAGATATTTAAAATCCTTTTCAGCGATTATTTCGTCTATTGTCTGTTCAATCGTTTTGTGATTAGACAGCTTTTCGATACAAAGAAAATAAAATTGTTTCATATATGGATAGCTTTTGACCGCTTCCCTATAACGCCGGACAATTTGCTGAACTAGATAGTCGTATGAAAGGAGTAATTCTTCGAAGTTTCGTCGCACAGTAGTAAATTTTTCGAACATATTCCGTTTTTCCAATTCGTTAATAAGGGCGGTTATAGCGAAAAATGATGCAATTTTGTGTCTTCCCTCCTGTGAATAGAAATAAACTATGGGGTGAAGACCAAGGGAAGACGGGTGTAAACTATTGATTCTGAGGGCTAATTTTCGACAGTTAGTCAAATATTTGGTGGTTTCAGAACCGTCACTATCATCTTGGTCAGCACGGGCAAGGGACTCACGGTCTTCGTTGGCAATCTTTACAAAGTCTACTATTAGAGGCAGTGTCTGCGAGGAGTATAGTTTCCCGCCGATTGGTAAGTCCATGGTTTTGATTGGGGTTTTAAGAGAAGGGGTAAACAAGATGTCATTTATTTCTTTCGCTAAGTCTTGGATTTGCTTTTGGTTTTCATCCGAGAATTTTGCCCAGTACTTATGTCCTTTTCCCGCATGTATTATCGCTCTAGCTGTAATTCCACGAGGCTTTTTCCGCGATTGCAGCAATTGTTTTTCAGTATGATTAAGGGGGGTTCCCTGTTGATTAATTTTGAAGAATGAAGTTTCTGCGATGGCTGCATCGCCTTCAACCCATTGAAGTTGTATAGCAAGCGCGCCAAGGTTTTTGGCCCGCCGCGCGACGTCCTGTTTGACTTTTTCAGGATTTGTAACTGCAAGTGTATAATCACGATAAGCTCCGATTCGTTTGTTGACAATCTCCCGTGTTTTATCTGCTATCTTTAGTTGATCGTCAGGAATGAGTCCATCGTAGACCTTTTTTGAGACGCTTCCGTCACCGTAATCATCGTTTATCCATGCTACCAGTGCGCTCAACCGATGAGAGCCATCGATCACAAAATTGTAACCGTAAGCACTCCGCCACAAGATAATTGCTGGAATGAGTTCGCCATTCAGAAAGGTTTCAATTAAATCGCATATTTTTTCGGAATCCCATTCGCTAGTTTCTCGTTGAAAATCTGGCTTTTTTAAGACGGATAAGAAAAAATCGGTTTCTCTTAAGTCGCTCACAGACAAGTTTGATTTGGGCAAACCGGATGCTTTGCGATCATCTTGAATTTCAAAGTAAGTCTTCCCTCGGAATTAACGCGTCTAAATTAACCTTTGTTGCCACTTCCATCCCCCGAATCCGTTTTTCTTACCCAATTCGACATATTACAAAATATTCCTGCAGGCTATTTGATTCGGAGAGTATCGATCGATAGTAAAAGCAATAACAATCTAGTTATGCAGTTGAGCAAAAGGTCGGATGTGAAGAATATTCACTATATTGTTTTTTTTCAAGGAATAAGGAAATAAAATGTTGAACTTTAAGTCATTACTATTATTATGTGAGGATATTACATGAACGCAAAAAAGGTAAACAGTTCAACTAAGAAGACAAAGTCTAGCTACTCTTTGCGAGAAATAACTACTGAATGTACGGACCAAGGCCCATATGACTATGATTTCGATAAGGCATATAAAGATGTTCAACGGCTTGTACATGCAGTTGAGGAATTTGTTGAGCATAATTTGGTACCCATAAAGCCAGTACTTAAACCTGCTCTGGTTAAACTGGTAAGAAGCATATATTTTTCAAAACGGCGTGATCAATTTTTGGATGATATGAAGAGAGAACCTCTTGTGTTTTGTAGAATTGAATCTAGTGAGGGGCCAGCCGAAAGTGATGATTGGAAAATGGTAGGACTTTTGGGTCTAATAGAAGATTTCGCGAAGGCTCCACGATATAAAACTAATTTAGAACTCCTAAAGGAACAATCACCGGAGTTCAATGAATGTGTTAAAAAGATAAAGCAACAGGTGAGGCGCGATTTGAGGATGGCTTGTGAGATGGATACAGAGCAGGAGAAACAAGAGTTTCTTCGGAAGTATTGGGAAATTATTGAGGACTCGGAACATTTAGAGGCGTTAGGGAGATTGCGGCGATCAGTTTGGCGAGCGAGATCAGAAAAGGCCAATAAAATAATTGATTCATTGGATCATCCAAGAAAGATTAAGGAAAAACCTTCTGAATAGAGAATAATGGATCAAGTGAAAGTGGGACAACGCAAACTTGTGCGTGTCCCACTTTTTATGTCGCAGATGCTTTACATTATATAAAGAAGGAAGAAATGACCACTCAATACTGGAATAGTAGGACTTTTGCTCAAGAGAGTATTCTGGCATTCTTCCCAGAGCAACAAAACAGACGCAAAAGAGAAAGGGGGTGATTTTTTGGAAACCAAAAAAAAAGTTAATCACAGACAGGCGGGACTGAAAAGCCCGGACGGTACCGGGCGACTTAAAGTGAGTGCATCTGATGTCGGATTCATTTTTGACGACGATGGCAACTTAAAAGGCGTAAATGGAAACATATTTGCTACCTATCTCCTGACCCGGGTTACGCTGATTTACGCAATTGAGGGCCGATTTTACATATATGAAAGCGGATACTTTCGGTTCATTGAGGAAATTCGGCTGTCGCGGCAGTTTCGCAAAGTGGTCCACGAGTTTGTGCCTGATGGTTGGACGGCGGGGCTGGAGGCCAAATACATGGCGGCTCTCAAAAGGGAAGCGCTGGCAGAGCGCCCGATGGACAGCGATCGGAACCTCCTGAACTTGACTAATGGCATGTTGGATCTGACGACGCTCGCATTGCTTCCGCATGACCCGAAATATCAGTCGACGATCCGCATTCCCGTGGACCACGATCCAGAAGCGAAGTGCCGCAGATTCATGAAATTTCTGAAGGAAATTTTCGAAGATGAAGTGTCGATAATTCGGGTCGTCCGGCAAATGATGGGCTACTGTCTGACCGCTGAAGTCAAAGCCCAGGTCGCATTTATCCTTTATGGAGGCGGCAGCAATGGCAAGTCGGTGCTAGCGGAAGTGATGCGGGCACTTTGTGGCCCCGGAAACGTTTCTGCCGTCTCGCTAGGAGAGCTTGGCAACTCATTCGCCAGGCTGGACCTTGTTGACAAATGCCTAAACCTGGTCACGGAGGCCGAGCTAGACGGCGCGAGCTTTAGGACCGATTATTTCAAAGCGATCATCACCGGTGATCTGATTCGGGCCGAGATCAAGAATGGCGCGAGTTTTAACTTCAAACCGTTCGCAAAGCTGGTTTTTTGTACTAACAGCTTGCCATACTCGCGTGACCGGTCGTTTGGCCTTAGTAGGCGAATGACAATTATTCCCTTCAATCGGCAGTTCGTGGAGGACGAAATCGACCCAGAATTGGCGGATAAGCTGCTGGGCGAATTACCGGGAATTCTGCAATTTGCCATCAAGGGGCTGGTGCGTCTGCGGGAAAGGCGGTATCGCTTCGCCAAGTCGGAGGCAATCGATAGCGCGCTTGGAGAGTACCAGAGGCTCATCAATCCGATTGCGACTTTCGTCGACGAGATGCTGGAGCAGGGTGATGAGACATCGCGAGTTTACAACGACCACATCATCGCGTCATTCCAGTCCTGGTGCCGGAGCACCGGGCATGTCAAGATGTCAGAAATGTCCTACGAACGATTCCACGCACAACTCAAAATGGTTCTGAGGGAAAAGCGTATTCAATTCAGAACCTCAGACGGCGGCAGGCGGTATCTTGGCATGGTGCAGCTCAAAGTCAAAGAAGAAGTTGACGCGTGTGACATCGACGAATTTTAGTGGAGGGGTGAGGCCAATGAACGGCTTGTATGCGGCGACCATCGTGCGAGTTCAATTGATCTGCTCGACTTCAGACGGATGGTTCTTGGCAAAGGGGCAGTTCCTTGTTGGAAACACCCGCCCGATCCAGTTGAAGTTTGATTTGGCGGGCAACATGTTGCTGAATTTTCTGGACACTTTGCTTGGTGCGAAGCGCCCAGTCGACATTAAAAATGATGTGGTCGCCTGCCGTGGTCTGAAGTGCTTGCTGCTGATTCGAAAGGTGGTGATCGGTGACGTCAAATACCTGAACCTTGACAACATCTACCGGCGATCTGGGGCGGATTGACCACCTAGATCGCCACAGCCCGGGAAATTGGTAACATTGAAATGAGCAAAAGTCAATGCAAAGGGGCGGTTAGGGCGGTCAGTGCGGTGCATTGAAGGTAGTCCGGTGTGAATGTCAAGCCACACAACTTTGGTGGTTGCAAAGGCAACCGCACCGACCGCAACAACCGACAAAGATCAGTATGCCTTGGAAGGGCACCTTACCAAGAAAAATCGGAAATGAAAGAAGGGAATTTCACATGACCATTGCAGGGCGCAGAAAGTGGAGCCACGCTATTCCGAGCAAGGAAAAAGAAAATGATGAATTGATGGACGACAATCTGGATGAAAATGAAACAGAAGTTGAAGATCAAGATGCCCCAGACGACTATGAGGATTACTCAGAAGTCAACGATCCAGATGTCCCGGACGACGATGAGGATGAATTGGAAGAAAGTGATGGCTACGAAGTCGGAGAAACTGAAGAGCCTGAACCAAAGCCGAAGAGAAATCCTTTTCTGATGCACCAAGTGTTACGTGAACCTGCACTTAAGGAGGGAACCTATTCAGCGATCGTCGAGGATGTTAAAGCCAAAAACCAACAAGGTGACTATGGAAATTATATCCTTTTATCTATCTTCTTTAAAGTCAAAGGCCCTGATAAAGCCAGAGTAACAGTGCCTGTGCGAGCTGGAATGAGTATGAATCCAGAAAGCAGATTGTACCGGATTGTAAAGGGCATCCTGGGGCGTAATCCACTGCCGGGTACTGATCTTCGCCAACTCAAAGGGCTGCGCGTTCGTGTGGTCATTGAGCATCAAGAAGATGCCAGAGGTAACGTCTGGGAGGACATAGTAGAAATCATCCCCCATCCGCAGAACTGATTGCCGGTGGAAAACAGTGGGATTGGCAGACATCACTGATTGTGGACAGTGTAGGCGGTCAGTGCGGTCAAATGACATTGGCAATCAAAGGGATTCGCTGGTGTCAGGCCTAAAATAAGTGCGCCGACTGCAAAACCGCCCTGATCTGCCCTGCAACTGAGAGGTGGGCTTGGTGACTCCTGTGTTAGTAATTTGAAATAAAAAATATAGGGAGGATTTATATCATGGAAAAAAGCAAATATTTCGAGCAGACAGGTAAATATTACCTGGACCGCTTCTCTTGTGATTGCACATTTATTGGTGGGGGGTATGACCTGTATTATCTTAATCAACTAGTTATTGATGCTAGGAGTATGGCTAGCGGGGAAGAAGCTGCTGAGCTTGGTAACGAAGCGATATGTAGGGCCGCGTATCAGAAGTTATTGATGGAGGAAGACGTTGATTGTAATGGCGCACGTCTCAGCGCGATTTTATCCCCAGCGTATCCCAGTGACATTAATGAGGTTAACGCCTTTACTTACGCGCTAAGTAATTTTGGCCGTGTATCATGCAAAGAACACGATTGTGAATGGCCCGACCCTGTTTTTCGCTGGGAATTCGACGAACATCCGGTTGTCAACAGTACGGAAGATCTTTTAGCGTGGTTTGACAAAGTCGAAAGTGATCGACGTGGATGGATTTTTTTGGAGATTCTGACTAGTAGGGGCGGCGTGTATGTTCTAGCGCATCAGGATTTCCATGGGTGGATTTATTAGTATACTGCCGAATGGTGGCAGAGTGGGGGGCGTGTAGCTTGTACTAATCATGATTGGTGAAGTCGGGATCAAGGGCGGTTGGGCCGCCCTTGATCGCCAGTGGAAAGCAACAGGGGTTGGCAGACGTTATTGATTGTGGGCGGTTTGGGCGGTCGGTGCGGACAAATGGCATTGGCATCGAAGGGATTTGCTGCCAGACCTCAAACAACCGCACTGACTGCAACAACTGCCTAGATCATCAAAAGATGGCCTTGTGATAAATAATCGCAGGAGCAGCGTGACATTTATCCAGTCAGTTTACATCAAATAAAAATACTAAGGAGTGATTAGCATGGCATGTACATTTCAATTAACAGTTAGCGATAAAGAGATAGCTGATATGGCCAGGTCGCATTCTATCGCGACGGTGCACGAATTTATTGAGGAACATTATAAAACTATACACACTGAATATCAATTGCTGACTTCACCACAAGGGTTACCTGAACATTACCATTCACTTTATAGCTTGCTAAAAAGCGCTTTCGACAAAAACATCTCGGGAAAGAATGTGGTTATTGCCATTGGTAATGGGCATCAGTTCAGCGATTCTCATGTTCAGCCGTTATCCTCAAGTAATATTGTGGTTGCCAACGTGACTGATGCCTGTGATTTGCCGGTAATCTGTATTGGAATAAGATATTCCGGGTTGCTGAGATCCAATGAAGAAGCTAAACAAGAGGCACTGGCAGTAATCCAGTCCTTGCCAGTGAAGCCTACCACAATTATTGATACAGGAACATCTTTTCAAGCGCATTGGTCTCTTATTGGTTATGGCATATTTGGCCCCGCATTGAAAGGGGAGTTTCCAAATGACAGGCGACTTTGCTCACTAATCTCTGAGGTCCATCACTCGATTAGCAAGGCGGCAGCTCAGGCTGGATTAGAAATGGAGCCAATAGTAGCCGAAGTCCACGCAAGAAAAAGATATTGTAGTTTAAATATGTACGCCATGATCCCAGGGCTTAGCAATTACGTATTCGATGAGCATGGAGTCCTTGTAGAAAAATATAATATTGAAATTGTGGAACAGAAAGTTACCCACTACACGATAGACTGTTTTGCTAATTGGATAGACATCAGACGAAATGATGACCGTGCCCATCAGCTCAAAGGGAGGGAGATAATCTAAGGGTGAAGAGCATATGGTGGTGATAGCTAATTTAGGAGTAGTAGCTTTAAATTATATCAACTAGGATTAGTTAAATACACTAGAAAACAAAAACAGCGTGGCTCTGTCACAACAAATCAAGAGATATAGACAAAGCGTTTCTACCAGTATTTGGAATATGTACTATTAATATGGATAATGACCGGCGATATACCTTGCTGGCAAAATTCCGAAAGGAGAAACAACAAATGCTGGTAGTAAACGCTTTGACTGATGTGCGGAGGTTCGCCGAAGCGGGGAAAATTTCCGGCGAATTGGCCGCCTACCTGGAGCGAAAGGTGCACCACATGCACCGAGTGCTGGAACCGGACATGCCGGTGACAACGTTTAGTCTGGAAAATAGTGGCCCTATAGGGGTACTGGAGGCTCACCAAACGAGCCTGTCGGGTCTTCCCGGCCTACCTGACAGATTGGATTTGCTGATGCCGGAATGGATATCGATACTGCGGCTGGAAAAAGAGACCTATTTCGTGATCTATTTCGTTCAGGATAACGACTACTGCAGTCGTTGTCTGGTGCCTCGGTCCATAGCCAGCGACGTCATTTTGGAATGGCTTGACGAGCAGCCCCTTGAAGAAGAAACTGAGGAGGAGACGAGCGATGGAGGCCCATTCTAGGAGGCTTGCTGGACCAATACTACGCAGGAAGTCACCCCGGCAATCTCTACGCCGGCTGGGTCTCCCAAACAAAAGAACCTGAACCTACCACATCGAGCAGCACCTGCAACGAGGCATCAGAGCTGACGGAGCTACAGGAATTGCCGAAGAGACGACCAAATCTATGGACATATATTACAATTTTGATAAATGAGGGAAAGGAGAATCGCAATATGCTATTAAGCCAAGCAGTGGCAGAATACAAAAGGAGGGAATCAGATGCTGTTCATGGAGGCAGTCGAAGACTACGTTCACTATCTGAGAGGCATCGACAAGAGCGGCCGAACTGTTGAAGGATACCAAGGCGACTTGATCATGCTCCGGAAATGGTTAGAGGACAAGTACAATGGACCCGTCTATCTGGAAGACATTACGCAGCGTGATCTGGAGGATTTTCTCCTGAGACTCAAGCATGAGCGGCATTATCAAACCTCTAGCCGCAAGCGAGTGATGATCAGTCTGAAAATGTTTTATAGGTACGGATATCGGAAGAAACTGTGTCCAGTCGATCTTGGGGCCGAATTTGAGCCCATCAAGGTGCAACAAAAAGAACGGGAATACCTCACTGAACAAGAGGTGCAAGACTTTATCGTGGCGGTTAACCATAGGCTCATTCGAGTTGTGATTGCCATCATGTTCTATGCGGGGCTGCGGGTGTCGGAATGCCTTAATCTGATGCTCGGAGATGTGGACTTTAATCAAAAGATCCT
>Ga0316232_1004081_pt1 | contig 12710 bp, 11 predicted proteins | sample TBHtaG_FD_206006 | JGI IMG/M metagenome (GOLD analysis project Ga0316232, IMG submission 206006) | Freshwater microbial communities from Trout Bog Lake, Wisconsin, USA - TBH18025_13 | ecosystem: Environmental > Aquatic > Freshwater > Lake > Hypolimnion/Profundal zone | place: USA: Wisconsin... | reverse complement strand
GTACCAAAGTTTACTTGGCTTAGCTTCAATAGGGCGAACAATATCTTCCGTTACATCGTGATAGGTTTTTGTACCATACACCAACGGTTCCCTGAGCTGTGATTCGTACTTTAAATGCATCTGGTCTTGGTATTTAGCAGTTCATATTTTTATGTATGAACTAACGTTTTTATATTTTTTGTTAATCAGCTTTTAATCTTTGTTCGGCAACTGTTGCGTCGCACACTTGTACTCTATTACTTTTTCTCAGCAGGTTCTGCAACTTTCTTTTCGTCTTTTTTATCTTCTTTCTTTTCATCTTTCAACCACTCATCTTTTTCTTGTGTATCCAGATTTCTCACTTTTGCCAGATAGTTTACATTCGGCATCACGTGCAGTTGTTCCAATGAATAGAAAGTACGTAATGAATTATCAATTCTTGTCATGGTAATAGCACTGTGCTTATCATTTACATTACCAAACACAATCGCATCCGTTGGACATGCCTGCTGACAAGCAACTTTTACATCCCACTCATTATTTTCTCCTGTTTTTAATGGACGACTTTCTTTCTTCGCTTTTAATTTTCCATCCTGTAAGCGTTGAACACAGAAAGAACATTTTTCGATCACACCACGTGCCCGCACTGTAACATCTGGATTCAATACCATTCTAGTTAAGTCGTCATTCATATCCAACACAACATCATTCACAATTCCTGTTTGATTATCAGGGAAACTATCAGCTCCCGTATAATCAGCCCAGTTAAAACGACGTACTTTATAAGGACAGTTGTTGGCACAATATCTTGTACCGATACAACGGTTATAAGTCATTTGATTCAATCCTTCGCTGCTATGGTTGGTTGCAGCAACCGGACAAACATTTTCGCAAGGTGCATTATCACAATGCTGACACATCAATGGCTGGAAAACAACTTTTGGATTTTCTATATCGCCTGTATAATAACGATCGATACGCAACCAGTGCATATCATGGAAACGCAATACTTCGGGTTTGCCGACAACAGAAACATTATTCTCTGCATGACAAGCCACAACGCAAGCTGCACAACCGGTACACGTGTTTAAGTCAACACTCATTCCCCATTTAATACCGGGCTTATCAAAATACGGATAGATCGTTCCGTTCTTTTCATAATTGGCCAAGCCTCCATAAGGTGCCAATTCTTTTTCTCTGTCATCCAGAATTTCATTGGGCTCTGCTTTAAAATCAGCCAATGTCAATTCTTTCATGATCTCAGTACGATTGCCCTGAGCCGTATTATATGTTCCGTGCGTTTGTGTTAATGCTACTTTATATAATTCGTCTGTTAATTCTACTGTAACATCGGCAACTGTGTAATTAACCGTACTTCCGCTTAAGCTTGCAAAACCAAAAACATTCTTTCCTGCATCTTCAGCAGATTTACCGATCTCTTTTGTACGGCCATAACCAACTGCAATACCGATTGTATCTTTTTGTGTGCCCGGAATGATCAATGCCGGTAATGAAACAGATTTACCATTTACTGTAACTTTTACAACTTTTTTTGGAGGCTGAACTTCGTAAGCATCTGCCTGACCGTTATTTGTGAGATCAATATCCAATAATGTTTTTGCCAATGCCGGAGATACGATCACATAATTATCCCATGTTGCTCTTGTTACCGGATCAGGTAATTCCTGCAGCCATGGATTTGATGCTCCGTTTACACCAACAGAAACTTTTTCGTACAATACCAATTCTATCTTACCGCCTTTTTTTGCTGAAAGAATCGCAGCAGTTGCAGAAGCAACAGCAGCATTATTAATTGTTGCAGAAGAATAAGTGGTTGTTTCTTTTGGATTGATCACTCCATCCTGCAATGCTTTGTTCCATCCGTTCTCTCCGCCAACTTTATTGCCCCAATATGTTTTTAAATAAGATACATATTCAGTAGTTGCTCCACTCCATTTCAACAAACTATCCTGCCACTGACGTGTTTTAAATAATGGCGCGATGGTTGGTTGAAGGAATGAAATATATCCGGGTTTTACTTCTGCATCACCCCAGCTTTCCAAGTAATGATGATCAGGAATAACATATTTACAAAGCTGTGCAGTTTCATCATTCTTTGGATTGAACGAAACACTTGCCTTTACTTTTTTCAGTCCTGTTTTAAACTTATCCGCATCATACCATGTATAAGAAGGATTAGCTCCAACAACAAATAATGCAGCAACATTGCCGGCATTCATATCATCCACTAATTTTGAAAAATCACCATCAATTCCCTGATGTGTATTATAAGGAGATGACCAATCGATCGTAGCTCCGTTTGATTGTAATGCGTCATTGATCGCATTCACAATGATCTGCACATTTACATCATTACTTCCGGATACAACCAAGGATTGTCCTTTGTTTGCAATTAATTGAGTAGCTGTTTTTGCAACACTTGCTAATAATTTCGGATCATCCAAAAATGCGCTTTTGCCCGTGATAGAATTCAGCAACGCCAATGCTATAGCACCTGTTTGTGACGGGCGATGTAAATATCTTTCATCCGCGTTAGAACCTGTTAAGCTTGCCACACTTTCAAAATGAATGTGTTTGCTCATATCAGGTTTCTTCTCATTGATCTTTTTGCCTTTAGAATATTGTTTTGCAAATTCAATCGGACTTAACCAGGTACCAAGAAAATCAGCACCCAAGCTTACGATCAATCTTGCATTATTGAAATGATAAGAAGGAATTATCTTTTTACCGTAAGAAGCTTCATTCGCCAATAATATGCCGCTGTAAGAAACTGCATCATACACCACATGTTTACTTCCCGGGTATTTTACTAAAAATTGATTGATGATCTCTTTTGATGAAGGAGAAGTAATAGTATTGGTAAGCAATACAACCGATTTACCATTAATGGCTTCGCCAACTGCTTTATCAATTGCTTCAAATGTTACTTCTTTTCCATCAATTGTTGGAAAGCGCAATCTTGCAGTATCATAGAGATCCAATACTGAAGCTTGTACTCTGGCTGATGTTCCGCCAGAAGTGATCGGGCTTAATTCATTGCCTTCTATTTTAATCGGCCTACCATCTCTCACTTTTGCTAAAACGCTTACCACATCGCCATCCTGTACATAGGTTGTAGCATAATAATTAGCCACACCCGGAACAATATCTTCGGGTTTATTTACAAAAGGAATTGCTTTTTTTACAGGCGTTTCGCAACTTGCTGCAATAGCTGCGGCGGCAGTACTGAAACCTACATATTTCAAGAAATCTCTACGTGGAGTTTTAGATTCCAAGAAACCTTTATCGTCTGTTACAACAGGCAATTCTTCGCCGAATTCATCTTTAACTGATTGCTGATAAGCTTCAGAATTATTCAGTTCTCCAAAACTTTGCCAATACTTTTTTTGCTCCATTATTTCAATTTGACAATTTGAGAATTTGGTCGTTCTGCAATGATTTCCTGCTCATTCAAATCGCAATTGCAGATTTCAATTCAACATTAATAGTGACATTTCTGACACTCTGTTCCGCCAATCTTTTCTACAGTAATTCCTTTGGTGCTATCGATCTTTCCGTTCTTTAAATCTTCATGATATTTTTCATAAATGCTGTAGAAACCATTTTCTTTAAACTGAACTTTTGTTTCTCTGTGGCAATTGATACACCATCCCATGCTCAGGTCTGCGAATTGTTTTACTTCATCCATATTGGTGATCTCACCATGACAGGTTTGGCATTGTACTTTTCCTGCTTTGATATGTTGTGAGTGATTGAAGTAAACATGATCTGGAAGATTATGAATCTTAACCCACTCGATCGGTTTTGCTTTGGAAGGATCCCAAGGCTTGCCGGGAGTGTATCCTGCATATTCATATAATTTCTGAATTTGAGCCGTACCGTTCACCTCTTCTCCTTCTTCGGTATAGAATTTTGGTCCTTTGTATTCATTGATGGCCATGTGACAATTCATACAAACATTCATTGAAGGAATACTTGCATGTTTGCTGTCTTGAGCGCCACCGTGACAATACAGACAGTTGATCTGGTTGATTCCTGCATGCACTTTATGAGAATAATAAATAGGTTGTTCGGGTTGATACCCCTTGTTGCGCCCCAATCCGATGGCACCTTTTGTTGTATAATAACCGCCGACTAAGAAAAGTATAACGGTCACAAATGCGATATAAGCTTTGTTCTTCCAGAAAGGAACAGGCTCCGGAGCGTGTATACCTTCTTTATCATCAGATAATTTTCTCAAATTACTGTTCACCTGCATTAATGTAAATGCTATGATGGCTAATATCAAAGTAAGAATACCAAATAAGAGTGTGCTGTCTCCTTCCGGAGCCGGGGCACCACCAGCTGCAACCGGCGCTACAGCAGGTTTCCACTCTTTAATATATTTTAAAATAGCACCAATCTCAGCATCTGTAAGATTGGGAAACAGATTCATGGCTGTTTTATTGTACTCATTATACAGGTTATTTGCATAAGCATCTCCTGTTTTCAGAAAAGCCTGATTGTTTCTGATCCATGAATACAGTTTTTTCTGGTCAGTCCAACGATCCTGAACGCCCAACAATGCAGGCCCGGTAAGCTTTTTGTCGATAGCGTGACAAGCTGCACAATTTTGGGAAAACAGTGCTTTACCATCTTGTGCCATCACTATATTACCGAACGAAAAACTCAGAAAAACAATTGTACTGAGGAGAATGGTCTTGGTTATACTTCTGTGAGATATCATATTCACAATCTATTGTTCTTAGTGTGGAAAAATTACCATGAACGCTTGCAAAAATAGGGTAGTAACCTGACAAAAAATCAATGTTAAAAAAATTTTTTTAGCCTTATCTGGCCTGCATTTCAGAGGATTGCAGTGTTTTGATTCAATTTATGTCATTTTTTGGTAAACGGAAATGTTGTATGGTTTTATTTATTTCAGGATAAAAGATTAGTCAAAATTTTATCCCATTTTTGAAACATGTTTCAGAAATTAAGAGAAAAATGGAATGTCAGTTGGGTTCGGTTCTTATTGATCATCTGCACTTTTGCCATTGGCGGAAGCCTTTGCGGTTATGCGGGAAAGGAAATACTAGCTGCCCTTTCTGTTGATAACAATCTTATCAGGATCATTCTGTATATTTTTATTGTGTGCATCATCTGGCCTTTATGTGTATTAGCGATCAGTATTCCTTTCGGGCAGTTTTCTTTTTTTAAGAATTATATAGAAAGGATCGCAGGCAGGGTTTCGCAAAGCAAAAAAGTTCGCGTTGCCATTTTTGCTTCAGGTACAGGCACCAATGCAAGAAAGATCATTGAGCATTTTAAAAATCATCCTTCCATACATATTGCTTTAGTTGTCTCCAATAAACCTGATGCCGGTGTTTTGGAAATTGCCAAAGAACACCACCTGCCCTCTTTGATCATAAAAAAAGAGAAATTTTTTAATGGGGATAGTTACCTGCATGAATTAAAAGAAACAAGAATTAATTTTATTGTACTCGCAGGTTTTTTATGGAAAGTGCCTTCTGCACTTATTGCAGCTTATCCAAATAAGATCATTAACATTCATCCTGCATTGTTACCGAAATACGGCGGAAAAGGAATGTACGGGCATTTTGTGCATGAAGCAGTCATTCAATCAAAAGAAAAAGAAAGCGGCATTACCATTCATTATGTTGATGATAGATACGATCACGGTTCCACCATATTTCAAGCAACTTGTCCCGTTTTTGAAAATGATACGCCTGATGAATTGGCATCAAGGATCCATGTATTGGAACATGAACATTATGCAAAGGTGATTGAACAATGTTTGAAAAAATAATGTGATGAATTATCCCGGAATACGCGAAATATATTTTTCTATTTCTTTGATCTGATCCAACACCTGCTTGGTTTTGGGCTTACAGGCTTTTGCTTTTCGGAAGAAATCTTTTGCAGCTTTGAATTCTCTTTTATTCATGAATATCTGGCACATGCTTAAATAAGCAACGGTCTCACTTTCTTTATCGGCAATACCCAAACGGATGGCAGCACGAACATAACCTTCTGCCTGACGTAAATCACCTTTCTGCATGGCCATCATTCCCAATTGTAATTTATTGGCACTTTCGGCTTCGGGCATCGGCGAACCTAAAGAAGAACTTTTCTTTAAATGTTTTTCGGCGCTGTCAAAATCCTGCGCCATCATAGAAAGGTTTCCTTTGATGGTGTAATAAGTAGAACGAACCGGTGTGTATAATAAACCCGGAAACCAAACAGTGTCTAATATTTTTTGTACTTCTTCCACTCTTCCTTGTTCCATCGGTTCCTGGATCAATCTTAATGGTCCGATAAAAAAATGAGTGAATAAACCGATCACAGAAATAAAGTATAAAATGAATGAAGGCCAGAACCCTGACGTAATATTCACCACAATTGCCAACACGATTCCCAGCAGGCTTAACCAAAAACGATATTTGATGATAATGTTGTAGAACTTCATAGTATTTCTTTGAGGGCTGCAAAGATAAGGCGCAGCTTAATACTTATCATCATTCACTTCAATCCAATAACCATCCGGGTCCTGCAACCACAATTGATGCACGCCATCGGTTCTTTTACTAAATACATTTTTATTCCCATTCACATCTTCAAAAATGATATTGCTTTTTTTAAGTGTTTCTGCAAAAACTGTAATGTCCTGGACACTGAAACAAGTGTGTTGATTTTTATAATATTCTTTTTTTGCATCGGCACCCTGGATGATATGCAGCATCGTATGTTCACCTGTTCTTAACCAAATATGCTTACCGTCATGAAAAGGTTCGGCGATCGTATCCAGACCGATGATCTGATGATAAAAGTCTCCTGACTTTTTCAGGTCCATCACAAAAATGGCTGTATGGTTTAATGAAGCTTTTGGTTTATAATTTTTTTGAGCAAAAGAAAATAGACCAAGTGAAAATGATAGCATTAAAATTAAAAAGTATTTCATTTTGCAGTTTGAAAACGAAAGTTAACAATTATAAACTTTGAAAACTGTTGATGTGAATCTATTATTTTTGCGTGAATGGTCCCATAGTTCAATGCCCGCCCGGATGACTCCGGTCGGACGGGGATAGAAAATAGAAGTCATAGTAGTTATGTATTACGCATATGTTATAAAAAGCGAGGTAGCGGACTTTCTATATAAGGGTCATTGTGAAGATTTGAACAAAAGATTAAAAGAACATAATTCGGGTTATACCGAATCAATAAAAAAATTTATTCCTTTTCGGATTGCTTATTTTGAAACTTTTTCGACAAGGAATGAAGCTATACAAAGAGAGAAATATTTTAAAACCGCATCTGGTAGAAGATATTTAAAAAGTAAAATGGTCCCGTAGTTCAATGGATAGAATAGAAGTTTCCTAAACTTTAGATACAAGTTCGATTCTTGTCGGGACCACATGATAAACAGAAACCCTTATTATCTAAGGGTTTTGTTGTTTATGGATGTTTTTGTGGTATGATTTATTTGTTTTATCTGTGTAGCAAACTGTGCAGCAGAATGTTAATATTAGTATTTTTTCCTGTTTATAATAACTGTGATTGTAACTTCTCTCATACAATAGTCTAATATGATAAAAACTATTAGAACCCTTATCCTTCCGACAATTTTCCTTTCATTACTTTCTTGTGCTAAAGGTGGACATTGTGATGCTGGCCCAACATTTGAAATTGGAATTAATTATGTTGATAAAAATGGAAATTCCATTTTTGCTAACCCAATCAATAATCCAGACAGTATCAAAGCTTTTGATTTACAGTATAATTTTAGGCAAGTATATATGTCATTTTACAATTCCGCAAATACAACAACATATTTTACAGCAGATACATTTGTAAATAAGTATGCGAAGGTTGCCATACAATTTAAATATCAAGGTAAATACGATACACTAATATTCCATAATCGTGGAACTGAAAATGAAGTTTGTAGTAATATTGATACAGTTTGGTATAATAATGTTTTATGCACGACTAATAATAATGGGGTCATTTCAATTATAAAATAAATCCCTCTGCAAACCTCTCAATGGCATGATCCGCAAACTTGCTAGGGAATTGATTAATATAGTTCTGAGTGATTTCAATGGATGAGTGTGACATTGCATGGGAAATTTCTTCAATTTTCGAACCCGAACTCAACATATAGTACGCGAAACTATGTCTGCTAACGTGACTGGTCAATTTCTCAAGACCAATGTCTTTTGCGATCCGTTTCAACCGACTATTATAGGCACATCTGGCTCTATGTAATTTATAAACCTGCTCCTCGGTCAGAACTCTTTTATCAATAATCTTGATATTCTTAAAATCCTCATCCTGCAAATAATCAAATACCAATCCACGTGGTTTTGCCCCCATGATAGCGCACATCGTTTCTGCAACATTTTTTTCTATCTTTTTGATAACCGCATTAATGATTGTTATTCGCTTTGAATTATCCGCCGTCTTATCTTCCTTTAGATATTTGATTAATGCATGCAGGTCTTCAACATTTAATTCCCCCAGTCCTTTCTTTGAATTGATAACAATGAATTCGTCCAATTCGATTTGGTTCAGTTCATAATTGCCCAGCGTATTTTGTTCTATGGCTTGGATATATTCTTGCGGATAAAAATGGGCTAACATTTTGCATGACTTGTATCCAAATGGAATTGATATTTTATCACCGTTCTTCTTAACCACAAACTCAATTCTTCCTTTGGTGAAATGTTTATAGTTCAATAACAATATGTCTGACACCCTTAAACCATTAGTGAAGAATTGAAACAGGAAATGATATTTTGCATCACCTGTTTTATAGGTGCGGATCGTTTCACGCGGAACGTAGTTAATTAGTTTATCTATCTCATCAGGGTATAACATCCGAGATTCCACTTTTTCAATCTTCCCAACTGTTGCTTTGTAATGAACCGTTTTAATTTCATCCAATTCCGGGTGCTGCTCATTAAACGTTGTTACAAATGTTTTAATGACACTGATATAATTGAAGATGGTTTTATTTTTCTTTTTTACATCGTTCTTCCTTCCAATGTATTGCCGCTGCTCCAACCATTTTGAATATCCTTTTATGAAATCAATTTTTTGTAATACTTCAATAGGCAGGCATTTTAATTTCAGTATATCAGTAGTGTATTGATGCAATGAATTAATAATGGTAGTATATTTTATCTTGGTGGCAGGGTTCTCGTAATCATTTTCCAATACATCTTTAGCAAATTGGATGAAACAATCCTTGGTTGGTTTGCTGGCTTTCTTATTTGCTTTGAGGAAATCTGCTTCGTGTTGGTCTAAAATATGATTGATGCGTTTGTAATTAACCAGTTCGGTTTCTTTAACCCTTTGTTTCTTATTATCCCACAGTTTGACAGGGATTGTTTCTTTGAGCGAGTTCCTACTTATTGGCGTACGATCATCAAAGACGGCTTTGTAAATCGTTGCTGTCTTGGGGTCACTACTTTGTTTCCGTATATAGAAGAATTGGTACATTCTTAATTGATATCATTTAATATTGAAAACTCATTCCCATTCAAATCGTTTCTGTTGATTTGTTTTCTGATAACTGTTAGTTTTTTAAAACCCAGTCTCTTATAAGCGTAATATCTTTTCTTCCCATCAATGATTAGATTGGTATCGTTTATTACAATTGGTTCCATCATTTCTTTGTTTTCAATTTTGCTGCACAGTTGAAGAATGTCCTTCAGGTTGCAGGTAAATTCTTTTGGCAACAACAGTTGATTAATTGGCATGACCAAGCTGCAACTATCCGCTGGAAAAAGTGTTCTAACCTTTCCTTCTTCAACTTGTGAAAGAACTGACCTAATATGGTTTGTTGCACTCTGCATGAATTTGATTAATCAAAATCTTGCGAGGATGCAGTGGCTAATTTAAACTCTTATGCCACTAACACCTGCTCGCATGACCTTACAGTGGAAACTCTCTTATCATTAGATCATCGGGTATTGTTTGAATCTTATCAATCTGCTTGAAGAAATAGGGTATGTTCTGTTCGTTGCAGGCATCTCTCATCCTTCTGGCCCAACCAGTATTGAAAGGTCTTTTATGATGACCGCTTTCACCTCCTTCAATAACCCAATCAATGCCTGTTAAATCATTAGCTATGATATCATCCAATTGTGGCTCGATGGATAAAAATCTTTTCCCTTTCACCATTCTTAACTGCGAAACAAGCATATCAAATGTCTCCTGATCGACCGGAGAGGTTCCATACATAATATTGGTTGGCGGATTATCAAGCCAAGCAGCAGGAATGTATTTATTGATATTACTTGGTCTCTTGGTTAAGAGCAGGAACATGAGATTTGGACTATTTGGAACGATCTGTTCAAAAAAATATTCCCTTAAATGGTTTGTTGTCAAATCATCGATGGGTATGCCGTTTATTTCATGCAATACCTCACCATTAGAATCTACCAACGGCATTGGCTTTTCGAAGATGTCCATCATTGAACCAACAAATACACGATGAACCGTGTTTGCTTTGGCTGCTAACTTTTGGTATTTGACCAAATCCTGCCAAACAGATTTGATTGCTCTTCTTGGGTGATCATTACCCCATATATTGTGACCATATCTTTTTGATAATGCTTCTGCATAACAGTGATCACATCCTTTATGTACTTTGGTACAACCATGCCATAAATTGGCTGTGTGGTTCGTCCATTCTATTTTAGTAAACTGCGCCATTGATTAATTTTTTTATCTGTTTAAAAATGTTGTTTTAGAAAGGAATTGAAATATTAATTGGGTGATGTTGTCTCAATCATTAAAACAACTGAAGCCCATTTTTTATAGTCGACAAATTGAACTTTTGTTTTTTCCGGATGACCTTCATATAGTGTGAGAAATACACCAATGGATTCACTCAAATCCTTTTCTAATAAAATCTCTGCTTCCGGAAAAGTGGCAATAATCTTCATGTCATAACCTCTTATGAATTCAATGTTATTTTTAAGTAACTCAATAAGTTCATTAACACAAAATATTCTGGCCACTTCGATATCATTAATTGCGTGCACTCTCTTATAAAAATCCAAAAACAGTTCTCTTCTATTATTGATTCTAAAGAAAATGTCAGGTGCATCATTTAATGCTATTCCAACAAGAACGCCCAATTGTCCTATGGTAGAATTGTTTTCCTTTGTTTGCTGCGGATATTTTGAATATATATTTTCCATAATAAAAAATGCGGTTAACCTATACACCGCAAGGTTTTGTTTGATTAAACTGTAACCTTTTCAGGTTGCTTTTTCTTAGCCTTGGGTTTACTTTCCTCTTTCAACTCAGGCTTACCACTGAATTCCTTTACTGCTTTATTAAGTGCTTTAGCTTCCTTATCAAAGGATGTTGTAGAAGGAGAGATACCAATGAACCTGCGGTTCATCATTAGAGCCAACGAACCAATATCACTTTTCATGGAGATGTCTACGATAAGATCATCCACCTTTGTGGCTATTAGTATTGGAATCAATGCAGCATAGTTCGGCGCATTTTTCGCATCGAATTGGATGCCCTTGTTAATGATAATATCCGAGATTGCCTGTTCACTTAAAAAATTGGAGCAGGATTTATAGGATTCAGATTCTCCAATTGTTCCTTCCATTTTATCTGGGAAAGAGGGAGGATTGAATACACTATTTGCTTCCCAACGATCCTTGACGAACCAAAGAATTTGTGTAACCGAATCTGATAGATGCTTACTCGCCTGCCCATCTGTCAACAGTTGACCATCAGCCACAAACAATGTTTGTTTGAAAATCAATCCTGTTTCCTCAGTAATTGCACTGATGATATTAGCAGGTATCTGTAATGCAAACCCTTCATCATAATACTCTTGAGTAAAAACATATAGACTTCCACTCTTGGGAATCCTGTCAACCCAGGGTCTTACAGGATCGGCAGTTTTAATGCCGTAAACCTTAGGTTCCTGACGAATGGTTTTTGGATAATGACTCTCCTCATTATTCACTGTTAAAACATAGCGATCAGGATAGTAAAAAAGTGACTGCACTGATTCTTTTTTAATCTGTGCCAGTATTTCCGCAGGTTCACCATGATGAATTACAGCAGTAGTTCCTTTTGAATCAGGAATGGAAAACGCTTTCATCTTTGCATTTTCAACTGCTGTTTTTGCATTGATTATTCTCAATGCATCTTTTGGATTCAACTCACGATTTTGAACCCTTTCGTAAATCGCTTTATGGTCTTCTTTTTTTGAAAGTTCCATTAAGTCCTTTACGGGTTTTACATCACAGTTCTTCTCCAATAACCACCAACTCATCGGAAAGTCACCATTGTCATTTTTTAGAACAGATTCCACATCTCTAATCGTTTGAGCGTCTTTATATCGGTTTCCGATACGGTTGCTTATTTCAGGATAACGGTCATACTTGACTATGTCAGCTCCTTTTTTAGCACCTTGTTTCTTTCCGAATGTCTCAAACAGACATAAGTACTCATTTCTTACATCCATCCATGTTTTTTGACGATGGTTGTTAAGTGCAATTCTATTTGCAACTGTTGGTTCCAAATCTGTTTCGATGTATGGCACTTCTAATCCAAGAATACCTGCGACTATGATAAGTCTGTGACCATCAAGAACACTACCGTCATTAGCAAGAGTGGCAGATCCGAAAATGCCATTCTCTTTTACATCTGCTAACAATGCATCTACG
>Ga0316232_1004079_pt1 | contig 12710 bp, 9 predicted proteins | sample TBHtaG_FD_206006 | JGI IMG/M metagenome (GOLD analysis project Ga0316232, IMG submission 206006) | Freshwater microbial communities from Trout Bog Lake, Wisconsin, USA - TBH18025_13 | ecosystem: Environmental > Aquatic > Freshwater > Lake > Hypolimnion/Profundal zone | place: USA: Wisconsin... | reverse complement strand
TATCCATACAGGGCTTGTCACTCATTTACAAAAATCCTCGAAAGAAGCATTTATAGGCGGAAATTGCTTAAAGGTAGGATTTTAAAGTAAAAAGATGGGTAAGCAAGAAAGTTATGGGGTTAATCTCGGGATAATCAGCATTCAGACTAGAAAGGATGCATTTATGAGCGTTTTGAAGGAATTTCGCGACTTTGCCGTCAAGGGCAATGTAATTGATTTGGCGGTTGGCGTCATTATTGGTGGCGCCTTTGGGAAGATTGTTGATTCCCTGGTAAATGACATCGTGATGCCAGTGATCTCCACCCTTTTGGGGGGTCATATCGACTTCACCAACCTCTTTCTTGTGCTTGGGGATATTCCAGGGGGTGTGCCGAGAACCTTTGATGCGCTAAAAAAGGCGGGCGTACCCATTTTTGCTTATGGAAATTTCATCACCATTTCTATCAATTTCATCTTGCTGGCTTTTGTGATTTTCCAGATGGTCAAGGTGGTTAATAGAATTCGCATCATGGATGCGCCACCTGCACCCCCAACGCCTGAAGATATTGTTTTGTTAAGAGAAATTCGGGATAACTTGAAAAAATAAGCTTTCGAATAATAATGTCGATCAGCGTGAGGGGTAAAGACAATACCCCTCACAAATAGTACGCAGGCTCTAGTTGTGGTGCTCGATAAAATCGTCAGGTACGGATGGAACAGTCTTAAGAAACAATCAGGCACCCACAGAAAAACTCCATAAAAATCTCAGCCTTACCAATACCCGCCAAGTGCTTTTATCAGCAAAACCCTATCAATTAGCAGTTGGGTTTGGTAGTCAATTTGAACCGTTCGAGCCTTAGATTGATCAATTGCAGCATCGACAATTTCTAAGTAACCAGAAATACCCTCTCGATATCTTGCAGTAGAAATCTTATAAGTTTTTTCTGAATACACTAAGCTATTTTCAACATTCACTAAAGATTCTTCGCGATTTTTTAATTGCACCAATACATCCTCCACTTCTTTAATCGCCGAAAGCACGATATTTTTATAAGCAGCGGTATTTTCCGCATTGCGTGCAATTGCCTGATCAACAATGGCAGATCTTCTGCCACCATCAAAAATAGTTAAAAAGGCTAACGGCCCAATTGTCCAAAATGCATTGGGTGCCGCAAGAATATTGGCTTGATTCGCCGTTTGATAGCCGCCAAATGCAGATAAAGATATTACCGGGAAGAATGCGCTCCGAGCAACACCAATCTCTGCGTTGCTTGCGGCCACCCTCCTCTCGGCAGATGCGACATCTGGCCGCCGCTCAAGTAGCGTGGAAGGCATCGATACTGCAATTGGTGGGAGTTTAAAGTCCGAGATACTACCCTTAGGTAACGAGAAAGAGGAGGGGGACTCACCCACGAACACGGCAATCACATGCTCAAGTTGTGCACGACGAGTTTGTAATGCCTTTTCACGTATACGACCACTCTCAACCAAACCTTGGACGCGATAAAAATCCACTCCAGAATTAATGCCTTCCTTATAGCGTTTTTGCATTAGGTCGGCCTGCTTTTGATATAACTCCAAATCATGCTGCAAAATAGCTTGCTGTGACTCAATACCGCGCATAGTGATATAACTATTTACCAGGTCAGCCTGAATAATTAAACGCACCGACTCCAAATCTTCTTGGCTCGCTTGAGCCAATGCTGTTGCAGAATCTATCCCAGAACGAACGCGGCCCCATAAATCAAGCTCGTAGGTCGCCAAACCACCAAAAAAGTTATTGTCATAAATATTGGGCTGATTTGCGCCACGCAGTGGTCGACCAATAGACTGCCTATTCTCGGTAGCAGCGCCAACAACAGCAATTTGCGGATATAAACCAGCATTATTAACGGCTAAAAATGCGCTAGCATTTTCATAGCGGGCTACCGCAGCGGCAATTTGAAAGTTATTGCTCTCTGTTTTTGCTACCAGCTGATCTAGAACCGGATCTCCGAAATTCTTCCACCAGGATCCTCTTTGCATCTGATCGGCCGGCTTGGCTACTACCCAATCTTGAGAAATCTCTTTGAAATTACTAGGCATTTGCACTTCTGGACGCATGTAATCCGGGGCAAGGGAGCATCCATAGCAAAGGCTCAGCAGTCCTATGCCAAATATGCGACGAATATTATTGACCATGCTATTTCGCCTTATTTCCTTTTGGCTCTCTTGCAAGAACCACTAATTCGCCAGCTATTAAGGTATCAGGTGGATTATTAATTACCTTGGATTCGCCAGTAATCGCCCCAATAACCTCAACCTCTTGGCCAAAATCCCTGCCAATAATGACTTTTGTAAATACTGCCTTTTGATCTTTACCAACCTCTGCTAGGAATGCTCCATCTTTGCGAATAATCAGTGCCGAAGATGGGACCCGAGGAATAGTGCGATCAGAGGGTAAATCAATATTTACTTGAGCAAATTCACCCGCAGTCAGAATATGCTCCTCATTGTCCAGTTCAATTTCAATTAACACCGTACCCGAATTTTCATTCACCGCACCTGCGGAGCGAACTACCTTTGCCTCAAAGACTTTTTCAGGGAATTCAGGAACACGAATTTTTGCCGGAATACCTGGTCGAATATCGTTCATAAATACTTGTGGAATATTGACAAAGAGTCGCAACTTATCAATATTAGCCACGTTGAATAAGGGCTTTCCAGAGCCCACACTCACCAAGGCTCCAACGTCAATATTTCTCTCGGTAACCTGCCCCGAAAATGGTGCTGGAATATTTTTATAGTCAGAGAACATTTCTGCCTTTTGCAGATTAGCCTCTGCAATTTGACGCAATGCCTTTCTGGTTTCATATTCAGTCGTTTTTTGATCTAGCTCTTGCCGAGAAACGGCATCCTCAGCAAAAAGATTTTTCCATCTTGTGAGTGAAATTTTTGCTAGCGCCTCATTACTCTTTGCAGAAATCAGATCAGACTTCGCCTGCTGTAACTGCTGGTCGACTTCTGGCGCCTCAATTCTGCCTAAGATCTCACCCTTTTTCACCTGAGAACCAATATCTTTATCCCACTTCTTCATATAACCGTTAACGCGTGAGTAAATAGGCGCATTCAAGTAAGCCTCAAGCCGACCGGGGAAAGAGATGGAGTTTTCGGCCCCGCCAATGACAGGTGAAATTACCAATACCATCCTTTGAGCACTCGCTTCCGAGCGAAATTTGGCAGCAATAAAACCATAAATACGAAATCCAAAATTCAAAATTATGACTAATAATATTGCCTGAACTACGCGCTTCTGGTTCTTCTGAAGAGCTTGATATTTCCCGTAAAGGGAAACAGTAAGCTCCTTGGCAAGAATCGAGTATTTCTTAGCCAAGGGAAGTAAGTTTTTAAAAAAATCTTTGTTAAATTTAATATTTTTCATACATTCTCTGATCCGTAATTTTTATGTACAAGGCTAAACACAACCGGCACAAAAATGAGTGTTGCAAATGTTGCAAAGATAAGGCCACCTACAACAGCTCTTCCCAGCGGTGCATTCTGTTCACCACCCTCCCCTAGCCCCAGGGCCATAGGCGCCATTCCGATGATCATTGCCAAAGCAGTCATCATGACCGGACGAAATCTAGAATAGCCAGCCTCTAATGCAGCCTTAATAGGATCCTTGTCGATTGGCAAACGTTCACGAGCAAAACTCACCACTAAAATACTATTCGCTGTTGCAACCCCCATACACATAATCACACCAGTAAGCGCTGGCACCGAGAGATTAGTAAAAGTCAAAAATAATATCCAAATAATTCCTGCTATCGCTGCAGGTAAGGCTGTAATAATCACAAATGGATCTAACCAAGACTGGAAATTAACCACCAAAATTAAGTAAATTAATATGATCGAGCCAACCAATCCAAAACCAAGGCCAGTAAACGCTGAATTCATAGTTGAAACTTGACCCCTCAGCTCTACGGTTGTGCCCTTGGGGATATTTTTGGTTTCCTCTTCGATGATCCGATTAATATCAGATGCAACCGCACCTAAATCGCGACCCTGCGTGTCGGCATAAATATCAAACGAAGGTTTGATACTGTCATGGGTGACGACCGCATCGGCAAAATTCCTTCTTATAGTAGAAATGCCCCCAAGAATTGTCCCGGTTGTTGCATTTGTTCCAGCCACGGGAATATTTAAGAGGTCGGAAATACTAGAAACTTGGATTTGCGGCGTTTGCACAACTACCGGATACGAAATGCCATTAGATGGGTTGAGCCAAAACGCTGGTGCAACCTGACCACTACCGGCCAATGTCGTCACCATATTGTTAGTGACATCTCTTTGAGTAATCCCAATCTTCGCAGCCTGTACTCTATCTACATCGACGTTAATTTGCGGGTAATTTGTTGCCTGCTGAATTCTCGCATCGGCAATACCAGGAATTTTCTTCACCCGCTCTAATAATTTAGAGATAAATGCAAAATTCTCATCTCGCCTGCTACCCTTCACAATAATGTCAATGGGGGCTGGTGCACCAAAATTTAGAATCTGACTAACAATATCAGCGGGTAAAAATGCAAAGCTAGTTGATGGAAACTTTTGAGGTAACTCCTCTCGTAAGCGCTGAACAAATTCCCCTGTTGGAGAGTGCCCCTTCACTAGAGAGACCAAAATATCGCCATCCTGGGGTCCAATCGTACCTGTACTACCATAGGCCATATTGACACCGCTCACTGTCAAGCCAATATTATCTACAATGCTATCAATTTGATCGGCAGGAACTAGACGCCGAATCTCTGCCTCAATATCATTAAATTGACGCGCAGTTTCCTCAAGGCGCGTGCCAACTGGAACGCGAACGTGCATCTTGATCTGACCACCATCAACTGCAGGGAAAAATTCTCGGCCGAAAGAAAAGATTAAAAGATAGGATGCCAAAACCGCACCCATAAAAATAATAATAAATTTCTTTTGATCTACGATGATTTTCTTTAAAAACTCGAAATAGTATTTTCTGACCTGATGAAAAAAATCCTCAAAGTGATATTGAAATTTCGCCATGCGCCCCTTAATTCTGACTGACGTATTAGGGTGCTTGATATCCATCATCCAACGTAAATGGCCTGAGGCATGCTCATCATGGCCATGGATCTCTTTTAAGATGTAATTAGCAAAGGTAGGCACAAAAGTACGGGATAGAATAAAAGAGCCGAGCATCGCAAATATCACGGCCTTCGCCATCGGTACGAATAAAAACTTTGACACACCTTCTAAGAAGAACATTGGCACAAAAACAATACAAATGCATAATAAAGCTACAAATGCTGGGCCTACAATTTGTGCCGCCCCATCTAGGATGGACTCTTGAATGTGCTTTCCCTGCTCTAGGTGCCAATTAATATTCTCAATGGTTACTGTTGCATCATCCACCAAAATACCTACGGCCAATGCAAGCCCACCTAGTGTCATAATATTTAATGTTTCGCCTGTAATGTAGAGCATCAAAACAGCAAATAAAATTGCCAAAGGAATAGAAGAGGCAATAATGACCGTTGAACGCCAGCTGCCCAAAAATAACAAGATCATGAGACTTGTCAATGCAGCCGCAATGATGCCTTCATGAATCACTCCACTGATTGCCGCTTTTACAAAGACTGACTGATCTCCAGTAACGCTAATATTCAACTCGGGGGGCAACGATTCTTTGAGTTTTGGAACCAGAGCTTTAACGCCATCAATAATATCTAAGGTCGACACGGCACCAGATTTAAGAATGGTCATTAATACTGCTTTACCACCATCTAATCGCACTAAGTTGGTTTGGGGTGGCGATCCATCACGTACTTGCGCTACATCTCTGAGCTGAATCACTGCACCACTTGCTAACTTAATGGGAAAGTCTGCAAGCTCCTGAAAGCCATTGACCCCGTTATTTAACTTAATACTGTACTCATACTCGCCAATTTTTTGAGTGCCCGTTGGAATAATCAAATTCTGTGCCGCAAGCGCGGAAATGACATCGTTTGGCGTTAGCTTTCTCGCCTGTAATGCAGCCAAGCGTAAATCAATCTGAATTTGTCGTGTCTTTCCACCATATGGCGAAGGTACGGCGCTCCCTGGAACACTTGCTAAGGCCGGCCTAATGAAGTTTTGGCCAAAGTCAAAAATACGCTGCTCAGATAAGGTCAAGCTAGATAAGGCCAATTGCACAATAGGCACAGTTGCTGCGTTGTAATTCAAAATGAGTGGCGGGGTAATGCCTGGTGGCATTTGTTTTAGTACGGTTTGCGAAATCGATGTTACTTGCGCAGTCGCTAACCGAATATCAACACTTGGCTGAAAAAAGATTTTGACAATGCCATAGCCTGGTAGTGACTGAGACTCAATATGTTCAATATCATTTACGGTAGTACTTAAGGCGCGCTCATAGGCATAGACCACACGCCCAGCCATATCCTCAGGCTGCATTCCTGTATACGACCACACCACGCTAATCACTGGAATTCTAATTTCGGGAAAAATATCAATTGGGGATCTTAGTGCGCTAAATATCCCCATTAGGCCTATCAAAATCGCCATCACTACAAAGGTGTATGGCTTATCTAATGCTAATTTAACTAACCTAATCATTTTTTAATCTTTATTAAAGCCAAATTTAATAATGGAATTTATAGCCACGTCATGTTCAAATTGCGTTTGAAGCGGCTTATAAACCTATCAATTTACACACAATAGAATACTTAAGGGTATAAACGGTGCTGAGGGAAATACAACATCAAAATCCATCGAAAGATGGTTAATGTTGCTTGCCCTCAAACCCTAAACTGGCCGAGGGGGCCTGAAGATAGAAGACGGCATGCCGCTAAGCAGATTGCCAAAAATACCGATGGAAAAGATTGCCTCAGTTCCTGTGGGAAGAAATACTAATGTATTCCCATTGATATCACCTAATACATGGGCGCTTAGGTTAATTTTTAAATTTGGTTCTTTTTGCTCTAGACCCGCTTTAGAAGAATCGCTTGAGACCGTAACGCTCTTTTGAACGCTGAGGTACGCCTGAGTTCTGTGAACCGCATTTTGGACAAAAATTTGTGCGCCAGAAGTTTTTACGAGTGCAAGAAAAATGCAACTCGTCAAAACTAGTATTTTTATAAATTTTTGCATTTGACTATTACATTATGCTTCACTAGTTCTGTCAATGTATTACTCAAGCAGCATGTTATTTGCTGCAACGCAATATGTTACAAACCCACTCTGTTCAAGAAAAATCTTACATCTGGACCTTGGCATGGCGGGTTTATACCCATAGTGTCCATAACTAATAAAAACTGAGTAGCCAATAGACTATTTCTTATAAATTTTCGGCAATCTGCCCGCACGAATTCTGCTAATGCTGGATCCCTTGATAAATATTAAAATGCTTTAAGGATAGGCAGTATTGATTTAACATGAGTGCTTACATATAACCCCATTAAAGATGGCGATGAAATTACACGAATTATTTAAATATTTAGCAATGCCAATAGCAATGATTGCTTTCGGCTCATTTCTGTCTGGATGCACTACTAATCCTGCCTTTACCACTTCAGCAGTTAGCGCAGGTTTAACTCAGGACTACCAGAGTGTTAGAAAACCCGCAGTGGGTCAGCAGTGGGTTTACAGCATCAGAAATCTTTACAATAAAGAAGTGATTGATACGATCACTGAAACTGTTGTGGCCGTTACGCCTCTAATTGAAATTAAACGCGAGAGTAAAAAACATGGTCCATTGGCATCTGAGATTCAGTCTGCAACAGGGCTTGTGTTGCGCGATCCCTATTGGACTCCAATAGTCAACTTTGTAAACCCGGCTCCTTTGTGGCCACAATCTTCAGATAAATCACAGACTTTTGCATTGATGTATAAAACTGGCGAAGATGATGCTGGCACTTACCCTTGGTCTTCAACCATCACATTTTCTGGGGCTGAAATCGTGACCCTTGAAGGAAATCAGTTCAGTACATTAAAAAGTAATGACTCTATTTACTTCATAAGCCAGGATTTTTCTCGCCATACATCTTTGCGACAATCCACTGTTTGGTTAGCGCCCAATATTGGTAGATGGGTTATTAGGATCACCAATGGCTCCTATTTAGATACCAATACAGGTATTGGTAATGATCGATATGAAAGTATGCTGCAATACGAACTTGTTTCTTATAAATAGTCCCTGCATATTTGCAAAAAAATAAGCCTGCCACGTTTCTGCAGCAGACTTATTTTTTAATATCTTCCTAACTCTCCACTATCCTAGGCTAGAGTTTAATTAGAAAGTATGCCGCATACCTACTCCGTAAGTCTGCTGTGTGCTAACAGTCTTGCCACTCAACATACTCCCAGCTGGTAATGGCTGGACATTGGAACCTGATGTATTAATGTTCCCAATACCTAAATACAAATTAGTACGCTTACTCATGTAGTAATCGAGCATTGCAGATTGAAACTGCTGCACACCACTAAGCTGCGTACCTGACTGTTGAGTACCTGCATAGTAATAACCAATCGAACCAATTAAGGATTGGGTAAAGTTATAGTTAGCACCTACCCAATACACATTGATGTTGTAATTATTTCTATTGGGCGTCCAGCTGGCAATAGAAAATCCGCTGGGTAATACTGGCAAACCAGCATACATCTGAAGGTTGCTTGGCGTGCCAATAAACATACGCTCATAGCCAGCCTTGAGAATTAACTTATCTGTAGCCTGAAATTTACTAGTCAGTTGCAGTGCCGAGGTATTTGCTAAGGTAACCAAGACCTCATTGGTTCCCGCTTTTATAGCGCCAACTGGGGAAGCGGCACCATTTGCTGTAGAAATGGTCGTGCCATAGGAGATTCCAGTTAACTTAGTCGCATTCGTAGTATGGGTCGCAATGGCTTGCACTCCCCAACGCGCCTCTTCGTAACCTAACTGAAAGCCACTAGTAGTGCCAGCGGAGTTATTACCCGCCACACCACCAGGTGCATACATCGCCTTGAGATTAAAGCCATTGTATTTTTTAGCATACTGAATAGCACCACTAACATACGCATTATCCGTATAGCCGCCACCACCATAGGTTCCCGAGAAAGCAATCGGTGAAAACATCTGCGCATTGACTGGGTTATAGCTGCCAATATTTTGCAACATGAGTCCTTGCTGACGCCCCAGTGTCAAGGTGCCGTACTCTTCATTACCGATACCAGCATAGGCACCGCGGCCAAATAGTAGGCCTTGCAGCGCGTTATCGCCACCTTGAGCTGCGCTGGTTGAGGAGCCATTACCAGCCATACCATTGCTTGCGGTGACACCTGTTGCCGCATTAAAGCCTTGCTCTAATAAAAAGAAGGTTGTAGTACCGCCCCCCATATCTTCAGAGCCCTTAAAGCCCAGGCGACTTTGACTCTCGCCACCCGTCATAAATCCAAAGACATTACCGTTTTTAACACCCGGGTAATTGAGTGGTGCACCGGAGTTACCCCAGGTGGAAGCATTGAGGTTACCCGCATTGGTTTGCGCCATTACACCTACGTCCATTAAACCGTAAACGGTCACACTCGATTGTGCTTTTGCTACTCCTGCAGCACAAAGAAAGCTAGCAGCTAAGGCGAATTGATTGAATTTTTTCATAACTTACTTAATTGAAATTCCTTGACCAATATCAAGAAATTAGGATTCGATAAAAAGACAAAAACCACCACACTTGCGTGTGATGGTTTTCTTATTACATTTACAGCTAGATACTACTCACTACATTTCTAAATCTAGGTAGGCACAAGTCCTACGTTAAATTAGAAAGTGTGACGCATACCTAAACCGTATGTGAACTGCTGGTTAACAACAGTTGGGTTAACGTTAGCATTGCTATAGGAAGCTGCGCCAATTGCACTGCCAGTAAAGTTCACTTGTGAAGCAGCTGCGTACAAGTTAGTACGCTTGCTCAAGTAGTACTCAGCCATTGCAGAGATATAAGTAGTTCTACCATTCAAAGTTGCACCAGATTGATTAACATTCTGTTGGTAGTAGCCAAGTGATCCTTTTACTGCTGGTGTGAAGTCGTAGTTAGCACCTAACCAGAAAGTATTCTTGATCAAAGGAGTTGTAGCTGCTGTGTATGAGAATACGCTAAAGCCGCTACCGTTTGGCAATACAGGCTGACCTTGCAAATACTGAATATTTGATGGTGTACCCAAGTTTTGATATTGAAAACCAGCTTTCAACCACAACTTATCCATTGGTGTCCATTTTCCTGTCAACTGTGTAGAACGTGTGTTGTAAACAGTTGCAGTTACTTGGTTTGTGCCAGCAGTTGCTGAACCAGTTGGTGAAACAGCGCCAGCTGCAATTGCTTGACCATAAGAAGCGCCAGCCAAAGCTGTTGCGTCTTCTTGGAATGAAGTCAGAGCTTGCACGCCCCACTTAGCAGTTTCGTAACCGATTTGACCTTCTAAACGTGTACCAACGCCGTTGTTACCAGCATAGCCACCAGGTGCGTACAGGGCGTTTACATCAAAGCCCATTACTTTTTGCTTGTACTTGATTGCGCCGTTTGCACGAGCATTGTCAGTAGTACCGCCACCACCAAATTGACCGGAGAAGGCTAAAGGTGAGAACTGTTGTGCGTTTACTGGATCGTAGCCACCAATGTTATCTAACATTAATGTTTGCTGGCGACCTAATGTCATTGTGCCGTATTTGTCATTGCTCAAACCAGCGTATGCGCCGCGGTTAAACAATTGACCTTGGTTTGAAGAGTCACCAGTGTTTGACATGTTACCCATACCAGTCGTTGTTTTACCGTTGCCTGGCAAACCAGAAGCGTACTGTGAACCGTTATCAGTGTTAACACCTTGCTCTAATGTAAATACAGCTTTAGTGCCGCCACCTAAATCTTCTTGACCTTTGAAACCCAAACGGCTGGCAGATTCACCACCCTGCATAAAGCCAAAAGAGTTACCGTTTTTTGGGTATGAGCTGCTGCTTGAAGCGCCGTAACCAGCAGAAGTACCGCCAGTAGAGCCGTTCAACATGTTTGAATTACTTTGACCCATAATGCCAACGTCCAATAAACCGTAAACGGTTACGCTGGACTGAGCTTGAGCAGCGCCAGCAAATGCTGTCAATGCTGCGATTGCTAATAGCGATTTTTTCATTCTTTAAATCTCCAAATACTAAGGAATGAGGATTTATTGAATGAATTACTCTTACCCTGTCGTGTTCAGCACGACACCTTAACCCCTCTAATTTTTTGATTTTGGCGGAAAATTAACGTTTGCTTCTTGCAAAATAAATTCTTCAATACTAATGTGCCACTTCCTGAGTAGGTCAATAGGGCGCTGTCGATAGTGCTTTTCAGCAATGGCGCTGGGTTTATGACCCATAATTTGTGCGCTAATTCCTGCTGGACACTCAACCCATTCAGCAAGGGTACCAAATGAACGTCTTAAACCGTGAATAGTGAGAAAAGGTAATCCAGCTCTATGTAGGGCTTGATCAAGCGCTATTCGAGGCTCTTTTAAATAGCCAGACTTAGATCTCTCGCTGGCAAAAACAAAATCGTTTATTTTTGGGAGGCTAGAAATTAAATATTCAACATAAGGGGTTAAGGGGATTACTCTAGTTTCTTGTACCTTGTCGTGAATAATTGCTGTATGCCAAATGGTATCGATGTTTGACCACTTAAGACTTGCCCATTCTTCGCGCCTTGCGCCAGTTAGTAATAGTGATTGCAGATAAGCGCTAATGGTTTGATTTTTTATCTTTTTTACTGAGCCAAACCAAAATTTCAATTGTTCTTTTTGCAAGCAATCTCTCCGTGCTACTGGGACCGGCAGCTCTTGATTTAATCTTTCACAAAATGTGTTGTCAACTATTAGGTGCTTGTATGAAGAATGATTGCTTGTCCATCTAATAAATGCTTTAAGCATCGCAAGAGCCAAACGAGTCTTTAGTGGTCTAGACACTTTTTCTTTTTCAATCCACGCAATGACTTTCTCGCGTGTAAGCTGATCGAATGAAAGATTTAATAGGGGTCGTAAGAAACCACGCTCTTTGATATTAGATTGATTTTTTCGTAGTCCACGAGAAATAATTTCGCCACCATCTCGCGACATATCAGCATGGTCCAAATAATACCTGTGACTCCAGCGACTCTCTTTTTGCTTTATATATTCATTCCACACTGTTAATACAGTCTGATTTTGGAGTAATTTAGTTTTGAGCTTTTCTAAACGAGGATCTATACCGCGGTCTATTAAAACTGCTAGTCTTCTTGCTTCAGCTTGAGCCTCCTCTATGCTCCAACTGTCCGTAAGTCCGATTGTTAATCGAATTGTTCTGCCATTTAGTCGATTTTGGGCTATGTAGGCTTTAACTCCATTTTTGGTTACTCGAATACCAAGCCCAGGGGTTCTGGCATCCCAAAAAATAACTTGTCCCGCAAGGGGAGGGCTTAGTTTTTCGAGTTTCTTGCTTGTGAAACTGAACTTATTAGGTAGCTGTGTAAGCACTATGTAAGCAATTTCTGTGTAAGCGCTGTGTAAGCAAATCGCTTAAATTTAGGCTTTACCATCCTTAAAGGTAGTGAAATAGGTTAAAATATGGACGTTGCCCCTTTAGCTCATCTGGTAGAGCAACTGATTTGTAATCAGTAGGTGGTCTGTTCGAGTCGGACAAGGGGCACCAAGTTAATTAAATCCTGAATTTTCTTCCAGTTCAGGATTTT
>Ga0316232_1004076_pt1 | contig 12716 bp, 10 predicted proteins | sample TBHtaG_FD_206006 | JGI IMG/M metagenome (GOLD analysis project Ga0316232, IMG submission 206006) | Freshwater microbial communities from Trout Bog Lake, Wisconsin, USA - TBH18025_13 | ecosystem: Environmental > Aquatic > Freshwater > Lake > Hypolimnion/Profundal zone | place: USA: Wisconsin... | reverse complement strand
GCTGCGTGGTGACTCACAGACCTGAAGGCAGCCGCCTAATTCGACCAGGCGACCGTACTGCATCACGGCGATACGGTCGCATAAATAGCGAACCAGAGGTATGGAATGCGAGATAAAGAGATAGGTGAGACCCAGGGTTGTTTGCAGATCGCGCAGTAGATTGACGATCTGCGCACCGACCGAGACATCGAGCGAGCTGACCGGCTCGTCGAGGACGAGGAAGCGCGGGTGCAAGGCGAGAGCACGTGCGATGTTGATGCGCTGACGCTGACCGCCGCTGAACTGGTGCGGATAACGCCGCAGGGCAGAGCGGTCCAGGCCGACGGAGTGCAGCAGTTCTGCGAGGCGCGCAGGAAGGCCTTCTGTAGGCGATTCGTGGTGGATGGCGAAGGGTTCGGCGAGGATCTGCTGGACGGTCATACGCGGATTGAGTGCGGCGTAGGGATCCTGAAAGACGATCTGCATGCGTCGGCGCATTGCGCGCATGGCCGAGCTGGAGGCGGGCGGAAGAGGCTGGCCTTCGAAGAGGACTTCGCCTGCGGTGGGTTCGATGAGGCGCAGCAAGATGCGGGCGATGGTTGTCTTGCCGCAGCCAGATTCTCCGACCAGACCAAGCGTTTCGCCTGGTTGGATAGTGAACGATACATCGTCGACGACGCGCGTTACACCGTTGTGGCGCGCGTATTCCTTGATGAGACCGCGGACTTCAATCAGCGGAGGCTTTACAGTGCCTGGCTGAGATGCGGGATCGCCGGAAAGTTGGTGCATAGGCGAAATGGTAGCATTCCTATGGTGTTGCAGTGCTAAGTACGAGCGGAGCGAATCGGATAGATTCAATTTATGTGAGGAGTTTGTCGAGATGCCGGATGCGATCAGACTTACTGGAAAGACGGTCCTTATCACTGGTGCCAGCTCTGGGATTGGCTGGACGACGGCGCTTGCGTTCGCGGCGAAGGGCGCGAATGTGGTGGTGACGGCTCGGCGAGAAGCGCGGCTGCGCGAGCTGTGCGACCTGATTGCGGCGAGTGGCGGCAAGGCCGTCTTTCTGGCTGGAGATGCAGCGGAACCTTCGACGGCGGAGCGTTGCGTAACGTTGGCGGTGAAGCAGTATGGGCATCTGGACATTCTGATCTGCAACGCAGGAGCAGGGAACTACAAGGACCTTGTGGAGACCAGCGTGGAGGAGTACGACGCGCTGATGGACTCCAACATGAAGAGCAGCTTTCTGTTTGCGCGCTACGCCGCGCCTGGGATGATTGCACAGCGTGGCGGCGAGATACTGTTCATCTCGTCGGTGGCGGGGTTGCAGGGCTGCGCGGGCGAGTCGGTGTACAGCGCCAGCAAGTGGGCGCAGATCGGATTCGCCCAATCGCTGGACGCTGAACTGCGCAAGCACAATATCAAGGTGGGTACGATCTGCCCCGGCGGCGTGAAGACAGAGTTCGCCGTGGGACACGGGCGCACCGAGGAGGGCGTGAAGGACTCGTACATGATGGAGCCGAGCGAGGTGGCTGACACCATCGTATTTGCCTGCTCGCAGCCGCCGAATGCGCGCATCCTGCAGATGACGGTGAGACATATGGGCGGCGCGGTGAAGTAGAGGTTACGGATGCGGAAGCGAATTATCAGTTGCATTGTGTTGCTTCCGTTGGTGATTCTCGCTACGCCATCTCTACATGCTTTTTGCTATGAACCAAAGATTCGAGTGGACGACGAGTTTTTCGTGAGCGATCTGGTCTTTACCGGAACCCTTGTTGCGGACCAAAAGCTAGGACTAACAACAGAGAGTTACTACGACGAAGATGCTTATACTTGGCGCGTTCAGCGGGTGTTTCGCGGCTCGATCCATGCGGGCGACATGGTGAGCACATATTCCGGCAATGACAGCGGACGGTTTCCATTCGATGTAAAGGTTGGCCAGAGCTTTCTGATCTTTGCGTTCCCTGATTCAACTCACAAAAGCGGATTTGCGGCTGACAACTGTGGCAACTCGATTCCGTTGTCCAAGGCGGCCTCAACAATTGCGGAGATTCGTCAACTGCCAACTCGGCACGGCGGCTTACTATATGGAAAGATGATCGACGGCGATTTAGGCGTTCGGATAAACGCAATCGGAACAGGCATTACATATACTGCGATCACGGGCACTGGTGGAAAATTCTCTTTGCGCGTACCGCCCGGGACTTACTCAGTCTCAGCAACCAAGTCAGGGCATATATATGCCGATTATGATCTCGCTTATAAACATTCAAAAGCGGTGAAAGTGCCTGATGGAGGCAGCGCAGGTCTAGCATTCCGCGAGCAAGGTAGATAGCAAAACCTGTGTAGGCTGGCGGAAAAACTGTCCAGATTTGCGCAAATACTGTCTAGTCTGGACACTGATTCCAAAGGGTTTGAGTCGAAACATTCATCCGACCTCGTTCCCCGTAATTTGCGCAAAAATGAGGTCTAATCCTACCAATTTGCGGAAAAGTTGTCCTTGTTTGCAACTTTCTCAAATGTATGGTCCGCCGCCCGACTGCAAGGGAAAAGTTTTGGATGAAGAAAGTCTGCGTCAATGTATTCGGCCTGTTGGTGGAGGTTTTTATTCTCCTGGCCATGATGAGGTACGCCGCGTGCCTGTCCTGCAAAATGCCTCGGCTGTTTGAGAGCCATTTGAGAAATCAGGTTTCAGGTACGCCGTTGTGACGGTTCTTTCATCTTTACTCGTCCGGTGCAGACCTCGGTGGGAGAACTTGATCATGTCAGTTACGTCTGGCTAGGCAGCAACCAACTCTTGCACTGCCCGGTAGTCTTCGCCAGATGAGAGCACGGCCCACGCGATCCGTGCCAGCTTGTTGGCCGCCGCAACAATCAACACGTTGCGTGGTGCTCTGGCTTCAAGAGCCGTCAACCATGCACCCATCGCGATCCTCTCTCGCTTACATCGCAAGACCAGTGAGCGTGCGCCGTGAATCAGGATCTTGCGCAGGTAGTTGTTGCCTCGCTTGCTGATGCCCGCCAGCTTCGCCTTGCCGCCGGTCGAGTACTGCTTCGGCACCAGGCCCATCCAGGCCGCGAACTCTCGGCCCTTGTGGAACGCTGCCCCGTTGCCGATCGCGGCCACAATCGCGGTCGCCACTAACGGGCCGATGCCGGGGATCTGTCTGAGTCGCGTGCATGCCGCATCGCTCAATGCGATCCGTTCGACTTCATCGTTCATCTGTTCGATCTGAAGCTCCAGATCCTTCCACTCGTTCCACAGCAGAGCCAGCAAGTTGCGCATGCGCGGAGTGAGATTTTCATCGGCGTTTTCGAGAATCTCAGGCATACGCTCACGCAGCCTGGCCGGACTCTTCGCGAAGACCAGACCACGCTCCAGAAGGAAGGCACGCAGTTGGTTGATCACTGACGTTCGTCGTGTGATCAACCGGTCACGCACGCGATGCAGCGCCTGCAGATCGAGCTGGTCATCTGTCTTGATAGGCACAAAGCGCATGTTCTGGCGATCCACAGCCTCGGCAATCGCTTCTGCATCGATGAAGTCGTTCTTGTTCGACTTCACGAACGGCTTCACAAACTGGGCTGGAATCAGCTTCACATCATGGCCCTGTACTCGCAGAGCACGGCCAAGGAAGTGCGCTCCGGAACATGCCTCCATCCCAACCAGGGAGGTCTGCATGTTGGCTGTGAAAGCGATTAGCTGCTTCTGGGTGAACTTCTTCTTCAGCAGCACCTTGCCGTTATCGCCAAGCGCCACCAGGTGAAAAGTCGTCTTGCCAAGGTCAATACCAACCGAACGAATCTGCATGTCGATGATCCTCCTTAGAAGCACCTGCCTACAAGATCCTCCACACTTCGGTGAAGTTCAAGCGGCGGACCATCTCAGTAATGCTGGGCTTATCCGTATCAAAGCGCTGGCGGATTGGACATGGATGACTGATCACTTGCGGAACCTCTCCGTCGCGCCAGATTCGATTGCCGCGTGCATCCTTTGTGATCGTGACCTGGTTTTCGCTATCGGTAGCGGCCCACCATTAGATGAAAAACTCCTGCAAGCCGCCCTAACCTCGTTTGTTATCGGTTTCGTTGAACCATCTGTTTGCCCGTAAGGTCGAAGATAACGTCCGGAGGGGGAATCTCGTTCATCCAGCCGCGAAGAGTGCCATATTCGTCCAAGGAGAACTGTCCCTGGAAACTGTCTGACCGGATGACGAATAGCTCTTCATCTCCCTGTCGATAATCAAGCAACTCTTTGAAGCGGCGTTCACGAATGTACTGAAGAATCGCGAGGTCGATGCCAGTAAAGGCGTAGCGAAGATGCTCCGCGGCCTTAGCGCGTAGAGAGTACGGCAATTCCACCCCTCCGCCCTCCCAAAACCCGCCCATAAACGCTTGCTCCCGACCTTCCCTGCGAATCCGGACGATCACTCTAAAGAAAGCACGGCTCTCGTTTCGGTCTGTTCCGAGCCGTTTGAGAAGCGGCTCCTGTGGGGCGAACAGCTCTGCCGAGTCCGCCAGCGCAAAGAGACGGACAGCACCTGGACCTTCTCCCATGAACTCAGCAAACCTGCGCGCGTAGAAGCGAATCACCTGGCGAACATGCTCCTCAAAGAAGCGTTCCCCTTCATGCTCGGGATCCAAGAGTTCCACATCGCACCCACGTTTTGTAGCAGTCGACCAAGTCGCAAAGATAATTCCTATGGCACTACTGTAGCCGCGAGCAGCACCAGGTTTCAAAAAACCCGATTTGCCCAGCTTCTTTTCGATTGATTTTCTGTGGCCGCTCATAAACTTTCCATTGAACGTACCCTTAGCTTCAATCAAGAGCTTCTGCCCATTGTGGTTAAAGGCCTCATAATCGAAGTTTCCAGTCTTCTTCTGGCCGCCGCTGGTGTTTTTCTTGCCGCCTTTGAACTTATCAATGGTGCGGAAGTCGATGGCACCAGCTGCTGTTAATAAGTGAAGAGCAGCTCCTACCCCCAGAATTTCCGAACACAGGCGTTTGATGTCCTGATCCTGAGGGTCTTTAACCCAAAGTTGCCCCTGGTCGATGGACGGTCGAACCATCGATATCAAGGCCCAAGCGAGTGCGGCAGCCTTTTGTCGTTGTGTTCCTCCGCCTTTGAAGATGCCAGGGTTCACCGAATCAACGAAATGGCTGCCCGCATGATCCACGAGGTGAGGGAGGGACATGAGCTGGCCGTGCTTTGTGACTTGTATAACCCATGGAGGCGCAGCACCTGTAGGGCACTTGCGCTGCTTATGGCTAGCGGGTGGTGAGTACTCCTTAATTCGCGCCTTGAACATCTGACTTGGAACGGTTGCTAGGTCGATGACGATACTATTTGCGGACATGGTGTATCTCGAGCCTACACAACGCCGTTACGAATCCACAACAGGCGAACGTAGTCGCTGGCAATCATGACCGTAATCCCCGAGAGACTCCCTGTCGGGCTGGCGGCATTCCAGAATGCGGAGTGCGCCAAGCGTGTTCGGCCAGCTGCAGGATATATCCGACGTGGCGAACGTGATCTATATCGACTACTGCACCGATAGGGTCGTTCGGATCTTTTCGCGAAATACTTCTGCAAAGGGACGACCATCCAGAGGGTCGGCACCTCTATCGAGAAAGAAGCGCATCAGGTTGGGCTCCCAGGTGACCAAGACCTCGACGAGAGGTATGGCCCCGACGTCAGCGCCGCACGCGACAAGCAATTCGACGAGGCCCATCCTGCGCGATGACATTAGTGCAGCGTCTTTTGCAGACTGGCAACTTTCGTTCTTGGCAATCAACTCAATGCGGCTGTGGAATCCGGTTTCGACAGGGAGTTCGAGAAGGCCTTTTGCCTACGGCGTTTCTTCTCAACGGAAATGTTCAGCGACCTTCCGCCGGCGATCCATCTATCTATTTCGTATAGCTTTCCAGCACGGCACAGCGCAATCAGTTCTTTCGCGACGTCGATGTCTGAAATCTCATCCATGTTGCACGCAAATTGGAACGAGTGTTTTAGGCGTAATGGGCGAGCAGAGCCTTCAGTTCATCTGTCCAAACCCTATCCTGATCGCTCTTCATTATGGTGGTCCCTCGCAAATTCTGGACCGTATCGAAGAATCCCTGGCCTGGTCTCCCGGTTTCCTTGGCAAAGACGAGCGCGGTTCGCAAGGGCCGCTTCCTGACATTATCCTCGTCGTCGAGCTCTCCGAAGATTCCGCACAGCGGATGGGCACGCCACGCTCCGGTCAACATAGGCAAGTCGGGGAAGCGCCGGATGACATCGGTATAGGTGATGGGCGTACCGAGTTTGGCCTGCTGTTCAAGATACTGTCCGACTTCCTTGATAGTCGTTTCCACTACACCCTCGCACTTGAAACGGATTCCGGGCAACTATAGGCACCCAGTTTATAGCCCATTGATATTGCCCATTTATCGGGCTCGGACATCGCTTCGGAGTCAGTTGCAACCGAAATGAAATCCCTATCATCGGGCGGACCCTGCGCCAAAGTCCTGAACACCCACCCTGGGCTCGAATAAATCCGTGAATAAACGCACAGGCCGAGGCATTGTATTGACGCGTGCGAAACGAGATGCGATCTGGCCTGTGTTTGCAGAGTACAGAGCTCAACTTGCAAGCAGAAAGCTTAAGGAGGTTGATGATGCGTACCGTGATGGGGCCCTGTTGCTTGAGGGTGAGACGCCACCATTTGCTTCCATAATCGTGGATGAGACACAGGATTTTGGACCACAGGCTCTTCGATTGCTACGTGCGATGGCTCCCCACGACAAAAATGACCTCTTTTTTGTGGGTGACGGGCATCAGCGCATCTATAACCGAAACCGTGCCGTCATGAGTGCTTGTGGAATCGACATCCGTGGGCGCTCGCGCAAGCTTTATCTGAACTATCGTACGACCGAAGAGATTCGTCGTCTTGCCGTTGCCACGCTTGAAGGTTGCGAGGTGGATGACCTTGATGAGGGCTCTGATGAGGTCAAGCGCTACAAGTCGATTTCCCATGGCGCTTCCCCTAAGGTGCATAACCTTGAGCACCTCGAGGAAGCATTTGGCTGCTTATCTGAAATATTGAGGGCCAGCCTTGGCGAAGATCGGTCTATTTGCGTGATTGTGCCTACCAAACACGATGCAAATACCGTTTACGGTGTCCTCCAAGCGGAGAACATAACAGCAACGATTCTTGGTCCAGATGAACGCGACCATCCTGACTCAAAGGCAGTCCGGATTGCTACGATGCATCGCGCAAAAGGTTTGGAGTTTGACGAGGTAATATTGCTGACGCCCCGATCGACCGACGGTATTGAGACGAGAGCCGACACCGTAAAGCGCCTTAAGTACGTGGCAATTACGAGAGCCAAGAAGTTTGCAACAGTCCTTCAATATTGACGATAGTGAATACCTATAGCAAGCTCACTGTTTGCCGTGGCCCGAAATCAAACGCACTAACGGCTAAGTCTATGATTCCGATCGTCAGGCATGCTTTGGAGAAAGATTCTGACGAGCGCTCAGGTGGCCAATCTATCGGCAAATAACGGCTCATCTTTTCGCAAATCGGGCCAAACTTTCCGCAACCCTACAACCTGCCTGGCGGTTAGATGTCGAGGTTTTTGACGTCGAGGGCGTTCTCTTCGATGAATTTGCGGCGGGACTCGACGTCTTCGCCCATGAGGGTGGTGAATATCTCCTCGCAGGCGGCGATGTCTTCCAGGCGGACCTGGAGCAGGGTGCGGCGGTCGGGGTCCATGGTGGTCTCCCAGAGCTGGGGCGCGGTCATCTCGCCGAGTCCCTTGTAGCGCTGGACCTGATATTCCTTCTTGCCCTGCTCGATGACGTACTCGAAGACCTCGCGCGCGGTCTGCTTCTCGACGGGGTCGTGGGAGACGCGGCCACCGCGTTTGGCGGGCTTGGCCTCGACGATAGTGGCGGGGAGACTGGCTGATGCGTCTTCGCCAATGCCATCTTCTGCGGTGAGTTCTTCCGGCTCTTCGGCCTCTGCCTTGGCTGACTTGGCGGCGTACTCGATGAGGAAGGGCGCCTGCATACGGTCCTTGAGTTGTGCGTGCTTGGCCAGCATCTGGCGACTCTCTACGGTGGAGGCGAGCGCCCAGTCGATCTTGCGCACGGCACCCTGCGAGTCGGTGAAGGTGACGGAGTAGAGCTTCTTCTCCTCGTCGAGGAGAATGTCGCTGACCTCGCGGAAGTGGAAGGGCTTGATGAGGTCCTTGAGGCGGCGCTGCATCTCCTTGAGCTTGGTGGGAGATTCGAAGTCGACGCGGCGCGCGGAGTCTTTAGCCTCCTGGGCGAAGATTTCGGCGAAGGCCTGGGTGACGGGCGTGTTGCGCAGGCGCTTCTCGACCTTGTCGAAGAAGCCGAGGTACTCGTTGAGCTGGGAGATGAATTTGGTGAGGGCCTCACCTTCGATGCGCGCGCCTCCGTCGCCGTAGCGGAGCACCATTCCGTCAGAGGCACGCTTGACCATGACCTGCACATACTCGCGCTCGTCCTTGATGTACTGCTCGAAGCGGCCCTTTTTGATCTTGAAGAGGGGTGGCTGCGCGATGTAGACGTGGCCGCGCTTGATGAGCTCCTGCATGTGGCGGAAGAAGAAAGTGAGCAGAAGGGTGCGGATGTGCGAGCCGTCGACGTCGGCATCGGTCATGAGGATGAGCTTGCCGTAGCGCAGTTTGCTGACATCGAAGTCGTCTTTGCCGATGCCGCATCCGAGGGCGGTAATCATGGCGCGGATTTCTTCGTGGCCGAGCATCTTGTCGTAGCGGGCTTTTTCGACGTTGAGAATTTTACCTTTGAGCGGCAGGATGGCCTGAAAGCGGCGATCGCGGCCCTGCTTGGCGGTGCCACCTGCGGATTCACCCTCGACGAGGTAGAGTTCGCATCGGTCGGGCTGACGTTCGGAACAGTCGGAGAGTTTGCCGGGCAGCCCGCCGCCGTCGAGCGCTCCCTTGCGGCGGGTTAGGTCGCGTGCTTTGCGAGCCGCCTCGCGGGCGCGTGCCGCGTCGATGGCCTTGTTGATGATCTTGCGTGCGACGGTGGGATTCTGCTCCAGGTAGGCGCCCAGGCGCTCGTTGATGAAGGCCTGCACGGTGCCCGCGATGTCGGAGTTGAGCTTGCCCTTGGTTTGACCTTCGAACTGCGGCTGCGAGAGCTTGACTGAGATGACGACGACCAATCCCTCACGCACGTCGTCGCCGGAGAGGTTCTCCTTCACGTCTTTGAAGAGGCCGAGCGACTGGCCGACGGCGTTGATGGTGCGGGTGAGCGCGGTTTTGAAGCCGGAGAGGTGAGTGCCGCCGTCGACCGTGTTGATATTGTTGGCGAAGGTGAAGACGGTTTCGGAGTAGGCGTCGTTGTACTGGAGGCCAATCTCCATGGCGACGCCATCGCGTTCGGCCTCCATGTAGATGGGCTTATCGTGGAGGACCTGCTTGCCGCGGTTGAGATGCTTGATGAACTCTGCGATGCCGCCCGCGTATTTGAAGAGCTGCTGCTTGCTCTCGCCTGTTTTGGCGTCGGTGGTGCGCTCGTCGGTGAGCGAGATTTCGAGGCCTTTGTTGAGGAATGCTAGCTCTCGCAGGCGCTGGGCCAGGGTGTCGTAGTTGAACTCGGTAACGGTGAAGATGGACTTGTCGGGCAGGAAGTGGACCTTGGTGCCAAGCTGTTTGGAGACGCCCATCTTGCGCAGCTTGCTGATGGGCGCGCCCTTGGCGTAGTCCTGCTCCCAGGCGAAACCGTCGCGCCAGATTTCAACGTCAAACTCTTCTGAGAGCGCGTTGACGCAGCTTACGCCGACTCCGTGCAGTCCGCCGGAGACCTTGTAGTTGGAGGCGTCGAACTTGCCACCCGCATGGAGCTTGGTGAGGACGACCTGGACAGCGGGCATTTTAACGCCGTTGGTGATCATATCGTCCACCGGGATGCCGCGGCCGTCGTCGACTACGGTGATGGAGTTGTCGACGTGAATGGTGACGTCGATGCGTGTGGCGTGTCCGCCAAGGGCTTCGTCGACGGAGTTGTCGACCACCTCGTAGACGAGATGATGCAGTCCCATTTCGCCGGTGGAGCCGATATACATGGCTGGACGCAGGCGTACGGCTGCAAGGCCTTCGAGCACGGTGATATTTTCCGCGGAGTATCCGCCACCATCTTTGGGTGCGGAAGGGGTGTTTGTCGAGGTTGGTTTGGCGTCCTGATTGAGCGCAAGCAATTCGGGTTCAGGGCTGATAACGGTCGATGCCATTCACACTCCACGCGGCGGGGTTGCTGCCGCAAAAATCAGGGTCTAGAAACCAAGGCTGTAAGCTGGCCCGTAGAGTTCAGAAAAGGCGCACAAAACCAGTGTTTTCAGCGGAAAACCGCCTTCTGTTTACTAACTGATTATAGCATGAATTGGAGGGTGATTTTGGGGGTGGAATTCGGTGCAAAAAGGGGGATTAACGGCGAACTGGAGTGGTCTTCCAAGTACGTTATGGCACTATCCGTAACGCTGCATGTCTGAGGATCGATGAACTGCTGCGGGCTCGGTCTGCGGGCGGGTTCGCCAGGCGATGTGCAGCATCAGCCAGCCTGCTGGGTAGACGACCAGGGCGATCCATATGACGAGCCATGGGTTGACGAACATGAGGCTCCAAGAGAGACCAAGATGCAGTGTGAGAAAGAGTAGCGCGGCTGGCGTGGAGGAGAGGGAAGCCCTGGCAGCGCCCATCAGAATGGGTAGTGCAACCAGGAAGAGTGGCCAGCTATAGAAGTACAGGCGCAGGAACGATTCTCCGAGCAGAGGGGTGAGGACGAACGATGCAGTCCCATACAAGACACAAAAGCGAAGGAAAATTGCACTGCGTTCCATAGGATTGGGCGGCGCGATGTACATCCGGTGCAATTTGATCAGCAGTAAAGGGAAGAGCCCGAAGCTGGCCAGAGCTAATGCAAGTGCAGTGATGGGATAGTGAAAGTCGGGGGCGCAGAAACCGATGGAGTTCAACGGGCCAAGATGTAAAGCCATTTGCCACCTGGGCACCGCACAGGAGGGATAGACGTTGGCCCAGGGGTTCAGGCCCAGAAGGTTCTTGAGGAAGTTCCAGGGCATCTTAGCGACCATGTAAAACATAGGCGAGATGTTCTCCTGGTTGGGCAGTGCGTTGGCTGTGAGGCGCTTGACCAGCAACATACCAGCACCGGTTGCCAGGACGGATGCAGCCGCGTCGCGGAGGCGGAGACGTCGCCCGCCTGCGACGAGGAGACAAGCCAGCGTCAACAGAGTTGATTCACGCGCAACCATCAGAGGAAACATCATCAGTGCAGCCAGCATCAGGTGACCGCGCCACAACAAAAGAAGAAAACAGCAGAGCAATGCCGCATAGAACAGATCGGGCAGGGCAAGGTCCTCGAGCTGCCGGGGCCAGAACAGGAGTCCAGCGATGGCAGGGATCATCCAACGAGGTGCGCCGGAGTGGAGCAGAAGATAGAGGACCGTAGCGAGTAAGACGCCGAAGCTCAACACTCCTTCCACAACAAAGCTATGCGCAATGGATAGGTGCAGGAGATGAGTTAGAGCCTGAACCAGGAGGATGCCGAGTTGTCGGCATGCGAAGGGCATCATGACCAGGTCCATGCGATGGTTTGCCATGGCCAGATATTGGTCCGAATCCGGCTCGTGGAAGATATACGCGAATTTCTCACAAAGGAGAGTGGAGAGCAGCGTGGTGGCAGCAAAGGTGAGGCAGACCACGCGGATGCGCTGGCGACCACTCCATTGATGGATCGAGAGGATGAGATCTGGCATGAACGCGCTGTGCAGCAGTCAGAAAATTAAATACAAAGCAGAGCTTCTAATATCAACGGCAAATATAACGATAATAAAGAGATGCTGAATTATTGCGAAGTGATGCCTTAGCAATTTCTAGCGTACCGCAATCTGTCCATAGGTTGGCGTCGTCGGAGTCCATGCAGTCGAACTGATGGTTCTTGCAGGGGCACTGCTGCCCGACAGGTTCGACGTAAATACGTCGACTGACAACTGACTACTGGTTGCGGTGTAGACATACAAGTTGTCGAGCGCATCCACAGCGAGGCCGTAGAGAGTGGCTGCTGCAATGCCGGTAAGGGCACGCGCGGGGGTTGCATTGCCGGTTGCACCGGGAGCGAACTCCAGCAGAATGGATGAGTTGCTGGGCTGGTTGAAGGACGCCACATAGATGTTCCCCGACGAATCGATGGTTACGCCGGATGGCAAACTGATTTCGGTGGCAGTACCAGTCAAAGTGGCGGCGGGCGCAGAATTGCCGTTCGCTGTCGATGAGAAGATGAGGATGTCGTTTGCCTGGGTGTTGGCGACATAGATGTTCTGCGCAGCGTCCACGGCGATTTGGGAGGCCGATTTGAGTGTTGTAGCAGAGCCGCTGATCAGGCGTAAGGGAGTGGCGTTAGTGCCTGCGTTTGCAGCGAAGATGTAGATCGAGTTTCCGCTTAGAGCATAGATCAAGCCGGTTGAATCCACTGCGATGGAAGAAATGATTGAAGTCAAACTGCTGCTGGTAATAACACGTGCGGGAGTAGCGCTGCCAGTGGCTCCAGGCGCGTAGACGAGAATTTCCTGGAGAAATGGTGGAGCAGTGACGACCGTGGCGGAGACGTAGAGATTGCCGACGGTATCGACGGCTACGGCATCGTAGGCGGTTTGGCTGGGCACGGTTATCGTATTGGAAGGTG
>Ga0316232_1004075_pt1 | contig 12718 bp, 10 predicted proteins | sample TBHtaG_FD_206006 | JGI IMG/M metagenome (GOLD analysis project Ga0316232, IMG submission 206006) | Freshwater microbial communities from Trout Bog Lake, Wisconsin, USA - TBH18025_13 | ecosystem: Environmental > Aquatic > Freshwater > Lake > Hypolimnion/Profundal zone | place: USA: Wisconsin... | reverse complement strand
TAAAGGAAGAGGATTTGGCGTTAGGGTTGAAAATAATTTAAGTCTACTCGATAACAAGAAGATTTCCCGCGATTTCCTTTTGAGCTTAGCTATTTTTGAAATTGCGGAAATTCCGTATTATCCAAAGGAATTAATACCATTGCTGTATAAGGTAAGTATGGATTTCGTCTTATCTCCTCTGGATAATTACACTCGCGAAAAAAATGGAGGAATATCGATTCGAAATACTATTTTCTCAGAAAGTGTGATTTCAAAGTTTCCTCATGAAGAATTACTAGAAAACATCAGCGAAATCCTTATGGTTATTGCACCTCAAGTTCGCGAAAAATCTAGTTTTTGGAAGAGCATTTTCGAGGGTCTCGCTAAAGTAGAAATCCTCCAAAAACGACTAAGAATACCTGTAGATAAAATTATCAAATTTTTATATGGATTAAAGGATTATTATGGCGATGTAAGTTATTATTGGTTACAACTTGGGCTTGCGGAGCAATTGCGAAACCATTTTGCGCAAGCATTAAACCATTTTACTCAGGCGGAAAGTATTAACCCTCATGCGTATCAGATAAAGCATGCTTTGGGTAGAAATTATCTCCGAGAAGCGAATTCATTGGCTGATAGAGCTCAAGCTGAAATCGTTTTTGCAAAGGGTGAGGAAATACTTAAGCCTTTACTTGAAAAAGATACATTGTATCAATTCAGGGCTTTTTCTATCCATTGTCTGCTAACAGAAAAAATACTATTTGCTAAAAAATTCGCGGTAACATACTCGAACAACGAACTGAAAAATATGATGGATTATGTGAAGGTTATGGTCACTAAAGATAGGAACGACGAAATGACGGTTGGTATATTTAATTTCTTCTTTGCTTACCTCAAGGAAATCGGGCGAACGGAAATTATTACTTTGGGTGATGACGATCGTAAATTTTTCCTTTTTCGTGTTCGTGATCACTTTAGATTTGATATTAATGAGAGTGCTGACATACTGTAGCTTTGTTTCGGGTGTCGATACGCGGGAACGGTTCTGCTGTATCATTGATTAAAGCAAGTATAGATTGTAGGTGGATTTGCGAGGTCACGGCTCGCCTCCACCATGTGAATCCTCATTTCTTGGCTATGAAACAAAAATGCCTCTTTGTCTGTCATGGACAAAGAGGCATTTTTATTTGTTTTGCGGTCGACTCTATACAAGCAGATGAACTTTTGATTACCCCTTATTAAACCCCAGGCTGTAGTATAATGTTAAATTGAAAAATGAGATCACAGTCTATCTACTGGTTGACGTCCAAAATGCATAAGGTATAATGGCAATATACTGTTGGAGAGGAAGAGGCGATACAGTGGGGCGGAGCGCGCGAATTAAGATTGAAAAGGTGAAAACAGATAAAGATATTTTACAGGAAAAACTACATCTTGAGACCTTGACAGGTACAGACGTAAAGAAGCTATTGTCTCTGGACAAAGATGCATTTGAGGCCTGGATGCAGCGAATGTGCGAGTTATACACAAATTTGAATGCTGATAATTTCAAGGAAGGAAAATACTTTAAGTTCAGGCCAGACTGGCACACGCTGTTCCTTGTTATATTCGGAGCAATAGCTGACCACCCAGAATACAACCGTGATACAATTAAGCAAAACGTAACGATGGACGGCATTAGTAGCTATTACAAGAAGCTCAAAGATAACATGAACAAATACATGAATGAGGAAGAAAAGTTGGCTATTAAGGCCAGCCCGTCATACATCCGATCTGAGATTGAAACGCTTCTTGTGGATGAAATCAACGGAAAACTGGCAAGAATTAGTGCTGCAATTCAGATAATGCCAGAAGACCTACGTTTCCGGGTTCTGGCAGGTGCTAATGAGGCGATGGAAACATGGAATCTGCACCTGGCACACATGATCGCTAATAACCAAATCAAAAGGGTTATGGACGAGCGTGGCCTAGACGATGAGACAAAACACGAAATGAGGACATACCACCAATCTTTTGACCGCATGTTGATCGAGCGGCTCAAATGGGCGGTAGAGTGCCAGAAAGATACCATGCCAACAGATAGCGAAGAAGAGCTATACATTATCAATGCACTTTCTAAGGAACTCCTTGTGGACCCATGGAGGATGAGTGCTGACACCGAAATGCGTAACCTCATTGAGGAAACGAAAAAAAAGATTCTAAAAGAGCCGTCCAACGTTACAATTGTGGAGAAAGTTCTGCACTCGTTGGAAGGATTAGATGACGCAAGAGTACAAATAATCCGTAATACCATGGAGCAAGCGCTGATTACGTTACAGGTAGCAGATGAAGAAAGTAGTAAGGCCAGAGCTAAAGTTCGTATGGCTTTGGATGAGATGTTACACAACTATGTCTTAAAAAAGTTCACGAATTAGATAAGAATACATGACAACAAGGCAATAAGTCTTGTTGTTTTTTTTGCGTAAAAGGGAGATCCTGGACAACGTGTTTCCTCTTACTCAATTTAGAAAGGCAGATACAATCAGTATCATAAAGGGATTAGCTGCAGGTACAGACGGACAGAGTGGTTAGAAAGTAAGGGGAAGTCAGGGGTGACGTCTTTCCGCTTACGTAGAAAATCAACTGTTTTACAATGTACTTAGGTGGCAACAAGCCCCGAAATTAGGAGGTGTGAAATTGACATGAAACAGCATCAGCTTAATATTACAGCGACGAGCATCACAATTAATCTATCAATGTAGAAAAGGAAGGTATATTGAAATGGAAAAAAAGACTAGCGCGAACAAAACTGACACAGCGATAGACGCAAATTGCAACGTGGCTTTGGATCAAACCAACCCTTCCGGAATTGTTGACGAATTTCAATTACGTATATATGGCATTTTGATCGGCGACGAAGCAGAGAAAATGGACCGGTTCCGAATGCAGCTCATCCGCGACTATATCAATCGGTTTGACAGTCTTAAGCCGACTTACGAGGTTAAGACCGTGAAAGATGAGGGAGCGGAGTTTCTGCAGGTTTTCTTTTGGTTTAACAAGCCGATTTTGATTCGAAACGTGAGTGACGCCAAAGTTTGGTTTGACAGATATTATGATTTTTGGGGTGATGGCTTCCGACTCTTGGCGATGGACTTGACATACAACGGGATCGGAATTATTGAAGCCCTGTGGGACAACGAGTGTCCATATGTTTTGTGCGATCCTGTTGAAGACTCCCTGCTTTATCCGGAGTTTACACCGCCGACATACACTAGTCAAAATACAGTTCAACGCTAATTATATTTGATTAATGGCTGGGTTGGTTGGGGGACTAGAAGAGTATCTAACCAACCCAAGTATGCAGCAATTGCAATTTTTACGAGAATAGGAAGGAGGTACGTGATTTAATGGATACCCAAAACATGACCGATGAGCAGTGTTTGGTGAATGGTATTGTGCTTTGCGGCCACGAGAGCAAGTTAAACACAGTCAGGGCCGAGCAAATCTTCGAATATCTAAACGAGCTTTACACTATGAAATCAAAATACGATGTTGATTGCAAGGAAATGATCCGAAATATTTCATTTTGGTTTAAGCATCCGAAAAAGATGCAGGGGATTCAGGATGCCGGGGATTACTTTTCTCACCAATACGACCTATTTTATCACTCAGTAGGCTTGTGGATAACTTTGACGTCGCAAGGGGTAACTGGAGTCATATACCTGAATCCCCAAAAGGATCATTTTTATGAAAAGTACTGCTTTATGGCAGCCCCAGACAAAAATGGACTCGTAATCCCACCCATACCACGTGACACCAGCAGGCGTAAGCCGTGTCGGTACGGGATCGAATTTCCTTCAAAGCACAATAAATCAGGGGGTGATACAAAGATGCCCATTAGGCAACGCGAAATAATCGTCGAAAGAATTAATATTTATGGAATCAGGTTTTACCGATCGAGACTATCAACGGCAGAAATCCAGGCAATTCTTGTGTTATTGCAGCGGGATGAAGATATTGGCCGAATTGATGTTGCGATAAATGAAGCGACCTATCGATATCCCGCGTTTTACCAGGTGACGTATTGGTTAGCTAAGCCGGATCGTATTCGTGATGACTGCCTTGAATTGTGGATTGGGAAATTTGCTTGTGCTGTTCCGGAAGATTTCGCATTGGTAGTTAAAGACGCTTCTGGACTGCACGATATATACCATTCGGTTCCCCAAAGACACGGTGGCAAATTCGTAAAATGCGACTGGCCACGGTAAATAAAGCTTTATGAGAGAGGTGTAGCCATGAAAGTCGAAAATACTACAGAATTAGAAATTATTGCATATCGAATTTACACTGATGTGGTTAGTGATGATGAAGTGGTAAAAATCGAGAAACGAATTTGTCAGAGCGAATTCCTATATTCGATTCAAATTGAACGTAATTCTTCAAAGTGTAAGCACCGGATTACATTTTGGTTTGCTACGCCACATGGGGTGACGCGAGATCAGCTTCACTTGTGGCTTAGCACCTACTCAGAAGACTTCAGCGATGCTGGGACCCTGGTGATTAGAGAAAATAGAGTGGATGATGTTGATAATTGGGTAAGCGAAGAAATCAAATATTGTGGTTAATGAGCCAAAGTAATTAACTTGGGGGCAACCTAGATTTTTTCGACTGTGAAAATCTAGGTTGCGGCATAGGTAAATATATGGTTGGAGAGCATAACATGAAAACATTTAGAAACCTACCACCGTACTTCCAATTGCTGAAATTGTTAAATTTGCAGTGTTTAGTAGATAGCGGACACTGTGTGCAACTACTATTAAATGGAACCAACAAAGGCCCTAAAATACCTAGCGCGGAAGACATTGAACAAGTCATTCAAAACCATGTAACCCAGGCCTGTAATGCACTACAAGACATCGATTTGAGCCTGGTTACGCGACGAAAAAAGGTAGATGCCAATTCAAGTATTAAACCAGGGATTGTATTGGCTTTGGCTGCCCGTTTTGACACAATCAGAAAGGTCAAAATACAAGATGTGCAATCCGTTATCCAACAGGAGGAGATGCTTACTGAGCTATATGCTTATCTTAGCGAAGACCTGCCCGTGGAACCCACCGGTATTATCAAGAATCTTGCCGGATATGTGGCATTGTTCGTACTAAAAAAACCAGTTGAAGCGGATCATATTCCGTTTCTTCAAGGGAAGATAGCTGGACTGTATTCCTTAAATCTGGATTACCAAGGCCCTTCGGCAAATGTTTGGCCCCTCTGTATTCCTCTTAACGAGGTTCGCGTGGGTGGTGCGGCTATGCAATATTGTGAGCTGCTTGAAATCCATCCGGAGCGGCGGTACTCTCTGGAAAATTTTCCGGACGGGGAAGTGGAATGCAGTTTGCAACTGAAGGATAGCAAAAGTAATGGTGCAAAAGGGCAAGCTGACAGGGGTGGAAAAGATGTTCCGCTTACAATAGAGGAACATACGGAGTCAATTTTGGTAGCCCCCAACAAGCCAGCGTTGAGAAAACATCAGAATAGGCTTCCTGAAGTCAAGAACAAGGCCAGACAAAAAGATCCTCCGTTTTATATTAAAGACGGACATGTTTGGAAAGCTCCAGAAGGGGATGAAGATAAGCCGGTGCAGATTTGTAGGCGATTGGAGATTGTTGAGATTCATCAGGATATTGACACACAGAGCGTATCACTGGAAATTGCCTATGATTACAAAGGCAGAGAATATACTCGGGAAATTCCTCGCCACATGCTTACCCGAGCCAAATTACTAAGCTTGCTTGAATATGGGATGGATGTTCCAGATGATCTGGCGGTGATGAAACTTCTATTACGTTATCTTCGTTACGCTGACGAGCAGGCTCCGCTAGTCAATAGTCATGATCAGCTCGGATTTAGTGAACTAGATGGTACTTTAATTTACAAACTGTACCAAGCAGTTGGTTGTAAATCCACATACGTAGGACCCCTAGAGATGGAGCCCAAAGGGACAATGGAAAACTGGTTTGAAGTCATCAAGCAAGATGTTATCGGTTATATACCATTGGAATTCGCCTTAACCATGGGGCTTGCAGCGCCTGTTGCATCCTTGCTTACTCGGGCTAGGGCAACCGATGTGCAGATCGTTCATATGTGCGGTGATTCTACTATGGGTAAGACCACGGCCAGCGCGCTGGCCGTTTCACCGTTTGGCTCACCGAACTCAAAAGAGAATGGGTTGTTACAGACGTGGAATGCAACAGAAAATGCAATATTTGGTCGTTTGCGTGGCGTTCATGGTGTTCCATTTGTCTTAGATGAGGCGTCTATAAAAGGGAGCGACAATGATTTCTCGAGTATGGTGTACGTCGTGGCAAGCGGAAAAGAAAAGGCCCGTATGGATAGCTCCGGGAAAATGTCTCAACAGAATACCTGGTCCGGTCTCTTCATCAGTAATGCGGAGCATTCACTGAAAAGTAACAGCAAGCAGAACACAGGTATAGAACTGCGCCTCTTTGAGTTATCGGGGATAAAGTGGACAAAATCGGCTGAACATGCAGACCTACTAAAAAAAGGGATATTAGATAACTATGGCCACGCAGGACCAGTTTTTGTGGCTCATCTGATCCAAACCGGAATCGCGGAAATAATTCGCAGACATGGCCAATGGAGGGATGCTTTTCGAGACAAACTCCAACACCCAGACAAGTTTGCAGAGCGAATTGCAGACAAAATGGCTACATTTCTCTTAACCGCCGAATTGTCCAACCAAGCTCTTGGCCTTGGCTTAAACATCGAGGGCATCATGAACTTTTTGCAGGAGACAGTGGACACGCGAGGCGAGGATCGTGATGTTGGTTTCAGAGCTTATGACTATTTTCGCGAAGCAGTTATTCGATATCGAGCCAATTTTTCTGACGAAAAATATTCACAGGAGGCCTTTGAACATTGGGGTATGTTAAGACATAATCGGAGGGGTCAGTTAAAAGAAATTGTAATATTGGTTGGTAAATTCAAAGAAATTATGAAAGCAGGAGGATTTGAAGATCCAGAGGTTATTCTGGGTGATTGGCGTAAACGAGGATGGCTGAGTTGCGATAAAGGGAAGTTTACCCGCAAACGAGTGATTGCAACTGGGGAGGAAACAAGAACCTATGTCATCAAGCCTACCTGTGAAATCAGGCCCGTCGTGGCCGAAGGAGAATTTGATGACGAGTGCATTGTCGCTAGTATCCCCCATGTCTCCCACCTGAAAAATTCTAAGGGGGGGGTTGCGAGGGCTTGAACTGTATGGCAAAATCGAGCCTGTCCCCCCTCTCCCCTTTAGTTTTTAGAAAAAGAATTATAATTTGTTACTTGTAGTGGTTTAGACAATTTTATTTTATTCTCTCATCTGTTATTCGAAGGGGGGGAAGGGGGAGTTATCAGCAGTCCAAGAAATTCATAGGGTTTCCGCCCGGGGACTGGCACCCCCACCCCCTTGAAAACACAATAGGCCGGGTTAACTAAAATGTAAAAATTGTGGATGTTATCCACATATTTAGAGTGGTAAAAAAGTGACTAATATATCCAAGCCTAATTCTCCGCAAAGAAGTTTCCATTGATATAGCTGTAACCCATGCGGACATATAGTAGGTGCCGGGTTCTCGATCAACAGAAAATGCAAGTCAGTGTCAGCCGCGAGTATTAGAAACAAACATTATTAGGAGGCCGTCTATAATGACATTTTATTGAAAAATATTAGACAATCAGTGGTTTAATACCTGATATAGGCAAGTATGTCTCGTAAGAATAACTTATAAATTTGAAATGGAGTGAACGGCAATGGGCGTGAACTTAAAAGAAAGAGCTCAATATTTTGTCAAAGAATTTGGTTGTACGCAAGATGACTTGTACCGTTATACTGAACTATATTATGATTTGCTGGACATTTTGGATGGAAAAGAGCCGTTTTATTTAAATGATGATGATATTTTAGAAAAGATGGCTGACAAGCGGAATTTCGAGAAACTCGTATTTCAAGGGCAGGTAGAACTAACGGGGTTTTATATATGGGCCCCGGAAAGTATAGATTGCAGTAAAGCTATCAAAATATCAGATGAAATTATTGAAAAGTACGGCGGGATATCATATAAGGATGAAGAGGATGCGAATTGGGGACATATGCGGAATGGCGTTTGGGATTTGAAAAAGCCAGTCCTTATTGCCAGTAAAACAGAATTACTAGCGCATTTAGAGTCCCTGGAGTCTGTATCTAGTAAGGAATTAATTTTAAAAACACGGTCAAAGAAAAATGCTGAATACATAGTTGTGTCTTCCGCATTTGATAACTGGTGTTTCTATTAATAATAGCAGGCTGTAATGATACTCTCTCTCTCAGCGCAGGTTAAGCGTTTCTAAGTAAATTGTAAATATTTAATATAATATGAATATATTTCCTATAAGGAAGTGTATATCTGCCAAGCGCTAAGGAGAGGAAAACTATGCTCATAATTAACGACTTTGCTACCATACGGCAGATGGAAGGCCAGGGGGCCATATCCCGGCCCCTTGCCGTACATCTCGCCAAAAAGACAGAGCGACTTAGGGCTGCGTTGGAGCCTGACTGTGAACCCGACGATTTTAAATTGGGGCCACAACACGGAATTATTTGTATCATGGAGCCAGGGGACAAGGATCTTAGTGGTGCCGGGATTACACAACCACTATCGGAAATCATGTTTGAGTGGATTAGCCGTCTACAGGTTGAAGATCTAAGCTATTATGTGGTTTACATCATGGTTAATAATGACAATATTTTACAAGTATATTTGCCAGATCAGTATTTGGAAAGTGCAGTGCGAACCTGGATTAACGAACAGCCCGTTGAGGAAGAGAGCGATGATGATGAGGCTAATACCTATGAAGAGCCGTTCTAAGCCGTTCACAGGAGCACGATACGCAACGCGGGGTGTGGTGACCGAACTTGCTCTGGATATTCAGATCATCCTCTGGGGGTTGATTGATGCTATGAGGGATAGCGGAGAAGAGTTGGATTACCTGCAGACATTTGAGCTGACCGTCCGGCAAAATGCTGCAGGTGAGACTATCCAACTCATTATCCATCGCCAGGAGCGACCGGCATTCGTCGATGCTACCGTACTTCGGAATATATCTACTCCGTTCAACGGGAGAATTTGGGTCATTGATGACGAGACCCATGCAACGATGCTACTGCCTGAAGAATATTGAGGGGCAACAGCACGTTGAAACTGGACTAATACAAGCTACTCGCAGTAATACAGCAGCAAAATAGTATCTAATCGAGATTTAGACGACGGGAGGCGAATTCGTAGAAATGAACCTAGATAATCAGCAGATACCTGATAACCAGCACAAGAAGACAGCAAGCGCACTGCGCCGCTATCGGGTAACCGTCTCCCGCCAAGATCTCAGGATGGGTGACTACCGAGCTGCCAAGAGAACAAAAGGGGACATGACGACTATGGAGGATGTGTACTGGGAGGGATTCTTTCGGCCAGCAGTTGCCCTTTTATCCAAAATGCTAGAAGCCCTATCCAGTAAAGGACAGGGCGGAGGGGAGTAAAACTATGAAAAAATGGAAAGCAGCAATTTACGGCAGATTTTCCAGCGACAACCAGCGAGATGAGAGTATCGATGCCCAGGTACGAGCGGCTCAGGAATATGCTGATAAGAATGATTGGGAGGTTGTCAAAGTTTATGCGGACCGGGCAAAGTCTGCAACTACAGATAAAAGGCCAGATTTTCAGCATATGATTGAGGATAGTGGCAAAGGATTGTTTGATTTTCTAATTATTCATAAGCTGGATAGATTCTCTAGAGACAAGTATGATTCCGTTCATTACAAACGTATCCTAAAGCGTAACGGTGTACGGCTGGTGAGCGTGCTCGAAAACCTTGACAATTCTCCTGAAAGTATTATTTTGGAATCTGTCCTTGAGGGCATGGCTGCCTATTATTCCCAAAACTTGGCTCGCGAAGTTAGAAAGGGACTGAAGGAGAACGCTCTAAAGTGCCAGCATACCGGAGGCATACCGCCGTTAGGCTACAATGTTGACCCGGCGACAAAGCGGTATGTAATCAATGAGAATGAAGCTGAAACGGTTCGACTCATCTTCCGGCTGTACCTGGACGGCTTGGGGTATAACAAAATCATCTCCGAACTCAACGCAAGGGGGCACCGTACAAAGGTGGGCAAGCTCTTCGGAAAGAACTCGCTGCATGATCTGTTGGCCAATGAAAAGTATGGCGGCACCTACTTGTTCAATCGGGCAGCAGCTAAGGACTGCGATGGACGGAGAAACAACCATAAATCCAAAGACGAGGTCGATGTCATACGGATTGAAGGCGGAGTACCGGCCATCGTCTCTCCGGAGATGTTCCAGCAGGCACAGGAAAAGATGCTTCGCAACAGGCATCAAGCCGGATCATACAAAGCGAAAGAAATATACTTGCTATCTGGGCTTATTGTTTGTGGTGAGTGCCTGAAGCGTGAGGGCCGAGATTACGCCATGATGGGGAATTCCCGGTGCTCTGGCCGGGGTAAGAACAAACATGTGACCTATCGGTGTGGGCACAAGGACCGGACAAAAGAGTGCTGCAACAGGGAAGTTAGGAGAGAATATCTCGAAGCCTTCATTCTCACGGAACTTGAAAAGAACATCTTCAACGAAAAGGCTATTCCGCGGCTGGCGGCAAAGCTTAACGCGTACCAGGCGGCTCTGGCCGGAGAACGGGAGTCCGAGGCGGCTCGTGCAGAGTCTGGACTAACCGACGTTGCCCGTCAGATCGAAAACATCGTCAGTGCCATCGCAAATGGGATCGCCGAGACGTCTCTGACGGGGAAGCTGGTTGAACTTGAGGCAAAGCAGGCGGCACTGGAAACCGCATCCAGGGAGATTGCGCTCAGAAGCAAGAGGTCAATTATTACGGAAGATACCCTGAGAGGGTTACTGAAGACATTCAGGCAATATGTGACCGAGAGGAATATTCCAGAGGTTAGAAAATTCATTGGCAATTATGTTGAAAAAGTAATTGTCTACAAAGACCACGTTGAGGTGGTCTTTGTTCTTGTTTATGGCGAAAAGTCCACTGGGGCCTATAAGTTCACTGTTAAGGTAAGACGGCGAAGCCTGTTGAAGCTGCGATGGGCAAAAGTAGTGGCGTGAGTTGTGCGTTATTGTAGATGCGTGCCGTCAATCAACAGAATAAAAGGAGGGTTGATCACTTGAACAAAATTCTTACGACGAAATCGTCATGTCTAAGTAGCTGCTGAAGTAGCAAAGAGGTAACAATAACTTGATCCTGGATGGCAAAAAATGGACCCTGCTGCAGAAGATGCAGTAGGGTCGTTATTGCTATTAGGCCTATGCGATAGTTATCAGAATATCAAGTAAAGACAAAGTTGAGCCCTAAAGAAGGAATTTCATGGAAAAGATATGAATACTATAGTATTCGAAACGACAAATTGCACCAATACTGTTCCGGGTCAATCCTTGGTCGGCGTTAAGGTTCCTGCTCCACATGCCGCATGAACTCGACTAGGGTGATGCCGAGCTCGTCACAAATTTTCTTCGTCGTCCTCAAAGACGGACTTTTGAGGCCTCTTTCTAGTTGACTGATATAGGTGCGATGAAGGCCGATGTTAAGGGCGAAATCTTCCTGGCTGAAGCCTTTCGCAAGTCTTAACTTTCTCAGGACAAAGCCAAACTTTTTATCTATCATAACACCTAAAGCATAGGTCAGGGAATACCATTGGTCTACAGACTATAGTATTCAAAATATAGGCATTAAAGGAAAGTGTATAAACTGACACAAGGAGGAATGACTGTCAAAATATAGGTTTGGTAAAATATACAGAAAGGAAGAGAAATCCTAAGAAAATAACAGTGGTCATCTAAATATTTCGAAGAAATTTTAGATGATGAGTCATTAGTTGCGAGGACTGAACGCATAGTTCATAAGTAGTTAATTTATAAGGAGATTGGGATATGATAATAAATTTAAAAAACAGTGAAGGTATTTTAAAGCCGGTAAAAGTAGGTTTCTCTCGGATGAATCTATTCTTTGGCGGATTTCTTCCGCTGTTCAGAAAAGATTGGAAGCAAGCACTGATCCAATTTGTATGCGCCATGTTGACCCACGGTCTTACACTTCTCGTCTTTCCCTTCTTTTACAATAATCTTAATATAGCCTTTATGTTACAAAATGGATATGTTGCTGCTGACGAAAACGCAGAGTTTGCTCTAAAAAAAATAGAGGCAGAAAAAGCCTTATGGTACAAGCGCCCTAAAATTATGATTGGTGGACTGGTTGGTATTGCATGCCTAATGTTATTCCTATCCGTTTTCCTTACTTCTACCCGTAATACGGGAGGGTTTGCCGACAGAATGGCTGCTGTATCTGTTGCAGATGTTAAGAAATCTAATGCAGTAGGAACAAACTCTGAAACAGCAAGTCAGATTATAGCGAATTCTACTCCTAAACCTGCACCCTCTAACGTAGTACAAGTTGCTGCATCAAAATCTCCATTAAGAGGCAAATGGCTTTATAAGGCACAAGGAGGGGCATTATCCGCAGTGTTAGTTGCAAATGGTGCAAATGGCGATAATACTCTAGATATAAGTTTAGCAACAAAAAATTTCAAAGGCCAGACAGAGGCAACTGGGCAAATTATTAATGCTAATAATGGTACAATGTATTTTAGTTTTACAGAGAAGAATGGTAAATCTGGAAATGGTACTATCCACAT
>Ga0316232_1004072_pt1 | contig 12724 bp, 8 predicted proteins | sample TBHtaG_FD_206006 | JGI IMG/M metagenome (GOLD analysis project Ga0316232, IMG submission 206006) | Freshwater microbial communities from Trout Bog Lake, Wisconsin, USA - TBH18025_13 | ecosystem: Environmental > Aquatic > Freshwater > Lake > Hypolimnion/Profundal zone | place: USA: Wisconsin... | reverse complement strand
GACGGCAATGATTTGTCCGATCTGTCCTGGCTAAACACCGCAAAGCGCCACATGGCATTCGCTGAGGCAACCGCGGGCGCGCCGGACATCGTTATCTTCCAATCGTGGCATCCGTATCCCAAGAAGCTGCTGCCGGAAACCGATCAGGACGCATTCACATCGATCATCAACTCGTATTTCGGCGACCGAACCACGCTGACTGCGTCGGTTAAAGGCAAGAATATTGCAGGAGAACTGAAGACCACGCTCGGCAAGCCAGTCGATTCGGCCAGGGTCGATGTGTCCATTCGCTATCGATCGATGACCGGCCTGCCGGGTGTTTACAACGCGACCGGTCAAATTCCGGACAACGCGGTCTCGGCCCTCTTTGCCATCCGGGTCAACTCCGAGGGTGGCTCCGGGGCTGCGAACATTCGCGTCGCCGGGTTCAAGTTCGATGCCGACGGTGCGCCGTCGGTTGCACGGAACTTCGCGTCCGACGCCGATCTGTCCGCGTGGGGCGGTCTCTCGCACGCAAAAATTGAAAACGGCGCATTGCACATCGTGACGGATGATAAGGCGAGCCTAATTATCAATTCAGCGCCGTTCCCGATCGTGACGCACGGCAATTACACATTCCAGGTGAATGCAACAATCCCGAACGCCAGCGACCGAAGCGGCTCTTTCGCAATCATCTTTCTCGATGCCAAGAGTGAGATCACTCGCAACACGATCCCATTCGAGGAGCCGGTCACATCGCTCGGCACAATGACAACGAATCGAAAAGGCGTATGGTCCATGCCGCTGCCAAAGCCGCCGGATTATGCGTCAAGCGGATTCGTTCTGACAGGCGATTACGCTGGCGACGCAAATCACTGGCCCGCGCAGACGCATCTGACAAATCCATGAAACAACAACGCCTTAGCCTGCAGCCCTGGTTCGTATTTCGCTACAATCATTTCGATCCGATCTGGCGGCGGTGCTGGGATCGCGATTTTGTCGACGCGGGCCGGCGATTTGTTTCGTATCGCGGTCTTGAGGAAGCCTGGATCGACGATGCGATTGCAACAACCCGGGATGGGGTCAGTTGTTTTATGGTTGAGTGCTCGTGGGTGCTGCGCCACTATCTCGAGCGGCATCCCGAGAAGCTGAACGTTCTGAAGAATCTGGTTGCGGAGGGCCGCTTCGAACTGCTTGGGAGCGGCGAGAACATTGTCGACGCGAACATGAACCACGGCGAAACGCTCGCGCGCAACCTTGTGCTGGGCACGTTGTGGGCTCGCGAAACGCTTGGCCGGCGATCGACTGTTGGATGGCACAGCGATGGGTTCGGATCGAGCGCGCAAATGCCGCAAATCTTTCGACAATGCGGGTACTCATGGGTGCCGTCGATAAGCTATAGCCGGCCCGACGCGCCCTATTGGCGTGGGGTCGATGGCAGCGCCGTCCTCGTTGATCCGGATGCCGGACGTAACGAGCACCAGACATCACGACTGGTCGAGCATCTTGCGGTTGGGCCCTATCCGTGCAATCTGAAATACGCGCCCTGTGAAGCCTGCTCAGGGAAGGGATGCGTCATTTGCGGCAATCGCGGGTTCCAATCTCTTGGCCGCGCAGAACTCTGCGGGCCGCTGCCAGCGCCGCAAGATGCCCAGGCCGTCGTGCTGCGGGTATGGGGTGAAGAGTTGCTGCCCGGAGTGAATGTGGCTCGCGACATCGCGGCCAACTACGGAAATACCGACAGGATTTGCGTTCGCCAGGGAATCTACAGCGATCTGCTGCCCCATGTGGCAGACTTCCTCGATGCTGTCGATTCGCCACCCAAACATCTTGTAAGCAGCCGGATTGAGAACAACCCGGTATTGACAGGCTGTTACGTCACGCGGATAAAAGTCAAACAGGCCCATCGTTTGGCGGAAGCCGCTCTGATAGCCGCCGAAACGTGGGATGCGCTCCTTGTCAGCGGCAAGGGCGCCTCGCCGCTGCGTGATGCGTGGCGCAAGATGACGTTGTCGGGTTTTCATGATTCGATTACATCGTCGCATATCGACGAGGCTTACGACGAGATCCACGAGTTGCAGGCCGATATCACCGAAGTAGCTCACAGGGTAAGCGCTGCGGCATGCGATGGACATCTGGAGAAGGCGGAGCCGACATGGACCGTGTTCAATCCGCTGGGTCATTGTGCGACGAGCATCGTCCGCCTGCCGCTCCCCGACGGATGGGACTACGCAGAGGCGCGAATTGACGACAAAGCGGCGCCTACATACGAAGTTGCGACGATCGTCGGGAAACCTTGGATTGCGCTTCTTGCAAAGAACCTTCCCGCGCTCGGCGCGAACACGATTCGACTATCGCCGGCGACATCGAATATCCAGACGCTGGACGGCAAGACCGCCGGAGACGGACGCTACACACTGATTGCCGGCGACCACGGAATAGAAGATATTGCGGTCCACGGCATCGGTTCCGTCACCGCAACAGATCGATATTTCGTCGGCGAGTTGATCCTGGAACACGACGATGGCGATGTGTGGTGTACCCGATCGCTGGACCGGATGCGTGAGCGGCTATCGCCTAATGCTCGCCTGACCGGGATCAGCAGGCTCGGCAGTTCGATAGAGTTTGCCTATGCGGGCCGCCACGCGGACCTTACGTGGGAGCAGCGAATCCGGCTGCGCGAGGGATGTCCCTGGATCGATATCGAGACCGATGTCGATTGGAGAGCGGAAAGCCGCCGGCTGCGCATGGCATTTGGGTCCAATTATCCAACAGATCGCGGGGTCTACGATGTCCCTTTTGCGGTGTTGGAACGCGATCGCTATGAAGCCGCCAGCGACGCTTTCGGCAATGCCGGCGGCGATTGGCCCGCCTTGCATTGGGGAGGCGTTCAAGCGCCTTCGCACACGTTCGCCGTCTTCAACAATGGAACGCCAAGCTACCGTGTCGAGAACGGCGTCGTACTGGTGAGCGTGCTTCGAAGCCCCAAAATCCCGCATGCCCTTGTCGAGCCCGAATGGTACTCGACCAGTAACATAAGAGGGATAAGCGACGCGGGCAAGCACCATTTCCGCCATGCTGTTTATATCGGCGATGGGCACTGGACCAATAACGATGTCTCACGCCAGGCCAGCGTATTCAACACGGAGTTCGTATTGCGGCCCGGCAGTATTGAGTCGCCACTTCCGCAATGGCGCATCGACTCCGAGCATGTCGATCTGGTGACGATCAAGAGGGCGGAAGACGGAAACGGCATTATCGCGCGCTTTGTCGAGCGGTCTGGAAGAGCGGGCAGACTTTGTCTCAGTCCGCCGGCGCCGTGGACACATGCGCAGGCATGCAACTTGCTTGAGGATTCAATCGGCGCCGACCAGGATGCGCGGGCGCTGGCAATCGACGTTCGGCCTTGGGAAATCATCACAATTCGATTAACGGATTAAAACCGCCATGAAACACATTGCACTCTTGCTCGCTGTTCTGTCTCTGGCCGCGCCGCACCGGTCTCTCGCCGGCCAGCAGTCGATCTGGTTTTGCCCATTCGACTTCCTGCCGCGCACTGCCAACTACTACGGTTCGTCCGATTACATGAGCCTGTTCACCTCCAACGCTCCCTGGCAAAATGCGGCCAGGCGGGTGAATGTTTTCAAGATCTATCCGCAATGGGCCAGCGGGGCAAGCGATGCCGACATGAAGGTTCAGTTTGCAGACCTGCGGCGCAGGCACATCGCCCTCGCGCTGGAAGCAGGCGTTTTGACGTCGCCTCGTGACTGCGGCAGGATGGAAGGCTACGGCGGAGAGATCTTAATACGCCTGATGCGCCGCATCCGTGATAACGGAGGCGATCTTGCGTATGTCGCAATGGACGAGCCGCTCTACTTCTCATCGATCTACAGCGGCAAAGGTGGCTGCCATGTGTCAATCAAGCAGACAGTCGACAATGCCGCAGTCAATATCAAGGCGGCATTAGTCGAGTTCCCGAATGTCAAGTTCGGCGACATCGAGCCGCTTGCTCCTGTTGAGAATACGAATCTCATCGCCCGTTATCAGGAAGGCATTGAAGCGTTCAAGGCCGATCTGGGCCGGCCCCTGGCGTTTTTCGATGCCGATCTCGACTGGGAGGCGCCCAGCGTCCCTCACGACCTGAAGGCGCTTGGGCGGATGGTCGCCACAGAGGCAATCCCCTTTGGCATCATCTACGACGGCAATCTTACCGATACCACCAGCGCATCCTGGCTTCAAACTGCCAGGCGCCATATGGCTTTGGCGGAATCGGTCGTGGGCGCGCCCGAAATCGTCATCTTCCAATCATGGCATCCCCAGCCCAAGAAGCTGTTTCCGGAGACCGATCAGGATGCATTCACATCGATCATCAACTCCTATTTCACGTCGCGAACCAGGCTGTCTGCTTCGAGACAGGGCAACCAGATTCGCGGCGTACTCGCCACTGCCAATGGCAACCCCGTGGCATTGGCATCTGTCGACGTTTCGCTTCGCTATAGATCGACCACCGGCGCGCCAGGCGCATACACGCTGAGCGGAGCGATTCCAGAGGGCGCGACCGCCGTGGTTCTGGGCATTCGAATCAATTCCGAGGGCACATCCGGCGCGGCGAATATCCGCGTGATGCGGCTCCAATTCAATGCCGCAGGCGATAGCCCGGTGATACGAAAGTTCGCAACCGCGGAGGACCTTGCCCTGTGGTCGGGGCTAGACGGCGCCGATGGAAAACCATGCGGCCGGATCGAGAGCGGCGCCCTGCACATTGTCTCATTCGCAAGTGACCATCTGGTGATCAACTCCGCGCCGTTTCCGATCACGTCGCATGGCACCTTCACATTTCAGGTGAACGCCGCGATCCCCACCAGCAGCGATGGAAGCGGCTATTTCAGCGTCCACTTTATGAACGGCAACAAGGAGCTTAATCGCTCTGTCATCAGGTTCCAGGAACCAGTTGTCTCGATTGGCAGAGTCACCACTTCGAAAACCGGCCATTGGACCGTCCCTCTGCCGGCCCAGCCAGCGGCAAAGCTGAATAGCATCATCGTCACCGCCGATTACGCGGGAGATGCAAACTATTGGCCATCAAGCGTGAGGTTCGAGGGGCGTTGAGGGGTAAGGCTGGGACAATCGAACTGCGATACAACTTACGGAAATCGCCGATTTCCCTCGAATGAATTCGAGGGTCTACGCCGGATCGTCATCCCGTCAATCGCCGCCGCCACCACCCACCATCACCGTCACCGACTCCCCTGCCCCCAATAGCCGTTCGCTGTCAAGTTGCCGCGTTCCGACTCCGGTCAGCGTGATCGACGCGATTCGCAGCGATCCGTACAGGACCGCGATCTCGACCTGACCGGCACGGCCGGTACCGACGGGCTCTTGACGGAACGTTCCCCAGGCCCAGCCGGTGGACCAGAAACCTGTGGTGGCTTGCGCCTGTGGGGCCAGAGTCAGTTCTTTGGTCACGGCCGAGTAGTGGAAGCCGGTCAGCGCGAGAACCGCTGCCCAGGAGGCCATTGCGCGACCGTAGTGATGGCCGCATTCGGCCTCGTCGAACGGGCTTCGGCGCTTGCCGTCGTAGCGGTGGCGAACCGCCCCGATCATTTTCAAGCCATCGTCGACTTGATCTTCATAGATCATGTGAACCGCGGCGGTGTATTCGAAGCCGGTCATGACCTCGCTGAAGTAGGGAAAGGGACGCTCAGGCCTATTTCCATGCGGGTAGGTGGCCATCAGCATTGCCGATTCGTCTTGCAGGGCATAGGATCGCATGTGGTTGAAGTGCCCCCAAAGCGATTCTTTGTAGTTGTACTTCATCAGGCTGCGCAGGGTTGTCTGGATCTTGGCAGGCTCCGCCAGGTAGCCGAGGCCGCAGATATGGGCCATATATTGCCCTGTAAGCTGGTCGATCAGGCAGCCGGCGCCAAGCTGCAGAATCGGGACAGTCGGGTCCCCGCCCATGCCGACCAGGAGGCCGTCGGCCACATCGTCGCGGCTCGATGCCGGCCGGATCTCGTGCTCGTAGTATTCGCCGTTGAACAGGTTATCATCCATCCACCGGCTGCCGTTCTCGAACAACGCGCGGCATGTGCCGGCGAACTCGTCTTCTCCCAGATAGTTGGCCATTTCCTGGCAGGCTCGAAGCGCGCCCAGGTACCAGAAGCCCATCTGCGGGTTCGGGCCGTAGTATTCCACATCCATGGTGTTATGCTGGCAGCCTTCCATGACGCCGTCCTTATCGGCATCCCACCCGCCGGGTATCCAGCAGAACTCGAGCGCCTTGCGCGCCCGCGGCCAGGTGCGCCGCAGCATCTGATCGTCGCCGCTGAGCTGCCAGTCGCGATACAGCTTCATCAGGCAGCCCATCTGGCCGTCGGCCGCGGCGCGTGAAAACGCAGCCGCGTTGGCCATCGGAAGGTTCACTCGAAAGCTCATCAAGCCGCTCTCGAGCGAGCTCTTGTTGAACTCGGTGTCGCGCATGCTCAGCGCCAGTTTGCCGAACAGGAATGCGGTGGCTTGCTCGTAGTTCCAGACATGCGTGCAGGAACCATGGCAGCAACCATCGTGATCGTGGCAGCCTTCCCACGCAAAGAATCGGCCATCCTGGATACGAAAACATGTCTGGGTCCGCAGACTGGACAGGTTGTAAAGCGACGCTTCCTTGACAGATTGGGGCAGATCGGCGCCCAGAAAGGCCGAGACGAATTTTTCGGTGCGCTCGGTCAGATTGGGCAACCGATCGGAGATCTGTTTCGCGGCATCCCAGGCGTCCGCGTACTGGGTAGCGTAGTAGTTGCCCACGTAGGCATCGGCATCGGTCCAGCTTCTGCGATTCGGGAAGCGCCAGGTCAGAAGGAACTGCACGTCCGCGGTTTCGCCCGCGGCCAGAGTAAGCCTTGTCGCCAGAGACCCGATGGGCGTGTCTGAGCCGGTCGGGCCGCGCAAATCGAGCCGGCCGTCGTCGCTGAAATCGTCCCAATAATCGAGAACACCGCCTCCCCAACTGAGCTGTGGCCAATGCTCCCGGTAGGTGACATCGCCGCGAGAGTCCGTCGTCAACGCGAAAGTCCCCCAGGCCGGCGATGCCGGGTCGACACCCTGGCTGGAGAAGAACAAACCCTTCAGCGCCCCGTCGTCGCGAAACGAGACGACATTATCCTTGCAATCGTTGAGGACGCCGTCGGAGCCGATGAAGTTCTGCAAATTACCGCACACTGCCACATCCAGATCGCCGGTCGACGTGTTTGTCAGCGTATAGCGAAGCACAGCCACAGGCAGCCCGCTGGCATCGGCATCGGCGGGGATCAACGGGTTGAATGCCTCCAGCGCAACGGTCACGGGCACACCGGAATCAGTCAGGGTGACTCGACCAAACGGATACGCCGATTGGAACTCAGCATCGGCGAAGCGCGGCAGGCCGTGGTGAGGCTGATTGCATCCCGACGAGCCTTCAAAATCGACCGGATCGAGCGGCCCTTCGACAACGCGGGTAGTGGTAGCGCCGGACGCATTGCGGGTCCAGAGTGCAAAGAACGCAGTCCCCGGCCGAAAGCCCTTCGCCGGTCGGTTGCAAAGCTCCCAATCCCGCAGGTCGCCGCGCCCGCCAAGAGACACGCTGCCGGTTCCAATGCCGCCGATAGGCATGGCAATGCGGCGCAGATACTCGCCGCGGTAAGTCTTCAAAACGTTGTATATTCGATCTAGCATGGAATGCTCCTTGGTTTGATACACGAATGATCTGGCTATTGGTACCCAACTAACGATGATGGTGCTAGCCTCGGGTGACCGGCTAGTAAGGCCGAATTATTTGCAGCAGCGGAATCATCTGAAAATGTTTCGTGTTCTTGGTGTACAGTGACAGGCCAGAAATTTGTGCAGTGGCCGCAATCAGGGCGTCGGGAATAGTGAGGCCGTGGCTCAACCGATACGCCTTCATCCAATGGAGCGCCTGCCTGGAGGCCTCTTCTGAGATGTGAATCGTGCGAAACGACTCGAATACAGCATCCAGGCGACGAAGCTCCGTTAGGTTGCTACAACCGGTGATCAACTCCATTGCTGTGATACTGCTAACCGTTATGCCAAACGGACTGTTTGCGCAATCGCTCGTGAATTTACAAGCCGGCGGATGACCGCGAAGGGCATCGACGAGAATGTCAGTATCGATTAGTCCGGGCTTTGGAGGAGACGGTTCTGCCATTCGTCGCGCTGCTTTCTGACCCAGGCGGTGCTATCGGCCATGTCCCCGCGATCGCGCCAAATACCGAACAGCGACTCTATATTGGAGCCGGAATTTAGTTCAGACGGCCCCGGCACGTCGCGAGCGGTTATCTGGACTTCGACCTCCAAGCCGTCCGGCATGTCAAGAGGAGCGTCGGGGATTACTACCCCACCTTGGATGCGACCGTGTATTATTGTGACCATGATGTTTCTTCGGTATGTCCTGACCCTTGAAGAGATTATACCAATTGCGCACACAGATTGGCATCCGACTGTATGATGGGCGGCTCTCACCAGCCCTCTCCCGCAGCGGGCGAGGGAATTGCCGGGGGTATACTAAATCCATGATCGATCCCAAAGTTTACCGCGACATGGGGCTCAATGATTCTGAGTTCCAGCGCATCCTCGAAACCCTTGGCCGTGAACCGTCCATTACCGAAATCGGCATGTATGCCGTCATGTGGTCGGAGCACTGCGGATACAAGTATTCGCGACCTGTCCTTCGGCTGTTCAAGAAGTACAAAGAAGCCGCGGACACCGGCGCGGTGGAAAACGCCGGAGTCGTGGACATTGGCGACGGCATCGGCGTGGTCATGAAGATGGAGTCCCATAACCACCCCAGCGCGGTGGAGCCGTTTCAAGGCGCCGCAACCGGAGTTGGCGGTATCTTGCGCGACATCTTTACCATGGGCGCGCGTCCGATCGCAAACCTCAACTCGCTGAGGTTTGGAACACTCGACGATCCCCACACTCGCTATCTCTTCGAGCATGTGGTCGAAGGCATCGCCCATTACGGCAATTGCGTGGGGGTGCCGACTGTCGGCGGCGAGATCTATTTCCATCCCTGCTATCAGGGCAATCCGCTGGTTAACGCCATGGCGGTGGGCATTGTCCGCACGGACGGCATCGCGTCGGCCGCCGCCAAGGGAATCGGCAACCCTGTGGTTTATGTGGGATCGTCGACTGGCCGGGACGGCATTCACGGCGCCACATTCGCCAGCGTCGAGTTGGGGCCGGACTCCGATAGCAAGCGTCCCAATGTCCAAATGGGCGATCCGTTCCAGGAAAAGCTCCTGATCGAAGCCACCCTCGAAGCCCTGGCGACTGGATTCGTGGTCGGCATCCAGGACATGGGCGCGGCAGGCCTGACCTGCTCGACATCCGAAACCGCGGGCAAGGCCGGCAACGGCATGACGATCGATGTCCGCAAAGTGCCGACGCGCGAGCCGGGAATGTCTCCCTACGAGATCATGCTCAGTGAATCGCAGGAGCGAATGCTCGCGATCGCCGAAAAGGGCCGCGAGGACGAGATCATCAAGGTCTTCCACAAGTGGGGCCTGAGCGCGGAAGTCATCGGAGAGGTGACCGATACGGGGCGAGTCGTGATTCTCGACAATGGCGTTGTCGTCGCAGACATACCCGCAAGGAGCCTGACGGACGAGTGCCCGACATACAATCTTGAAGCCGAGGAGCCGGCGTATATCGACGAAGTTAGAACTCGCGACCTTTCGTTCATCACTGAGCCGTCCGATTACAACGATGTTCTGCTGAAGCTGCTCGGCACACCGTCAATTGCGTCGAAGCGATACGTTTTCGAGCAGTACGACCACATGGTGCAGACCCAGACCATCGCGTTTCCCGGCAGCGCCGACGCCGCCGTTCTGCGTATTCGAGGAACGCACAAGGCGATCGCGCTGACCACCGATTGCAATGCGCGCTATTGCTATGTCGATCCGTATGTTGGCGCCCAGATCGCCGTGGCCGAGGCGGCGCGCAATCTGAGTTGTGTCGGGGCGACCCCGGTGGCGGTGACGGACTGCCTGAACTTTCCCAACCCCGAAAAGCCCGACAACTTCTGGGTCTTTAGAACCAGCGTCGAGGGTCTGGCCGAGGCATGCGAGCTTTTCGATACCCCTGTCATTAGCGGCAACGTGTCGTTCTACAACGAGACACCAGACCATGCGATCTATCCCACTCCCACCATCGGCATGATCGGCCTGATCGAAGACGCGGACAAGCGCGTTGGCAGCGGCTTTGTCGCCCAGGGCGACGATATCTTCGTGCTGACCAACGGCAGCCCTTCGTGGGGCGCGAGCGAATATCTGGCGGTAATCCACGGTGTCGACGCGGGCCCGGCCCCGGCCCTGGACATCGCCGGTGAAAAGGCAGTGCAGGCCGCGGTTCGCAATGGCATCCAGAGCGGTATAATCCGCTCCGCACACGACACCGCCGAAGGCGGCCTGGCAGTCGCGCTGGCCGAGAGCGCGATGTCGTCGGGCCTGGGCGCCGCGATCGACCTGCCGGCAACCGGCAGCGCCGGGCTCGAACTGTTTGGAGAGCGCACCGCGACCGTTGTTGTTAGCTCGTCTCCGGACAACCGCGATGCCATTCGATCTCTCGCGGCACAGAGCGGTGTCAACTTGATCCTAATCGGCTCCGTACGCGCAGACAGGCTGTCCGTTAGCCACGACGGCGCGAAATTGATCGACCTGCCCGTAACCGCCCTTGTCAGCACATACGAGGCGGCCATACCGAAAGCGTTGCATGGCAAGTAAATTGGCGCCGCCGAAGGCGATCATCTTCGATTTCGACGGAACCCTTACCGACAGCATGCCGCTGCATATCAAGGCATGGATCGCACTCATGCACGACAACGGCATCGAGATGACGGCCGAGCAGTACTGGGAAAGCGGGGTCGGCGGCAAGGCGGCGCATGCGGCAATTCAGTTCATGGGCGACCACCTCTCGTTCGAGGAAGGGGCAGCGCTGGCCGACCAAAAAGAGTTCCTCTATCGCTATCTGGCCGAGCACGAGCTTGAGCTTATCGACGGCGCGGATCGGTTCTTACATCGCCTTAAGGCATCGGGATGCCCGATGGCAATCGCGACATCGGGAAACGACCGCAACGCCGCGTTTCAGCTCAAGATCCTCAAGCTGGAAGGGCTATTCGAATGTGTGATCACGTCCGACGATGTCGAGCGGGGCAAGCCGGAACCGGACATCTTTCTTCTTGCCGCTAAGGGACTGGGCATTGCCCCATCGGACTGTCTCGTATTTGAAGACTCCCACCCCGGCATCATGTCCGCCCATCGCGCCGGCATGCCAGTCATCGCGGTCTCGTCGGCGCATGACGCCGATACGCTGGCCGGCCTTGCAGGCGTCGAGTTTGTCATTGCGGACTTCAACGACGAACGGTTGAACAACCGATTCTTCGCTGCGTGAGCAGATGATTATGAAGCATATAATCGCGATCATCGTTTTCGCAGCCATTGTCTTATACCCTGCCCTGGCCGATCAGGCCGACGTCTTTCCGGTCTCGCCGCACGACGACGTTACTATCGAGTGGTGGTATCTCAATGCCCATGTAACTACCGCCCGAGGCCGCCATCTGGCCGTGATCTGCTCGTTCTTTCGGCTGGGCAATGCGGCCGGGCAGATCGCCATGGACAGCGGCGCGAAAATTGGGCATTGTCACTACCTGATATGGGCTCTCACGGACGAGGACGCCAAGACTCACAAATCGTATTCGCTCGGCGACTGGAACACGTTGAGCATGCTGCAGAAATATGCCGCCTACAAAGTGTTTTTGAATCCAGGCGACGCCAAGGCGATGATGCTGCTGGACGCTGTCAGCCGGGGAAGTTTCCCGGCCCCAACCCGGCTTCTGCCCGGCGTCTCGCGGGTTCAGGACGGTCCATTCGACATTCAATTCGGCCCCGGCAATTCACTGCGGCCAGCGGCTCCGCAATCCAGCGCCGGCAACCCGAACTCGTTCGCTCTGCAGCTCTCATCGCCGGACACGTCAGGCCCTCATCTCAGCCTCCAGTTCGATTCGACCAGGCCAACCATGTATGTAGGCGGCGACGGCAACACCGGGCTAGAGCGGCCCGACGACATGAAATACCTTTCGCTGACCCGCTGCCAGGTTTCCGGCACGATCGACGATGGCCACGGCCCCGAGAAGGTCGCAAGCGGCCAGGGTTGGTTCGACCATCAGTGGGGCGAAACATGGACCACGCAGAAGGCTGGCTGGGACTGGTGGGGAGTGCAGTTGAAGGACGGCCAGGATATCCTCTTCTTCCGGCAGCGCGATCTGGGCACCGGGAAAATCTTCTTTCCGTTGGCAACATTCATGGACTCGACCGGCACTCTGACCATCACGAAAAACATCGTCTTCACCCCCAACCTGCAAGCCGTCTGGACCAGCCCGAGGACGCAGATTGGCTATCCGCTCAAATGGACGATCGAATTCCCCGGCCAGTATCTGACCCTCCATATTGTGCCGCAGGTCAAAGACCAGGAAATGGATATCCTGTCGAGTTCCGATGCGATTTGGGAGGGCGACTGCTCGGTAACTGCGGTGCGCTCGGATGGCTCGACCACATCCGGTGTGGCCTACATGGAGTTGGTTGGGTATAATTCTCCGGCGGTGAGAAGGACGCTCACCAGGAGTCAGAGCGAAAGCCCGCGCAAGTAACGCGATCCCATTGATCGACTGGGTGAATACTATCGACTGCAAACCGTCAAA
>Ga0316232_1004061_pt1 | contig 12753 bp, 10 predicted proteins | sample TBHtaG_FD_206006 | JGI IMG/M metagenome (GOLD analysis project Ga0316232, IMG submission 206006) | Freshwater microbial communities from Trout Bog Lake, Wisconsin, USA - TBH18025_13 | ecosystem: Environmental > Aquatic > Freshwater > Lake > Hypolimnion/Profundal zone | place: USA: Wisconsin... | reverse complement strand
AGCAGTCGGTTACCCACTTCTTCCAATTGGCTGTTTTTCTCATCCAGCGCCAGCAGCAGCCCCGCAGTTTCAGCTTTGCCGAAACAAACTTCCGGGCTGTCCTGATTTTCTCCGTCAACAGCAGCGGTATCCTTTTCTTGGAGATTGGGGTCGGCTTGTTCCTTTTTATGCTTATCATTCATTGCTATTTCACCTCATGGTTAAAAATCCGGCATGGTGGTGGCGCCTGCCCCGTCAGCTCTCGCTGCGTTGGCACCTTCTTCTTTCTTCTTGATAATGGTATCAATCCGCAGGATGGCCACGGCGACTTCGCCGGCAGCCTTGATGGCATGCAGTTTTACCGGCACCGGGTCGACCACCCCGCGGGCCAGCATGTCGGCAACCGCTCCGGTATCACAGTCGATTCCCAGCGAATCATCGTTTGCCTGGGACTGGGCGGCAAGAACTTCTTCCACTTTCTCCAGGGGATTGAAGCCCGCGTTTTCGACGATCTGGGCCAGGGGGCGCTTCAGGGCGTTCACCACGCAATCCACACCGTACGCCGCCATGCCTTTGATCTTCTCCCGCGATTTTTCCACTTCCCGGGCCACGGCGATTTCGACCGATCCGCCGCCTGGGACGTAGCCACCTTTCGCTGCAGCCTGGACGCTGGCGGCGGCATCTTTGGCGATGCGTTCCCGCTCGCCGACAACCTCCTCGGTCGCCGCCCCGACCAGAATGGTCGCCATGGGCTTTCCTTTGCCTCCCAGGATGCGAACCTGTTCCAGTTTCTCGTCCTCGTAGACCCGCTCGGCAAACCCGAGATATTTCTGCAGATCGGCCAGTTCTTTCTTCAGTCCGGTCCGCTTAATGACTCGCGCGCCGCTGTGCTCAGCCACCCGCCGCATATCCTTCGTTGACACCCGCTGTACAACCATAATTCCGGCGTCAGTCAATATTTCTTCCGCCGAATCGTGAACCCCGCGGTCAACCAGAACTGCTTTCACACCAAGTTCAACGATTTTCTGCACATTCAGTTTAAACTCATCCTGAAGCTCGACATAGCGCTTGAAGCCGGCCTCGGTCCCCAGCGCTCCGTCTTCGATTTCCTCAGGCTCCAGGGCGTCATCCACCAACAGCAGCGTCGCGTCCTTGCTCTCCTGAGGCATATCCTTGTTCATCCGCTCTTTGTCGACGATTACTCCGAGGAAGACTTCGTTTTCGGCCCCTTCTTCAGCGGTGATAATATCCAGAAGCTTAAAATTGGGCTCACTGAGTTTTTCCAGGCCGATAAGTTTGGCTGCTGAGACAACCAGTTCAGCGATGTCCCGGTGCTCGCGGCCGGCGATCATCGCGATATTTCCCAGTACGGGATCATCAATGTCCCGGATCTGGCGGCCCCGTGCTTTGACCTGCTCCATGGCCGTGCTGACCCCAAACTTTATTCCCTCGATTACCCGGGCCACCGGTACTCCGCGAAGCACCTGGCCAACCCCTTCGGAAACCAGTCCGCCGGCCATGATGGTAGCCGTGGTGGTACCGTCGCCGACCTCGGCCTGCTGGGCCTTGGCAATATTAATCAACATTTTGGCGGCAGGGTGATTGACATCCATCTTATCCAAAATGGTTACGCCATCGTTGGTGATAATGACCTCGCCAAAACGATCCACCAGCATGGTATCCAGACCCTTGGGTCCAATGGTGCCTTCAACCGCAGCCGTTATCGCGCGAACCGCGTTGGCGTTGGTCAAGAGCGCCGCCAGCCGCTCATCGACTTCAGCGCCGCTCCCGGCTTGTTTAAAATTCATCCTGTTTCCCCCTATATCTTATTCTTGTCTATCCCGGCTTTATGTATGAGTAAGCCAGCCTGGGACAAACTTCTCGCCTGCGGAAACTAAAGCTTATATTTTTTCAGGATGACACCCAGGTGACTATGCATAAACTCCAGGACGGCAATGATCTTGCCATATTCCATCCTGGTGGGTCCCAGCACCGCCAGAGTCCCGATTTCCTGTCCATCCACCCGGTAAGTGGCCTGTACCATACTGCAGTCTTGAATGCCGCTGTACTTATTCTCATGACCGATGGTAACAACCACACCATCGCCGCCTTTCATATGAAGAATATCGAACAGCAGTTTTTCTTCCTCCAGCATCGTAAGCAGACCCTTGATTTTATCGACATCGCGAAATTCCGGCTGATTGAAAAGCTGGGTGGTGCCGCCAAGATAGACGCGCTCGTTTTTCTCGGTCACCAGCGACTGTCGCAAAATAGTCAGTGCAGCCTCGAATAAAGCGGGATTGGCAAGAATATCCTGCTTGACTTCGCGCAGCAGCGAAGCTTTGATCTCGTTGAAAGACAATCCCACCAGGCGGCCGTTGATACTTTGGGCGATCTCCTGCAGATCCTGCCAGGAGGTCCCTGCCGGAATATCGATCACCTTATTTTCCAGAGAACCGGCGTCGCTCACAACCACGACAATCGCCCGGTGATCATCCAGCGGCAGGAACTGCAAATATTTGAAAGAAGAGGATGCCATCTGCGGCGCCAAGACCATCGAAACACTGTGAGTCATACGGGAAATGATCTTGGCCGTCTCTTGAAATACCTCTTCGATGTTTCTTACTTTGGCCTCGTACCAATTGGTAATCAGCGCAATATCGTTATCCGATATCTTCGGCATACTCAGCAGGCAGTCCACATAAAAGCGGTAACCGCGCGGCGAGGGAATCCTGCCGGCGGAGGTATGCGGTTGCTCGAGATAGCCGAGTATCTCCAGATCAGCCATCTCATTGCGAATAGTGGCCGGGCTGATCCCCATCCCGTGTTTACGGGCAATAGTACGCGACCCGACCGGTTCGGCTGTGGTAATGTAGTCATCGACGATGGCTTGGAGAATTTTACGCTTCCGTTCATCAAGCACAGGCCATCCTCCTCTTCGTTGTTAGCACTCTACTCAATAGAGTGCTAACATCTACTAAAAAAATACCATTCTAAGCCGTCAATGTCAAGATTATTAGCACTATTTCTGCCGTATTAATTGGAGAAAACTCGGCTTGCGCCGAGCTTGGTAACAGCCGAAAGGCCGGATCATGATTTGGGCTCGGGAAGAAAAGCGGCAAAGACGATATTGCCGAATTTCATCCCTGTCTCGGTGAGCTGGATACGCTCCCTATCCTTGGTCAGCAGTCCTTGGACTGAGAATTTTTCTACCACCTTGCCGTAGCAGGTGAAAAAATTTACGCCGAAATGGGCGGCAAAGTCTTGAAACGACAATCCTTGGGCGGTCCGCAGCGCCAAAAAAGCATATTCGGCCATAGCCACGTCAGGTTCCGGGGTTTCGCGGCATTCCAGAGGCTCACGACCCTGGCCGATTGCTGCGATATATTCGGCAATATCAGCGGTATTGGCCAACCGGTCACCCTGAATAAAAGAATGGGCTGCAGCCCCAAAGCCGAGATAGGGGTGGAAGCGCCAATATTTAAGATTATGGCGGCACTCGGCGCCCTTTTTCGCATAATTGGAGATTTCGTAGCGGTGAAAACCGTGTTCAGGCAAAAAATCATTGGTCATATCGTACATCGCCACCTCTTCGGACTCATCAGGCAATTCCAGTTTTCCCGCCTCATGAGCCTGATAAAACGGCGTGCCTTCTTCAATCTTTAAGCCGTAAGCCGAAATATGGCGGACAGGCAGTGCCACCGCCTGCTCCAGACCGGCACGGAAACCTCCGGCCGATTGTCCCGGCAGACCATACATCAAGTCGATACTGATGTTGTCAAAGCCTCCGGCTGCCGCTTCCTCCACCGCCCGGACAGCCTCAGCTGCCGTATGAATCCGGCCCGCCCTGGCCAGAACGCCATCGTCAAAGGCTTGCACGCCGATGCTGAGCCGGTTTACCCCAACAGACCGCAAACCTGCCAATGTCTGTGCATTCAAGGTTCCGGGGTTGGCCTCCAGAGTCAGCTCGGCGCCGGCTTCCAGACAGCTGCAGCGATCCAGGCAGGCAATGACCCGTTCCAGCTGCTTCAGCGGCAACAGGGACGGCGTACCACCGCCAAAATACACTGTATCGACGCTGGAAGCGGACAAAATACCGCCCTTGCCGGCAATCTGGCGGCACAGGGCGGTGGTATAATCCTCGAACAACGCTTCCGCGCCGGCAATGGACGGGAAGTCGCAGTACAGGCATTTGCGACGGCAGAAGGGGATGTGAATATACACACCGAGTTTGGGGCGGCCGTCGATAAGTCCCCATCTGCTTCGTTGAGCCTCCGGGAGCTCGCTTGCCGTACCTTCCACAGTACTGTCTTCGCGAGCTTCCTCGGCTCTGCCTCGCATCTGGGAACTTCTTGACGGCCTATCTGTATACATAGTCTTCTTCATTCCAAATCTCCGTACTAGTCCATCTTTAAGATGGCCATAAACGCTTCCTGGGGTATCTCAACACTGCCGACTTGCTTCATGCGCTTTTTGCCTTCTTTTTGCTTTTCCAGCAGTTTGCGTTTCCGGGAAATGTCTCCGCCGTAGCATTTGGCCAGAACATCCTTGCGCATTGCCCGCACTGTTTCCCGGGCAATAACCTTGGCGCCGATGGCGGCCTGGATCGGGATTTCAAACATCTGCCGCGGAATAATTCCCCGCAGCTTTTCCACCAGCAGCCGTCCGCGGTATACAGCTCGGTCATTGTGAACAACCGCGCTCAGGGCGTCCACCGGTTCACCGTTGAGCATGATATCCAGCTTGACCAGATTCGACTCCTTGTAGCCGATAAGCTCATAGTCCAGGGAGGCATAGCCCCGGGTGCAAGACTTCAGGCGGTCGAAGTAGTCGTAGATGATCTCGCTCAGCGGCAATTCATAGGTCAGCATGACCCTGGTGGTGTCCAGGTATTTCATATCCTTGAATGCACCGCGTTTTTCCTGGGAGAGTTCCATCACGCTGCCAACAAATTCGTTGGGTACAATCACTGTAGCCTTTACATACGGTTCCTCGATATGGTCGATAACCTGCGGAACAGGCATCCGGGAAGGATTGTCGATCTCGAACACTTCTCCGTCGGTTTTATGGACCTTATAGATAACATTCGGTGCGGTGGTAATCAAAGTAAGATTGTATTCCCGCTCCAGGCGTTCCTTGACCACATCCATATGCAGCAGCCCAAGGAAACCGCAGCGAAAACCGAAGCCCAACGCCACCGAAGTCTCTGGCTCATAGACCAGCGAAGCATCATTGAGTTTGAGCTTTTCCAGTGCGTCGCGCAGGGTTTCGTATTCATTGCTTTCCACCGGATACAGGCCGCAATAAACCATAGACGTCACCTTGCGGTAACCGGGCAGAGGTTCGTTCACCGGCCGGTCGGCGTCGGTTACGGTGTCGCCAACCCGTGAATCTTTTACATTCTTGATGCTGGCGGCCAAAAAGCCCACCTGCCCCGGACCCAGCTCGTCGACCATGGTCAACGCCGGCCGGAAGACACCGACCTCGTTGACTTCAAATTTTTTATCAGTCGCTATCATCTTGATCTTCATCCCGGGGGTGATACGACCGTCCATCACCCGGACATAAACAATGACCCCTTTGTAGGAATCAAAGTGGGAATCAAAAATCAGCGCCCTCAAGGGAGCGTCGCCATCGCCCTGGGGCGGCGGGATTTTTTTGACAATAGCCTCAAGGACCTCGGCAACCCCTACTCCGGTCTTGGCACTGGTCAATACAGCCTCAGAAGTATCCAGGCCGATGACTTCTTCAATTTCGTGCATCACCTTTTGCGGATCGGCGCTAGGCAGGTCGATTTTGTTGATCACCGGGATGATCTCCAGATCATTCTCCAGCGCCAGATAGACGTTGGCCAGCGTCTGGGCCTCAATTCCCTGGGCGGCATCCACCACCAGCAGCGCCCCCTCGCAGGCTGCGAGGCTGCGGGACACTTCATAGGTAAAATCAACGTGGCCAGGCGTATCAATAAGATTGAGCATATAGGTTTCGCCGTCCAGCGCCTTGTATTCCAGTTGCACGGCCTGGGCTTTGATGGTGATGCCGCGCTCCCGTTCCAGGTCCATCTGGTCCAAAACCTGTTCTTCCATCTGTCTGGCCGAAAGCGTTCCCGTGTACTCCAGCAGGCGATCGGCGAGGGTTGATTTACCGTGATCAATATGAGCAATGATTGAAAAATTGCGGATATTAGACGTATTCATCGGGTGATTTTCCTCTCCCATGGCAAAATTAGTTTATCAATTTAATGACTATGTGTCACAAGTCATCCGCCGTCGTCCTATATATTTTAAGACTCGGAGGCTATTTTGTATTCACTAATTATATATTGTATTTTTACTTTTATCAAGCTGATAGCCCACATTACCGGCCCGCAGGTATTGAACCGCTTCACTTCCAAACACGTTTACCGACAGACACTGTGCAGCGGGGCGCAATAAGCGAAGGAAACACCGGCTAAACTGCATTACCGGATGCAAAACCTGGCGACTTTACCACTAATAAAAGACCCAGCCACTTAGGCCGGGTTGGGCGGGTCAATTATGCTCTATGACCTGTTTGGGTCATCCGATCTTTGGTCATTGGTAGGGGCTTGTACTTTTTCTTGTTTGTCCTCATATTGGGCCTGTTGGCGCCGCAGTCTTGCCATTTGTGCGTCGTCTACAGGTTTGAGTTTATCTCCATGGGCATCTAACAGCATTTTTTCGATTTCCGCTGGGGTTAATTTATAACTGGTCGTTTTTGTCGAATCCTTTGCCATCGCCTCTTATCCCCTTCCAGTGATTGCTTTCGGTGAATCTGGTGCTGATTGTGTGGGTGCCAACGTTACTCGATTATTATGATCATGGTTGCGATGTTTTACTACTGGTTGCTCTCTTACCTGGTGAAATTAACCGGAGGACCCAGCCCCTCGGGCCAGGTCCATCTCCAACTATCATACCCTCTTTTGGAGCTTTATGCCCTCCTTTGCATCCGAAGCTTATCGGCAATCATTGCCATAAATTCTGAATTGGTTGGCTTCCCTTTGTCCATGTTGACGGTGCATCCAAACAATTGATTAATCATATCCATGTTGCCACGATTCCAGGCCACTTCTATCGAGTGACGAATTGCTCTTTCCACCCGGCTGGGGGTAGTGGAGAATTTTTGAGCGACAGTGGGGTACAGTTCTTTGGTTACAGCGCCCAAAAAGTTAATATCTGCTACAAGCATTGTAATCGCTTCTCGCAAATATTGATAGCCCTTAATATGAGCGGGGATGCCAATCTCGCGAATAACTTGAGTCACTTCAACATCGATCGGTCGGGATTCAAAGACCTGCGGAATGCTTGTGGCCTGATGACTAACTGTTCGCTCTGGATCTCTAGCCATCTGCTTGATTCTCTTAGTCAGCATATCCAGGTTAAAGGGCTTCAATAGATAGTAATCTACACCAAGTTCGATAAGACGTTGAACCAATCCTTCTTGTCCCAAAGCAGTTAATGCAATTATCTTGGGACGTTTACTTTCGGAAAGCTGGATTCGCTCAAGCACCCCAATGCCATCAAGGTGAGGCATGATGATATCCAGTACTACAACGTCCGGGTCCTTTTCTGCGACGATATTCAAAATCTGTTCTCCATCGTAAGCCACACCAACCAATTCAATATCAGGGTCTCGGGAAAGGTGCTCTTGCATAATGGATGATAACTCTTTGCTGTCGTCGGCAATAGCCACTTTAATCGCACGTCTTGTCACTATTTATCCCCCTAATGTTTTCTATTGATTAATGGCTTTCGACAGTTATTTGTAATTTCCTTCCAATATTGTAAATAAAATACTACATTTAGTTACTTGCACGATTTTATCGCAGGGCAACAACAATATATTGGGAGAAGGCATCTTTTTGCGGCGACCCAGCCTCTGCTAAAATACCTTTTTAAAATAATAAAAGCCAGGACTGGCGCACTTTTGCGCCTCCTGGCTTTCTTTCGGGATATGATGCCGTTTATGAAAGGCCAAAGCTGCATAAACGTTTCTAAACACTGCTCCTGCCGCGCTCACCACGGCAATAGTCGTTACCACTAACACCATCAATAGGATGAAGAGTTTCATACATCTGTTCAGATTCATGTTGTTCTGTCTTTAGATATTGCCTGGATCTCAACATTGATCTGGCGGAGTGTGGCGGGTCGGTGATTTCCCGGCTGAAGAATCCATATATCATCAGCAGGACAACCGCCCCCACTGTAGCCGTAAAAATGGCCCCAACCACCCCGTAGGTATGCAGACCGAATAGGTTAGCCAAAAAGCCGCCCACGGAAGCCCCGACAATGCCTACGGCAAGATCCCCGACAAGGCCGAACCCACCGCCCCGTGTAATCTGACCTGCTAACCATCCTGCTGCTATGCCAATCATAATAAACCAGAGTAAACTGTCGCCCCCTATGTTGAACATGGTCTCCCCCCATTCCGATACTATTACCTTGTACAATCAGCTACCTGACCGAAAGATTTTTTATCGCTTTTGATAACTTTATACGCAATAAGCGTGCCAACACTCATTATTCGCCCAAAACTCTTTGCTTTGGCTTTGCGGCTCGAACATTGCTCAATGCTTGTTTGCATTGCATAGGGGCTTTCCGTCCCCGTAGCGGCCCGCTATTGTACTAATCAGAGCATATCCCAGTCCACTACAAGCATCTCTTTGCGGTAAAGCTGGAGCAGAGTATATTTCTAGTGCTTGCGAAACACATTGTTACTTGCGGATAAAAAACGGGTATTTTGGTTAGGTGCTGCTGCCAACGGCCACATGCAAGCTTTTGACTTTTCCCTTGATGGAGTCGACCATATCCCTGATCAGCGGACGCAACTGATCAAAAGACTTGTCCAGAGCCTGCCTGGTTTTCAGGGCCTCGCTTACAAACTGCCGGCGCCAGAGGGCCAGCCAGTATTCGGCCTGTCCCAAATCAGCGTAAAGTACAGTGGGTATCGTCAGCTGTTTTTTGCCGGCAGTCACAGTAAGGGAATTGTCGGTATTACTCAGTCTGGCGACAGGGTAGAGAGCCTTGAGTTTATAGCTGTTCCCCAGGAAATAGGCGGCATAAACGCCGGCGCTCTCGTCGCGCCGGACATTGAGCGCTTGTTCGAATTCCTGGCGTTCAGTCAGATTATTCAGTTGGTTTTCGGTAATAACAACGCCAAGAAGAATAACCACCAGTAACGCGGCAAGACCGCGGCCCATCATCAAGGCATCCGACGACGCCAAACGCAGCAACATCCCTCCACCTCCCTGCATACATTATCTACCAAAACGCCGTATTTCATGCGCCCCAGGCTTCTCCAGGCAAACAAAAAAGGGCATTAGCCCTTTATGAATTAACATAGATTTCACAGGCGGCGATGCGATCGCTTTCAACAACGCAGATTACCCCTTTTTAACAGCCCTTTAAGCAATCATGACTCTGCCAGTATCTCTGTCAAGATATCCCCCAACAGTTCGATGCTGCGGATGGCTTCTTCCTTGCTATTTTCCTGACACCCAACTTCCAACAGCAACGCCCTTGGATGCAAATGCTGGTTATAGCGCCACTCCACCAGCTGAATCCCCCGCGACAGACCAGGGTAATACTGGTTTAATTTTGCGTCAATCAGTTTGGCGAAAGCATGATTTTGCTGCCAGTGCGGCTGAACGAGATCCGGCTGACCCATCCCGACGACCAGAGTAATCCTGGCCACCGGGACGCCATTTACCATGGCGGTGGCATTTTCCCGTTTGTCAGCGTCCCTGTGGATATCCAACAACATTTGAATCGAAGGATTGTCTTCCAGCATTTTTTTCGCGGTCACTTCCGAAGGAGCATAGGCTTTCATAAAGCTGGGATAGTCGTGAATATTTTTGCTCTGCACGGCTGCAATCCCGTGCTGGGCCAACCTGTTCACCAAAGCTTCCCCGACATCGACAATATCGCCGCGCTGCCCCCCGGGCTTATGGGATACCCCCGAAGAAGGGACAAACGATTCAGCGGTGTGGGTATGATAAATTCCGACAAGCGGTTTTCCTGACGGAGTAAGAGTCTTCCATTCAAACTTAGGGAAATTCGGCAGGCTCATGGCATTCACTGTCGGTGAATTTGTCGTAAACAGGGCTATGAAAGGAATCTCCACCCGGAAAAAAGACCGCATGTCCTTAACATCAACACCGGTGAAAAAAAGGACCGCTCCACGAACCACCGATTCGGCGGTAACTTCCGGTTTCACCTTCACCGCCGCCGGGGGTTCGGTAGCGGCAACAAAGCCAGGTATCCCTGCTGACAGCACGTCGCGCCAGCGGGGCAGGAACCGCCGACTCTGCGCCTCCTCCAGGGAAACCACTGTACTCGCCGGCACAGTTTCTTCGCTTGCCCAAAAATACAGCCCGTAAGTAACTACTGCCAACACTGCTAAGACTGCCGCTGTCAGCCACCACTTCTTTCTCGTACTTTCCTTCCGTTGCTGTCTTGTGACCATTGCCGCCTCCTGCATTTCGGTTTACATACAATGTATATGCTTGGCGGCAAAACGATATTACAGGTTGGCTACCAGCGAAGAAACAGCCGCTCAGCGCGGCTGTTTCCGATCAGTGCAGATACATATGAATATTCGCGTAGTCAATATGAGGATGCATGGCCTGGTTTATACCGCCGGCAACCACATCGGCGATATCTTCAATCAGCCGGTCCACATCCTTGGGGGTGACCATCAGATCGCCCAGCGCCTCAGGCAGGACCTGATTGACAATCACGCGCCGATCCTCGTCGGACAAGTTTTCCATGCTTTTGAAATATCTGGCGAAGGCCGCCTGATTCTGCATCGCATTGATGGTATCCATGGCGATGGTGGAAGCGTGAACAACTGTCGGTACGCCGATGGCGATCACCGGTACGCCGAGGGATTGCCGGGTCAGGCCGAACCGTTTGTTACCGACACCCGACCCGGGATTAATGCCGGTGTCAGCCAGCTGAACGGTGGTGATCACCCGCTGACTGGACGCGGCTGCCAGGGCATCGATGGCGATAACCAGATTCGGTTTTATTTTAGCAACTATCCCGGCGACGATTTCCGCTGTTTCCATGCCGGTAATTCCTAAAACTCCGGGAGCGATGGCACATACCGACCGCACGCCGCCCTTTAGTTCAGGGGACAGCATTTCTTGCAGATGCCTGGTGACAACGATTTTATCCACCGCCCGGGGACCCAGGGCATCCGGGGTAATATTCCAGTTGCCAAGTCCCACGATCAGAATGGTTGCGTTTCGGGCCAGATCCACCATTTTAACCAGTTCGCCGGCCAGCATTTTCATTACCTTTTCTTGCAGCGGCGTGTCTTTGTAACGCAATCCCTGGGCTTCGACGGTGACATACCTACCCTGCAATTTACCCATCACCCGTTCAGCTTCTGGAGAGGTAATGTTGACACGGGTAATAAGCACATCATCATTTTCGACGGTTTCCACCAACACGCCGGGAATGTCCTCGCGGACGCCTCGGGTAAGTGCCTCTCTCGCTTCCAGCGCCAAGTCGGTGCGTGGCGTTTTAGGAAAATCGGTCACTCGCTCTCACTCCTATCGCTTCTTTTGACTTCCAGTCAGAACTATCTTAACCGCTCTTTTTTGCCGCTATGCAAGGTTGGCAATTGTTGCTTGCATTTTAAAAGCTGGCATGCTAAAATTATTTGGTAACACGGTCAAAGGAGGTGAATCACTTGCCAAATATCAAATCATCAGAACGCAGCGTGAAAACTGACGCTGAACGACGCGCCCAGAACTTCGCAACCCGCTCGGCGGTAAAAACTGCAACCCGCAAAGTGGTCGACACGGTTCAAGCCGGAAAAGCGGACGAAGCTAACGCCCTCCTGACCAAAGCCAGCAGCGTTATTGACAAAGCAGTCGCCAAAGGCGTTATTCATAAAAATGCCGCGGCTCGGAAAAAATCCCGCCTGGCCCGCAAAACCAATGCCCTGGCAAGCAAATAACAAATACCTGCCCAAAGCTTGGGCAGGTATTTTTCTATGGTTTTCCTGATTTCCCTTTAGCGGCACATTTCGATGATGATCCTCTCCAGCACGAACTTGTCTGTCCGCCCTGACTTTAGATCCCAGTCGGCATCGGCCATTGCCTTGATGGTCTCTTTCATCTTGTCTGGTGTAAAAGCGCGGCTCTGCCGCATCAGTTTTTCACCGACAAAAGGAGGCACACCCATTTGCTCGGCGATCTGGCCGCTATTTAGTCCCCTGCCGGCCAGCTCGCTGCTCCGCCACAGTAACCTTACCTGCCGGGCCAGCAGCGCCAGCAGCCTGAGGGCATTCTCTCCGGCTGACAGCTGTTCTTCCAACAGTTTGAGGGCCCGGCCTGTCTGCTTTTGGCTCAGCGCTTCGATCATCGCAAACACCGATACCTCAGGTACAGCGGACATGATTTCAATCAGCTCCGTGCGGCTGATCGTCGCACCCTTAGCATAAAGCGCCAGCTTTTCTATCTCTGTGTCGAGAAACCCCAGCGAAATCTGCGGCATCAGGCTGACAGCGGCCAGCAGATGATCCAGGGCGTCTGGCGCCATCTTCCGCCCCAGCTCGGTCAGCTTGGCCATTACCCACGGCCTGACATCCTTAGATTTGAGCGCACCCAAATCGACCACCGCGCCGCTCTGCTCCACCGCCTTGTATATCTTCCGCCGCTTGTCGGCCTTATCGGCGGTCATAAATATCAGATGGGTATACGCCGGGATATCGGCAAGCAGCCTGAGCAGACGGTCATCCACAGGA
>Ga0316232_1004053_pt1 | contig 12779 bp, 13 predicted proteins | sample TBHtaG_FD_206006 | JGI IMG/M metagenome (GOLD analysis project Ga0316232, IMG submission 206006) | Freshwater microbial communities from Trout Bog Lake, Wisconsin, USA - TBH18025_13 | ecosystem: Environmental > Aquatic > Freshwater > Lake > Hypolimnion/Profundal zone | place: USA: Wisconsin... | reverse complement strand
CCATGGCGTGCGTGTATTCGCGGATGGTGGCAATGACTTTCTTGGACAGCGTGTGCGGCGGCAGCACCATGGCGGCATCGCCGGAATGCACGCCGGCAAATTCGATATGCTCCAACATGGCGCCGATGACAATGGTTCCTTCATTGGCTCCTGCATTGGATGTTGGATGTTCGCCTTTTGCAAACAGCCCCACATCGGCGAGGCAATCCACGTCCACTTCGGTGGCGTCCTCCAGAAATTTGTCCACCAGCACGGGCCGCTCCGGCGAAGCCTCGACCGCGAATTTCATGTAGTGCGACAGTTCACTGTCGGAATAAACAATCTGCATCGCGCGGCCGCCGAGCACGAAACTGGGCCGCACCAGCACCGGATAACCGAGCTTCTTGGAGGCTTCGAGGGCCTCGGCTTCGTTGGTGGCCAGGCCATTGGGCGGCTGCGGGATGTCCAGCTTGCGCAGCATCGCGGCGAACAGCTTGCGGTCCTCGGCGACCTCAATGCTCTGGGGCGAGGTGCCGATGATGTTGACGCCGTTTTTCTGGAGGCCGAGCGCGAGGTTCAGCGGCGTCTGGCCGCCGAACTGCGCGATGGCGCCCCAGCACTTTTCCCGCTCGTAAATATGCAGCACGTCCTCGAGCGTCAGCGGCTCGAAAAATAACTTGTCGCTGGTGTCGTAATCCGTCGAAACCGTCTCGGGATTGGAATTGACCATGATCGTCTCATAGCCGTCCTCCTTGAGCGCGAACGCGGCGTGGACGCAGCAGTAGTCGAATTCAATGCCCTGGCCGATGCGGTTGGGGCCGCCGCCCAAAATCATCACCTTTTTCTTGGGCGACTCCGGCTTGACCTCATCGTCGCCGCGGTCGTAGGTGGAATAATAATAGGGCGTGTAGGCCTCGAATTCAGCGGCGCAGGTGTCCACCAGCCGGTAGCTGGGCAGGAGGCCCAATTTCTTGCGGCGGGCACGGATTTCGTCTTCGGTGGACCCGGTCAAATGGGCGATTTGCCGGTCGGAAAATCCGAGCGACTTGGCGTGGGCGAGTTTATCAGCGTTGAGTGGCGGCATCAGACAGATTCAAATTCGCCATAGTAAGCCGGAATTGGCCGGAGATGTCCAGAAAGTACGAGCAGCGGCGGGCAATGACGAATGACGAATGCTAGTGCGGGACCCATCCCCCGCCACGATCAGCGCCGGCCTTGCCGCCGAACCGGATGGATACATAATCGCGCGTGGCTACCAGATGGAAACCGGATTTCTGAATTTCCTTGGCTAGGCCCGACATGTGCGCGGCACCCCAAGGAATTATGAAACTGTCCGCATCGGGCAGCCGCGCGAACAACTCGTGCAGCACATGCCGGTTGCGTTTCAACAGCAGATCCTCCAGCAACTGCTGCTCGACGTCCGGGGATGGCGAAAATTGCAGCAACAGTGAAAGCGTGTGCGGATTCACGCCCTGCGAATGCATCTGCGTGACCAGGTTGAGCACGGCAACCGTATTGGAAGTGAACTCCTGGACATCCACATCTGCCTGCACCAGCCGGCCCTGTTGGAGGTCGAAATCCTCATGTTGCTCCGACAAATGCAAGGTCTTGGCCATCCGTTTATAGGTGATCTGGTTCGTTAACAGACTCCGGTTGTCCGTAACGCCTTCCAGCAGGACCACCGAATTGCTCGTGACCGACTGGGCCACGCTCCGGTAAAATTCCGATTCGGCGATGTGGGACATGGGAAACAGTACGATCGTGCGGCCGTCGTTGCGGACATACTTTCGAGCCTGCAGCACCACGCCGCTCGGGCGCAAGGCCACAAATCCATCCGTCAAATGGCTCACGGCCAGGCTGGCACCTCCCCACAGACAACCCAGAGTGGCCGGCAGCGCTACGAAGAGATTTAACAACACGAATGCCAGCAAATTCCACCAACTGAACATTCGCGATCCCAGATGACTGTCCGCGACCAGCGGCCAGCGTAATTTCCAACCGGGGCACAGCTGGCGCAGGATGACCAGTCCGAGGACCAGCGCGAGGGCGGAAGCGATCAAGTCAAACGGCAGAATCCAATGGTAATTATAGACGGCCACCGGCAGCAATGCCAGGCACTGAAGTGCGGCGAAAAACACCAGCGGCAGGACCAGTCGCTTGGGAACGAGCGGAGTCAGCCCCATGAGCGCGTAACTCAGGAGCAACAGCAGAAAGGCAAGACTGGATATTATTCCGCTGACGACCGTCAGAAGATGGCTCCCGAAAAGCAGCGCGCCGGTGTCGTCCAGCAGGGAAACCAGCGCGCTGGCCAGAAACAGAACGAGTACCAAACTCAATAGAAAAGACAGGCATTTTCGCACGGGCGACGGTCCACGGGGCGGCTTGGACGGCGCTTGGGAAAGAACGGGGGGCGGCGGGATGACCACTGGCGGCGGAGCCGTCGGCAACGCAGGTTGATCTGATTGCTCATTGAGCACGCGGGAAGACTTGGGCGGAAATGGCCGAAAGTAAAGCGCCGATTTGGCGCAATCAATCCCCAATCCGCAGCGAAAGCAGGCCAATACCCAGGCTTGACTGGCATCTCCTCAAATCGTCATGGAATAGCGCCATCCTGCGAATGCTTGCTGTCCGTGGAAGAAAATTTGGCAATTGAACCACGGTGCCACTTGAGGCATATTAAGCGCGTGAAAGCGACCAGCAAACGACAGACCAAAACCGAGGCCGAACTACTCGACCATGCGACGAACAATTTGTTGCGCGCGCTCAAGCAAGACATGCTGAAGGAGGAGGGTCGTGTGGACGCCGACAAGCTTCGCAAGGAGGGCTACAGCGACCGGCTGTTGGCCCGGCTGGAACAGGTTTAAACTACTCATTTTTGCGCAGTCGCATGAATTCCGACACCGTAATGTCCAGCAACGGCGCGGCTTTGCGCGCCAGTTCCCGTGCATCGGAATAAATCAAGCCTGCCGACATCTCCCGCGCACTTCGCTCCGCTGGCCACACGCTGTATTTGGCCAATTCTTAACGGCCGGTAAAATCGTCTTGGAATGCCTGCGCTCGCCCGCCGATGCGAGCGTGATGTCGAAGCACATCGCGCTCACTTGTTTCGCTTGCCCTTGGCCTTGTGTTCGGCGCGATAGGAGGTTGGCTCCGCGCATTTGCTCGCCGCAATTTCTGCCTGCACATGATCATGTAGAACGGCATGGGTCTGGACATCCACCCCGGCCGGCACTTCGGGCCTGTAAATCCTCGCGCCAAGCTGCTTTTGCAAACGCTGGTAATAGGCGACCTGTTTTCGGGGGTCAAAGCCAAATCTTTGGGCGATCTGGCGGCGAATGGCCCAGATTTCCTCCAGCGTCTCGTCAGGTTTCGATTTCATCACCTTGATCCAGTAGTTGTAGCGGAGTCACCAGCAGCGGCGTGCGCAAGCCAAGCAGCGCGTTGACGCGCTGGATATGTCCGGCCTTGTTGGCATTTGCCAAGTGCTTGCAGTTCCATGAATGGTCGTCTCGACGTAAATGAGCGTGCTCACAATTCAAATCGTCTTCGAGTGTCTCCGCTCGCCTGCCGGCGCCAAGGTGTTGTCGAAACACATGGCGATGTTGCGGATGAACAGGCGGCCGGCGTCGGTGATTTCGAGGCCGCGGGCATGGAATTTCACCAGCCCGTCGGCGGCGAAAGGCGCGAGGGCGGCGAGTTCCTTTTCAAAATGCTGCGCGAAGTTGATGCCGAGCCTTTGCGACATGGCGGGAAAATCCAGCGAGAGGTCGCACATCGCCCGCATGATGGTTTCGCGGCGGATCTTGTCTTCGTCGGTCACGAAATAGGCTTTGTGGAGTGGCACCCTGCCGGCGTCCACGGCCGCCTGCCATTTCGGCAGTTCCTTCTCGTTCTGCCAGTAGGCGTCCGGCACTTGGGAGACGCCGGACATGCCGAAGGCGTAAATGTCCGAGCCGGCTCGCGTGCTGTAGCCCTGGAAATTGCGCTGGAGCTTTTTCTCGCGCTGCGCCACCGCCAACTCGTCGTTCGGCCGGGCGAAATGGTCCATGCCGATGTAAACATATTGGCCGTTGGCAGTGAGTTTCTCGATGACAAGCTTGAGCACTTCCAGCTTGGTTTCCGGCGTGGGCAGCACTTCGCGTTCGAGGATTTTCTGCGACGGCTTGATCCACGGCACGTGCGCGTAGCTGAACACAGCCAACCGGTCGGGCTGCATGGTGAGCACGATGTCGAGCGTCTCGTTGAACGAGTCCGGCGTTTGGAAAGGCAGACCGTAAATCAAGTCCAGGTTGATGGAGTTGTAGCCCAGCTCGCGCATCCAGTCCATGGCTTGTTGCGTCATCTCGCGTGGCTGGATGCGGTGAACGGCCTCCTGGACTTTGGGATTGAAGTCCTGCACGCCCATGGAAGCGCGGTTGAAGCCGATTTCGCGCAACGCCACCAAATGTTCGCGCGTGAGCCGGCGCGGATCCACCTCCACGCTCGCTTCAATATCCGGCGCAAAGGTGAAGTGTTGGTGGATGATTTCGCCGAGGCGGCGGATTTCATCCGGTTGCAGAAACGTGGGGGAGCCGCCGCCGAAATGCAGTTGCACGGCCTTGCGCGCCGGGTTGAGCAGTGGCGCCATGCGGGCCACCTCGCGGCCCAGCGCCTCGACGTACGCCATGCCTTGGGCGTGATTAAGCGTAATGACCGTGGTGCAGCCGCAGAACCAGCAGAGCGTCTCGCAAAATGGAATATGGAAATAAACCGAGAGGTCGCGCGGGGCGCGGTTGTTGGCCTCGATTTTGGCGGAAAGCTGGTCCCAGGAAATGGTGTCGGTGAACTTGGTGGCGGGCGGATAGCTGGTGTAGCGCGGGCCAGCCACGTTGTATTTGCGGACCAAATCGAGATCTACGTTCAGCGTATTCATTGGAAACCTTTGACAGTATTCACCAGCGCGGCGATGTTTTCCAGTTTTGCCGCCGGGGTCAGTCCGTGGCCGAGGTTAAAAATGTGTCCGGGACGGCCGCGCATGCTCTCCAGCACCTTGGTGGTTTCCGTCGCAACCACTTCCGGCGTGGCTTCCGCCAACAGCGCCGGGGACAGGTTTCCCTGCAACGCCAGGTGCGCTGGCACGATTTTCCGCGCTTCCGCGAGCGGGGTCTGCCAGTCAATCCCGATCACGTCCGCCCCGGTGCCGATGAGGTCGGGCCAGTTCCCGTGGGTGCCAAGCGAGAAGACGATGACCGGCGGAACGCCGGCTTCTGGCGCGGCTCGTTGGAGTTCATGCTTTAGCGTGCCAACCAGACAAGCTGAAGCTTGAACTCCAACCGCGACGCCTGCGGAACTGGCCGGGGCGGTGCCCGGCGCTCCAGCCAAACGAGCCGGGTCGGAGACCGGCGCTCCGGCCGAACTGGCCGAGAGGGTGCCCGGCGCTCCGAGGGCGGCGATGATGTCGCGGATCCAGCGGCCGCTGGCCTCTTGAAATTCGCCCGGGGCGAGATGGCCGCCGTGGCTGTCGAAGATTTGCAGGGCGTCAATACCGGCGGCGATTTGCATCCGCAAATATTCGGTCACCGCCGCGGTGAGTTTTTCGGCGAGCGCGTAAAAGGTCGGCTTGTCCGCACGGAAAAGCTGCAAGGCGCGGCTGTATTTGGGCACACTGGCGCCCTCCAGCATGAAGGTGGCGAGGGTCCACGGCGACCCGCTAAAGCCGAGCAGGGCGGTTTGCGTGCCCAGTTCCCGCCGCAAAATCCGCAGCGCCTGGTCCACATAGCTCAATTTTTCGACCACGCGTTCGACGGAAAGCCGGTCAATGTCCGCCTTGCTGGTCACGGCAAAGTCCATCACCACGCCGCCGGTTTCCTTGAAACTGTACGTCTGGCCCAGCGCCTCGGGGATGACCAGGATGTCGCTGAACAAAATCGCGGCGTCGAAACCGAACCGGCGGACCGGTTGCAGGGTGACCTCGGCGGCGAGCTCAGGATTCTGGACGAGTTGGACAAAGGTGTGGGTTTCCTTGAGTTTGCGATACTCCGGCAGGGCGCGGCCGGCTTGGCGCATCAGCCACACCGGGGGGCGGTCCACCGGCAGACAACGCGCGGCGCGGTGGAAGCGTTCGCGGGCGGAAACGGCATATTCGGTGGTCAAATTCATTAAATGAGGTCAAACTAATAACATAACCGGCCGCCGATGGACAGCGGCTTTTGAAAAACAGCGCCGAAAGCTCGGAGCGCTGGCCTCCCGGCACGGCTCGTTTCGTTGGAGTTCAAGCTTCAGCTTGTCCGGGGGGATGCCCTAAAGTGTGAACTCCAACGAGTCGTATCGGCGGCCGACGCTCCGGTTTATGGAAAGCCGGTCAAAAAATCTTTGCAACTTTGTTCGCGCCGCGGTTTTCAATTCATACGATGGAACAAGAATCTCCAGACCGGCGGGAATCGCTGTGGCGGCGGAAGCTTTCCAGGCCGGAACGCGCGGAGTTGCGCGGCCAGCCCGAGCTGGAATTGGAAGCCCGGCTTACCGAGACTCTCACGCATTTGCCGAACACGGCAGTGCCCTCCAACTTTACCGCCCGCGTGCTGGCGGCCATCGAATTGGAGGAAGCTCAGTCGGCCCGGTCCAAGGGCTGGCGATGGAATTGGCATTGGCTGCTGCCGCGCTTGGCAGTGGCCACTGCGGTGCTGCTGTTTGCCGGTTTGGGGATTCAGCAGCATGAGTTGGCCCGGAATCGCGCGGAACTGGCCAGAAGCCTGTCCCTGGTGGCCGATGCCAGCACGGTGCCGAGCGTGGAGGCACTGGAAAACCTCGAGGTCATTCAGCGCATGAGCCAGCCGGTGCAGGCAGATACCGAACTGCTTGCCGCCCTGCAATGAGCGATAAACGGCAGTCAGTTCTTGGTCTTGGTTTGGCGGTTGTTGCCATCGTTTGGGCGGCGCCGGCACAACCGCTCCAGCCGGCTTCTGTTCCCCCACAACTTCCCCCCGCGCTGACCAACCTCCTGCCTCCGATGCCCCACTTGGGGTCGCCTGTGAGTTACTTTCGTCAACTGCTCATGATGTCGCCGGCTGAACGAAACAACTCGCTCACCAATCGCACGCCCGAAGCTCGCGCCATCATTTTGGCCAAGTTGCGCGAATATCGGGCGCTGGCGCCGGATGAACGCGAGCTGCGCTTGCGGGCGACCGAGCTGCGCTGGTTTCTGGTGCCCTTGATGCACATGGCGCCGGCTGACCGCGCGGGGCGGTTGGCCCAGGTGCCGCCGGAATTGCTGGACTTGGTCAATTCGCGCCTGACCCAATGGGATGAACTGACGCCGGCCGTGCAGGCGGAGTTTTTGACCAATGACCTGACGCTGCATTTTTTCGCGCAACCGCCCGTGCCAGCCGCCACCAACGCGGAGCCGGAAAAGATCGCCGGCCAGTTCAGCCAGTTTTTCGTGCTGACGGCGGGCGAGCAGCAGCGTTTGCTGGGCACGCTTTCGGAAACGGAGCGCGCCCAGATGGAAAAAACCCTGAAAATTTTCGAGCAGTTGCCCGGCCCAAAACGCGCGCTCTGCATCCGCAATTATGCCAAATTTGCCGGCATGCGCAGCGATGAGCGGGCGCAATTCTTGAAGAGCGCCGATAGTTGGTCCAAGATGTCGCCGCAGGAGCGGCAGACGTGGCGCGAACTGGTGGCCATGGTGCCGATGTGGCCGACGTTGCCGCCCATCCATCCGGCGTTGCCACCGCGCCTCCCAACCATCAAGGTGAAGCCAAGCATGGCCACGAACTAAACCCGGGACCGGAAATCCGAAGCCCGAAATCCGAATCAGAGGGTTGGCGCGAGCATTCCCCCGCCTTTTACCGGACCCGGATTTCGAATTTCGAATTTCGGCCTTCTTTCGGATTTCGGATATTACCACGCAGTTTCCAATTTCAATTTTCCCGCCGCCATTCTAAGGTTCCGCCGTGCATCCAATTGCATTTTATCTTGGCAGCCTGCCCGTCCGCTGGTATGGCCTCATGATGGCGGCGGCGTTCTTCGCCGGGCTATGGACGGCCACGCGCCGTGCCCGGTTGGTGAAGGTTACCGGCGATGTCATCGCCGACACGACGCTATGGCTGATGATTGGCAGCATTGTCGGTGCGCGCATCGCGTACGTGACGACCTACTGGAAACAGGAATTCGCCGGCCAGCCGTTCTCGGAAGTTTTCATGGTCCAACATGGCGGGCTGGTCTTTTATGGCGGGCTGATCGGGGCGTCGGTCGCTGGCATTGGTTATTTGTGGTGGAAGCAACAGCCGGTATGGAAAATTGCCGATATTCTTGCGCCGAGCATCGCCCTGGGCAGTGTGTTTGGGCGCATCGGCTGCCTGTTTAACGGCTGTTGTTACGGACGGGCCTGTGCGCTGCCGTGGGCCATCACGTTCACCAACCCGCAGGCGCGCGAGCTTTCCGGAACGCCGCTGGGCCTGCCGCTGCATCCCACGGAGATATATGATGCGGTGCTGAACCTGGCGCTCTATCTCGGGCTGGCTTGGTGGTTCCGCCGCAAGCGATTCGATGGTCAAATCATTGCGCTGTATCTCATCGGCTATGCGATTTGCCGCTCCATCGTTGAATGTTATCGCGGTGACTATCCGGCGGACCACATTCACGCGGGGTATTTGACCCCGGCGCAGCTCTTGAGCGTGCCCATTTTTACCGTCGGCATTCTGGCTTGGATCTGGTTCTCGCGCCGCGCTGGGGCGGAGACCAAGCCGAGGATGGAAGATAGAAGATAGAAGATGGCAAACCCGCCTGAAATCCATCCTCAAAACTCCACCCTCCATCCTCCCATTTTTCTGGCGGGGCCAACGGCGGTGGGGAAATCCGCCGTGGCACTGGCGCTGGCGGAAGCCCTGGACGGCGAGATCATTTCCGTGGACTCGATGCAGGTGTATCGCGGCCTTGATCTCGGCACCGCCAAGCCCACCGCGGAGGAGCGCGCCCGCGTGCCGCATCACCTGATTGATATTTGCGATTTGCGCGAGGAATTTGACGCGTCGCAGTTCGTATGGCGGGCGCAACGAGCCGTGGATGAAATCCAGGCGCGCGGGCGCACGCCGGTTTTTTGCGGCGGCACGGGGCTCTATTTCACCGCGCTCCGCGAGGGTCTGGGCGCCGCGCCGCCCGCCGATGACAAACTGCACGCCGAACTGGTCGCCGCCCCGCTGGCAGACCTTCTGGCTGAACTCCAGGCGCGCGATTCCGCGACCTTTGCCACGATTGATCGGAAAAACCCGCGCCGGGTGAGACGGGCCATCGCGGTGATCCGCCTCACGGGCAGACCGTATGCGGAGCAGCGCATGGCGTGGGAGCCGGCGCCCGCCACGGCTGGTGGCGCAGATAGTCTGAATCCCGGCTCGGTAAGGAACAAGCCCGGCCAGAAACTGGCGACTGGAAAGTCGCCAGAACCCGCAGACAGGAATGTCTGCGCTACGCCACGCAGCTTCTGCCTCACGCGCCAGCCCGACGATTTGCGCCAGCGCATCAACGCGCGCGTGGACGAGATGTTTGCGCGCGGCCTCGTGGAGGAAACGCGCCGGCTGCTGGCCGACGGCCTCGCCGAAAATGAAACCGCGATGCAGGCCATTGGTTACCGGCAGGTGGTGGAACATTTGCGAGGCGAGCGCGGATGGGTTGAAACGATTAACCTCGTGAAAAGCCGCACCCGCCGGTTCGCCAAGCGGCAACTAACTTGGTTTCGCCGTTACGGAAATGGCCAGTGGCTCGAATTGAAACCGGACGAATCCGTGGCTGAGACGTTGGCGAGAGTGATCGGGGCAGCCAGACCGTAGGTGGAGGACTGGTCGCGGTCCGTAGCTTTCGGACCGCGGGCCGTCCCGGCCCGCAGCGCGTGGGAGGACAAGTGACGCTCGGTGAAGCTTTGGATTGCGGCGGTGGCGTTGGTTTCTGGTAGGGCGTTCGGGCGAACTGGAGCCGCTGCGACCGGGGACCGGTCGCGGTCCGAAACTGCGGACCGCGCGCCGTCCCGGCTATCGCGCCGGCGGGGCGGGGTCGGACGGCTGGCGGCGCGACTGGCTGGCAAGCTGCCGTTCGAGCTGGGTCACGCGCTGGTTGAGGCGCTCCAGAATTTTGCGCGTCTCGGGCGGCACAACGACGCAGTCCTCGCAATGATGGCGCGTGGCGGCGCTGCCTTTGACGGGATAATCGAATTTCTTGCCGCAGGCGCGGCAGGTGCGCTGACGGGGGGTGGAGGGAGATGGAGCGGACATGGGAAAAGATCAATCAAAACGGCGCGAGCAATGGAATTATGCTCCGGCCCTTGCGCCGGTAAACCAAAAAATCCCTGTCGGTCGTGAAAATCTGGCAGTTGTCCTTCAACTCCGCCATGCGTACCAGGCACGCGTCTGCCAGGCTCATCGGCTGGTCGGCATATTTGCGCAACAGGTTCAATACGTCGGCCCGATTTGCTTCCATGGAAAAATCCAGACGGATGATTCCAGTTTCGAGATAATAAAGAATCGAATCCAAGCCCATCCCTTCCGATTGCAGGTTGAAAACCGCCTCAGACAAGACGGCTTCGCAAGTCCACAAAGGATCAGTCAATATCGCCCAGTTTTCGACAGCCCAAGCGTGATGCTGGTCTTTGCGATTCAGATACCCAATCAAAGGGCCTGCATCGAGGAAGACCTTAGTCGCGGCCATAGCCCGTGAGTTTTCGTGTGGACATGTCCGCTGGACCGGAGACGCTGCCGCAATAATCCTTGGCTAAATCATGCAGCGACGGTCGCTTCCCAGGAGGCAGATGCTCGTCAATCAAATCGCGCACAATCGCCGCCTGCGAACGGCCCAGCGCCTTCGCCCGCTCCTTCAAGAGCGCGATCTGTTTCCGCTCCATTTTAAATGTGACGGTTTCCATGCCGCCAAGGTATTACCCGCGCGGCAGCAAGTCAACACCCTAACCGTAATCAACGCTGCCGTTTTTCCAAATCCATCACCGCGCTGGTCACGCCGCCGTCCATGAGCAGGCGGCGCTCCTTGGAGCGGGTTTCGCCCACGGCGGTCACGCGGATGGCCGCCTCGTCGGTCACGGGACATTCGTGCTCGCAAATGCCGCACCCGATGCACAGTGCCGGGTCCATGTAGGGCCGGCGCAGGGTGATGGGATTGCCGTCGCGCTTGGTAATGGTGACTTCGCGCGAAAAAATGGCCTTGGGCGACACCGGACAAACCTCCTCGCACACGACACACGGCGTTTCCATGGCCCAAGGCAGGCAGCGGCCGGTGTCGAAAAACGCGGTGCCCAGCTTGATGGGGCCTTCCTTGTCAAATGGCCCGGTACCGGTCTTTTCCTCGATGGTAATCCTTTGAATCGCGCCGGTGGGACACACCTGGCCGCACAGCGTGCAATTCACCTCGCAGAAGCCTAGCTTCATGTTGAGGATCGGCGTCCAGATGCCTTCCAAGCCGGATTCCAGCACGGCGGGTTGCAGCACATTGGTCGGACAAGTGCGGATGCACTGGTCGCACTTGATGCAGCGGTCCAGAAAATCCTTTTCCTCGACCGAGCCGGGCGGCCGGATGACTTTCTTGTCGTAGTTGCGGTCGCTGGCGCCGGAGGTGCGGGCAAAGGCGTAAAAGCCCAAGCCGAGCAGCGTGCCGAGAAACGCGCGGCGGCCCGGTACGGCGGGCGCGGTGACCTCGCGCTGGAGCGGCGGCATAAACTTGAACGAAATCGCGTCCTCCGGGCAGTCCTCGATGCAGTTGAAGCACACGAAGCACTCGCTCTTGCGCAATTGCGTGTGCGGGTCGGAAGCCCCCTCGCAACTTTTCAGGCAGAGATCGCAGTCCACGCACTTGTTGGGATCCCGGTCAATGCGCCAGAGGGCCGCCGTGGAGAGCGTGCCCAGAAACGCACCGAGCGGGCATAGCACGCGACAGAAAAAGCGCGGAATGACAACGTTCATGCCCACGAGAAACAGCAGGATGAAACCAATCGCCCACGCCCCGACGTGAAAGTATTGCCGCACATAAATGGACGACGGCCAAAACAAGTTGATCAGCGGCAAAACGACCGTGCTCATCGAGCGATGGAACAGGCAGATGGGATCGAGCCAGCCGATTTGCAGCGTGCCGCCGACGGCGGCGGCGATCATGGCAATGAGGATGATGTACTTGAGCGAATACAGCTTTCGGTAGCGGTTCGCCTCGATGCGTTCGCGCTCCTCCGCGCGGCGTTTGCCGAGCAGCCACCCGGTGACATGATGCAGAATGCCGTAGGGACAGATCCAATTGCAGAAAATGCGGCCAAACAGCAGCGTGGGCAGAATCAGCACCAAACTCCACATCAGGCCCATGTAAATCGTATGCGTGGTGATGGCGGTGGCGACGGCGACCAGCGGATCCAACTCCAGGAACCACGACACCGGATAGCCCTTGAGATAGCGTAAATCGGTGACGAAAACCAGGAACAAGAACAGGCTGAAAAAGAAAACCTGCGCGACGCGGCGGACGTTTCTAAGTTTTAAAAAATCTTTCATTTCAACCACTCAGGCTTGCACTTCTTTGTACACTGTATCCTTCCAGTTTTTATTGCCCAAGCCCCGGTCATGTGCTTTGTGGAGGTAGGTCAGTTCCGCCACGTCGCGTTCCAGCAAATGCTCGTAGCCGTAGGCATCCACCGCCAGCATGTCCGTGCCGGCAACGATGGTGTTCATGGTCTTGACGTCGGAGAGCCGGCCGCCGGTCGGGCCGTTGCTCATGAGCACGTTCATGCCGTCGAGAATGACCAGCGTGGGTTTCATCATCAGCGCGAAGTCCGACACGATGCT
>Ga0316232_1004045_pt1 | contig 12809 bp, 8 predicted proteins | sample TBHtaG_FD_206006 | JGI IMG/M metagenome (GOLD analysis project Ga0316232, IMG submission 206006) | Freshwater microbial communities from Trout Bog Lake, Wisconsin, USA - TBH18025_13 | ecosystem: Environmental > Aquatic > Freshwater > Lake > Hypolimnion/Profundal zone | place: USA: Wisconsin... | reverse complement strand
CGACGGTTTCACGCCGACGCCTTCGATTTCGCACGCGATTCTAACTTACAATCGCGGTCGCACCAGCGGCCTCGCCGATGGCATTGTCATCACGCCGTCGCATAATCCGCCGTCCGACGGTGGTTTCAAATACAATCCACCGAACGGCGGCCCGGCAGATACCGACATCACCGGCTGGGTGCAAAATCGCGCGAATGACATTTTGCGCGGCGGAAATCGCGAGGTGAAACGCTTAGCCTACGAATCCGCACTCAAGGCAGGCAACACGCACCTGCACGATTTCATCACGCCCTACGTCGCGACGCTGGGCGAAGTGATTGATCTGGCGGCGATCAAAGCGGCGGGTGTGCGCATCGGCATTGATCCGCTCGGTGGCGCGTCGTTGCAATATTGGCAACCGGTGAAGGAACGCTACGACTTGGACATCACGGTGGTGAACACGAAGATTGATCCGCAATTCGGTTTCATGACGCTGGATCACGACGGAAAAATCCGCATGGACTGTTCCAGCCCGTATGCGATGGCGAGCCTCGTCGGGCTGAAAGATAAATTCAGCGTCGCGTTCGGTTGCGACCCGGACGCTGACCGGCACGGCATCGTCACACCATCGGCGGGATTGTTAAACCCAAATCATTATCTCGCGGTGGCAATCAATTATCTGCTCACACACCGGCCGCAGTGGAACAAAAATTCCGCCATCGGCAAAACGCTCGTGAGCAGCAGCATCATAGATCGCGTCGTTGCGGCGCTCGGCCGCCGGTTGATGGAAGTGCCGGTGGGTTTCAAATGGTTCGCGCCCGGACTTGCCGATGGCTCGGTGTGTTTCGGCGGCGAAGAAAGTGCCGGCGCGAGTTTTCTGCGACGCGATGGCAGCGTGTGGAGCACGGACAAAGATGGCTTGATTCTCGGCTTGCTGGCGGCGGAAATTTGCGCCACCACCGGCAAAGACCCCGGCCAGCATTACGCCGAACTTACGGCAAAATTTGGCGCGCCCAGCTACAAACGCATAGATGCGCCGGCCACACCGGAACAAAAAGCGGCGTTCAAGAAGCTCACGCCCGCCGCCGTTACCGCCAGCACGCTCGCCGGTGACGCCATCACGCAAAAGCTCACGCGCGCGCCGGGCAACCAGGCGGACATCGGTGGCTTGAAAGTCTGCACGGCCAACGGTTGGTTCGCGGCGCGGCCCTCCGGCACGGAAAACATTTACAAGGTCTATGCCGAGAGTTTCCAAGGCGAAGCGCATCTCGACGCAATCATCGCCGAGGCGCAGCAGATCGTGACGGCGGCGCTCGCGAGCAAGTAATTTTACCGGCAAAACCAAAAGCGCTGAAGCCGGATTGGCTTCAGCGCTGATTCTTTGAAAGGCCGGCTGGTTATTGTTTCCAGTCGAAGGCTTTTTTCTGCACCGCGTAGATGTAGCCGGCGAAGAGGATGCCAAGGAAGGAAAGCATCGAGCCGAGAATCAGATTGCGCGTGGCATGTTCCGCCAGCATGTCGCGATAGACGACGGCCCACGGATACATGAACACCACTTCGATGTCGAACAGGATGAACAGCATCGCCACCAGATAAAATTTCACCGAGAAACGCCCGCCGGCATCGCCGATGGGATCTTTGCCGCATTCGTAAGCGGTATCTTTGGCCTTGGTGGTCTTGGCATATTTGCCGAGCAACAACGAAGCCAGCAGCGTGCCGCCCGCGAAACCAATGGCGGCGGCGAGCAGGAATAAAACCGGGATGTATTGCGCCAACTGCGATTTTTCCATGGCGGGAAGTCTAGGAGTTGCGGCGGAAAATTCAATGCGGAAAACCACCGGTGGCAACTTGCAGCGTTCCGGCACCGGTCAAAACGAGCTTTGGGAACCTCACTTCCATGCGTTGCTGACGCGGTTGGAGTCGGACAAACACCAGAGATGCAATGGCGAAACGGCCAGCGGAAATTTGACGAATCGCGCGCTGCCATCGTCCATCGCATAGTTTGACCCCCCTGAACCGCTTTGCCCATTCGCCACTGAACTGGCGTTGTGGTTGTCATGGCGGCATTGCTCTGCAATGCTTGTATCATTACCGCCGACCTTTGGGTTTTCAAAAAGATCCATGTAATAATCTTTTGCATCCGACAATTTTTCCCCCAGCACAACGGTGTCGGAAGGATAAACGACATTTTGCTCTTTGCCAGAAGTTGCATTTGTCAACATAGCCGCCGAAAGCTGGTTCCAGTCACTCGTCGGAATGTTGAACGCATCGGCAAAATAATCATTGAACCCGTTGATGAGATAACTGCGCGGAGCGGCATCCGCCGGATAATTATTGGTATCGGACTCGCCAGTCTTGGGCGGATTGGGGCCATCGCTGGGACAGAGGAGCATTTTTACGTTGCGACCGTAGTCATCGAACATCTGCTGGGGCCAGCGGCCTTTGTTGGCGCGGTGGGGAAACTGATCTTGAGAATCGCCCATGTAAAGCTTCAGCGCGATGCCGAACTGTCGTAAATTGTTAAGGCAGGCAATGCGTCGGCCTGATTCCTTGGCACTGCTTAAAGCCGGCAGGAGCATTGCGGCCAGAATGGCGATGATGGCGATGACTACAAGCAACTCAATCAACGTAAAACCGTTCAGTGCGCGGAAATTTGTCCCGCGCCGCCACCGGTTAGTTTTAATTTTTTGATAATTTTTCATAACCAGTCGTTGCTTTGTCGCGTCTGAACACAAACGGATACGACGTGCCGGCTAAGCTGTGCGTTACAATTATGACCAAAAATAATCAACTGCTCCTTGTTTGTCTCGTCATGCTGGCTAGCATATATGCCATTTGGTTTACCGACTGGTTTCGCTCTGACAGTGTGATTATTTTCCACACCAGTCGCTACCAGCAGATCCGTTCCCAGCTAGGCGGAGCGTCGCCGTCTTTGATGTTCATTCTCAACCGCCAGCTCAAGCTCACCGAAATCAAGGTCGTGCCGCTCGCCGCTCTCCAGACCAACCCCGCCGTCCTTCCTCTCTGGCATCTTGTTTCCGGCTCCAATTCCGTGCCCAAGAAAAGTTTCTTCTATGGCCAGCCTATTCGCGGACTAAAACCCGCAGTGCCTGGATCGCTCCCCCAACCACTCGAAACCAATGTCACCTACCGATTATTCGTAATGGCGGGAAAAATTCGCGCCGAACACGACTTTGAACTCAAATGACTTCCCAGTGGTTCAATTATGGAGATGAAATTCACCGGGAAAATACCAAGCTCCAGACAGCTTTCGCCAGTCGGTAAAAAGGATAATCCAGCGAAGTCTGCTGCCAGAGGTCAGACCGCTGCTAATCTTATAATAAATAGGCGGCGAGACTGAAGATAAGGTTCGCGGTCACCGGCGTTTCCAAACATCGAAATTTGGAGTGACGCTGAGGCTACCTTTGTTACCGGTTTGTGACATCAAAGTAGAAATAATCATACAATGGCGCGCAGATAAACCTGATCACCGAGTATGTGCCTCAAACTTTTGAATTCCTACGGTTGCTCTGTCAAGAGGTCTCTAAAGTGAGGCTTGCGTTTGATTTACTATATCGTTTCAGCCAAATCAATAATATGCTTATATCTGCTGGCGAAACTCCCGAAATGCGGGCAGCTTGTCCGATGGTTTGCGGGCGAATTTCTGAAAGTTTCTGCCGCGCTTCCAAACGCAGGCCTGAAATTTTTGAAAAATCAAAATTTTCAGGTATTTTTTTCCACTCAATATTCTTATTACGAGCTACTTCCACCTCTTGCCGTTCAACGTAGCCGTGGTATTTCACAGAGATTTCAACTTGTTGTATTACTTCCAATGGCAAGTTTTCAATCTGATTGGGAAGGTCACAGTAATTTATTTCTGGCCTAGCCAGCAGCTTAACAAGAGATTTTTTTTCATTGTAAGTATTATTCAGGCGTTTTAACTCATTTTCTATTGCCGTTTTTTTTTGGATGAATTGAATATAATTACGCTTTGGTAATAATCCGATTTCCCAACCCAACTGACTCAATCGCAAGTCGGCGTTATCCTGCCGAAGCAACAACCTGTATTCAGCACGAGATGTAAACATGCGATATGGTTCAGAAGTTCCTTTAGTAACCAAATCATCAATTAAAACACCAATATATGCTTGATTTCGACCTAGGTTTATTGGGTCCAATTTTTTAACTTTTCGCGCGGCGTTTATTCCAGCAATGAGGCCTTGAGCCGCAGCTTCTTCATACCCTGATGTGCCATTAATTTGACCCGCCAAGAAAAGATTCTCACAAACTTTTGTCTCTAAGGAAGGGTATAGTTGCGTTGGATAGACGAAATCATATTCAACAGCATAAGCCGGTCTTAAAATTTCGGCATTTTCACAACCTATAATTGATTTAACTATTTCTAACTGAACATAATAAGGCATGCTTGTTGAACAACCATTAATGTAGAATTCGTCTGTTCCAATTCCTTCAGGCTCAAGAAAAATTTGATGTCGATCTTTATCAGAAAACTTGCATATTTTATCTTCAATCGAAGGACAATATCGTGGCCCAATTCCTTCAATTTGACCTGAGTAAAGAGGTGAATTTTTTATATTTTTTTGGATGATTCTTGCCGTATTTTCAGTCGTATATGTAATGTAACACGGCAATTGACCCCTGATTCGATCTAAAATTGAGCCTGATGGATATTTTCCATTTGAAAAATTTAATACGGGCTTTGGAATATGTATTTGTTCCATGTGGAACAAATCATCTTTCCAGAATGAAAAATAAGAAATTGGTTCATCTCCGCTCTGAGGTTCTGTTTTTGAAAAATTTATAGACTGGCCTAAAAGTCTTGGTGGGGTGCCAGTTTTTAATCGACCAAGTTCTAGCCCTATTCTATTTAATGAGTCTGATAAATTATTTACTGATAGATCGCCAGCGCGCCCTCCGGACTGTTGATTTGTTCCGATATGCATTAAACCACGCAGGAATGTGCCGGTTGTTATTACTACGCAGGATCCTAAATATTGTATTTCGAGACTTGTTTCAACTCCGAAAACAATTCCATCTTTGTGCAAAATTTTTGATGTCTGCCCCTGTTTAACATCAAGATTTAATTCGGTTTCACAAATCCATTTAAGTCTAAATTGATAACTTTTTTTGTCGCATTGTGCACGAGGTGCCCAAACCGCTTGTCCTTTTTTTTTGTTGAGCATGCGAAATTGGAGACCTGTCATATCTGTATTCTTACCCATTTCGCCACCAAGGGCGTCAATCTCCCTGACAAGATGCCCTTTTGCCAAGCCACCAATCGCTGGATTACACGACATCTGGCCTATCGAATCTGCATTAATTGTAAGCAATAATGTTTTACACCCCATTCTTGCTGATGCCAGCGCTGCTTCAACACCAGCATGACCAGCTCCAACAACAATTACGTCATATCGTTTTGGGTAAACAAACATCGGAAAGCTTAAACCATTTTATAAGAGGATTCAAACACGTTATTCGAAGATTTTTTTCTTATCCCACGCAACCGATTTGCCGCAAGGTGCTCGACAATTTTGAAAACCATTTCCGCTTCATCTTCCTGTCCGATCCGCTGGGAGATTTCAAAGGCGGTAAATCTCTGATTCAAGTTCGACTTCAAGCAGGCGATTATTTGTCTTTGTAAGGTAAGAACATTTCCCGCCACCTTCTTGCCGGCTTCTACCCCAGGTTGATGATAAGCGTTGATATTCACCAGACTGGCATAAAAACCAACCACCCGCTCAAACAAAGCGATTAGCAATCCAATATTATTGGCGTTCAGTTCATTAAGGGTAATGGTCAGAGATTCCCTTTTGTTTTCAACCAAAGCTGACCTCGTTCCGAGAAAAAATCCTTGTAAAAAATCACCTGAAGTTGCTTCTGGTTCAGTAAAAACTGGTTTTCCAGATTGATCTTTTTTTACTTCAATAAATGTGGCAAAAAAATCATTCAGGCCATCCCTAAGTTGTTGTATATAGGAATGTTGATCGGTTGCGCCCTTGTTTCCAAAAACCGATAATCCTTGATTAACCACCTTGCCGTCCAAATCCATTTCTTTACCCAAAGATTCCATAATTAATTGCTGAAGGTATTTAGAAAACAGTTCTAATCGGTCTTTATATGGCAATACCACCATGTTTTTATAACCTTTACCGTTACCTGATGCAAACCAAGCTAGCGCAAGCTGCGCGGCCGGATTTGTTTTAACACTTTTTCTTCGTGTCGCAACATCTGTAATCGCTGCGCCGTTAATTAAATTATCAATTTCAATTCCCTGCAATGCCGCAGGTAATAATCCAACTGCAGAAAGCTCGCTAGTGCGTCCGCCAATCCAATCCCACATGGGAAATCGCTCTATCCATTGATTGGCAATAGCATATTTATCTAACTCACTTCCGAACATCGTCACCGCAACCGAGTGTTGGCCGAAATTCAAGCCCGCCCTTTCATACGCCGCCCGCGCTACCAACATTCCATTTCGTGTTTCCTTGGTGCCACCTGATTTGGATATTATAATACATAATGTTCGGTTCAATTTCTTACCAATAGCGGCAAGCGTCCGATCCATACCGTCTGGATCGGTGTTATCAAAGAAGAAAGGTTTCAACTTGTCTTTACGTGGATGACCAAGCGCATTTGCGACGAATTGAGGGCCAAGCGCAGAGCCGCCGATGCCGATGAGGAGATAATTTTTGAAAGTTCCACCCGCTCCTTGAATGGTGCCGGAATGAACTTTGGCGGCAAAATACTTAACTTTTGCAAAAGTTTCCTCAATTTCTAGTCTTATTTCTGGCGTTGGTGCAAGCGCGGCATTCCGCAACCAATAATGGCCAACCATCCGTTTTTCATCAGGATTGGCGATTGCGCCGGCTTCCAATGCGTCCATGTCGGCAAAAGCTTTTTGAATCCGCGGTTCCATCGCGGCAAAGAACGCATCGTCAACATTCATTCGGCTCAAATCTATCGCCAAGCCGAGTTCGGGAAACTCAGTGTAATATTTTTGAAAACGCTCCCACCATTGCAATTTTGTGTAATTCATAAAAGCTTCCGCTTGCGATTGAATAATTTTGCTTCACTCTCTGGCAAGAAAAATCGATGCTTTTGTAAATTACCCACATGAAAACATTGAACTTGCAACTACTAAACCGTTCCGTTTTTAGCCTGCTTTGGTCAGGTGCTTTAGTAATGGGTCTATGCCTGCAACCTCATGTTGCGACAGCGACCCAAAGCGAATGGGCGCAGCTTGGCTCCGATGGCAAGCTCATCTACAAAACACTTTCCACCGGTGATCGCATCTTGGATTTTTCCTATGCCGGTTATGCCGGTGGTGGCATAAAACTGCCGGTCGTTCCTGTCCGAAAAGAAGTCGCCCCGTCCGGCGGCGATGATTCAGCGGTGATTCAATCCGCCATTGATGCGGTCGCCGCCATGCCCATGACCGATGGTTTTCACGGAGCGGTGTTACTTCGGGCTGGCACTTTTCATTGCAACAAGCCAATCACGCTTTCCCAAGCTGGTGTTGTCCTGCGCGGTTCCGGCTCGGATAAAAATGGCACCGTCATTGAGATGACCGGCGCGCCGCATGTTTGTCTTACCATCGACGGTGAACGGGTGAAGTATCCAAAAGATAATCCAGCCACCATCTTTTCCATCGCCGACAACTATGTTCCATCAGGAGCATTGAGTTTTTCCGTGAAGGACGTCAAAGGCCTCGTGGCGGGTGATGTAATTCTCATTCGCTGGCTGCGGTCGGCGAGTTGGATTCACTTCATGGGCATGGACACTCTGGTGCGAGACGGCAAAAAACAAACTTGGATGAAGCCGGATTCACCGGTCTCGTTTGAGCGAACGATCCGCTCCATTCAAGGCAACCGCTTGGTGCTGAATGTGCCGCTGACCGACGCGATTGACGCCCGGTTTTTTGCCGCCGTGGTGGTAAAAACCTCGTCGTCCAAACGTCTGTCGCAATGCGGAATTGAGTCACTGCGCATCAATTCACCACCACCGGCCGGCACGCTCGCGGCAGCGAATAACACCGCCGTTTCCCTGGACAGTTGTGAGGATTGCTGGGTCAAAGACCTCGCCATGCACGACACGCTCAACATCGTCAAAGTTTTATCCGGCGCGCGGCGAATCACCATTGAAGCGGTTCACGCTGCTCACACCGCCAGCGTGGAAAAAGGTGCGGGCTACCCGGCGGACTTCAGTCTCCTCGGCTCCCAGATTCTGGTTGACCGCTGCTCCTCGTCCGGTGACGGAGCCTTCTATGTGGCGAGCATGAATTCCGGCGCGGTTTTGAATGTGGCGTTAAACTGCACTTTCGAGGGCAAAGGCGGCATTCAACCTCACATGCATTGGTCCACCGGTCTGCTGATTGACAGCTGTAATCTTCCCGATGGAAAAATTGATTTCATCAACCGGGGGACAAGCGGCTCCGGTCACGGTTGGGCCATCGGCTGGGCGGTGGCCTGGAATTGCACCGCCAAATCCTTCAACGTGCAACAGCCACCGGGAGCCATCAATTGGTGCATCGGTTGCACCGGCGACATGGATTGGGGCAAATTAAAAAAAGGCGAAGTGCCACCCAAACCCGGCCTGTGGCTTTCGTCGCACGGAACGCCGGTGGAACCCAAAAGTCTTTACTTGGAACAATTGCGCGAACGACTCGGTCCACCGGCGCTGGCCAATATCGGTTATTAATTTTTTGGAAATTGTTATGCCAACCAAGAAGGAGGTTGACTTGCCGGTTAGTCATGAAAAAATCCTTGCTCCCTCATCCAAATTTACATGAAAAACTCTCTCATTCCTTTCGTCGCCTTGGTTGCAGCGATGCCGCTGCTGGCTGGCGGACAACTGTCCGCCCAGCCAGCCGGTTTGTCCGCCGAACTCAAACCGCAGCCGGTGCTAGCCGCGATGGAGCGCGTGGCCGACTGGCAACTGGCTCATCCTTCGCTGCACCGGCCCACCGACTGGACGCAGGGCGCGGGTAACGCCGGTTTCATGGCGCTGGCGGGAATTTCCGGCAACGTAAAATACCGCGACGCGATGCGCGCGATGGGCGAGACGAATGGCTGGCAGCCTGGCACCGTATTAAAATTATACGACGCCGACGACCATTGCGTTGGGCAAGCCTATGCGGAACTTTATTTTCTCTACCGCGCACCGAAAATGATTGCCCCGCTGCGCGAAAGATTTGACGCGATTCTGGCGCGGCCTTCCACCGTGACCAGCCTTGATTTTGCGCAACCGGGCAAAAAGGCGCGCGAAAACTGGTCGTGGTGCGACTCGCTGTTCATGGGACCACCGGCGTGGGTGCGCCTTTACGCCGCCACCGGTGACGAGAAATATTTGAACTTCGCCGTCAAGGAATGGTGGCGCACGACGGATTATCTTTACGACAAAGACGAACATCTGTTTTTCCGCGACAGCACTTATTTCAAAAAGACCGAAGCCAACGGCAAGAAAGTTTTCTGGGGTCGCGGCAACGGCTGGGTGATGGGCGGTCTCGTCCGCGTGCTGCAATATCTGCCGACGAATCATCCCGACCGGCCGCGCTTCGAGCAATTGTTCAAGGACATGGCGGCGAAAATCCTGACCTGCCAGCAAGCCGATGGCCTCTGGCGCGCGAGTTTGCTCGACCCGGCGAGCTATCCGCTCAAGGAAACCAGCAGCTCCGGTTTTTACACCTACGCGCTGGCGTGGGGCGTGAATCAGGGCTTGCTCGACCGCGCGCAGTTTGAACCCGCCGTGCGCAAGGCGTGGGCGGCGCTGGTGGGTTGCGTGGATGCCGATGGCAAACTGACGCACGTCCAGCCCGTCGGCGCGGACCCGAAGAAATTTGCGGAAACCGCCACGGAAGTTTACGGCGTCGGCGCGTTTTTGCTCGCCGGCAGCGAGGTTTACCGCCTGGCGGTTTTGGAAAACACCAAGCCAATTCCAATTAGAATTAAAAATCCGGCTACGTTTCACCGGGACTGTGAAACCGTTGAAGTCGTGACTGATTTATTTATGCTCAATGGGGGTTGGATAAATTATCCCAAAAAAATAGCCATCATGGATGGCAGGTCCTCACGTGTTTTGGATTCGCAAATGGAATCATTTCCAAGGGAATATTTTGCCCGTAATATAGAAACGAAATTACTTTTCCAAGTTGACCTTGCTCCCGGTGAAACGCGAACGTTTTTTATCTTGGATGCAACTGCGTTGCCCGCCGTTCCACCGCCGATCGTGAAAACATTTGCTCGCTTCGTGCCGGAACGCGCCGACGATTTTGCGTGGGAAAGCGACCGCATTGCGCACCGCACCTACGGCCTCGCGCTCATTCCCAAGGAAGGCACCATCAGCAGCGGACCCGACGTGTGGATCAAAAAAAATCGCGAGCTGACGGTGGACTCGATGTATCGCACCAAGCATTACCACGAGGACAACGGCGAATTCATGGATGATTATCGTGTCGGCAAAAGCCGGGGCTGCGGTGGCGTTGGCATCTGGGACGGCCAGAAACTTTACACCTCCAGCAATTATCGGAGCTGGAAACTCATCACCACCGGCCCGATCCGTTCGGAATTTGAACTGACTTACGACGCGTGGGACGCCGCCGGCCGCAAAATTTCCGAGACAAAGCGCTACACCATTGACGCCGGCTCGTGGATGACGAAGGCGCAAAGCACCTTCACCAGCGACGACAAATCGCCGCTGACCGTCGCCGTCGGCTTGGCCGAGCGCGCGTGTCCTGCCGACCGCGAGGAATTCATCACGCACGACCAGACCGAAGGCTGGCTGACTTACTGGCAGCCGGAAGATAAACCGAAAGGCACCACTGCGGTGGCGATTCTTTTGCCGAAAAATTCGGTGAAAGAATTCACCACCGACAATCCCGCCTTGCCCGACAGCGTGAAACACGCTGCCGTGCCGCAGCCCACGCACGAAGGTTATCCGGCCATCCGCAATCTGCTGGCGATTTCACCGGCGACCGTTGGCCAGCCGTTTGAATACTATTTTGGCGCCTGCTGGGATCGCAGCGGCGATTTCACCAACCACATTCAGTGGGAAAATTATGTGAAGCGTTTCGCCGAGCGCCGCGACCAGCCGCTGGCGGTGACGGTGGGGAATTGAACCCATTTGGCAGTATCCACATTTTAATAAACCGGTGGGGCGAGCGTCCTCGCCTTACCAAATTAGGCCAACACCGCTAATTTCTCTGCTTTGCCTCGCGCCGGCGCAACCGCTAGACTTTGCCGGTGAGCAATGTTTTTTACGAGCCGGGAGAACAGCGCGCGGCCAAGGTGGGCAGCCTCTTTGCGCGCATCGCCCGCCATTACGATTTTCTCAACGACCTCCAGAGCTTCGGTCTCCACCGGCGCTGGAAGCAGCGGGTCGTCAAGCTCGCCGGCGTGGCCACCGGTGATCGCGCGCTGGATTTGTGCTGCGGCACCGGCGATCTCGCGTTCGCGCTGGCCCGGCGCGGCGCCGAAACCACCGGCCTCGACTTCAGCCCGGAAATGCTGGCGGTGGCGGACCGGCGCAACGGAAAATTAAAACTGCCGAATTTAAAATTTCTTCAGGGCGACGCCCAGCAGCTTCCGTTTCCGGATAATTCCTTCACCGCCGTCACCATCGGCTACGGCCTGCGCAATTTGACGAGCTGGGAACGCGGGCTGGAGGAGATGCACCGCGTCGCGCGGCCCGGTGGCCGCCTCATCGTGCTCGATTTCGGCAAGCCGGCGAACGGCCTGTGGCGCGCGATTTACTTCACGCACTTGAAGATGTCCGTGCCGCTGCTGGGCTGGCTCTTTTGCGGCAACGCTTCGGCCTACGCCTACATTTTGGAATCGCTCAAGCACTATCCGGCGCAACTGGCGGTGGCGGATAAAATGCGGCGGTTGAATCTGACCGACGTCCGCGTCATCAATTTGCTCGGTGGCGCGATGGCCATCAACTACGGCGAAAAAGTCCGTTAGCTCAACCGCATCGGCATGACGACGTAGAGGAACGGCCCGTTGATCTTCAGCACGCCAGGGCTGAGTTCGTCAATCAGATCCAGAAAAACTTCATCCACCGTCAGCGCCGTTAGCGGATCAATCAGGTAGCGCGGATTGAAAGCGATGGCGAGTTCTTTGCCTTTGTAATTCACGGCCAGCGTTTCGCGGGCTTCGCCGACTTCCGGTGAATTCGCGGTGATGGCGAGCGTATTTTTGCCGAAGGTGAGCTTGACCGAGTTGGCCTTTTCGCTGGTCATGATTTCGGCTCGGCGCAACGCCTGCAAAAATTCTTCGCGACCCAGCGGAATGCGCTCTTTGGCTTCGCCGGGAATCACTTGCCGGTAATTCGGATAATTTCCTTCAATCAATTTTGAAATCAGCAGAACGTCATTCCCTTTTTCGGCTTTGAGCGCAAAGGAAGCCTGATTCTCGCCAATTTTTATTTCAACATCGCCCTTGTCGGCGAGGAGCCGGTTCAACTCCGTCACTGCCTTGGCCGGAACAATAAACTCGCCGCTGGCATTTTGCGGAATCTCCACTTCTTCATCCACCAGCGCCAACCGGCGACCGTCCGTGGCCACCAGCGTCATTTTATTATCTTTAAGGCTGATGAAAATTCCGTTCAACACATAACGTGATTCATCGGTGGAAACTGCAAAGGAAGTTTTTTTGAGCATTCCGCGCACCGTTTCCTGCGGCAGCGTTACTTTTTTATCATCCTTGAATTTTGGCAGCGGGGGAAATTCATCCGCCGCCAAGCCGTGAATTTTGTAGTAGGAAGAACCGCTGCGAATAACGGTGGTGTTTTTTTCGTCGGTCTCAAGGTCTATT
>Ga0316232_1004043_pt1 | contig 12815 bp, 9 predicted proteins | sample TBHtaG_FD_206006 | JGI IMG/M metagenome (GOLD analysis project Ga0316232, IMG submission 206006) | Freshwater microbial communities from Trout Bog Lake, Wisconsin, USA - TBH18025_13 | ecosystem: Environmental > Aquatic > Freshwater > Lake > Hypolimnion/Profundal zone | place: USA: Wisconsin... | reverse complement strand
GACGCCTTGGCCTCGGACGCCTTGGATGCCGGGGCCTGGGCCGAGGCGAGCCCCGGCATCGCGAGGGCGAGCGCGAGGGCGCTGGCGCGCAGGAGATGGGTCGGCTTCGTCATGGCGTCGGAATTCCTCGGCGTGCGGCGGCCGCGCTTCCCGCGGGTGCGGGATCCTGAACGACCTTCTGAAAGGTTCGAGGCACGGCTTTCGGCGACACAGGTGGCTTGGCCGCGTGCCGAACGCAAGCGTCGCCGCAGATCAGTCCCTGCCCGGAACACCCGATCGTGAGGACGGCCCTCGAACGGTACCGGCCCGGGGGCCGGAGGCGCGGCCGGCGCGAAAGCACCCGCCTGTGGGCACCGCCTCTTTCAGGTGCGCGACCCGATGTTTACCTCTATAAGCCCGGCCAACTCAGCCAAGACCGGCCCGTGGCGGTACGCCGCCGACGGGCTCGCGCGTCCGTAGGTCCACGATGCTAGGCAATCTCGCCAAGAAGATTTTCGGCTCCTCGAACGACCGCCGCGTCAAGGGCTACCGCCCGCGCGTCGCGGCGATCAACGCGCTGGAGCCCGAGCTTCAGGCGCTCTCGGACGAGGCCCTGCGCGCGCGCACCGACATGCTGAAGGCGGAACTCGCCAACGGCAAGACCCTCGACGACATCCTGGTCCCGGCCTTCGCCACGGTGCGCGAGGCCGCCAAGCGCGTGCTCGGCCAGCGCCACTTCGACGTGCAGCTCATCGGCGGCATGGTGCTGCACGAGGGCGGCATCGCCGAGATGCGCACCGGCGAGGGCAAGACCCTGGTCGCCACGCTGCCCGTCTACCTGAACGCCCTCTCGGAGAAGGGCGTCCACGTCGTCACGGTGAACGACTATCTCGCCTCCCGCGACGCCGAGTGGATGGGCCGGGTCTACCGCTTCCTCGGGCTGACCGTCGGCACCATCGTGCACGGGCTCGACGACGAGCAGCGCAAGGCGAGCTACGCCTGCGACATCACGTACGGCACGAACAACGAGTACGGGTTCGATTATCTCCGCGACAACATGAAGTACGAGATGTCCCAGCTCGCGCAGCGGGGGCACAACTTCGCCATCGTGGACGAGGTCGACTCGATCCTGATCGACGAGGCGCGCACGCCGCTGATCATCTCCGGCCCCGTGGACGACCGCTCGGAGCTCTACGTCGCGGTCGACGCGATCATGCCCCAGCTCCAGAAGTCCTACTACGACCTCGACGAGAAGCAGCGCACCGTCTCGCTGACCGAGGAGGGCAACGAGTTCATCGAGGAAGCGCTCCGCGAGGCCGGGATCCTGAAGGAGGGCGACCTCTACGACGCCCACAACGTCAGCCTCGTCCACCACGTCAACCAGGCGCTCAGGGCCAACACCCTGTTCACGCGCGACAAGGACTACATCGTCCGCAACGACGAGGTGGTGATCATCGACGAGTTCACCGGCCGCATGATGCAGGGCCGGCGCTACTCGGAGGGGCTCCACCAGGCGCTCGAGGCCAAGGAGCGGGTGACGATCCAGCCCGAGAACCAGACGCTCGCCTCGATCACCTTCCAGAACTACTTCCGCCTCTACAAGAAGCTCGCCGGCATGACCGGCACCGCCTCGACCGAGGCCGACGAGTTCGCCGAGATCTACAAGCTCGAGGTGGTCGACATCCCGACCAACAAGGAGGTCGAGCGCGTCGACGAGGACGATCAGGTCTACCGCACCGTCGAGGAGAAGTACGAGGCGATCATCGAGGAGATCGACCGGGCCCATTCCCGGCTGCAGCCCGTGCTGGTCGGCACCGGCTCGATCGAGAAGTCCGAGTACCTCGCCGACCTGCTGCGCAAGCACGGCTACACGGCGCTCGACTATTCCGACCCGAACGCGCTCACCGACGTCTACGCCGCCGCCCGCGAGGGCCGCGTCACCAAGCGCTTCGCGGTGCTGAACGCCCGCTTCCACGAGCAGGAGGCCTACATCGTGGCCGAGGCCGGCGTGCCGGGCGCGATCACCATCGCCACCAACATGGCCGGCCGCGGCACCGACATCAAACTCGGCGGCAACGTCGAGATGCGGGTCGAGAAGGAGCTCGCGGGCGTCGCCGAGGGGCCGGAGCGCGACGCGGCCGTCGAGGCGATCAAGGCCGAGATCGCCGAGAACCGCGCCAAGGTGCTGGCCACCGGCGAGCCGGCCGACCCGGCCGCGGGCCGCAAGAAGGCCCTGCCCGGCGGCCTCTACATCATCGGCACCGAGCGCCACGAGTCGCGGCGCATCGACAACCAGCTGCGCGGGCGCTCCGGCCGCCAGGGCGACCCGGGCCGCTCGAAGTTCTACCTCTCGCTGCAGGACGACCTGATGCGGATCTTCGGGTCCGACCGCATGGACGGGATGCTGCAGAAGCTCGGCCTGGAGAAGGGCGAGGCGATCATCCATCCCTGGATCAACAAGGCGATCGAGAAGGCGCAGCAGAAGGTCGAGGCGCGCAACTTCGACATGCGCAAGAACGTGCTCAAGTACGACAACGTGATGAACGACCAGCGCAAGGTCGTCTTCGAGCAGCGCCGCGACTTCATGGGCCAGGAGAGCGTGCGCGAGACCGTCGACGACATGCGCCACGGCGTGATCGACGACCTCGTGGCCGCCCACATCCCCGAGAACGCCTACGCGGAGCAGTGGGACACGGCGGGTCTCGCCCAGCGCATCGCCGAGGTGCTGAACCTCGACGTGCCGGTGGAGGACTGGGCCAAGGAAGAGGGCATCGCCGACGAGGAGATCCGCGAGCGCCTGCGCAAGCTCGCCGACGAGTCCTACGCCGAGCGCGCCGAGAAGAACGGGTCTGAGGTCACTGCCTATATCGAGAAGCAGGTGCTGCTGCAGACCCTCGACCATCTCTGGCGCGAGCATCTCGTCACCCTCGACCACCTGCGGCAGGTGATCGGCTGGCGCGGTTTCGCCCAGCGCGACCCGCTGAACGAGTACAAGTCCGAGGCCTTCGACCTGTTCAACAGCCTCGTGACGAGCCTGCGGGAGCAGGTCACCGGCCAGCTCTCGCGGGTCGAGATCATGTTCCAGGAGCCGGACCAGGCGGGGGCTCAGCCCTTCCCGGGCGAGGCGCCGAGCCTGCCGCCGATGTTCGCCCAGCACCTCGACCCGGTCACCGGCGAGAACGAGTTCGGCCGGGGCTCCGGCAGCGACGGCGGCGCGGGCCCGGCCCTCGGCTACGCGGCGCAGGGGCTTTCGGCCGACGGCGCCGTGCTGGAGCGCGACCCCGCCGACCCGGCCACCTGGGGGCGCGTCGGCCGCAACGAGCCCTGCCCCTGCGGGTCGGGCAAGAAGTACAAGCACTGCCACGGCACCTATCAGGTCTGACCCGCGTGACGTCCCTCCCCCTCTGCGGGGGAGGGAGAGCGGCACGCGCCGCGCCCCATCGTTCATCGCAATCACGCCATGCCCGCCCTGTTCATCGCCGGTGCCGGCACCGAGATCGGCAAGACCTACGTCACCGCCGCCCTCACCCGGCGGCTGATCGCGGAGGGGCGCCGGGTCCGCACCCTGAAGCCGCTGGCGAGCGGCGTCCCGCCCCTCGACGATCCGGATTTCGCCGCGAGCGACACCGCCCGGCTGCTGGACGCCCAGGGGCTCGCGCCGACACCGGAGACCGTCGCGGCCTGCTCGCCCTGGCGCTACGTCGCCCCGCTCGCGCCCGATCAGGCGGCAGCATTGGAGGGCCGCGCCCTCGCGCTGCCCGACCTCGTCGGGTGGTGCCGGGCCGAGATGGCCCGCGCCGAGGACATCCTGATCATCGAGGGCGTCGGCGGCCTGATGAGCCCGGTCACGCCGGACGCAACCGGCCTCGACTGGCTCAAGGCCCTGGGGATCCCGGCGCTCCTCGTTTCCGGCAGCTATCTCGGCGCGATCAGCCACGCGCTCACCGCCTGCGAGACCCTGCGGCTCCACGCCGTTCCGCTGCGGGCGGTCGCGGTGAGCGAGAGCCCCGGCGCGCCGACGCCGCCGGAGACCGTGGCGGCCGCGATCCGCCCGCGCGTCGCCGCCCCCGTGCTCTGCCTGGGCCGGGACGCGCCCTGCCCCGACGAACTCGCGGACGTGGCGCGCGGGCCGCAGGTTTCTTATCCTTCGCGGCGCGATGGGACCGGGGAGCCCGGTCGCGCGTTGTAGCGCCCGACAGACCCGGGTCGGGTCGCGCCTGCCCGGAGCCGAACGTGAGCCAGAGCAAGGTCCGCGCAGGGAGCGAGGCCGGCGAAGAGCGCGGCCGGCTGAGGCCCGCCCTGCTGCTCGGCGCGCTCGGGGTCGTCTACGGCGATATCGGTACGAGCCCGCTCTACGCCTTCAAGGAGGCGGTGCGCGCCGCCAACCCGGGCGCGCACAGCGCCGACCCGGTCGCGGTCACGGGCGCCGTCTCGTTGATCCTCTGGGCCCTGGTCCTGATCGTCTCGATCAAGTACGCGGTGCTGATCCTGCGGGCCGACAATAACGGCGAGGGCGGCATCGTGGCGATGCTGGCGCTCCTCGGCGCCCGCCACGCCAAACCCGGCACCTGGCAGGCTCTCCTCCTCGTGGTCGGCCTCGTCGGCGCCGCCCTCCTCTACGGAGACGGCGCGATCACGCCCGCAATCTCGGTGCTCTCCGCGGTGGAGGGGCTGAAGGTCGACGCCCCCGCCCTCGGGCGCTTCGTGGTGCCGATCACGCTCGCGATCCTCGTCGCCCTGTTCCTCGTGCAGAGCAAGGGCGTCGCCTTCATCGGTCGGATGTTCGGCCCGGTGATGCTGGTCTGGTTCTGCGTGCTCGTCCTGCTCGGCCTCGGCGGGATCTGGCATCGACCCGAGATCCTCGCCGCCGCCAACCCCCTGAAGGCGGTGGAGTTCATGGGCCATGCCGGCTGGGGCGTGAGCTTCGCGATGCTGGGCGCGGCCTTCCTGGCGGTGACCGGCGGCGAGGCGATGTACGCCGATCTCGGCCATTTCGGCGCCGGGCCGATCCGGGTCTCGTGGTTCGCCCTCGTCCTGCCCGCGCTGGTCATCAACTATCTGGGCCAGGGCGCCGGGCTGCTGCTGGAGCCCGACGCCATCGAGAACCCGTTCTACCGCCTCGCCCCGGACTGGGCGCACTACCCGCTGATCGGGCTCGCGACGCTCGCCACCGTCATCGCCTCGCAGGCGATCATCTCAGGGGTCTTCTCGCTGACCCAGCAATCGATCCAGCTCGGCTTCCTGCCCGCCATGCGCATCGTCCAGACCGCGCCCGACGAGCGCGGGCAGATCTACGTGCCCGCGGTGAACTGGCTCCTCGCCGCCGCCACGCTGACGGCGGTCGTGGTGTTCGAGACCTCGGACGCGCTCGCCGGCGCCTACGGCATCGCGGTCTCGCTGCTGATGGCGATCACCACGGTGCTGGCCGCCCTCATCGCGCACAGATGGGGCTACGCGCTGCCCGCGATCCTGGCCGTCAACGGCTTCTTCCTCGTGATCGACCTGGTCTTCCTCGGCGCCAACAGCGTGAAGCTGTTCGAGGGTGGCTGGTTTCCGCTGGTGCTCGCCGGCTTCGTCGCCCTGATGATGCTGACCTGGCGGCGGGGCAACCATCTGATCGAGGAGGCGCGCGCCGCGATGCGCCAGCCGGAGGCCGCCTTCCTGGCGAACCTGCAGCACCGGGACGTCGTCCGCCTGCCCGGCACGGGCGCCTTCCTGTCGGCGGCGACCCACGGCATCCCGCTGCACCTGTCGCGCTTCGTCGAGCGCAGTCACGCGCTGCACCGGCGCGTCGTCATCGTCACGGCGCTCTACGAGGAGACGCCGACGGTGCCCGAGACCGAGCGCGCCCGCGCCACCCTGCTGGCGCCGGACTTCTACCGGCTGATCCTGCGCTACGGCTTCATGGAGGACGCCTCGATCCCCGAGGGCCTGCGCTGCGCCGTCGAGCACCGGCATCTGCCGGCCGCGATCCTCGACGACATGACGGTCTTCATCGGCCACGAGACGGTGATCCCGAAGAGCGACGACCGGGGCATGATGCCCTGGCGCGAGAACCTGTTCGCCTTCATGCAGCGCAACGCCGAGCGCACCGGCGCCTATTTCTGCGTGCCGACCCGGCAGGTCGTGGAGGTGGGCACCGAGATCGAGATCTGAGGGCGTCCCTCGCCCTCGCCATCGGCCGCCCCAGTCGTTAGAAGCCCGCGTCTCTCGAGACTTGGGCATCCATGGATCCGACGACACGCGCGGACGCGCACCGGCTGCCGGTGCGGGTCTACTACGAGGACACCGACTTCTCGGGCTTCGTCTACCACGCGAGCTACCTGCGCTTCATGGAGCGCGGCCGCACCGAATTGCTGCGGGATCTGGCCGGCGACCAGTCCGACCTGCACCGGGACGCGGACGGCCTCGTCTTCGTGGTGCGCCGCATGGAGATCGACTACCTCAAGCCCGCCCGCATGGACGACGCGCTCACGGTCGTCACCGCGACGCGGGAGCTGCGCGGCGCCTCGATGCACCTCTCCCAGGCCGTGATGCGGGGCGCGGAGGCGCTGGTGCGCGCCGAGGTGGTGGTGGCCTGCGTGCGCGGCGGACGGGCGATCCGCCTGCCCGAGCGCCTGCGGCAGAGGCTGACTCCGGCAACCAATCCTTAACCCTGCCAGGGCCTTAACTGAACCTCACGCATCCGGGCGACGCGGGCGGCCCCGGCACGGCCCTAACTTCGACATGTTCGGCGGCGATTGCCGTTGAAATCGTTCGACGATTTGGCCCGAGCGCGAGCCTTGCCCGCTTCGGTACGGGCGCTCTCCGGGGCACCGAGGAACAGGTCCATGAATCCAGCCGACGCCATGGCGGTCCACGCACCGGTCGCCGATATGAGCCTGCTCGGCCTGTTCCTGCAGGCTCACTTCGTCGTGAAGATCGTGATGGTGGGCCTGCTCAGCGCCTCGGTCTGGTGCTGGGCGATCATCGTCGACAAGACCCTGCTGTTCCGCCGCACCCGCGCCGAGATGGACTCCTTCGAGGACGCATTCTGGTCCGGCCGCTCGCTGGAGGAGCTGTTCCGCTCGTTCAACGACCGTCCGGCCACCGGCCTCGCCGCGGTGTTCGTCGCCGCCATGCGCGAGTGGAAGCGCTCCTTCGAGGGCTCGGGCCGTCAGATCCAGTCGCTCAGCCAGCGCATCGACAAGACGCTCGACGTCACCATCCAGCGCGAGGTGGAGCGGCTGGAATCCCGCCTCCTGTTCCTCGCCTCGATCGGCTCGGCCGGCCCCTATATCGGCCTGTTCGGCACGGTCTGGGGCATCATGACCGCCTTCACCTCGATCGCGGCCTCCAAGAACACCTCGCTCGCGGTCGTGGCACCGGGCATCGCCGAGGCGCTGTTCGCCACCGCGATCGGCCTGTTCGCGGCGATCCCCGCGGTGCTCGCCTACAACAAGCTCCAGGCCGAGGTGGCCAAGGCCCAGTCGCGGCTGGAGGGCTTCGCCGACGAGTTCTCGGCGATCCTCTCCCGCCAGATCGACGAGCGCCTCTCGCTCGCCGCCTGACCCGGAAGGAGCCGAACCCATGGGCATGGCAGCGGGCGGCAAGGCCGGCACGAGGCGGCGGCGCGGCGGGCGCCGCGGCGGCGCCATCAACGAGATCAACATGACGCCGTTCATCGACGTCGTGCTGGTGCTGCTGATCATCTTCATGGTGGCCGCGCCGATGATGACGGTCGGCGTGCCCCTCGACCTGCCGCAATCCAAGGCGGCCCCGCTCAACTCCGACACCAAGCCCATCACCCTGTCGATCCGCCAGACCGGCCAGGTCTTCCTCGGCGAGGACGAGCTCTCCGACGACACGATCGTGCCCAAGCTCACCGAGGCCTCGAAGTCCGGCACCGAGGAGCGGGTCTTCGTGCGCGGCGACAAGCGCGTCGATTACGGCCGCGTCGCCCAGGTGATGGCGATCGTCACCGGCGGGGGCTTCCGCAAGGTCGCCCTCGTCACCGAGCCCGACCAGCGATAACGGGGCGCCAGCGTGGCACTCAAGCTCGACCGCAGGGAACCGGGGGTCTGGATCTCGGTGGGCACCCATGTCGCCGTGGTGGCCGCCGCGATCATCGGCATCTCGGCCCCGGCGCTGCCGGAGGCCCAGGAGGGCGTGCCCGTCGAGGTGATCACCGAGAACCAGTTCTCGGAGCTGACCAAGGGCGAGCGCAACGCCGAGAAGCCGCTCTCCGACGCCAAGCCGCGGGCGGACCGCAAGGCGGAGACGTTCGAGGAGCGCGAACCGGAGAACGCGAAGGTCGATTCGCCGACCGCGCCCACCCGCACCGCCGACATGAAGGTCGCCAACGCCGACGCGATGGCGCTGCGCATGAGCGAGCCGGACCCCGCCGAGGAGCGGGCCAAGGCGGAGGCCAAGGCCGCGGCGGAGAAGGCCGCGGCGGAGAAGGCCGCCGCCGAGAAGGCCGAGGCCGCCAAGGCCGCCAAGGCTGCGGCCGCCGAGAAGGCCGCTGCCGAGAAGGCTGCCGCCGCCAAGGCCGAGGCGAAGGCGAAGGCCGAGGCCGCCAAGGCGGAAGCGGAGAAGCGCGAGGAACTCGCCAAGCTGATCGAGCGCGAGGAGGCGGAGGCCGCCGCCGAAGCGAAGGCCAAGGCCAAGGCGGATGCCGCCGCGAAGGCAAAGGCCGAGGCTGCTGCCAAGGCCAAGGCGGACGCCGCCGCGAAGGCCGAGGCCGAGCGCAAGGAGGCCGAGCACCAGAAGCAGATGGCCGAGAAGGCGGAGGCCGAGCGCGAGAAGGCGGAGGCCGCCGCCAAGGCCAAGGCGGAGGCCGCCGCGAAGGCCGAAGCCGCCGCCAAGGCCGCCAAGGCCAAGGCGATGGCGGATGCCAAGGCCAAGGCGGATGCCGAGGCCAAGGCCCGCAAGCAGGCCGAGATCGCCGACAAGTTCAACGCGGGCGACATCAAGTCCCTGCTCGCCTCGAAGTCGCCCTCGCAATCGACCGGTGCCACGGGCCGCGACGTGCAGCGCGTCGCCTCGCTCGGCGCGGCGACCGGGACGTCGCAGAAGCTCTCGCCCTCGATGCGCGACGCGCTCGTCGGCATGCTGCAGCAGCAGATCGAGCGCTGCTACTCGGCCCCGCCCGGCGCCTCGCAGGGGGTGATCCTGCCGGTGCTCGACATCCGCCTGAACCCGGACGGGACGCTGGGCAGCGAACCCCGGGTCATGCGCTCGGGCCAGAACGCGACCGACCAGTCGATCGCCTCGGCGGCGCTCCGCGCTGTGCGGCGCTGCGCGCCCTACAAGATCCCGGCCCAGTACGCGCCGTTCTACAACGACTGGAAAGCCATCAACGCGGAGTTCGAGTTCACGGCGACTTGACGCCCCGGCTCCCCCTGCACCGATCCAGCGACCGGACCTGACCAGCATGCATCTCGCTCACCCGCGACGCCGCACGGCGCCGCTCGCCACGCTCCTGGCCTTCCTCGCCCCTCTTCTGGCCCTCGCGCTCCTCGGGCTGCCGGCCCAGGCGCAGCTCCAGCTGCGCATCGGCGGGGGCGCCTTCCAGCCGCTGCCGATCGCGATCGCCGACTTCGCGGGCGACCCGAGCCTGGGCGGCCTCGTCTCCGGGGTGGTCGCGAACAACCTGCGGCGCTCCGGCTACTTCACGCCGCTCGACAAGGGGCGCTTTCCCGAGAACCCCGCCTTCGACGCGGCGCCGGCCTTCGACAAGTGGCGCGCCACCGGCGTGCAGGGCCTCGTGACGGGCCGCGTCTCGCGCGACGGCGGGGGGCGGCTGAAGGTCGAGTTCCGGCTCTGGGACGTGACCTCGGGCCAGCAGATGACCGGCCAGCAATACGCCACCGATCCGGCCAACGCCCGCCGCACCGGCCACCTGATCTCGGACGCGGTGTATACGAAAATCACCGGCATCGGTCCGTGGTTCGACAGCCGCATCGCGTTCGTCGACGAGTCGGGCCCGAAGGAGAACCGCCGCAAGCGCCTGATGGTGATGGACCAGGACGGGGCGAACGTGCGCGCCATCACCACCGGCGAGAACGCCATCGTGGCGCCGCGCTACTCGCCCGCGACCCAGGACATCGCCTTCATGGCGCAGGCCACGGGCCACCAGCCCCGGGTGCAGGTGATCAACCTGGAGACGGGCACGCGGCAGGCGGTCGGCAACGTCGATTCGATGAGCGCGAGCCCGCGCTTCTCGCCGGACGGGCGCCGCCTCGTGATGAGCGTGCAGCAGGGCGGCAACGCCGACATCGTGACGATGGACCTCGCCTCGAAGGCGCAGCGCTCGATCACCAACGGCATGGCGATCGACACCTCGCCGACCTATTCGCCGGACGGCTCGCAGATCGTGTTCGAGTCCGACCGCGGCGGCTCGCAGCAGATCTACGTGATGGGTGCCGACGGCTCGAACCCGCGCCGCATCTCCTTCGGCGAGGGCTCGGCCTCGCAGCCGGCGTGGTCGCCGCGCGGCGACCTCATCGCCTTCACGCGCCAGCGCAAGGGCGGCTTCGCCATCTGCGTGATGAAGCCGGACGGTTCGGGCGAGCGGGTGCTCACGGAAGGCTTCCACAACGAGGGCCCGACCTTCGCGCCGAACGGCCAGTACGTGCTGTTCTTCCGCGATCCGGGCGGCCAGGGCGGCGGCAAGCTCTACATGGTCGACATCACCGGCAAGGTGGAGCAGCCCGTGCCGACCCCCTCCTACGCCTCCGATCCGACTTGGTCGCCGCTGCTCGCGGGGCGGTGAGGGGCGCTCACCAGTCCGGTTCCAGGCGGTCGTGCGCGCGCTCAGGCGCGTCGTCCGGGAGCAGCGACGGCGCCTCCCGGCGCAGGGCGGCGGGCAGCGCCCGCAAGGCCGGATCGTCGAAGCCGAGATGCGGCAGGTAGCGGGCGACGAGGGCCGCGACCAGTTCCGCCTGTGCCCGGTCGCGGCGTCGCTTGCCGGGATCGCGGTCGTCCCGCGACGACAGCCAAGCCTTGTGCAGGGCGAAGGCGCGGGGATCGGGCACCACCATCTCCGCCGGGTAGCCGCGCAGGTCTAGGACCGTCGCCGTCACCTTCGGGCTGTTCACGAGCCACGCGAGACCGGTGATCTCCGCCGCGACCAGATCGTCCGCCTCGGCGCCGATCCGCCGCGGCTCGCTCGGGCGGAGCGGATCCTTCCCGGCCGGCGTGATCAGATCGACGATGTAGCCGTCCCGGTTCGCGGCGCGGAAGCCGCCCTTGCGCAGGATCTCGAACGAGTGATCGACCTTTTTGAGAAGGCCGACCACACCGTTCGCGGTCACCTCCGGTGCGACGAGTTTCAGGCTCGTCCGCGCGTCGTAGAGCAGGTCGATGTCGGCGGTCTCGAGCCGGGACTCGGCGATCTGAACGCCCGCCATCCGCTCGTAGACGAAGAGGGCGTTGGTGCCGACCGTCGCGACAATGGGCCGGGATAGGCCGGACTCGGCCAGCGCCCGCAGGATGCGCGCGGCGATGACCGGCATCCTGCCGAGTTGCTCGGCGCGGCTGACGGCCGCCATCCGGTCGAGCCGCCGCGCGAGGTCGGCGCTGCGCGCGCGGGCACGAGCTCGCCCCTCCGTGAAACGCGCGTGCAGCGCCTCCGTCTCCGCGCTTCGCGGACCGAGCGATTTCCAGGTGCCGGCCCGCGCGCGGTAGAGGTAGGATCCGCCGCTCACCGTCTTCCAGGCCATCGAACCGGCGAACCGGTCGCCGAGCTCGGCGCGCGCCTCTCGATACGCCTCGAACACCTGCTCGGTGTTGATGAGCTGGCGCACCTGATCGCCATCGAGTTCCCGGTAGCCCGGCGCTTCCGGATCCATGACGCCCCACCGTCATCAAAGTGAATCAAGGTGCTGATGTAACAGGGTTTATCCATAATCGGTACCGGTTTGGTCGCGAAATGGATAATGGGGTGGAGGCAGACCTCTCACCCCTCTTTCAGCAGCCGGTCTCGGTCGCGCAGGGCCGGGAACAGCCGGCCCCACGCCACCGCAATCAGCACCGTCATCGCGCCGCCCGCCACCACGGCCGGCACGGCGCCCAATGCCGCGGCCAGCAGGCCGGACTCGAACTCGCCGAGTTCGTTCGAGGCGCCGATGAAGACCGTGTTCACCGCCGCGACCCGGCCCCGCATGGCGTCCGGGGTCTCGCCCTGGACGAAGCTCTGGCGGACGTAGACGCTGATCATGTCGGCCGCGCCCGTCACGAACAGGCAGAGCATCGAGAGGATCAGCGAGGTCGAGAGGCCGAACACCACGATGGCGAGGCCGAACACGGCGACCGCCCGGAGCATCCGGACGCCCGCGTGGCGGCGCAGCGGCCGGTAGGCCAGCCAGATCGCCATCGTGACGGCGCCCGCCGCCGGCATGCTGCGCAGGGCCCCGAGGCCGAGGGGCCCGACATGCAGCACCTCGGCGGCGAAGATCGGCAGGAGCGCGGTGGCGCCGCCGAACAGCACGGCGAAGAGGTCGAGGCTGATCGCGCCGAGCACCACGGGCTGCGAGCGGATATAGGCGAGCCCGGCCGAGAGCGTGGCCCAGCTGACCCGCGGCCGCTCACCCGAAGCCGCGGGCCGGAAGCGGATGGCAGCGACCAGAAGGGCGGCGAGCGCGAAGCTGGCCCCCGCCCCGCCGAACACCACCGCCGGCCCCGCCGCGTAGAGCAGGCCCCCCGCCGCCGGGCCCAGCACGGAGGAGGTCTGCCAGAGCGAGGCGTTCCAGGCGATGGCGCCGCCGAACAGCTCGCGGGAGACCAGCGTCGGCAGGAGCGCCTGCAGCGCCGGGTTGGCGAAGGCGCGGCCGGTGCCGACGAGGATCACCAGC
>Ga0316232_1004039_pt1 | contig 12831 bp, 12 predicted proteins | sample TBHtaG_FD_206006 | JGI IMG/M metagenome (GOLD analysis project Ga0316232, IMG submission 206006) | Freshwater microbial communities from Trout Bog Lake, Wisconsin, USA - TBH18025_13 | ecosystem: Environmental > Aquatic > Freshwater > Lake > Hypolimnion/Profundal zone | place: USA: Wisconsin... | reverse complement strand
TCATCGTCACGACATGCCCATCGGCATCTATGGTGTTGCCGGCATTGTTTTCGACAACAACAGCCTGGGTCAGCGTGGTGGAGGAATCGAGCCGCAGTGTGCCGCCCTGGAAGTCGGGGCTATTTCCCAGGCTGGACGCCAGGACGGTTGAACCTGAAGCAATCGTGTCACCGGCCCAGGCGCCATGGCCGGAAAGCGCCAGCATGGCGCAGATAGTCAAGCCAGACGCTGTGTTCCGGAAAAAGCCGCGCGAGGGACGGAACTGAACTCTCGCATCTGCCATTGGATGATTTTTCAAATGTGCCCCTGACCGAACCTACGTCATCGCATTAGTTGTGACGGCTGTTGCGTGTGTTTTTTGAAATCTGTTTCGCTATGACGATGCCCAGCCCGACGGCAATCACCACAGCCCAACTTTCCGGATTGGCCTCAAAGCGCAACACCAGGAACGACGCAACGAACGGCGACACAACCAAAGCTCCGGTTGCCGCCAAAATTGTCAAAAGCACGATGGCGATGGAGGTCATTCAGATGCTTTCGTTACCACCAAATATTTGCGCCCAACTGTCCGGCGGCCTGGCCCAGTGGGGCTGACGGTTGCCGCAGGATATGTCGATGGGTCGATGAATGAGCCGCACGAAAAGAACAGCGGCCGACCAAAATCCCCCCACATCTTCGGCGATACCAAACCCAGCGGCGGCCACCCAAAATACCGTCAATGCCGATTGCGATGCTCGGATGGCGGCCACCGTCTCAATTGCAACGGCATAAAGCGCATAATTTCCGATCATGGACCGGCACACTGATGTCGCGGCATCCAAAGGGATATGGCGCGCCGACCGCTGAAGCAAGGATGATTGTCGCAAATTACCGCCAGTTGCGCTTATCGGAAATGTTTTCAACCAGCGTGACAGAGGCTTAAGACTCTAACGCAAACTTCATGGAAGTTTTCTTCATGTAACCAATGGCTGCTGCAATGAAGCGTCCTGTGCTTGCTCTGATTCCAAAAAGCCAGAACGCCGGCTGTTCGCGGCTATTTGGGAGCAAGCTCCCCAAACCAACAGGATGCGGTCACGCCGCCATCCATGAGGACGTCGCTGCCGGAGATGAATCCGCCGTGCGGCCCCATCAGCAAGGCGGCCAACCCGGACACTTCATCGGGCATGCCGGGCCGCCTGGCGGACGAAATCATTTGGCGGCGTCGCGCCACCTGTTGGTGCAGGTGCGCCGGCGATGGGCTTGTCGCGTGTGCAATGGTTATAATTGTAGCCGTCGATTGGGTGTGTTACGCGCACGGTTCTGGTGGTTGAAAGCTCTCGGCCAGCCGCCTCCAGTTTCGGTTCGTCCAGCAAGATGGTCACCCTGCCAATTGGGCCAACGTCGACGAAGGGGTTTGGGGCGTCTGCCGGTACATCGAGAACAAAAACGTGCATCTGCCACGCACTGCTCCCACCATGTTCCATTGTGCCGGTGTGCGCAGAGCGGTTTCACCACCCTTGTTCAACGGAACGGAAGCAAAAGCGCGTGCGCCTCTTCGTTCTTCAGCGGTAACGTCAGAAGCACCCGTTTGCCCCGCCAGGTTTTGAGCGGAAAAGACTTTTCAAGGCCACCCTGGCGCTTGAAGTTGAACAGGGCCGCATAGCCGAAGCGAAATCAGCCATCGAAGACTATCTGGCCAGCCTTAACCGTCTCGCGGACCGTGAACTGCTCAGGCCCGATACTTTCAAGATAGCCAAGCCCGGCGCTCGTCGTCGCGGGCGACAATGCGGAGAACTGGATATCCCCGTTGAGTTTCAGTCGTTTAATAGTGGTGGGCGGTACAGGGATCGAACCTGTGGCCCCTTCCATGTCAAGGAAGTGCTCTCCCGCTGAGCTAACCGCCCACTCAAGGGCGGGGTGTATAGCGCCCGGCCTCCGGCCGGGCAAGCGGGACCGGCCTGGGGGCCGGTCCCGGGCGTTTTTGTCCCCTATTGCGCGCTGGACAGGCTGAACTGGACCGCGGCCAGCACCTGGGCGGTGGCGGGCGCGCCGTCCCGGATCGCGGGCCGGTAGGTCCAGTGGCCGGTGATCCATTGCGCCGCGGCCTGGTCGAGGTCCTGCCGGCCGCTGGAGGCCGTCACCTCCGCCTTGGCCACCGTGCCGTCCGGCAGCACGGTCAGGCGCAGCGTCACCGTGCCTTCCGCGCCCATCCGCCGGGCCAGGGTGGGATAGGGTGGCGCGGTGTGGGTCTGCGGGATGGCGGCCACAGCGCGGTCCGGCACCGTGACTGGCGGCGGCTGGCGCATCACCACGGGCGCGGTCTGCAGCGGTTGCGGCATGACGGTGGTGATACCGCCGCCGCCCGGTTCGGGCGCGATATCGATCAGCGGCTGCACCGCGGTCGGCATCGCCGGCCTTTCGACCTTGATCGGCGGCGGCGGCGGCGCGCGATGGTTTTCATCCACCTTCGTCACTTCGAGCGGTGGCGGCGGTGGCACGACATTCACGTGCTCGACAATGCCCCCAATGAGAAGCGCGACAAGCGAGGCTTGCGCGAGAACGCTCAGACCCACGCCACCGAAACGGCGCGCGCCGGACTGCAATGACAATGCCGGAATGTTGTGTGAAGGACGCTCCATGAAATCCTCCGAGGGTAAGCCGGCATGTGCCGGCCTACGAATTTTACGCCTGCGCGAATGCGTTGTTTATCGCTATCTGCAAAGGTGACGCGGCGTGATGTTTCACGCTGTGGCCATCGCATTTCTTCGCAGCTGCGACCACGCAGATGCGATTGGCCGCGCCGGCCTGCGCCTAGGCGGCGGCGAGCATGCGGTCCACTTCGGCCACGATCTCGCGCAGATGGAAAGGCTTGGACAGAACCTTGGCCTGCTTGGGCGCGCCCGACGCCGGATGCAGCGCCACGGCGGCGAAGCCGGTGATGAACATGATCTTGAGGGCGGCGTTCATCTCGGCGGCGCGCTTGGCCAGTTCGATCCCGTCCATGCCCGGCATCACGATGTCGGTGAGCAGCAGATCGAAGGTGAAGCCCTTGATGCATTCAAAGGCTTCCGAGCCGTCGCCGAAATCGGTGACGGCATGGCCAGCTTTCACCAGCGCCGCGCTGAGAAAGCGCCGCAGCGATTCATCGTCTTCCGCCAAAAGGATATGTGCCATGTCTTTTTCTTTGGCCGCTCCGGCTTTCGCCGACGCGACGCCCTGCCCGCCCCGAATAGACCCTATAATAGGGAATCGGTAAACATCCCTTATCCCGCGACGTTGCCTTGCGGGAACAGGCGGTTGGTGTTTCCCTGAGCATCATGGCTGAACCCCCGCCCCGGACCGATGCCGACCTCGACCCGAGCCAGGATCTGGCCGAGCTGTATGCCCGGCCATTCCGGCTGGCCCGGCCCAGGACCCAGGCCGTGCCGTTCATCTTCGCCTCGCCGCATTCGGGGCGGCACTACCCCGCCACGCTGGCAGCGGCCAGCCGGCTGGATTGCCTGATGCTGCGCCGATCCGAGGATGCTTTCGTCGAAGATCTGTTCGCCGAGGTGGTGGAGCTGGGGGCGCCGCTGCTGGCGGCGGAATTTCCCCGCGCCTTTCTCGACGTCAATCGCGGCATGGGCGAGATCGACGCCGCCATGTTCGCCGGGCCTCTGGGCATGACCGTGGACACACCCAGCGCCCGTGTCGCCGCAGGTCTGGGGGTCATTCCCCGCATCGTGCGCGACGGCGCCGAAATCTATCGCGGCAAACTGAAGCCGGATGACGCCGCCCTGCGGCTGGAAAAGCTCTACCAGCCCTATCACCGCGCGCTGGCGACGCTGGTGGACGAGACCTATGCCCGCTTCGGCGTGGCTGTGGTGGTGGATTGCCATTCCATGCCTTCGGTGCTGGGTGCGCCGGACATTGTGCTGGGCGACCGCTATGGCGCCTCGGCGGCGCCGGTACTGTCACGGCTGGCCGAAGCCGCGTTCGGCCGCGAAGGCCTCAGCGTGGCGCGCAACGCACCCTATGCCGGGGGTCATACCACCATGCTTTATGGCCGCACCGCGCGCGGCTGCCATGCGCTGCAGATCGAGGTGAATCGCGGCCTGTATCTCGACGAAGAGAAGATCATGCGGAAGCCAAGCTTCGAAGCGGTGAAACGCAAGCTCACCGCCGCCCTGATCCGGATCGTTCGGATAGCACCCGACGCGCTGCGGCCCACGCGCGACCTGCCCCACGCGGCGGAATAGCCCTTAGGCGTGGGTGAACCACCAATTGGAGAAAAGCTAAAAACTGATCGCGGTTTTGCGCGAGGGATTTTGGTGGCTGAGCAGCAGCGCGGGAGCGGTGTGGGCCTTGCCCATGAGCGACTGCGCGACGCACACAGCCGCCCAAAGACCCGCGCAAAAAAATGGCCGCCACGAGGGCGGCCAAGTTCAGGGAGGAAACGCCCAGGAAGGGCGGCGGCTTCGCGATCAGGGATCGCAATACCGCGCTGCAGCAATATGCCGAAAGAGCCCTTTGTACGCAAGCGTGAAAACACACTTTGTCAAAATTTACGCCGTGGAAATCCCGGAAAAACCGCACCAGGACATTGAAACCTCGGCTATTTTGTCGTTCTGCGACATTTTGTGCAGTGCAAAATAACTGGGTTTCCCGCGCTTGCCGGCCGGTGGATGCACCGGTACCGCCAAGTCACAACGCTGTCGCGCCGGGGCAACAAAAGAGTCGCGCGAAGCAGCTATCTGGCGGCGCGAACAAGGCTTGGAGATGCCTGGTGGCCGAGATTGCCTGGTTTGAGAATGTCTTAGACGCCACCGTACCGGGGACGAAAGCGGCCAGCGCCGCCGTTCCCCGGATCGACCGGGCCCGCCAGGGCCGCCACCGCACCATCTTCATCTCGGACACGCATCTGGGCACACCGGGTTGCAAGGCCGAGGCCCTGGCCGATTTCCTGGCCCACAATGAATGCGAGACGCTGTTCCTGGTCGGCGACATCGTCGATGGCTGGCAGCTCAAGCGGCGCTGGTACTGGAGCGAGGCGCAACAGCAGGTGGTGAACGAAGTTCTGCGCAAGGTCGATGGCGGCACCCGCGTCATCTTCGTGCCGGGCAACCATGACGAATTCGCCCGCGACTACGCGGGACGGCTGTTCGGCGGCATCGAGATCATCAACGAGGCCATCCACGAAACCGCCGACGGCAAGCGCCTGTGGGTGCTGCATGGCGACCGCTTCGACGGCGTCATCCACTTCGCCAAGTGGTTGGCCCATTTCGGCGACTGGGCCTATGGCTGGGCGCTGAAGTTCAACGATCTGCTGTTCGCGGTGCGCAAGCGCCTGGGTCTGCCCTACTGGTCGCTGTCGGCGTGGCTGAAGCATGCGGTCAAGAACGCGGTCGAATATATTTCCGCCTTCGAGGAAACCGTGGCCCTGGAAGCGGCCGCGCGCGGCGTCGATGGCGTGGTCTGCGGCCATATCCACCATGCCGAAATCCGCCGGATCGGCGATGTCCTCTACCTTAACGATGGAGACTGGGTTGAAAGCTGCAGCGCCCTTGTCGAAGATGGGCGGGGACATATGGAGATTCTGCGCTGGTCTCCTTCATCGGGACGCGCCTTGGACGTTGCGGCCGCCATTGGCGAGCCCGCGTCCGAAACCGCGCCGCAAGGAACGCTTGTACCCGCGTAGAAACCAGAAGCTGCGGCCCGGTCCGGTTCCCGGCGTGGCGGCGCATTTGAAGATTCTCATCGTCACCGACGCCTGGGCGCCGCAGGTCAATGGCGTGGTGCGCACGCTGGAAATCCTGGCCAAGGATCTGGGCGTGCTGGGCCATACCGTTCACATGGTGACGCCGCTGGGCCGGCGCACCTTCCCGCTGCCCACCTATCCGGAAATCCGCCTGGCGCTGTTCCAGCGCGCCGCCCTGACCCGCGAGATCCGCGAATTCGCGCCCGACGCGGTGCATATCGCCACCGAGGGCAGCCTTGGCATGGCGGCGCGGCGCATCTGCCTCAAGCACGGCATCGCTTTCACCACCGCCTTCCACACCCGCTTCGCCGAATATATCCATGCCCGTTTCCGGCTGGTGCCGGAAAATGTGGTCTGGCGCTGGCTGCGCTGGTTCCACCATCCCGCCACGGCGGTGATGATCGCCACCCAGACGCTGAAGCGCGAACTGGCCGGGCACGGCTTTGCGCATCTCAAACTGTGGTCGCGCGGCGTCGATGTGGAAAAGTTCCATCCCGTGCCCGGCCATCGCCTGCCCTATGAAGGCCCGGTCTGGATATTTGTCGGCCGCGTCGCCGTCGAGAAAAACATCGAAGCCTTCCTCGCCCTGGAGCTGCCCGGCACCAAGGTGGTGGTGGGCGACGGCCCGGCCAAAGCCATGCTGGCCCGCAAATATCCGGCGGCGAAGTTCCTCGGCTCTCTCACGGGCGAGAAGCTGACCCGCGCCTATGCCGGCAGTGACGTCTTCGTTTTTCCCAGCCGCACCGACACGTTCGGACTGGTGATGCTGGAAGCCCTGGCCTGCGGGCTGACGGTGGCGGCCTATCCGGTGGAAGGGCCCCGCGATGTGGTGGGGATGGATGTGCCCGGCGCCGCCGATGTGGCGGTGCTGGACGAGGATCTGCGCACGGCCTGCCTGGGGGCACTGGCGCTGAAGACCGGTCCCAGGCCCATCAGCCCCCGCGCTTTCGCGGAAAGCCGCTCCTGGCGGGCCTGCACCCAGCAGTTCCTGAACAATATTGCGGTCGAGCCGGACGAACCGTAACCCCTTTGTCGGAAAGGGCTTATCGGCGGTCACAGGACAGGCTAGAAGGGACTGTCCTTTCGAGTTCCCGCCCTGCCCCCCAATGACCCCATGACATCCGAGGCCGATCAACAGGCATCTCCATCGCGCGGTCCGCTGGCAGCGGGGGAATACGCCTTCCTCGCCTGCACCGTGCTGTTCTGGGCAGCCTTTGTCGTCATACTGGGCAAGGACACCAGCTGGGACTTCCGCAACTATCACTGGTACGGGCCTTACGCCCTGTTCAACAACCGGCTGGCGATCGACGTCGCGGTGGCCCACCAGGCCAGCTGGTACAATCCGTATCTCGACGTGCCCTTCTACTGGCTGGCGACTCATTTCCGTTCCTGGGTGGCGCTGGCCTGCCTGGGCGCGGCGCAAGGCGCCAATGTGGTGCCGCTCTATCTGATGGCGCGGTCCAGCCTGCGGGTGCCCGACATCAAGTTGTGGGCCGGTTCGCTGGCGATCCTGGGGCAGGCGGGTGCGCTGACCCTGACCGAGTTCGGCACCACCTACTACGACAACGTCATGAGCGTGCTGATCTTCATCGGCCTGGCCATTCTGGTGACCCGGCGCGAGACGCTGCGCGAAGGCCCCTTGGCCAAGGCTGCGGGTCTGTCGCTACTGGCGGGCTTCATCACCGGCTGCGCCATGGGCCTGAAGCTGCCGCAGATGCCGTTCTGTGCCGGCTTCGCCGCGGCGCTGCTGGCGCTGGGCGGGAGCTGGAGACAGATCGCGGTGCGGCTGCTGGCGGGCGGCCTTGGCGGCGTACTGGGCGCGGCGCTGTTCGCGGCGCCCTGGATGCTGCATGTCTGGCATCTCACCGGCAATCCGCTTTTCCCCTACTGGAACAATTACTGGCACTCGCCGCTGGCGCTGGACGCGCCCTATCGGGACCTGCGCTTCGTACCCGCTTGGCGGCCCTGGTGGCAGCAGCTTTTCTTCCCGGTGCTGTTCTCCATCGACTGGCATGTGGCCGACGATCTGGGGTTCCAGGACATCCGCGTCCTGATCGCCTATTTCGCCGTCATTGCCGCCGCCTTGGTCTGGGCCTTGCGCCGCCAGAACCGCGACCCGCTGGCCGCCAACAGCGCCACGCTGCCGCTGCTGGCCTTCGGCGCCGTCAGCTATTTCGTCTGGCTGCGCATGTTCGCCATCTATCGCTACATCGTGGCGTTGGAGATGCTGGCGCCGCTGCTGATCGTGGTGGCTGTGGGCCTATTGCCGGGCGCACGGCGCGGTCGCTACCTGGCGCTGGGCGCCTGCTGCTTCGCCATCCTGGTCACGGCCCGCAGCGACTTTCTCGACCATGCGCCGCTGGACGATCCCTATATCCAGGTGGCGCTGCCGCCCATCGCCCAGCCGGACCGCACCATGGTGGTGATGACCGGCGACGCGCCGATGGGCTTCATCGCCACCCAGCTGCCGCCCGTCATTCCGGTGCTTCGCATCGATGGCTGGATGGTGCAGCCCCGCGACAACAGCCTGCTGACGCGGCAGATGAAGGCACGGGTGGCGGCGCATCTGGATGCGGGCGGGGCGCTCTATCTGCTCTCCGATGCCGGAGACATGGCGCGGGCAAGGAAATCCGTGGCCGACTACGGGCTTGCCATCCGCCTGACGGAATGCCAGCAATTCGACACCAATCTTGGGGGGAACTACCAATGGTGCCCACTTACCCGGGAAGATAGGGCCAGGACAATCAATTGACCCCGCGCATCGCCGTACTCGTGCCCTGCTACAATGAGCAAGCCGCCATCGCCACCGTGGTGCGCGACTTCCGCGCCGCCCTGCCGGGCGCGGTGATCTATGTCTATGACAACAACTCGGCCGACCGCACCGCGCAGGAGGCCCGCGACGCGGGCGCCGTGGTGCGCAACGAAAGCCGCCAGGGCAAGGGCAATGTCGTGCGCCGCATGTTCGCCGACATCGAGGCCGACATCTATGTTCTGGTGGACGGCGACGACACCTATGACGCCGGCGCCGCGCCGCGCATGATCGAGACCATGATCGCGAACGGGGCGGACCTGTTGACCGCCCGCCGCATCCACACCGACGCGGCCGCCTACCGCCCCGGCCATGTGCTGGGCAACCGGCTGCTGACCGGCCTCACCGCCTGGCTGTTCAATGTGAAGATCGGCGACATGCTGTCGGGCTATCGCGTCTTCTCGCGCCGCTTCGTCAAGAGCTTTCCCTTCACCGCCGAAGGCTTCGGCATCGAGACCGAACTGACCGTGCATGCAGTGCGGCTGATGATGCCGCTGACGGAAATGGACACGCGTTACAAGGAACGCCCGGTGGGCTCGGTTTCCAAGCTGAACACCTATCGCGACGGCTTCCGTATCCTCAAGACCATCGGCCATCTGGTGCGCGAGGAACGGCCGCTGATTTTCTTCTCGGTGCTGTTTCTGGCGCTGGCGCTGGCCTCGTTGGCGATTTCAGTGCCGGTGTTCAACGACTATCTTTCCACCGGTCAGGTCCCGCGCCTGCCCACCGCCATCCTGGCCACCGGCCTGATGCTGCTGGCCTTCCTGGCGCTGACCTGCGGCCTGATCCTGGATACGGTGACGCGCGGCCGCTGGGAGCAGAAGCGCATGGCCTATCTGGCGATCCCGGGACCACAGGATCTGCCCCCCCCGTGAGCGGGCCCATGAAGGGCCTGTTGGCCTGGGCGTGGCGGCAGGCCTTTGTCCGCTTCGCGGTGGTGGGCGGCGCCGGCTATGTCGTCAATGCCGCGGCGCTGGCCCTTTTCACCAACGCCTTTCATCTGGCGGTCGATGCGGCGTTGGCGGGCGCCATCTTCGTCGCCATGTGCTTCACCTGGGCCGGCAACCGCACTCTCACCTTCGCGGCGCGCCGGGCCCATGGCGTTCGCCCCGTCATCGAGGAATTTCTGCGCTTTGTCGGCGCCAACCTGCTGGGGGCGGTGGTGAATTACGGCGTGGCGCTGAGCCTGGTGCATTATGGCCCGGGCTGGCTGGCCAACCCCTATGTCGCCCAGGCCTGCGGCGTGCTGTCGGGGCTGGTGTTCAATTTCACCCTGTCACGGCTGCTGGTCTTCCGGTCATAGAGGATTTTGCACCGATGGGGCCGCCCGGCTAGTTTTCGCTATGGGCTGGAAACACGTTCTGACCGGACTGGGGCTGTTGCTGGGCACGGTGCTGACGGATTGCGGGGCCGCCCGCGCCGGCGGCCAGTACCTGATCCGCACCGATCGCTGGACGCAGGCCGACGAGCGGGCTTACGGCGAATTCATTACCGCCATCGGCGACAGCGGCTGCGGCAGCGTTGAAACCTGCCTGAAGGGGCCCGCCAACCCCTTCCGCGCCTCCGACCCTGCGCAAGCCAGCTTTCGCGCCGACTGCGCCGACCTGCCCTATTTCCTGCGCTTCTATTTCGCCTGGAAGCGGGGCCTGCCCTTTTCCTATGTCAGCGAGGTCTCTCCACGCGGCCGCGCCCGCGATGTCCGCTATAGTGCGCGCGGCAATGTGGTGGAGCGGCGGCGCGACGTTCCCAGCGGCGCCGACGGGCTGGCCGTGCTGGCGCGGCTGCGCGACGACATCTCTTCCGCCACCTACCGGCTCGATCCCGAGCTGGAGACGCCGTTGGAGCAGGATTTCTATTCTCCCGCGCTGGACGCCGCCAACATCCGGCCGGGCACGGTGATCTACGATCCCAACGGCCATCTGGCGGTGGTCTTCCGCGTCGAGCATGACGGGCGCATCCGCTATATTGACGCCCATCCCGACAATTCCCTGACCCGCGGCTTCTACGATCTGCGGTTTGTGCGCGCTTCGCCCGGCATGGGGGCGGGGTTCAAGAACTGGCGGCCGCTGCGCCTGCAAGGCGCCCGGCTGGCGGGCGGTGTCTTCTTCGGTGGTGCCGTGGCGCTGGCTTCCAACCAAGAACTGCCCGGTTTTTCCGTGGCCCAGTATTACGGCAGCGCCGGTAAAGGCGAAGGCAGCTGGAAGGACGGCGTCTTTCGCCTGCGGGGCCAGACCCTGGGCTATTACGACTATGTCCGCGCCATGCTGGGCGGCGGCAGCCTCAGCTTCGATCCCGTGCGCGAGATCGGCGACATGGTGACGTCGAACTGCGCCGATCTGGGCTATCGCGCCGAGGCGGTGGACGCCGCCCTCGGGGCCGGACTGCAGAACCAGCCCCAGCCGGCGCGATTGCCGGTGAATATCTATGGCACCGACGGCGACTGGGAGACCTGGTCCACCCCGTCGCGCGATGCCCGGATCAAGACCGCCTTCAAGAATCTGCGCGACACCGCCGAGCGTTTCGTCACCATGGCGCGGGCGGGCGACCCGCGCCTGGCCTGGCGGGGGCAAAGCCTGCCCGCCGACCTGCTGGCCGCCTATGACGCGGCGGCGGCGCGTTGCAGCCTGTCCTATGTCCGCAGCGACGGCGCCCAGGTGACACTTGGCTATGAGGAGGCGCGCCAGCGGTTGTTCCGCCTGTCCTTCGATCCGTATCATTGCGTCGAGCGGCGCTGGGGCGCCAGCGGCGCCGAGGCCGCCAGTTGCCGCGATGGCGCCGTCAAGCAGGCCTGGTATGCGGCCGAGCAACGCCTGCGCAACCAGATCGACCGTGCCTATGAGGCTGAGATGAATTTCTCGCTGCGCCAGCTGGAAGCCGGTGAAGGCGGTGTCGCCGCGCCGCCCGATACCGACACGCGTGGATACTTGCTGGCAGCCTTGCAGGAACGCCGGCGCTAGCCGGAGCGGCAATTAAAAGAGCAGCCGCCAGCGTAAAAAAAGGGCGCCACAGGGGCGCCCTTTTCCGTTTTCGTTTCCGTTCCGCTACTTGCGGCCCTTTTTCCGCGCCGGGGCGGGGTCCGCTTTCGCGGCTCCGACATCACTGCGCGCCGCCAGCGAATAAAGGTGCGCGACCATCATCGCCTTCTCGTCACCCTTCACGGCGTTGAACGCCTTGATGGCGTCAGCCTTCTGGCCGGCGGCAAGATAGGCGGTGCCCAGACGCAGCTGGGCCTCGGCCGGATCCTTCGGGTTCCTGGCGATGCCGGCCTGGATGGTGGCGATGGCGTCCTTCGCCTTGCCCTGGCCGATCTGGTCTTCGCCCAGCGCGACCAGCGCGTCGCCCGGCTGAGTCTGGGCGGCGGCCATGGCCTTGCTGAAGTTGGCGGCATTCTCGTTGGCGCGGTCGGTCGCCAGCTTGAGCAGGCGGTTGGTGCGGTCGCTGGCGGGCAGCGTATTATTGGCGATGCCCTTCTCGACCACGGCCTTGGCTTCGGCCGCGCTCTTCATCTGCAGCGCCAGCTGGGCATAGATCATGACATCGTCGGCGGTGGTCAGGTTGCCGGTCATCGCCTTGAGGCGATAGATGTCCAACGTGTTGTGGTCCTTCATGCCGCGCGCGCGCTCGGAGAGGTGCAGCAGGTTCTTCCAGTGCTCGGGCTTGCCGGTGGTGGCGACCAGCTGCTCCAGCGCTTCGCGCTGGGCGACATCGTCATTGGCGTCATAGGCGCAGCGCTGCAGCAGGGTCAGCGCCTGTTCGCCGCCGAGGCCGTTGCGCTTGATGTAGGCCATGCAGCCCTTGGCGTCGTGCAGCATGTAATAGGCCTGGGCGATGACCAGACGGGACTGGCCGTCCAAGGCGTTGTTCTTCGCCAGCGCATCACCGTCGGCGATGACGTCCTTCCAGCGGCCGGCATTGGCGTCGTTGGCGAACTTGGCCTTGGCGCCAAGAGCGCCGCCGATCGAAGCATCGCCCGACTTGACGGCGATATACTGCTTCATCTGGTCGGCCTTCTGATGTTCTTCCGGCGTCTTGGCGGCGGCGGCGGCGGCATTCGCCCGATCCATCGCCTCGCGATATTTGCCGGCGGCGGCCAGGCTTTGCGCCTCCTGCAGGGGCTTGCCGACAGCCGCGCTGAGAGCCGCGAAGGCAGGTTGCAGAACGGCGCCCGCGCCCAGAGCAGCGGTACCGAGAAGAATCGCCGTGGCAGCGGCGCGAAGATTACGCATGGTCAGACCTCTTTGAACTTCTGGAACGACTGGGGGCCGTGAGGCCACGCCCCACGACCCCCAAGCCGCGAAACAATGTC
>Ga0316232_1004038_pt1 | contig 12832 bp, 8 predicted proteins | sample TBHtaG_FD_206006 | JGI IMG/M metagenome (GOLD analysis project Ga0316232, IMG submission 206006) | Freshwater microbial communities from Trout Bog Lake, Wisconsin, USA - TBH18025_13 | ecosystem: Environmental > Aquatic > Freshwater > Lake > Hypolimnion/Profundal zone | place: USA: Wisconsin... | reverse complement strand
GAACGTGCCGACGGAGGTCAAGAGCCACGTGGCGTTGAAGGCGGCCCAGTGCTGCTTCGAGAAGTCGCAGAATCGCCAGGCGCTGGACTTTGTGGAAAAGGCCCTGGCCTTGAATCCGTTGAATCTGGCGGCATTGGCCATCCATTACCAGCAGATAGAGAGTACCCTTGGGGCGGGCGATCAGGTGCCGATTCTGCTGCAGATGCTGCGCAGCAATCCGATTCAGCCGGCAGTCGTCCAAAGACTGGCGTCGCTGCTGGCGTCGGTTGGGGCTGTGGACAGGTCGCTGACTATGTTCAACCTTTACATGCAGTTAACGCAGACAGGCGGGATGCCGGTGTCACGCGACGTGGCGTTCGAGTATGCGACCGAACTGTATCTGGGTAATCAACCGGCGGCGGCCCGGCAATTGCTCGATGCCATGCTGGCCCGCGACCCCAATGATCACGACGCCGTCATCATCCGCGTATTGGTGGAAAAGGCCATGGGGAACCAGGGGCACCCCGAAGCATTCGTCCAACAATTGCAGAACATAGTGATGAACAACCTTGCCCAGGTGCGCGGCCAGTTGGGAGATGCGCGGGCGACAACGCGACCGGTTAACTCCCAACAACCAGTGGATTTCGGGGATTTTGACAGCGACCGGCAACGTTTGGCGGACATGGCCAAGGAAGATTTCGCCAAGCACGATAAGCTTAAGGATATTTATGTCGGAGTGCTTAATGACCTGGCGTGGACGGAAATATATCTTCTGAAGCGACCGGCCGATGCCACCGCGGCCATGGCGGCGCTGCGGGAGATACTGCCGCCGGAGAGCATCATGGTGGCCAATCTGGAGGGGTGGAGCAAGCTCGCCAGCGATGCTCCGGCGGAAGCCAGGGTGAAATTGTCGGCCGTCGTGGATCAAAAACTGCCCCGGCTTGATGTGGCGCAGGTGCTGGCCCGGCTGGGCATGGTACGTCTGGATGGGGCCGACCTCAAGACCCAGGCTCAGGCACGTGATCAAGGCGAAAAACTGCTGAGTGAGTATCCAGCGGGACTGATCGGCGCTATCCTCAACGACGGATTGGCGTCGATGGGAGTAAAGCTCGTGCCCCAGGCCCAGGCGGAGCAACTGCAGGCGGAAGTCAACAAGTTCCCGGCGAATTGGTTGCACATTATCGATACGCCGCAGTCGTTCTATCGGCTGACGGTGGAACCGCTGCACGTCGCCCATCCTTTCGGAGAGCCGATCATCGTGCGCGTTTCCGTGCAGAATATTCAACAGGCGGGGGGCATGGACATAACCATCGGCAACGATGGGGTTCTGCATCCGGACCTGTGGTTCGACGGGCAACTCCAGGGCATAGCCTCCCAGCCCGTGCCGGCCATTGCCTACGATCGCCTCGATCAGCAGATGGTGCTTCATCCTGGGCAGGTGGCTAGCAAACTGGTGCGCATCGATCAGGGGCAGTTCGCCGACGTGCTGAAGAGCAACCCCGTCCCGCCTTTTGAGTTCAGCGTGCGCGTACGCACCAACCCGGCGACGAATGCGGCCAGCGGCTGCGGTCCGGCTGGATATTCCGCGGAATCGCGGATGATCGAGCGTGATGCCTTCAACCTTAACAACATCGCGGCCCTGGCCACTGCCATGGGCGGCAGCGGATCTGCGGTGGTACGAATACAGGATCTGGATCTGGCCGACGCCCTGATTCGTACCCTTTTGGCCAACCAGCAAGCCCAGCCGGCGGATCAACAAAAGCAGATACAGGCCATGGCGCAAAAACTCAATCAATTGATTGTGGCCGCCACCCACGATGCCAGTCCCGCCGTGGCCAGTTGGGCGGAATGGACGCTGGGGGTGCGCAGTCCACCGGCGGACCGGGCACAGGTGGTCGACCACATGCTTGGTGATCCCTACTGGGCCAAGCGCGTGCTGGGTTTGCTGGTGCTCAGCAGCGGCGGACTGCCGGGTGATAAACAGAGGAAATCGCTGGAAGTGGTGTTGGCTATGGAGCCTGATGCCCGCGTTAAAGCCGTCGCCCAGGCCATGCAGGATTTGATGGTGGCGATGGCGACGCAACCGGCCACAGTTCCGACGACTGTGCCGACGGCCTCGCCAGCGGCAATGCCTGCCAGTGAACCGGTGGCGGTGCCTGCGTCCGAGCCAGTCACGCAACCGGCGCTGCCGTTGCCGGTTCTGCCGCCGACCACAGGTCCGGCCGTAACGTCGCCTATTAATGAGCCCGAATCTACCCCGGCGGCAAGCCATCTGGCCACGGCGCCGGCGGAGGTTCCGTCGGCCACAGTACCGGCCCAGAAGCCGGATGCGGCGCCATCGCCCGTCGGTTTACCCGGTGGCGATGCGGCGGAGTGGCCCGTGACCACGCGCCATGCAGTGCCGGATGATGCACAGAAATGAGCATAGTCAGTAATCATGGGCCAGGGCGATGGACGTGATGGCCCGAACTACCGGAGGAGGCGTGGAAAGGGGATAGCGCTCATGGCGGCATGATAAACATTCCTGAGCGTTCTTGGCAACCAAGGGCATCAAACAGGGCGCGGGCTTTGACCAATGTTTCTTCATATTCGTCAGCGGGAAGCGAGTCCGCGACGATGCCGCCGCCTACGGCGATGTGGAGATGATCTACTTCGATCATCATGGTGCGGATGGCGACATTGAAGGCCATGTGGCCATCCACTGAGAGATAGCCAATGGCGCCACAGTAGGGGCCGCGGCGGCAGGGTTCGAGTTCCTCGATGATCTGCATGGCGCGAATTTTGGGCGCTCCGGTGATACTGCCGCCAGGGAAGACGCAGCGGAATAATTCGACGAGACCGACGCCTTGGGATAACTCTCCTTCGACGGTGGCGGCGCCGTGGCAGACGGTGGGATGTTGCTCAATGATTCGTGGTTGTGTCACCCGGACCGAGCCGAGAGCGCAGATGCGGCCCAGGTCATTGCGCTCAAGGTCGATTATCATGTTCAATTCCGCCTGGTCCTTAATGCTGTCGCGCAGTTTGTTTTCCATGCCCTGGCCGCAAGGGCGCGTGCCTTTGATAGGGCGGGTGACGATGGTGCGCTTCCTGGTGGCGGGATCGGGGGTGACGCGGAAAAAGAGTTCCGGGGAATTGGAGAGTATTGCGTGATCGCCATAGTCCAGGTAGGCGCCGAACCAGGCAGGCCAGCGGCGCAGCAAGGAGTGATATATATCCCCGGGTTTTTGCGGCAAGCCGACGGTAAACCGCTGCGCTAGATTAACCTGGAAGATGTCCCCGGCGGCGATGTAGTCAATGGCGCGGGCTACGGTGGCCTGGTAGCCGGCGCGACTGAAATTGGAAACCGCTTGGCGGCTGGTCAGACGGTAAACAGCGGGGAATTCCAGCGGGGTGGGATCGAAGGGATGAGTGGAGCGGACGGACAATGCCTCTGGCCCGCAGGCGATGACGCCGGGATGATAGGTAAACTCGAACAAGGGAAACCCGGTATCCGCGGCGGCAAGCGGGCGGATAGGCTCGAAAAGGCGGCCCAGGTCATAACTGAGGTATCCGATCCATCCACCCTTGAACGGCGGCCCGGAAGTTGGCGGTTCTTTCGCCGTTCGCTCCATCCAGGCCAGGGCCGCAAGTGGGTCCGCCCAACTCCGTATTACCTCGCGTGAGGACCGCAGCCAGGCCCCGGAAGCATCCCCGCGAAGGTGGAGGATCGGACGCTGGGGCAGATACGACCAGCGACTCCAGGGAGACGGCAGACCCGGGGCACTGTCCAAGCGGAATCCGCAACCGGACGGCCTGGCGCTGGATACATAAGTGTTTTCGATCACCAGATGATTGTAACAGAGTTTCCGGTCCGCGACCTTTGCCGCGACCCATGCTCTTGACACCGCCCGCCATTGGCGTTGCAGTTAGCGACAACCATGGTCAGGCGTATCTTCATCACGGTTGCGGAAGTCAGCGGCGACCAGCATGCGGCCCAATTGATCCGACGTCTGCGGGAGCTTGATCCGCAGGTTCTGGTGGAAGGGCACGGAGGCAGGGCTATGCGCGACGCCGGGGCGACGATCCACGGGGAAACCGTCGTCAATGCCGCCATGGGTCTTCATGGCGCTGGCCGGGCTATGGAAATGTACAAGCTGTTGCGTTGGACGCGGAACTATTACCGGCAGAACCGGCCGGACCTGCACATCTGCATCGATTCATCGTCTATGAATCTTCCCTTCGCCCAACTCGCCAGTCGGAACGGCGTGCCTGTGCTTTATTACATCGCGCCGCAGTTGTGGGCCTCGCGGCCGTGGCGCATACGGAAACTTCGCCGGGTCGTCGACCGGGTGGCTTGCATCCTGCCTTTTGAGGAGGAGTGGTATCGCGGCCGCCGGGTCGATGCGACGTTCGTGGGCCACCCTCTGTTCGATGAACTGCCGCCGGATCGTCTGGAACGTATGCAGCGTCTGCGGACGGAGCCGGGTCGGTTTCCCAACGGTCCGCCGGTTATCGGGATCATTCCCGGCTCCCGCAAATCGGAGGTGGCGGCCAACTTCCCGCCTTTGTTGGAGGTGATGCAGCGGTTGCGACAGGTCTTCCCCGGCACACGCTTTGTCATACCAACCACCGAGGCTACCCACGGACAAGTGGTGGCGCTGGCGGGGGCGGCTGCGGACATACAGATCGCCCCCAATGCCTTCAATGAGTTGATCAGCCAAAGCGATCTGTGTCTTTGCAAATCAGGCACTTCAACGCTCCATGTCGCCGCCTACCACGTTCCCATGATCGTTGTCTACCGCTTCAATCGCTGGATATGGAAACTGGCGCGTCACCTTGTGCTATGCACGCCCAAGATCGCTCTGGTGAATATCCTCGCCGGGAATATCGATCTCGTTCCGGAAATAATTCCCTGGTATGGGTCCAGTGGGCCGGTGGCGGACATGGCCGTTGAGTTGCTAACTTGTCCTGAAAAACTTGAACGGCAACGGCAGAAACTACGTGAACTCGTGACGCCGTTGGACAAGCCCGGGGCATCGATGAATGCGGCGCGCATTGCCTTGGGAATGATCGAAAACAAAGCGGACTGGTGAACGGTGCCATGCCCTCAGCGGTTGGTCTGGCGGGAAACACTATTCGTCCAATACGGCCATTTCGGCAAAGCGGCTTTTTAAATCGCCATAGAGTTGGCTATATATTTCGTAGTATCTGTCGTCGTAGCGCGAGGCTTGTTTGTCGGGCATGACCATGGACATGGGGAATGGGGATGGCCATTTCCGCGAGTATTTCCATGATGTCGATGCCGAGCAGAAATGACATGGAGACAATCCTTCACGCTGCGGATGATTAGTTGGTCTTGAGCGTCTGGCTGACACGGGACAGCACGCTGTCCCACGACTCGTCCTGACGTTGGCGGAACAGTTGCATGCGTGGATACCATGGCGAATCCTGCCGTCCCAGCAGCCAGCGCCAATCGGTTCCGCTGGATGGCAGCAGCGTCCATACGCGCCGGCCCAGGGCCGAGGCCAGGTGTACCAGGGCGGTATCCACGGAAATGATCAGATCCAGGTTGGCCACCAGGGCTGCGGTATCTGCGAAGTCCTTGATGCGCGATGTCCAGTCGATGAGCTTGGCCTTGTGCGGTATCTGCTGCCATTGCGCCGTGGCCAGATCGGTCTGGAGATTGAACAGGAGAAGGTCATCCCGTTGCAGCAGGGTGGTGAAGGCGGCCGGTGGAATGGAACGATTCGCGTCGTTGGCATGGGCCGGGTTGCCAGCCCAGCGCAGGCCGATTTTGATGCGCGGAGCGAGCCTGGCGACGTCGGCGTGGAAGGCATCGTAGGTGGCCCGGTAGGGCAGGAGATAGGGCACGTGGGTTGGTAGATTATGCAGGGATATTTGCAGGGCCACCGGCAGTTGCAGTAAATCGCAGCGCACGTCGAATGGCGGCAGGATGGCGCCGGTGGCGATGACCGTGATCCCCTTGATGGTCTTGAACAGACGCAGCAGTTCCGGGGCGCATTCCAGCACCACCTTGAGGCCGCGGGCCAGCACTTCGGGCACGAAGCGCACGAACTGGATGGCGTCGCCGAAGCCGTGTTCGCAGTAGAGGAGGATGGTTTTGCCGCGCATGATCGCGCCGTCCCAGGCCGGCTGGGTGAAGGTTCGCAGCGGCTTGAGGCGTGGACCGTTCTGCCATAGCCAGTCAAATTCGACGAGGCCTTCGAGGAGACGCCCCGACTGCAACAGGGCCATGCCGCGATTGCGCCGGGCCTCGACGGAAGCGGGGGCCAGTTGCACGGCGCGGTCCAGCAGGTTCAGCGCCTCGTCGAGGCGGCCGTTCTTGGCCAGGGCGGCGCCGGCATTGATGTGAGGCGTCGTGGCGTTGGGGACCAGGGCGATCACCTGCCGCCAGCGGGCGATGGCTTCATCGAACTTGCCGCCGGCCGCCAGGACCCGGGCCAGGGCGTCGCGGGAGATGGCGTTGTCGCTGTGCCGGTCGGCGACCGCGCGAAACTGGGCCGCTGCGGCGTTAAGGTCGCCTGCTGCCTCGAGGGCCGTTCCCAGGTTCATCCGGGCTGTCTGATAGTCCGGGCGCAGTTCTATGGCCTTTTCCCAGCAGGAAATAGCCTGGCTCATGTTGCCCGCCTGCCGCCAGGCCTCGCCGTAATTGTTGTGGAAAGTAGCGTTATCCGGATCGAGAGTGAGCGATTGGCCGATAAGCGTGAGCGCTACCTGCCGCTGGCCGGCTTGGCCGGCCAGCACGCCCAGGAGGTGCATGGCATGGGGATTATTGGGCTCGATGTTCAGCGCCTGACGGTACAGCGTCTCCGCCTCCGCCAACTTCCCCTCTTGCTGCAGGGCCAGGGCCTGATGCAGCCATGTTTGAACTTCATTATTTTCGCTCATACCCGCTCAATTCTTTGCGTTCATCCACGCGACATCCTCGGTTTTCGGTCCACAAAATCCTCTGAGCAAGAAAGAAAATACGCCGCCAAAAACGCCAACGGCAATGTACCGGCTAGTGATGGCCCGAACAAGGACAACTTGATAACGTATCTAAACAGTCCTATATATAGTATAAAGAGATTACTTGCTCTCTTTTGACTGAATTCACCGTTTGGCCATCTATGTTCTCCCGGCCATCCGGCAGTATTATTTTGGAGTATTATCATGAGTGTTCAGCTTCAGAATGCGGATTCTTCCTTAGTGGATCAGACGGTTGGGCAGCTGGTTGCCAATCGTCCCTCGCGGGCACGGGTATTCGAGCGGATGGGGATCGACTACTGTTGTGGCGGGAAGTTGCCGCTGGCTGACGCCTGTACTCACAAGGGTTTGGATGTGGCGGCGGTGTTGGGAGAGCTCCTGGCCTCCGACCAGAATGTCACCGCGCCCGAACAGGATTGGTCCCACGCCACCTTGACCGAGCTGGCCGATCACATCGAGGCGACACATCACGCCTACCTCAAGGCTGAGTTGCCGCATCTGGAGACATGGCTGGCCAAGATTGCCGGCAAGCACGGGGCCAAACACCCGCAACTGCTCCAGGTACACCAGGTCTTTGTCGGCCTCAAGGCCGAGCTGACCGATCACCTGATGAAGGAAGAGCAGATTCTCTTTCCCTTGTGCCGTAGCCTGGATCAGGCCCGCCATACTGGCCATACGGTGGAATCCCACTGCGGCTCTGTGGCCAACCCCATTCGTGTCATGGTGATGGAGCACGATGATGCCGGCGCTGCGCTGGCCCGCTTGCGCCAGTTGACAGATGGATACAAGGCCCCGGCTGATGCCTGCAACACTTTCCGAGCCGCCATGGCCGGCCTGGCCGAACTGGAAGCTGATCTGCACCGGCACATCCACAAAGAGAACAGTATTCTGTTTCCACGGGCGATTGAATTAGAGGCGTCGTAGTCGTGGGGCGCGCAGACTGTGTTCTGTGGTTCTGGCGTGTCTGACGATGTATTGATTGAGTCTTGAGGACGGTTCCCGGTCTGCCGGGAGCCTTGGGGTGCGGCGTTTATCGCTTGGCGTTCTTCCCTTCCTTAATCATTTTTCCAAGCGCCTCTTCAATCTCATTTTCCTGAGCCACGGTGACCGAATCATTATGATCGGCCCCTTCGAGGGTGATGGTTTGCCTGGGGCCGCCGTAGGCATTCACCACTCGACGATGGTAAGGCGGGGGAACGACTGTATCGCAGTCGGCGAGAATGAATACCGCTGGCGCCGTGACTTTTGGGGCCGTGTTCAGGCTTTCCAGTTCCCAAGGCACTCCCATGGCCACCGGTCCGGCCAGCAGCCACAGATTCCACCAGCCAAACCGGCCCAGGATCAATTCGCGTAGCGGGGGCGGATTCTGCAATACGACCCCGGCGACCGGACGATTGGCGGCGACATAAAGCGCCACGGAGGTGCCGATGCTCACCCCGCTCACGTAGATGGGCCGCCCGGCGGCGCGTATGGCCAGTTGATCATAGGCCAGTAGTGCGGCCGGCGGGATTGCCCGCAGGCTGGCCGGGCCGGTGCTGCCGCCGTAACCGGGGTAATTCACCGCCCAGACCTCCGCGGCGGCAAAGCTCCAACGCTGGGCGGACATGGCTACCAGGTCTTCAGCACGCTCGGCGTTGCCACCGAATTCGAGCACGAAAGCATTCGCCGGGGCACTGGTGTGTTCGGCGTCATGGGTCCAGACTTCCACCACGGCGCCGTGGTCGCAAGGCAGTTGCATGGTCTTGGCTCCGACCACCATCCGTCGATCGGTGCTGGGGAATAGGACGAGTTTGCTGGCACAGCCGCCGAAGATCATAAATGATGCGCAGGCCAGATATCCGATAGCCAGAAGAAGACCGCGACGTTTCCAGTGGCGTTTTAGTTTGTGTTTTCTGGGTCGGCGCATGTGGATAAGATAGGGGAAAAACGTGAAAGGTGAAAGCACCCTCGTGTTCTGGTGTTCTGGCCCGCCAGGGGCAGGGCAAAATCATTTGGCCATGGCAACAGTTTAGCGTTTATGCAAGCGTAATGGCACGCCTGCTGGCGAATCACGGCGGTGATCGTTGGGGTTAGCCAGGGTGTAGTCCATAAGGCATTGGCTACAGCGACTGGGCAAACAACGCTGCTTGGGCGACCTCGGGCGACTGGGTCAGCAGGGTGTTGAGGAAGCGCAGTCGGTTCTTACCTTGGCGGTTGGCGGTGTGCAGCAGGGAAGGCAAGACGGCGTGCTTCGAGCAGCGCCACCGACACCACCGGCACCACCGGCAGCAGCGCCGCCGCCGCCGACCTGAGCGGCGCAGTAACTTACAATTGCACTACCGACGACCCGACCGGCGCCCGCCTGTCGGCCAACACCAACTCAAACCCGGCGACGTTCCTCGGCGGCGTGGCCATCGCCAACTCCTGGACGGAAGAATATCTCCAGCAGACCAGCGGCGGTGATCTGGCGGTCACCGGCCAATACACCCTCCAGGCCGATTTCGACTATAAGGCCATGGGGATCGTGCCTTTTCAGCATCCCCGCCACCGCCCCCGGCTACGACCCCGGCACCGGCAACGCCTACGTCATCCGCAACTTGTCGATGAACGACATCCCGCAGCCCAACTGGACCGATGTCATGCCCACCAGCGACCTGACGGCGGTGGACAACAGCGATGGCTCAATAGACTTATCCTGGCAGAACAACTCCGTCAACGCGACCAGTTATGATGTGTGGGGCTCGGCCGACGGCGAGAACTGGACGTGGATAGCCTCGGTTTCTTCCCGAACCAGTTACACGGTCCCAGCGGGCACCGCGTCTGACTCCACTTACTTCGACGTGGTCGCCGACCCACCAGGGTCGCAATACGCTGACCAGAAGTTAGACCCTTCGACGGGAAGCGCGACCCAACCTTTTCCCACTTCGCAGCCCGTCACCACAGATCCGACTGCGGAAGGGTACCCGAAAATCAAGATCACTCAGAAAACTGACCTCGTATCGACGGTAAGGGTCACAGGGGATAGCGTGCAGATCACCGCAGAAAAAGGCCCAATGTGCAACGACGACATTGCTGACCAGGGCCGGGATCCGGAGAGATTTGTGGAGATTCTTGATGGATCATATGATCAGGGCGATCACGATTCGTTGCAGGTGGTGGTCTTGTCGCAAGATGCGAATGGCAAGAAGCTCACTAGCTGTAACTCGGCCTTGGGCGACAAGGGTAAGATAGACCTCATAGGCCGTACAAAGGCCGCTGTGTGGACTGGAGTGCCCGGCAACGCGACAAACGCCGCGTATACACAACTCGGCTTGATAAAGAACGCCGTCAAAATCCGCATCCTGTGTATGTACACCGATGTTATTAGAGGGCCTGAAGACGCAGCGGCTGTTACGGCGTCGTGGACTGCGGCCTACGACCCGAAAAACGGGTGGAACTTTACAAAAGGCGAGAAAGTTGGCTTCCAGCAGCCGTTTAGAGCAGGAAAAGCCGCGGCTTGGAAGGCGATTGCCAATATGGTCAACACTGCCACTGATGGCGGCTGCGCTCTCGTACACCGCTGCTTCGAGGGCCAGGTTTATAATGACAGCGGCTTCGACATAATCCCCTCGGAGGATCTGAAGGCGGTGATCTCCGGCGGAGGGGTGGACACCCAGCCGTGAATGCGTCACGGCAACGGTAAAGGCACCGGCACCCCGCGGACAGGGGCGCCTTCTGCTCCGTTTCGCCGCAGGCACTGAGATTGGTGCAGTTATGGCCGAATTCTCTTCCCGGCGTACGCTCGGCGAACGCTTGCGCAGCGGCCTGGTTTGGGTGTGCGCCGCCCTGGCGATCGGCACGATAGTACTGGCAGTGCGAAGCTTCTGGCGGAGCAATGAGGTTGCCTACTGCAGCTGGTCGCCAAAGCCTCCATATAAAGGTGTAGACTCGCGTGTGATAATAGGGGTGTACAAGGGCGGAGCTTTTCTCGCTGCCACGGAGCGTGTTCGCTTCGGGTTCTCCAAGTACGCAGGGGATCCGCAAGAACTGATCCTGCGGAGCACAGCACTACCGGAACTTTACGCCGCAGCGCTCTGGCGCGGGCCGTTTTCTCGTGCCCCCAACGAGCCTCGATGGCTTTGGGGAGGATTCAACTTATCTTTTCAGCACAGGGAGTTTGAAGGCTATCCAGCGTCGCTGAGCATGCTTGTGATACCGCTTTGGGTGCCGTTCCTGGCACTTGCCTGGCAGCCGCTACGGGCGGCTCGCAGGCAATGGGTGCTGCGCCGGCGCCGTCAACACGGCGAGTGCTTGTACTGCGGGTATGACCTGCGGGCATCCGGGCCCATATGCTCTGAATGCGGCCAGCTGCGCGCCGAGTTGCGACCTAAGCCAGCCGCGCGACCCCGTCGCGTACGATCCTCCGTGCCGGCGGTCTGCGCCAGTGTCGCTGGAGCGGTGGCGGTACTTGTTTGGCTCGTGCGTGTTGGGACGCAGGGCGCAGAGCCGCTAGTGGAGATAGGCGCCAACACCATTTTTTCGCCAGGGCATTCGCCTAAGCGGGTAGAGCTTCGATTATGCCCAGTTCTTACGATGCAATTTGCATTGATCCCCGCTGGCCGGTTCACAATGGGCTCCCCAGAACAGGAAGATAGGCGCGATGACGATGAAAACCTGCACGAGGTGTCTATCAGCAAGGCTTTCTACATGGGCGTCACAAGCGTGACACAAGAGCAATACCAGGCCATCATCGGGAATAACCCCAGCGACGACAGTTACTTGAGACCGAACATGCCGGTAAATTCGGTCTCGTGGCTCGACGCGGTGGCGTTCTGCCAGAAGGTAAGCCGTCGCACCGGCAGGAGAGTTCACCTTCCTAGCGAGGCACAATGGGAGTACGCCTGTCGGGCGGGCACGACCACCCCGTTCAACACCGGACGCAAGCTGACCAGGGACATGGCCAATTGGGCCGTGGGTCATTACTTTCCCAGCAATCGAACCTGCCCAGACGAGGACTGCGCGCTGCTTCTGGTCGCGAGTTTCAGGCCCAACGCATGGGGCCTTCACGACATGCACGGCGGCGTCAGGCAGTGGTGTTTAGATTGGTACGGACCGTACCCAGAGGGACCCCTGCGTGACCCTGTTGGCCCCGACCAAGGAACCGAGCGTGTTCAGCGGGGCGGATACTGGCTGGACTGTGTGGATTACTGCCGCTCCGCGGCACGCCATAGACGTGAGCCGGACATGCAGTTCAGTTTTGAAAGCGGCTTCCGGGTCGCGATGGACCTCGACGCTCCCCCCGCATTGGCGCCGGCAGTGCAGAGCCCGGAGCCAAGCCAGTGACGTTGCTTCTCACCCGGGCGACAACATTTATTTGCTGACGCGCGTCGCTTCTGGTTATAACAAGGCCGAGATAACGTGTCAGGTTAATTTATGTTGACAGGAGTCGGTTTTGTGTCTAGTGTAGTGTCTCACGCTGATGCTATCTTATCCAGCGCTTTTCGCGCCCGCTCTACTTTGGCAAGAATCTGGTCCGCCTTGGCTGTCCAGACGAATCCTTTCGGGTCCTCGTTGTGGCCCTGGACGTAGGCCATGATTGCATCGGTCAACTCTGGCACGCTGCGAAAGACACCCCGGCGGATTCGCTTGTCCGTGATCTCCCGGAACCACCGCTCTACCAGGTTAAGCCACGAACTACTCGTTGGGGTGAAGTGCATGTGGAAGCGAGGATGCCGCTTAATCCATGCCTTGACCCTCGGGTGCTTGTGCGTGGAATAGTTGTCCACGATCAGGTGCAGGTCCATGTCCGCCGGTGTCTCGCGGTCGATCTGCTGGAGAAACTTGATCCACTCCTGATGGCGATGGCGGCTCATGCACTGGCCGATCACACGTCCCTCTGCCACTTCCAGGGCGGCAAACAGTGTCGTGG
>Ga0316232_1004037_pt1 | contig 12833 bp, 9 predicted proteins | sample TBHtaG_FD_206006 | JGI IMG/M metagenome (GOLD analysis project Ga0316232, IMG submission 206006) | Freshwater microbial communities from Trout Bog Lake, Wisconsin, USA - TBH18025_13 | ecosystem: Environmental > Aquatic > Freshwater > Lake > Hypolimnion/Profundal zone | place: USA: Wisconsin... | reverse complement strand
TTTTGTTCGATTGCACCGATGCCGGAAACCACCACGTAATGAGTGTCGTCTACGGTGTGCGTTGCCACGAATCGCAGGTAGCGCGCCTTCATGGGTGTCTCCAGATTGACAATTTGCATGCGCGGGTAGGCCTTGATGTCGGGGAATTCTCCTTTGGCGGCTAGCGCCCACGCCCGCCCGTCGAGACTCAGATGGAACTCGCATAGATCTGGCGTCCCATGGCTGCTATCGAAGTATTCGCTGCCACGGCGCGGAGTCATGGTCAGTGCGGCCACCATGAGTTCGCGGCCCATGTCGAAGACGACTTCCTGGGGCGGGGCGCTGACTTTCTTGTCTTCGTGATAGGTTTGCCAGTAGGTGCCCGGATTGTTATCGAGAAGCTTCTCGACGCCGGCCTCGCCTTGGTTGTCATAAGGACTGTCGAAACTGACACTGACGATGCGCCAGGAACTGCGGTCACAGCCGTCGCCCGGTTCCTGCGCGGACGTGGCCGCGGTTTCGGTGCCGGCCGTTTTTTGAGTCAGATCCGTTGAATAGGTCGCAGGCGTCCCGGTATGCGCATGCGGCGCGATCCACACCTGAAAGACGCCGGCGTCAACTTTGAACTGGCCCTTGCGGTCGAAATAGCCGAGAACCTCGTCAGTAAGAGGGAAGCGAACGGTTGCCTTCTCCCCGGGCTTTAGCGCGACGCGCTTGAAACCGCGCAGTTCCTGCAAGGGCCTGACGCCCTCATGACAGTAGCATTGGCCGATATAGAGCTGGGCCAGTTCCTCGCCCGCTCTTGTTCCGACATTGGTTACGGTCGCCACGGCCTCGGCCACCTTGCCGTCCGCCGCCGGCACGATGTTTGCATTACCGTATTCGAACGTGGTGTAGGTGAGTCCGAAGCCGAACAAGAACTTCGCATGCTTGATGCCCGAGTCACGGAATCCCAGCGCCTCATAGTTCTGTAGCCCCGTGCGGTAGTGGTTGTAGTAGATCGGGACTTGTCCGATATCGCAGGGCACCGACATGCTCAGACGAGCGCTGGGCGAAACGTCTCCCGAAAGGAGATCGGCTAACCCAGGCCCGGCCTGGCAGCCCGGCTGCCACGCATAGAGAACCGCCGCCGACTCCTTCCAGACCTCAGGCAGCACGAGCGGCCGTCCGCTGAAAACAATCGAGACAATCGGCGTGCCTGCGGTGGCTACGGCGTCGAAAAGCGCCTGCTGGTTTCCCGCAAGCGACAAGGACATGCGCGTGCCCCCTTCGCCTGTCCAGCCTCTGGGCTCGCCGACGGCCATAATCACCAGGTCGGCCTCTTTCGCGGCCGCGATGGCCTCAGCGATTTTCAGGTCGCCGGTGGCAGGCGGCGCGCTGTCGTCCGGAACGACGCTGCCGTCCTGAAGGGTCATGATACGTGGCGTGATACTGATATCACAACCTTGAAGCACGGTCATCGAAGCGTTGGCGAATTTCGCCTTCAGTCCCGCAACGAGCGAAACGCCCCAGTCGCCGTAGCCATTCCAGGTGCCAAGCATTTCCATGGAATCATCGGCCAGCGGCCCGATCACGGCGATTTTCCTGATACCTTCCGCAAGAGGCAATATCCCACCTTCATTCTTCAGCAGGACCACCGATTTCGCAACGCACTCGCGGGCGATGGCGATCGCGTCCGGACGCAGTTGGGCCGCCTCGCAGGCCTCTTCGTCGGTGTAGGGCTGTTCGAAAAGTCCGAGCATGAATTTGACGCGCAGCACGCGCCGCACCGCTTCGTCAAGATCCTCCACGGAAACCTTTCCCTCCGTTACCAATGAGGGCAGATGTTTGACATAGGCCTTTGAGATCATGTCCATGTCATTGCCTGCGGGGAGCGCGAGGCGGGCGGCATCCGCGAGGTCTCTGGCGCAACCCCATGCGATCATTTGATAGACAGCATTACAATCGCTGACGACAAAGCCCGTGAACTTCAATTGGTCGCGGAGGATTGCATTCAGGGCATGGTGGCTGGCCACTGCCGGAATGCCGTCAATTTCATTGAAGGCGCTCATGATCGTCATGGCCCCTGCAGCTATCCCGGCACGGAATGGGGGAAGATGCGTGTTCTGCAGGCTCCATTCATCGAGGTCGGAGCCATTCTTGTCGCGTCCGCCGGTGACGGCGCTGTAACCGACATAATGCTTGAGGCAGGTGGCGACTTTGTCTTTGGCGGCGATGTCGTCGCCCTGGAACCCCCGGACCTGGGCCGCATTGCAAAGCGCGGACAGATAGGGGTCTTCGCCGCAGGTTTCGACGACGCGCCCCCACCGCGGATCGCGCGCCACATCGCACATCGGCGCAAAAGACCAGTCAATCCCTTTGGCCCTGGCCTCGCGGGCGGCAATGGTTTGGGCGCGCTCGAAAAGCGAAGGCTCAAAGGAGCAGGCCAGCCCGATGGCGCTGGGGAACACGGTGCAGGCGCCATGAATGATGTCCACACCGAACATGATCGGTATGCCGAGGCGCGACTCCTGCACCGCGACCCGCTGCAGTTGGTTGCGCGCGCCTGGTGAAAAATTTCCCCACAGGAAGGAGCCAATCCTGTCGGCGCGGATATCCGGGAAGAGGTTGGGATGTCTTTCCGTTTCTCTTCCGGGAGCCTGCTGATTGAGCTGTCCCGCCTTCTCCTCCAGTGTCATCCGGCCGAGAAGATCCTCGATTCGTTTTTCAACGGACTGTTTGGAATTCTTGTAGTAGGGTGGTTTCATAATCGCTTAATATCGAGGCCTCCTGCTTTTCCGGAGGTCTATGACTCCTCGGGCGGGGCCGCCGACAGCACCTCGTCCAGCGCGCTCTCGAACTCCTCCAACCCGGTGCTCGGGATGATCACCGTGTTTCTCCGGCCATGCGCCTCCTCGGTAATGCGCAAAAAACGCCCGCGTTCATTTTCGCGGTATTCGATAAAAAAATGTTTGCGCTCAATTTGAATTTCGCGCGATTCCAGAATCGTATCCATGCAAGCCTCGGTGGGAGAAAAAAAAATTATTACACCTCATCCCCTGCTTCCAATACAACAGAAAAGTGAATCGCCCGGGCGCTGGGGTGTGATGAAAAGTGGGTGCGGTTGATAACTTCTTTCCGAAGGCGTTACGGCGCAAGAATCACTGTGGGATAGAGGTCCGGGCGATTGGATGGTTCGGTGCCTGCGGGGGTCAATGTGAGGGCACGTTTGCGGTAGTCGCCGTCGTCATCGTTGACCAAGGGGGCGAATCCGAATTTCTCCCCGGCCTTGAGTTGGACCGGATAGAGGTCTTTGAGGGGCAAGGCCACTTCGTAAAACGTCATGCCTTCGGTGCGCGTCACTTTGATGCGGGCGTTCTTGACGGGACCGGCATCCAGGAAGGCCAGTTGGCGTTCGGGGGGGACGTCGCGCCGGACAAGGCTGTCGGGGAGGTTGGGCCAGAGGACGAATGTCTGATCGTCGGGGCCGTAGCCTTTTTCGCGGTGTTTGCGGGCATCGGCCCAACCATCAAAGTAGAGTTGGACGCTGTCGCCGTTCCACGCCATGTCGTGATTGGGATTGGGATGGAGGACGTCGTCTTTCACGGCAAACGCCAGGTAGAGGTTTTCCTCGTCCCAGGTGCCATACATTGTTGCGGAGAGATCCTCTGGCCCTTTCCAGGGGACCGGGTGATCCTTAAACTTTCTTTCGCTCTCCCCATAGGGGCCGAATTCGATGCGGTTGACGATCGGGGTTTGGAAGGCCGATTGCCATTCCTGCACATTTCCGGTGAAGGTAATGGGCGCTTTGCATTTGGGCCAGAGCATGACGCTTTGCTTCAAGGCGAAGGAGGTCGCTTCGGTTTTGCCTTCCGGGGTCAGTTCGAGGGTCAGGTCGGTGGAACTCAGGATGTTGGGCGCGAGAGGTTCGTCGATGAGCCGGGCCCACGATTTTTTGGCGGGAATGGTGATCTTTTCCTCCGCCACGACCTCTTTGCCTTTGAAAAGTTTGGCGGTTCCCTTGAAGGGTTTGTTGATCGAGTTGTCGACTTGGATGAGCGCCTGCGTGGGCAATTGGACGGTGATGGAGGCGAAGAGCGCCCCTTTGTCATCGACGAGCGAGGCTTGGGCAAGGCTTGCGATGAAGGCGTCCGTCGAGCCCTTGGCTCCGCGGATGAAGATCGGGAACGGGCTCAGTTGCACGTTTTCCTTGAGGACGTGGAGGTTGCCCATGAAATCGGCGTAATTGAGCTCGGGATCGGCCTGGGTCAACGCGGAAACGTCGAGCACCGGCCCGAGGGTCTTGCCTTTGTCGCTTTCAAGATTGTGATACCAAATGGCGGCGACGGGCCTTTGTTTTTCGTCCTGGAAGACGTAGCAGCGCACTTCGTAGCCGAGGCTCAGGTCGGTGTTGAAGGTGGTATTGCCCAAAATGTTGCCGAGGGTGTTGGGCGCGAAGGCCAGGGCGCAGGGAGTTAGATCCACATCCGATGCGCTGTTGGTGTAGAAGCCCCAGTCGATGTCGAGTTTGACGCGGTCGCCGTATTTGAGGCTCACCAGCCAACTGCGGGCGGCATAGGCGGCGGCCATCCGCTCGCCCCAGCCCAGGTCGTAGCTGAGCGCACCCGCCCGGAAATGATCGCTGGAGCAGCCTTTGTGGGTATCGAGCGACCACTCCGGCACGATGTAGTTCTGGTAGTAGATGCCCTCGGTGAACCAGACATCGCCGTGGTAGTCGTGACGGCCCAGCATATCCAGGAAGAGCTTGGTCTCGGCGTCGCGGTCGGGGGCCTCGGGCCGCTCGCGGTAGGGGTGGATGGCGGGAATATCGTAGACTTTGCGGTTGCCGATGGCTTCCATTTGGGTATTCACAAAGGCGATGCCGCTGCTGGCATACATGTTGGCCGGATCGCTTCCGATGAGCACCGCCTCGGGGTTGCCGCGAAGCGTCCCTTTGCGCGCGGCAATCAAGACATCCACCATTTTGTTCATATTGGGAATATTGTCGATGAAGGGGCCGGTATCGGGCTCGTTGTTGAGCTTCCAGTATTTGACTTCCGGGTATTCCTTGGCCTTCTGGTAGCAGAGTTCTTCGATTTGCTGGAGTTGCTCGGGCGAAACATTGAACCCGTTTTCGTGCTGCTCCCAGCCCATCTGCTTTTTGAACCCCTGTCCGGCGTCAAAGATGGAACTCAAATGCAGAATGCCGGCGTCTTCGAGGAGCTTGTGAAATCCGTGGGAGCAAGGATCGAAGAGAATCGTGGACCCCAGCCCGACACGCTTGAAAAACTCGGCCTGACGCTTCCATGATCCAGTGACGTTCGCGATGTGGGCGGAAAAGAGGTTTTTGTGCTGGTGCTCGTTTTTGAGGAAGCGCATCACGGTGAAGCGGCTCGTGTCTTTGCCGACAAATCCGTCTTGGGTGGCGACTTCCAGGTTGATGACGTGGGTGCCCAGCGGCAGTTTCGCCGCCCAGGGCAGCGGAATGGAAACTTCTCCGGTCGGGTCGAGTTGGTAGTCGAGCGTGCCGCGTTCCGTTTCTTTTCCAAAGAAATCGGATTCCTTCACGGCGACTTTTCCGCTGCTTCCCGGCTTGCCGCTGACGTGCAGGACGGCGTGGGGATCGTTGCCCGGCTCCCACAGGTTGCCGCGGGTGTCGCTGGAAACCCAGGCCAGCACCGGCTTGGTGGTGAATTCTGTGGCTTGGCTGCCTTTTTCAAGCTGCACGGAGTCGACATAGATCCAGTCGTCCTCCTGCGTTGATGCGTTGCCAAAGCTGACGTTCAGAACGGAGTGGGTTGTCTTGAAAGTGAACGTGTAGCGTTTCCACTCGGTGCCGGTGACATCGACGGTCTTCCAGATCATGAAGGGCGGCGTAAAGAACCCTTGGGCGTTGATGTTGAGGCGACCCTTCCCTTTGTTGCTGCGCGCATAGAAGCTCCATGTGTATTCCTGGTCTTTTTCCACCGGGATAGCGAACGTGGCGATCTCAGCGGGCGTCAGGCCGGGCTCTCCGCGCAAGGCCAGGCAGCGTTTGCCGCTTTGCGGTTGTTCGGTGGAAATCTCGGAATACTCGTCATGCTTCGGCTCGGTGGGAAACCGGCCCAGGCTGGCCCAGTGCCAATAGGCGAAACCGGCCTCGAATCCCGGGTTCTGGATCAGGTTGCGGCTCTGGTTGTATTGGGGCATGTGGAGCCGGTTGCTTTTCCAAAAGTCGATGCCCGCGTAGGTGTCGGGGGATTTGGGGGCGCTCGGCGCGCTGGGCAGCTCGACGTCGTAGGCCAGTTCATTGCCTTTGAGATCAAAGGTCATTGCCAAAAAGGGAGCGCGGTAGCTGACGGTGTTGCAATCCTTTACGGAGGACCCGCTTTGTTGGACCGGAATGAACGAGATTTGTTTGCGGGGATTGCCAGCATTGAACACGACGGTTTCCGCCGGGCCTTGTTTGAGCGTCTTGTTTTCAGACGGCTTGGCTTCCTGGATGGGGAATTTTTGATCGCCGATGGCGATCACGCCGCCCACGACGGCTTCGCGCGCCACGTGCAGATCGCCCCGGACGCCGAGGTATCTCCCTACCGGCTCATTCAAAACGCCTTTCAATGAGACGCGGACGCGCTCTTCCGGGGTGATGGCCATGGAAGTCTGGACCTCGAAGGGTTTGCCGTTGGGCGGTTCGGCCAAGCCGGAGAAGGTGACCGTTTTGGATTTTCCATCCACGCTTACTTTGGGGTTCTTTAAGGTGACTTTCTTGGTTTCTTTGGAGTTTCCCCCCGGGTAATTCTTGGGAAAAAAGAGATCATAGATGAGCCCCTCGGGATCGCTGAGGGTAATGATGCCGTCCTTGTTCATCGACATGCGGTAATCCCCGGCCACGATGGTGCCGTCGGTCTGCATGACCAAGGTGGCCCCGGCGTTGGCCGTTAAAACCCACACTGCCACCACGCAGGCTAGCAGCCATTTTGCCGCACGGAAACATTGGGTCGGGATCATCATCGGTATTTTCAAGTGGGTTGGGTTGCGAGGGATTACGGTCCGCTTTTCCAAGGAATTTCGTTGGAAAATCTCATGGGCCGCAGGGATCTTTCATCTGGGGTATCACGGATGTATTTTTCTGAACAACCACAATTTGCAGGATTCTTTTCGTTTCGGGATCGAGATGTGGTGCCGTTCCCTTTCGAAACGGTCTGCTGTTTCCGTTTGACAAACCGGCATGTAATAACGCATGTTATGCCATGCCAATCGCCACCAAAGTCCGCAAGATCGGCAATTCGCTGGGAATCGTTTTGCCCAAGGAGGCTCTGCAAACCCTACGGGTCGAAGAGGGAGCCACGCTGTATCTGACCGAGGCACCGAAAAGCTCGCTCACGATTACGCCGGATCGTCCGGGGTTCGATGAAAAAATGCAGATTGCCGAAAGCCTGATGGGGCGGTATCGCAACGCATTCCGTGAACTCGCCAAATGAACGAGCCGGTTTGGATCGAGAAAGCGGAATGCTTCGCCTTTCATGACGCGTTGCTCGCGCGGTTTGGGGGTCTGGGCGGGATTCGTGACGAGGGGCTTCTCGAGTCCGCGCTCAACCGGCCGCTGCACCTATTTCACTACGGCGAGCCGAGCCTCTTTGACCTTGCGACCGCCTATGCCGATGGCATCGTCAAGAACCACCCGTTTCTGGACGGGAACAAAAGGTCGGGGCTCATGGCTGCCGCCCTCTTTCTTGAATCCAACGGCTATGTGTTTCAGGCCCCCGAAGAAGAAGCCGTCTTGCAAACGCTGGCGCTCGCCGCGGATGCCATCGGGGCTGCCGAGTTCTCCGCATGGCTCTCCAAGTCGTGCGTCCCGCGCGCCTGACGGGCCGCTACATTTTCGCCGCGAGGCGCAGGACCTGGCCGGAGAAATCCGCCGCATTCCCAAAAAAGTCGCGCAGGAACCCGAAGCACGTCACTCCGGGCGAGGCGATGATGAGGAGGATGGCGAGGAGAAGCAGGTTCAGGGTGTAGATGAGGACGAGGGAAAAAAACGTCCCGCCATACGTGAGGTCCGGCTGGCGCTTGGGGATCATCCAGCAGGTGAAGGAAAGGTGGAACGCCCATGTGGCACCAACGGCCCCGTAGAGCCATTCCCGGTAGGGGGAAACATCGGTGAACAGTGCGGCCACCCCGTAGATGGCGACCACGAGCAGGCTGTAGATCGGAAAAAAATACGGGGCGAGCGCGATCCAGGTGTTCGTTTTGTCAGTGAGAATATGCCCGCCGGTTTTGCTCACGTGAAACTTGTGCACCCGACCGCCCATGATCAAAACCCAGACCGCGTGGGTGAGTTCGTGACCGAAGACGTAGATCCAAAGCGGGCGCGGCAGGCCGAAAAATGCCACGAACCAAAGCAGCGCCCCCAAAGAAAAAAACCAGAACTCCTCGGTGAGCCAGAACGCGTCGTGGACCGTCGTGCGGGCGAACGCGGTGAAGAACGTCTGGGTCAGCACCCAGGCGGGAGGGAGGAGAAAAATCCCGACGACAAATTTCACCCACCGCGTGGGAATCGTGTCGGGAACCCTGCCCGCGAAGGTGGCGTTGAATCTGGCGGGCGCACGCTTTTGACGTCGTTTCCCGGCCATGTTTCGCGTCCCGTTATGCCCGGCCCAAGTAGGAGCCGTCGGCGGTGCTGACTTTGATCAATTCGCCTTCCTTGATGAAGAGAGGGACGTTGATCGTCTTGCCCGTTTCGAGTTTGGCGGGCTTCTGGACATTGTTTGCGGAGTCGCCCCGGACTCCCTCGGCTGATTCCGTGACCTTCAGGCTCACGGAGGAGGGGAGCACGACCTGGGCGGGCCGGCCCTCGATGCTGAGAACTTCCACCTTGAGATTTTCCACGAGGTAGTCCTTGCCCTCCGCGATGAGTTCCTCGTGCAGGGTGATGGTCTCGTAGGTTTCGGGATCCATGAAGTGGTAGCCCTGGTGGTCGGCGTAGCTGAATTCCAACTGCTGGCGGTTCACATCCACCAGATCGACTTTTTCCGTCGAGGAAAACCGGATGTCGGCGGATTTTCCGGTGCCGATATAGCGGATGATGCATTGCACGAAGGCGCGGAGGTTGCCGGGGGTGCGGTGCTGGATATCGAGGACGATGGCCGGGTTTCCATTGTAGCGGATTGCCATGCCTTTGCGGAGATCATTTGCTGCTGCCATGTGAGAGGGCATGGTTCATAAACCCGATCACCATCCTTGGCAAGCCGGGAATCGTCACGGCTCTCGTGCGCCGTGACGCGGATTGACGCGATTAAAAATCCGCGTTGAGAAATCCCGAAGCGGCCACGGTCGCCGAGCGCGGGTCGATTACCGATTTCAACAGTCGCTGCCTGGCGGCGGCTCGCGGGGTGGTCGGGGCGGCGGCCCACTCCGCGAGAAGAAGCGGCGACATTTGATCGAGCCGCTTGCGGAGGCTGTCCAGCGCCGGGGGCTCGCCGGCGGGCAGCGGTGTCCCTTTCCGCCATTTTTTCATCCAAGCCTCCTGCTCCAGGCACGAAGCCTCGATCTGGGCCCTGACAAACCGCAGCACCAGGAGTTCTTCGATTCCTGCAGCCTCTCCCTGGCGGGTGAGCTTCTCGATGAGCGCCGCCTCGCGAACAGGATCCCGGACCGGCAGCCCTTCCTCCCACTTGGCCCACGCAATATCGCGGGCGAGTTCCAGTCGCCCGGCCATCATGGCCACGACCGGTTCGCATTCCTCCGGAAGTGGCGGAGTCGCGCAGGACGTGAGGAGCAGGGCGAAAAGGACGACAAGGAGAAAGTTGCGAATCGTCTTCGAAAAATTCTCCGAAATCATAGGTGGCGGGCCTATCGCGTGAGGAGATGTTCCGGGGGCCTGTCTTCCGGAGTGGGCGTGGGCTTCGCCCCCTTGGGGCTCGATCCCGGGAGAGGGACCGGGCGGTCGCTCATCGAGGGGAGCGATTGTTCCGGCAGCGGGGCATTCGGATCGTAGGCTTGCCCGCCGACAACCACGACACTGCCATCGCTGCCCCTGCGGAGTTCGGGGCGCGAGGAAAACTCGTTGTAGGATTTGCGTTCCATGACCTCTCCGTTGAGGCCGATCTTGGAATAGACGTAGGCTTTCGGGGCGGCATTTTGGAGAATATGGGCCCTGTTCTGGGCATCGAGAAGGATGCTCGGATTCCCGAAGTTCAGGAATTTCCCGAGCTGGTGGGTGCAGTAAACGATCCCCGCCTGTTTGTCTTCGATGCGGATGTAGAGCTGCGTGCTCTGTGAAAGGCGGTGCGAGAGAAGCGAGATCGTGCGGGTGGTCCCGGCTCCGGGCGATCCGTCCGGCACGCCGACGGCTTTCTGCCACAACACGCGCCCGTCGGTGACTTCAAAATTCAGTGCCGGCGATGTGAAAAACCGGTTGTTTTGCTGCGAGAAAACATTCGCCTTCAGGCGGTATCCGCCGAATTCGTTGACTGGGAAAATGGGGGTCAGGTTAACGGTCCGGGTAATTTTCTGCTGGGGGCCGAGTTGGACCGGCTGGTTGGAGTAGTCGCCGTCCGTCGGTGGGATGGGCCGTCCGTCGAGAGTCTCCAACTGCAATCCGAACCACTTGTTGTGCCCGCTGTCCGCGAGGGCGAGTTCATTGCCGGAAAGGTTGGTGATGGTGACGGTGACGAGGATCGGCTCGTAAACGATGTAAAGAGTCCGCTTCATCGAGATATCCACCTGCACTTGGGCGCTCGCCGCCAGAGCCGCCAAGAGGATGCCCGCCGGAATCAGGAATATCCTCATTTTTTGGCAGGGGTGGTATCGGAAGCGGTGCGGAATCCGAGGGTCTCCGCCTGCTGGAGATCCATCAGCTTGAGGATGCGGCGGGTCACGGAGGGGTCAGGGTTTTCCCAGTTTCCGCCGCGGATCACCGGCGCCTTTCCGCTGCCTTCGGGGCTTGGGGCGATCGTTGCCGTCCACTCCGAAACATTGCCCGAGGCGCCGACCATTCCGTACGGGCTTTTGTCGCCGGGTTTCGCGTCCACGGGGTTCCAGCGTTTGAAGCCGTCTTTGTCGCCGCCCTTCTCGGGGTCGCTGCGATCGTAATCTGCTCCGGTATTCGCGCGGGAAGGATCCTCGTTGTTTCCCCAGGAAAACTTGCGCCCGTCGGTTCCGCGTGCGGCCTTTTCCCATTCCTGTTCGTTGGGCAGGCGGTGGCCTTTCCACTTGGCGTAAGCATAAGCATCGAACCAATCCACGCCGAAGACCGGGCAATTCACGTCGAGCGCGGCCTTCTCGTAGCGTCCCCACTGCTGCGCGCGATGGTAATAGCCGGGGAACGGAGGGTTGAGTTCCTTTTTGTCCGCCCATTCCGCCGGCACGTGGGACTTGCCCTTCGGCTGGTCGGGATGTTCATACTGCGCGATTTTGTCCGGGTTTTTCTCGATGAAATCCAAGAACTGCGCGTATTGGCCGATCGTGACTTCATACTTGTCGATATAGAATGTCGGCAGGGTGACTTTCTGGCCGTCCTGATAAATGAATTCCCCCGCAGGAACTTCGACCATTTGTTCGAGATCGCGGACGGTGGCGCTTTTGGGGCGCAGGAAGGCAACGTAGATGGCGACGAGAGCCGCCGCGAGGAGGGCGAGGGAAACCAGCGTGTTGATGAGCATCCCGCGTTTCTGGCGTTTCTTGGATTCCTCGACGACGCGGATCGCGGCGCGTTCCTGGGCGTCGAGTTTGTAGGAGTCGGTGATGAAGGCTTTCGGCTGGTGGGGGGCAAGGATTTGGAGGAAGGCCGCCCAGGATGCGGGCGCAGCCGCCGGATCGGTGAGTTGGACCGCCAAGTCGCGGGCATTTGGGGCACCGGAAGGAGGAAGAACGCCGAGCACGATCTCTCCGACCCGTCGCATTTCTGCTTTCAGATCAAAAGCCAGCGCGATGTGATTCGAAGCGATATTTGCCACGCGCACGCGGTTGGCGGGGCCGATCAGCAGGGCATTCTCCGTGAGAAGATCGTGATCGAGTTTTTCGCGTGCGAAATAGTCCAAGGCCTCCCCGGCAGCCTTGAGAACGGCGAGAGCGGTGGTTTCGTCAAGGGTGCCGCCCGATTCCCGGAGTTGACCGACCGAGCGGCAGGGGATGTATTCGCACGAGTAAAAATACACGCCTTCACTGTCGCCGGCTTCATAGACCGACATGATGACCGGGTTGGTCGCCTTGGCTTTTGCGCTGGCATTCGAGAGGAACTGGTTGATCGCGCTCGGGTCCGCTGCCAGCGAGGCATCCAAGACATAGAACCGGACGAGCCTTTCAATGTTTGTCTGGCGGGCACGGTAAACCGGTCCCAAAGGGCCTTTGCCGATGCGGGCCTCCACGTGATAGTTTACGATGGTTTTTCCGACCAGAGCGTCCGGAGGCAGTTCGATTTCGGATCCGAGAGTGGATGCCGTGCTTGCGCGAGATGCTGCGGGACGGGGACTGGCGGCAACAGGTGTGGGGGCTGAAGCCTTGACCGGGACAGCGGTCGCGTGGACCGACAATGGTTGCGCGCCGGTTTTTGCGGATGCTTTGGGTGCCGGCTGGGCCGGCGAAGCGGCGACGGGTGTTGGCCGTGGTGATGCGGCGACGGGTGTCGGCTGAGGCGAAGCGGCAACGGGTGTCGGCTGCGGGGAAGCGGCGACGGGTGTCGGCTGCGGGGAAGCGGCGACGGGTGTCGGCCGGGGCGAAGCGGCAACGGGTGTCGGCCGGGGCGAAGCGGCGACGGGTGTCGGCTGGGGCGAAGCGGCAACGGGTGTCGGCCGGGGCGAAGCGGCGACGGGTGTCGGCTGGGGCGAAGCGGCAACGGGTGTCGGCTGCGGCGAAGCGGCAACGGGTGTCGGCTGCGGGGAAGCGGCGACGGGTGT
>Ga0316232_1004035_pt1 | contig 12836 bp, 15 predicted proteins | sample TBHtaG_FD_206006 | JGI IMG/M metagenome (GOLD analysis project Ga0316232, IMG submission 206006) | Freshwater microbial communities from Trout Bog Lake, Wisconsin, USA - TBH18025_13 | ecosystem: Environmental > Aquatic > Freshwater > Lake > Hypolimnion/Profundal zone | place: USA: Wisconsin... | reverse complement strand
GCTGCCTGGCCCAATTCTTGCTTTTTGCCGTTCCGGGGCTCGCTCCACCAATTTATATCAATTGGCTTTGCAAGCAGGCTAATACTTTATGCGAATTGACATTCCCGCTGATAAGAGATTTGTGCATGACATGATTATGCCGATTCGTTGGGGTGATATGGATGCTTTCGGTCATGTCAACAATACAGTTTTCTTTCGGTATATGGAACAAGCGCGGGTGGAGTGGGTTGAGTCAATGGGTATGAAGGTTGATGGGGGAGCCCAAGCCATGTTAATGATTAATGGCTTTTGTAATTTCTATCAACAATTGTCTTATCCTGGAAGTATTAAGTTACAAACCTATATTGGATCAATTGGCAAAACGAGCGTCGATGTTTACACGACGATGTCGCTTACCGATGCTCCTGATATTTTGGTTGCCGCTGGAGGCGCGACGATGGTCTGTGTCGATTTGCAGACGAATCGGTCTATGCCTTGGCCTGAATTCATTCTTAGTAAGATGAAATAGGCTACCGTTTGCAACCGAGCAACCCACACCTATTTGACATTCATCGATTAACTGCTGAACTCGATGAATTTGATGCGATCATCGATGTTCGTTCGCCTGCTGAATATGATTTAGATCACATCCCTGGTGCCATCAATTACCCCGTTCTAAACAATGAGGAGCGTGTGCAAATTGGTACCCTCTATAAGCAGGTCTCTCCCTTTGCTGCAAAGAAATTGGGGGCCGCATTTGTTTCTCGTAATATTGCCTATCATCTTGAGCATTCTCTGATCGACTTTCCACGCGAATGGCGCCCGCTCATTTACTGTTGGAGGGGTGGAGAGAGGAGTGGGGCGTTAACACACATTCTCAATAGAATTGGCTGGAAAGCCATGCAATTACAAGGTGGGTATCAAGGATTTAGGCGCGCTGTAATTGATGACCTAGAGCGGGCTGCAGGTGTTTATTCATTTCAGGTTATTTGCGGTATGACTGGAAGCGGAAAAACCCGCATTCTTCAGGAACTCAGGAAATTGGGTGCGCAGATATTGGATTTAGAGGCTCTGGCTATTCATCGGGGATCAGTACTGGGTAATGAGCCCCATGCTGAACAGCCATCTCAAAAAGGTTTTGAAACTAATTTATGGCAAGCATTTCGGCGTCTGGATCCAGCCAAGCCGGTGATTGTAGAATCTGAAAGCAAAAAGGTTGGGGGGCTCCATATTCCAGGCCCTCTGATGGATTCCATTCGTAACGGGCGATGTATCGAATTACGCACACCCCTTGATACCCGAGTTTCATGGCTTTTGCGCGAATATCAACATTTTTTAATTGACCCCGCAAACTTTAAACAAAAATTAAGTCTACTCACCTCGCGCTATGGAAAAACTCAAATTTCTAAATGGCATCAAGCTATTGACCAGGGTGATTTTCATACCCTGGTGACTGAACTACTGTTAACCCATTACGACCCATCCTATCAATCCTCTATCCGAAGAAATTTTCCTCGATTTGACGAGTCTATTTTCGTAGAACTAAGTGGTGATAGCGATGATGCATTTCAGGCTACAGCACAAGCCCTGCTACAGAAAAGCAGCACCCTACAATGAATGCTACTCGCCGGCACCATCGCTACTACGATCTTCTCCTAACAGCCTTTGTCGTAGTATTGTTGTGCTCAAACTTTATTGGGGCTGGCAAAGCGGCTGTTGTTAAGCTTCCTTACTTTGGGGATTGTGTTTTTGGCGGGGGCATTCTCTTTTTTCCGATTGCCTATTTCTTTGGGGATGTTTTAACTGAAGTTTATGGCTATGCCTATGATCGTCGCGCTGTATGGGCTGGATTTGCTGCGCTCGTTTTTGCCGCGATCATGGCACAAATCGTCATTGCGCTACCAGCAGCCCCCGGTGTTTATATGAGCAATTATCAGGCGGGGTTGGTTACGGTGTTTGGGAATTCTTGGCGCATTGCGCTGGCTTCCATGTTGTCCTTTTGGTGCGGTAGTTTTATAAATAGTTACACGCTAGCAAAGATGAAGATTCATACCAATGGTCGTTTTTTATGGATGCGAACGATTGGATCAACGGCAGTAGGGGAATTGGTTGATTCATCGCTATTCTATATGCTGGCCTTTTATGGAATTTGGTCCACCCATGAAGTAATCCAAGTGGCGGCCGCGCAATATATTCTCAAGACCTCCTGGGAGATCTTGGCAACTCCATTAACGTATTTTCTAGTGAACTTCCTAAAACGGAAAGAAAACGAAGATTATTACGATATCGGCACTAATTTCACGCCATTTCGAGTCAAAGTCTGAATTTGCTCATAAAAATCAGCCAAAACCGTTAAAATATCGCTCTTTACCTTCTTGTATGAGGGTAAGTTGACTTATCCCACATCAGAAAGCTAGATACCATCCGTGTTGTCCGCATCCAATATCACCATGCAGTTTGGGGCTAAACCCCTTTTTGAGAATATCTCCGTTAAATTTGGCGGTGGCAATCGCTATGGCCTCATTGGGGCCAATGGCTGTGGTAAATCCACATTTATGAAAATTCTTGGTGGCGAACTCGAGCCAACACACGGCAACATTAGCCTAGATCCTGGTATTCGTTTGGGTAAATTGCGTCAGGATCAATTTGCCTACGAGGATGTTCGGGTCCTGGATGTAGTCATGATGGGGCATGAGGAGATGTGGAAGGCGGCTGCAGAACGCGATGCCATTTATGCCAATCCTGAAGCAAGCGATGAAGACTATATGCGCGCTGCCGAGTTAGAGGGCAAGTATGCTGAATATGGGGGTTACACGGCAGAAGCTAAAGCAGGGGAGCTCCTTCTGGGAATTGGTATTCCGATTGAGCAACATAACGGCCCGATGAGCAATGTTGCTCCAGGGTGGAAATTGCGTGTGCTACTAGCCCAAGCGTTATTTTCAGATCCAGATGTTCTTTTGCTCGACGAGCCTACCAATAACTTAGATATTCACTCCATCCATTGGCTTGAAGATATTTTGAATGATATTAAGAGCACGATTGTGATCATTTCGCATGACCGCCACTTCTTAAATCAAGTGTGCACCCATATGGCTGATATGGACTTTGGTACGCTCAAGGTCTACCCTGGAAATTATGATTCTTACATGCTTGCATCAGTTCAGGCTCGCGCACAGCAACTTAGCTCAAACGTAAAAGCTAAGGAAAAGATTGCAGAACTGCAAGCCTTCGTGGCTCGTTTTTCGGCAAATGCCTCGAAGGCGCGTCAAGCAACATCACGACAAAAACAGTTAGAAAAGATTGAGATTGCTGAAATTAAACCTTCCTCTCGGCAAAATCCCTTTATTCGATTCGAGTCGGAGAAAAAACTGCACAATATGGCGGTTGAGTGTAATGGCCTCACTAAGGCATACGATAGAATAATCTTTAAAAATTTAAAGTTGGGTATTCGCGCTGGTGAAAAAATTGCCATCATTGGTCAAAATGGCGCTGGTAAGACCACCCTATTGAAAACAATTTTAAGCAAGCGTTTTGATGGCATTCCTGCCGATAGCGGAGATGTGAAGTGGGCGGAAAATGCCAAGGTTGGCGTCATGCCTCAAGACAATACCGAGTTGTTTGCCAAGGATGAGACTCTGATGGACTGGATGAATGCCTGGCGTTACAACGGCGATGATGATCAAGTGATTCGTGGCACCCTAGGGAGACTCCTTTTTTCAGGTGATGATATTGGTAAATCGGTAAAAGTCCTTTCTGGTGGTGAAAAAGGCCGCATGATTTGGGGGAAATTGATGCTCCAAAAATACAATGTTCTAGCAATGGATGAGCCAACCAATCATATGGACATGGAGTCGATTGAAAGCTTGCAAATTGCCTTAGAGAAGTATGAGGGCACTCTAATATTCGTATCGCACGATCGTGAGTTTGTTTCGGCGCTTGCCAACCGTATTTTGGAGGTCAAAATGGATGGTACGGTAGCCGACTACTCTGGAACATATGAAGAGTATTTGCGTAGCCAAGCAATTGCAGGCTAAGTGTTTTGGTTTGGTTCTTTCGTTTGCCGTTGGAAGCGCATGGCCGTACCGTCTGCTTGGATGCGTTTCCAGACGGCCTCCTTTTCGGTTTGACTAAAGAACACCCAATTACTCACTTCATCTAAGGTTCTCCCACAGCCTTGGCAAATTTCATCATAAAGTGTGGTGCAGACGCCGATGCATGGCGAATCAGACGCATCGTCTCCTGTAGATAAGGAGTGAGAACCGTCTTGATTGTGGAAATTATTTGTCATCAATGCGTTGATAGCGAGGTTGATTAAATCAGCGCTCAATCAATTCAATTTTATAGCCGTCTGGGTCTGTCACAAATGCAATGACCGTATCGCCACCCATGACTGGACCTGCCTCTCGAGTCACATTCCCGCCAGCATTTCTGATGCGATCACAGGCTTCGTATGCATTGGGTACAGCAATGGCGATATGTCCATACGCCGTCCCTAGGTCATAAGTATGTACGCCATAGTTATACGTTAGCTCAATTTCTGATTGACCATCCGCATTTCCCTTGCCATAACCAACAAATACCAACGAGTATTTTTGCTCGGGACGCTCTGTTTTGCGAAGAATATTCATCCCCAATACTTGTGTATAAAAATGTACGGAGCGCTCAAGATTACCAACTCGAAGCATGGTATGCAAGATCATCATTGGCCTATTGTCTTCCTAAGTGGCGTTACTGAATTTTGGCTTTTGCCCGAAATTTTTGTAGCATTTCAGTGAACTTTGCTTTTTGCCAATTTTGATCAGAAGCAATCATTTGCTTCAATTGATTGCGCATTTCATCTAAAGTTGGGGTTTTGACGTCACGGATATCTTCCACTTTGATGACATGCCAGCCAAATTGAGTCTTAATGGGTTTGTCGGTAGTCTGACCCTTTTTAAGCTGAACCATGGCTTTGGAAAACTCCGGAACTAATGATTTCTCGCCAACCCAGCCCAAATCCCCGCCATTAGGGGCAGAGCCCGGATCCTTCGATTTGGATCTGGCGAGATCCTCAAAGCTGGCACCGGCCTTTAATTGAGCGGTAATTGCTTTCGCATCCGCCTCCTTTTCGACGAGGATATGCTCTACGTGATATTCCTTGCCGGTATATTGGCTTTTCATCGTCTCATAAGCCGCTTTTAGCTCATCCTCGGTAATGCCTTCCTTTTGAATGTAGTCTTCAAAGACGGCAGAAACCAAAATACCCATACGAGCTTGCTCAAGCTTTTCTCGAATGGAGTCGCTTTGCGTTAATCCGCGCTTGTCCGCCTCTTGAATAATCAACTCACGAGTGACCAACATTTCACGGGCTTGATTCCGAATCTGCGGGTTATCAGGCTGTCCGGATTGTTGAATCATCTTATCCAATTGTGATGCTGGAATCGACTTCCCATTCACAATGACAGCATTTTGACCAAACGCGTTCATGCTAAGCAGACTAATGCCAGCAGTCACGGCATATAGGGTTGAGCGAAGTGTAATCATATACAGGTGCGCCTCTTATTAAAGTGATGATGCGGCTATCTTAATACAAGCCAGAATATTAAGAATTAATCAAAGAAGCCTCATTGGGCGCATGAGCCACAATCGTTAAGGCATGAATTTCGCTAGGAATATACTTGGCAAGGGCTGCATACACTGCCCGATGGCGAGCCAGTCGGTTAAGCCCTAAAAATTCAGGCGCAACCAGTGTTATCTTGAAATGACCGCCGCCTGATGCAGCTCCTGCATGACCGGCATGTAGATGACTCTGATCCTCAATAATTAATTTCTCAAGCTTGAAAGCTGATTGAAGGTCTTGGGAAAAGCGCTGAATGCGCTGGTGCTGGTTAGTCATTATCAGAATGAATCATGTGACGACTTAACCAAAATCCCTGTGCAATCACGAAAGTAATCAAGATGCCGGTGCTTCCAAAAAGCTTAAAGTTAACCCAGGTTGATTCTGAGTACTGGAAGGCAACATATAGATTGAGGGCACCCATTAAAAAGAAAAAAATTGCCCAGGCAATATTGAGTTTTTGCCAGACGGATTTAGAGCTCTCGTGTTTCAATATCACCTGTTTGCCCATCATGACTTGAATCCAATTTTTCTGAAAGAATTGATTACTAATAACTAGTGCACCAGAAAATAACCAATAGAGTGCAGTAGGCTTGAGTTGAATAAAGGTCTTGTCATGAAGAAAAATCGTCAGGCTACCAAAAACCAAGATCATAATAAGACTGACCCATTGCATCGCATCAATCTTTCTGTGACGGTAATATACCCATAGAATTTGGAAAATGGTTGCAACCATAGCGACAATCGTTGCTGTATAAATATCACCGAATTTAAAGGCAATAAAAAAGAGAAGAATAGGAAAGAGGTCGAATAAGAATTTCATGGGCTAATTATCCTACTAACTGAAGTAAATGCGCTTATCCTTGAGGCTTTTTAACTTCTGCAGCATTATGACTGGGCTCAAATTTTAATGATGCAGAATTGATGCAATAACGCAACCCAGTGGGAGCTGGGCCATCTTCAAACACATGGCCCAGATGTGCATCACAGTTCGTGCATCGTACTTCGGTGCGTACCATGCCATGACTATGGTCAGTAATTTCACGGACAGCCTGATCATTATTGGGTGCACTGTAACTTGGCCAACCGCAGCCAGCATCGAATTTAGAAGTCGACAGGAAAAGTGGTGTTCCACAGCATATGCAACTGTAGATTCCATCCTGCCAGTGATCCCAGTATTTTCCTGAAAAAGGTCTTTCAGTAGCGCCTTCACGAGTAACGCGATACTCGACATCGCTCAATTGTTTTTGATATTCAAGATTAGTTTTTTTCATTGCCGGAACGATTGCCTATAAAAGTTTTCTGGTCATGAGGAGCAGCTGATTGGAATGCTTACCGAGTCTTTTGGTGGTGGCTTTGAATATGCCTCAAAGCTTGCTTGTTCATCATATGGGGTGCTGAGTATCCCAAGCAATCGCTCCACTTCAGAAAAGTCGCCTGCTTGGGCCATTTCAATGGCATGTTGAGCAAGGTGATTCCGCAAGATAAACTTCGGATTGCTTTGAGCCATTTGCGCCGATCGCGCCTCATCACTCTGGATTTCTTTTGATAATCGTATTCGATAGTCACTAATCCACTTATTCAATTCTGGTGACGTCCCTAGCGTACACTCATCGAGAGTTTGTGTGTCTTGAGCCCCTACCTTAATTGCTCCTAGAGAGCGAAAAAAGTTGCTAAAGTCAATTCCTGAATGATGCAATCCTTGTAATAGTCGCTCTATTAATGCAACATCGGAACTCAGATCTAAGTTCAATCCCAATTTTTTCTGAAAGGCGCATTTCCATGCTGCGGCATACTGGTCGGTAAATTGATGCAATGCATTGCGAAGCAGATCTTGCGACTCCTCGGCGGAATGATGAAGCTCCAATAAAGGCAGAAATGCACTTGCCAAACAAGCCATATTCCAGTGCATCACTTGCGGTTGACGATGGTAAGCATATCGACCGCCGCGATCACTATGATTGCAGACATGGTCTAGTTGGCAATAATCCATGAATCCAAAGGGGCCATAATCAAGCGTTAATCCTAAAACGCTAATGTTGTCACTATTTAATACGCCATGACAAAAGCCTACTGCTTGCCACTGGGCTACAAGTATTGCATTGCGCGCGCAAATTTGAGTGAATAACTTGATGTAGGGATCTGTCGAGGCCGCACACTCTGGATAATGATCCGAAATCAATGTATCCGCTAATTGCTTTAGCAGTCGAACGTTTCCGGTCGAGGCAAAATGCTCAAAATGTCCAATTCGTAGAAAGCTGGGTGCCAAGCGCGCGCAGACAGCAGCAGTTTCCATAGACTCACGTCGAATCATTTCAGGAGAGCCCACTACTGACAGCGCACGAGTGGTGGGGATGCCCAAAGCATGCATGGCTTCACTGCATAAAAACTCACGAATGGATGAACGCAACACTGCACGACCATCTCCCATTCGTGAATAGGGTGTTTTACCTGCTCCTTTCAGCTGCAGCTCAAATCCCGCCATATCGCCCAATAAGATTGCCCTGCCATCGCCCAATTGGCCAGCCCACACGCCAAACTGATGACCGCTATAGGCTGTTGCTAATGGGCGTTCAAAACTGACGGATGGGGTATTTAGGCTGTTTCCTGCCAAAATATCCAACCAATCAGAGTCGACAGGTAGCCCATGAGGATTTAGCTCCAGATCAATTAACTCTGCAGCTGAGCGAGAAACGACAACCCAGTAGGGGTTGGGGAGGGGGGTTGGGATGGTGATGCGAGATGCTTCGTCACCTTGTAAAGTAAAAGCCATGATTTAAGTATTCTATGAGCAATTTCCTGAATGCACATAAGCCATTAAAATGACTCTATGACAAAACCTGTTCAACTTAATGCAGCAACACAGCTCGCCAATTTAGGCGAAGAACTCAATGTTCCCTTTCTTAAATTGCTCGGCGTGCGTCTCTTAAACGCAGAGATGGGCAAAGGGGAGATTTTGCTGGCTTTAAAGCCTGAGCACAACAATACCTGGGAAGTTGCACATGGTGGAGTTCTCCTAACACTGATGGATGTGGCTATGGCAGTAGCAGCCCGATCTGGAGATCCAGGCGATCGTAGTGTGGTCACCATTGAGTTAAAGAATAATTTTATGCAGGCCGCTACGGGAGTATTGCGAGTGAGAGCAGATACCGTCAGACGAACGGCTACGATGGCATTTTGTGAGGCCAAACTCTACAACGATCAAGGTGATATTTGTTGCATGGCCACCGCAACATTTCAGTATATAAAACGACTTCCAGTGCGTAATGCTAATGGCGAACGCGTCATAAATGAAGATCTGCGCCGGTAATCATCTGTCCAGTTAGAACATCGTGCCCAGTAGTTCCATGGGCATCAAAACGACGCTCAACTATCTCAAACCTACCATCTCTTCTAACCCTTAGCACGGTACTAGAGCGCGTACCATATGTTGGTGTTTTAATGAAAGCCGGAGAAAGAGCCTTTTCCCATTCTTTGCTAACACCCGTGGATGGCAACTCTTGCTCATTTGCCTGGTGCGTATCGGCCAGTAAGTTTAAGTAACGATCAACACTTTTTAAGTCTCCATGATCCATTGCAAGCGTTTGGGCAAATGCCGCCACCCTGTGATTTACTTTTGGCCAGGGTGTATCTAGCATTGCATTTGAAAGCCCATAAACCCCTGGATCAAGTGGTTGCCGTGGAAATATCTTTCTTGGGCGGATGCGCGCACCCATCATGAGTCGATTGCTTACCCAATGCATTTCTGGTTTCTTTGGATTCCCAAAGTCAGACATAAGCAAATTAAATCCGTTGTATTGGTCAAACTCTTTGGCATGGCTCTGAATAAATTCATGTGGGCATTCTTGACTGGTTAAATACAGCAAAGGCAATTCACCGCGAGTTCTGGCATCAGGCCTTTTTTCAGTAGGCGCTCTTACGTTTGTGAGGGCGGCAAAGCGACCTCTCTTTGAAAAACCAAGCCAAGTACCGGGACTACCTAGTACGTCTGCACAATCTTTGCCAGCAGCAATATGTGAGTGATTAGGCCACCAAGCCATACTCTGAGTATCGCGTTCATAAAACTCATCACGATTAGCTGCCACTACCAGCGAATAGTCGGGGTGGGATTGCCAGGCAAATAAAATGAGACACATATAGCTATAAACAATCGGGGTTATATTTCAAGTAAGCCATACGGTAGGCTGTCAATTATCAATGTGGGCCCTCCTGGGCTGCCGATATGAAGGATGCCCGCCTCTAAAGACTCTAATTTGCACTCAACTTGAAAATCCATTCTTTCAGATACTGTTGGGTGAACTTCTGAAAGGACAATCATTCCCGCTGGCTGACTAAGATTTTCAGAGTGAAATACCTCGGTTCCGGGACCGTAATCAGTTGACAGATCGCCACTGGAGATGAACGCATGAGCTAACTGTAGGCGACGCTTTACCGTACCCCGATATTGACTGCGCGCGACAATCTCTTGGCCGGGGTAACAACCCTTTTTGAAATCCACTCCAGCTACGGACTCAAAATTAATCATTTGAGGAACAAACTGCTCTTGAGTGGATTGGACAATACGTGGTATTGCACTCACGACCTCAAGGTAGTTCCAATTTAATAAAATCTGCTTATCCATTAATCTTGGATTGGGTGATGTAATTGGTTCTGCGTACACGATGCGTTCATATGAGTTGCCATCAACCAGAACGTCAGGAAGTTGCAAGGCGAAGCTCGAGGGCTCGATACTTTCGCCAATGCATTTTCCGGTCCCATACAACCCGACAATCTGCCATTCCTCAGAAACATCTCGTACCGTTAGCTTAGAGCGCAATATATACATTGCAAGACGCTTAGCAGTAAACGCTGCGATATCTCGGGAGATATATAAGGCAAACCGATCAATATTCCCATCCGCACTAGGAAAAAGGCCAAGCCAAGCGCTAGCCAATAGGCGACCCTTAGGATTGCAGTAGCCCACCAATCTAACCGCCGCATGGGTTTTGGCAATGCTGGAGAGGGGTGTGGGTGTTAAGCCAAGCACTGAATTACTGAGTTGATTTTGCAAAAAGGATGCCGCATCTGGTCCTTCAACAATAATCAGCCCCCACTGAGGCAGCCTTGTGGCTTCAAATGGGGCTGAATTTGCAAAAATAGGGGTATTTTGTGGATGTGATGTCATGACGCTTTTATCATAGCTCGATGAGCAAAAAATTTCAGAAAAGAGCGTTATTTATAAATTCCACAAAAAAAGGATTGACCCATCAAAAATGGGTTTACTGTCTTTTGGGATTAGTCTTTCTATATGGCTTCATTTTTACATGGCCCGTGGTTCCATCTATTCCTAACAATGGCGATGTATCAACCTATAAAGTCAAAATTAACTCTCAATCCAGCCTATCATCGATAGCAAGCCAATTGCACGAGCAGGGTATTGGAGTGGGGCGCTTTTCTATGCAAATTGGATCTCGCGCCTTATTTGTTGGGGGAAAGTTAAAGCCGGGAACCTATTTACTCCCCTTGAATGCTAGTCTTGGAAAAATCCTACTGCAAATTGCCCACGGCGATCGTGTTCGGGAAACTATTACCATTATTCCTGGCACAACGATATGGCAGTTAAGATCTCTGATAGATAATCATCCTGCATTGATACATCAGACTAAAGGCTTGAGCTCTAGAGAGCTGTTGCAGGCTCTTAATTTAAGTTACCCAGGTGATGAGGGTTTATTTTTTCCGGACACCTATGTGTTTGACCCTGACGAGGCAGATATTGCGATTTACCGTCGCGCCTCACAAGCCATGCAAAAGCAACTCGGATTGATCTGGGCTGAGCATAGTCCTGAAAGCCCCCTGAAAACCCCATACGAACTATTAACCTTAGCCTCTATCATTGAAAAAGAGACTGGCAAGGCTAGCGACCGTGAAATGGTGGCCGCCGTCTTTGTCAACCGCCTTAATCAGGGCATGCTACTCCAAACCGACCCAACCGTTATTTATGGTTTAGGACAAAAGTTTGATGGAAATCTCCGCAAAGCAGACCTACGTAACAACAGTCCATACAATACCTATGTGCACAAAGGACTACCCCCAACCCCCATCGCTATGCCTAGCCATGAATCGCTAATGGCAGCAGTTCATCCTGCTAATAGCGACGTTCTTTACTTTGTCTCAAAAGGTGATGGCACAAGTCATTTTTCCAAAACACTAAATGAGCATGAAACAGCAGTAGATCGCTACCAGAAAAAACCTGCTGGAAAAAATGTACCTCACTCCAGCTAACTCCCCTATATATGAAAACTCAATACCCCGGATATTTCATTAGCTTTGAAGGCATAGATGGTGCAGGAAAAAGCACCCATCTCAATGCATTTAAGGATTTACTACAAAATCGTTTTCCGCATTGCGAAGTGATCATGACCAGAGAGCCTGGAGGCACTCCGCTAGGAGAGCAATTGCGTGACTTGCTACTGAAGTTGCCGATGCATTTAGAGACCGAGGCATTGCTCATGTTTGCGGCACGTCGAGAGCATATTGCCCAGGTCATTGAGCCAGCACTGCTGGCAGGCAAGATAGTGATCTCAGATCGCTTTACTGATGCCAGTTTTGCGTATCAAGGCGGGGGGCGAGGACTTAGCTTAAAAAAATTAAACGCCCTAGAGGCCTGGGTGCAAGTGGACCGTCATGGCTGCTTACTTCAACCTGATTTGACTATTTTGTTTGATTTACCGGGAGCGATTGCCCAAGAGCGCCGCTCACAGGTGAGGGCGCCTGATAAATTTGAGCAAATGGATCTAGATTTTTTTGAGCGCGTGCGCCAAGAGTATTTACGCAGAGCAAAAGCTGACCCAATGCGTTTTAATATTATCGATGCTACTCAATCCAAAGAGGTTATTTGGAATACTCTAAAAGCTCTTGAGATTACCGTTTCATGACTAGCCCTGCTATAGCACCATGGTTGCAGCCCTTGTGGGATGGTCTGGATTTCACAAACTTCCCGAGTGCGGTTCTATTGCATGGTCAATCTGGAATCGGCAAATTTGAATTTGCCGTAGCGCTTTCTAAAGCGCTGTTATGTGAGTCCCAGCATATCGACTCAAGACCGTGCAATCAATGTGAAGGGTGCCGCTGGTTCAGCTCTGGTAATCATCCTGACTTCATTGGCCTTGTTCCGGAAACACACAGAAAGCGACTACCTCAAAGTGGCATGGATGTTGATGGCGATCAACCAAAAAAGTCAAAGGTTACACGCGATGATAGTGACGCAGACAATGTAGAAAAA
>Ga0316232_1004034_pt1 | contig 12840 bp, 11 predicted proteins | sample TBHtaG_FD_206006 | JGI IMG/M metagenome (GOLD analysis project Ga0316232, IMG submission 206006) | Freshwater microbial communities from Trout Bog Lake, Wisconsin, USA - TBH18025_13 | ecosystem: Environmental > Aquatic > Freshwater > Lake > Hypolimnion/Profundal zone | place: USA: Wisconsin... | reverse complement strand
GCGTTGTGCGCGGGTGTAATAAAAAGCGAGCCTTCGGTGGAGTGTTCGCGTAGGTTGTGAGGCATGAACACTTTGGATCCATCGGGTGGTGAACCCGCTGGCGCGCAGCTTGCCGCGGCGGAATTCGCCACCAACCAGAAAGTGAAGCTGCTGATTGTGGATCCGCAACCCTTGTTGCGCTATGCCATGAGCCAGTTGCTGGCGCAGCAGCCCAAGCTGAAGCTGGTGGGCGAAACCTCCACTGCGGCGCAGGCCTTGAGCCTGGCTAGGGAATTAGCCCCGGAGCTGATCGTCATGAATGCTCATTTGCCTGACCTGGACGGAATCCAAACGGCCCGGCAAATTCTCGAGCGCCAACCCGCCATTAAGATCATCATCTTCTCCGGCGAGGCCACCCGCTCGCTGGTGGATGAAGCCCTCCGGGCCGGGGCGTCCGGTTATGTATTGAAAAGTGGCGAGGTGGCGGAGCTGATGCGTGCGATTGACTTGGTGAGGGCGGGCTACCTTTATCTAAGTCCGGAGGCCAGCACGGGCATCTTGGAAGATTACCGGAACAGCCTCGGCAAGGAGGCCGTGGTGCTCAAGCTAGTGTTGTCGGAACGGGAGAAACAGTTGTTGCGGCAGGTTGCAGCCGGGCGGCGGAACAAGGAAATTGCCCTCGAACTTGCCATCAGCGTCAAGTCGGTGGAGGCCAAGCGCTCGCGTCTGATGAAGAAACTGGGTTGTGCCAGCCTGGCGGAATTGATCCGCCATGCGATTCGCGAAAGGCTGGCTCCACTTTGAGGAGGTGGTTTAACCGGCGGTTGAACCCGAAGGCCGAAATCCGAAAGAAAGCCGAAGCCCGAAGGCCGAATATCTCCGGCAGCCACAGTCGGGCAACTGCGTGGTTGGTTGGTCGGTTAAAGCGGCGCGTTCACCGGCGCTCTTGGTCGCGCGACACGCCCGCGAACCAACCAAATCACTCGCCTGCGCTAAAGCGGTGCTGAAGCCATCGCACTCCGGATTCACGCCGGAGCTTGGGAGGTTCACTTGGCGCCGCTTGTTCTTTCAGCCGCTGCGCGCCGGGACGTCGCGCGGTCCGCCATCCCTGGACCGCGACCGGCCCCCGGTCGCAGCACTCCAGACGCTGGCGCGACTGACCAGCGGCCTCAAACCTCGCGAAGCGTCTGTAGGACTGGAAAACGGGCGCTGATTCTGCTTCGGCTTTTGGTGGAATCAGTCTCTGCGGGTTTGCCCTCAACTGAATAAGGGTTTTCATATGGTTAAGCGCCAGATTCCTTCCGCCGATAGTTTGTGTTGAACCACTGCTCGTTTAAATGGTTGGGCATGTAGCTCCCGGTTGTGCCGCGATGGTTTCGTTGCGAGCGGCGCCGGATTCCGCGGGCTGCGCCGCATATGTGGTATATAAGCTGCTTAATCAGCTGCTTAAGAAGTTGCGGTTGTGGGATTAAAGCGGAATTGGATTATGTTGAAACCCGAAGATTTCAAACAGTCCCTCCAGGCGGTGAACGCCTTGGGGGCGACACCGGCCGTGCTGATCAAAGCCTGCGCCTTGGTCAAAGACCCCAAGCGGGATCTCGACGACATGGTGGAGTTGCTGCGGAACGATGGACCGCTGGCTGCGGACATCATCCGGATCAGCAACAGTCCCGCCTATGCGCCGGCTACGCTCCACAGCAACCTGGCTACGGCGATCAGTTACATTGGCGGGCGGGAAGTCATCCGCGTAATCAATCTTAGCCTGGCCCAACGGCTCTTTGCGCGGGATCTGCACAGCTATGGCATCACGGCGTCCGACTACTGGAGCGATTCGGTTGCTTCGGCACTGCTGATGGAGACGCTGGCGCTGCACGTGGGACTGGACGAGGAAGATGCGTACACCATTGGAATTTTGCACGCCATCGGGCGGGTGCTCATCAACCGCATCATTGAAGATCGGCGCTTCAGCATCTACTGGGATGGTAACCAGCCGATTCAGGACTGGGAGCGCGCCGCCGTTGGGTTTGACTACGCCGAAGCTGGCGCCATGCTGCTGGAACACTGGCATTTTCCGCAACTGACGTGCGAACTTATCCGTTGGCAGATTGATGCCACTAAAGTCACGAACCCAGTGAGCTTGCTTGGCTTGTTGCAGTTTACCGGGCGGTTGCTGGCGCTGACGGGGGCCAGTTTTGCCAACCAAGGCTGGCAGCTTCCGGCTACCGATCCGTTTATGCTGGCGGCGGGACTTACCTCGGAGACCGTCAACCAGTTGGTGGCCGGCTGCCGGCATAGCTATCAACGCGTCGTCCAGTCGGTGGATTTGAGTTGACGACCCGGATCCACTTTATAAACGCCATGGCCAAGACAATCATCACGGTGGACGACGCGGCGACCATCCGGCGCATGGTCTCATTCACCCTCCGCGGCGCCGGCCACGAAGTGCTCGAAGCGCAGGACGGCGCCATCGCGCTTCAGGTTTTGCAATCCCGCACCGTGGATCTGGTGATCACCGATGTCAACATGCCGAATCTGAACGGCATTGAGCTGACGCGCCGATTGCGCGCGCTGCCGAGTTTCAGCCGCACGCCAGTGCTGCTGCTCACCACCGAATCGGATCCCGCGAAGAAAGCCGAGGGCCGGGCCGCCGGGGCCACCGGCTGGATCGTCAAGCCTTTCAGTCAGGAACAACTGCTGGCGATCGTCGCCAAACTATTACCCGCCTGAGCCACCCACCAACTATGAACGACCACCTGCAAAAACAGCTCATCAATGACCTGCTCATTGAGAGCTTCGAGGGTTTGGACAATTTCGACCGCGCCATGCTCGCCTTGGAAAAGGGCGAAAGCAGCGCCGAGACGCTCAACAACGCCTTCCGCATCATCCATACGATCAAAGGGAGCAGCGGCTGCATCGGCCTGAATAAAATTCAGTCGGTCACGCACGTCGGCGAGAGTTTGTTGAGCCTGTTGCGCGATGGCAAACTCACCTTCAGTCCGGCGATGAGCAGCGCCCTGCTCGAATACTCCGACGTGCTTAAGGCGATGTTCCGCTCCCTGGAACAAACCGGGCAGCAGGGCGACGAGGATTACTCGGCCTTGCTGCAAAAGCTGCAAGCGCTGCAAACGGGCGGACCGGTGGAAACGAAACCCGCGGCGAATTACGGCTTGTTTGAAGAGGAGCCGGTGGCGCCCGGGGCGTCCCAGGCGGCGCCGGCCGTCGTGCCGGAGGCTCCCCCCAAGGCGCCCGTGGTGGAGAAGGCTGGCGTCCCGGAAAAAGCCGTGGTGGAGAAGGAGGCGGCCGCCCGGACGGCGACGTCGGTCGCTGATACCGCCATCCGTGTGGATGTCGGACAACTGGATAAGCTGATGAATCTGGTGGGTGAGCTAGTGCTGGCGCGCAATCAGATTGTGCAGTTCACCAGCCAATCGCAAGAGGCGACGCTGCTGAATGCCGCCCAGCGCATCAATACCATCACCACCGAGCTGCAGGAAAGCGTGATGAAAACGCGCATGCAGCCCATCGGGAATGTCTGGGCGAAATTCCCGCGCATCGTGCATGACTTGGCGCAGGATTTTGGCAAACAGGTGGAGCTGGTGATGGAAGGCAAGGAAACCGATTTGGATCGGACGATCATCGAGGCCATCAAGGATCCGCTGACCCACCTGATCCGCAACGCTGTGGACCACGGCATTGAGACTCCCGAAGTGCGCCGCGCCGCCGGCAAACCGGAAGCGGGCACGCTTACCTTGCGCGCTTTCCACGAGGGCGGCCAGGTCAACATTGAGATCCTCGATAATGGCCGCGGCATCAATCTCCCCAAGGTCAAGGAAAAGGCCGTGCAGCGTTCGCTGGTGACCCCGGATCAGGCGGCGGTCATGAGCGACCGCGAGGCCTTCAATCTGATTTTTCTGCCCGGCTTTTCCACGGCCGACAAGGTGACGAACGTCTCCGGCCGCGGCGTGGGCATGGACGTGGTGAAGACCAATATCGAGAAGATTGGCGGCTCGGTGGATGTGTTGAGCGAAGCGGGGCAGGGGACCACGCTCAAGATCAAGATTCCGCTGACGCTGGCTATCATTCCCGCGTTGATTGTCACGAGCGGCGGCGAGCGTTTTGCCATTCCGCAGGTCAGCCTGCTGGAACTCGTGCGGCTGGAGGCGGAGCAGGCCCGCAAAGGCATCGAGATGCTTTACGGCGCGCCGATTTACCGGCTGCGCGGTCAGTTGCTGCCGCTGGCGTATTTGAATCGGGAACTGAAATTGGAGGCTCCCGCCGGCGGCGCGACGAACGACGACGTCGTGAACATTGTGGTGTTGCAGGCGGACGGACGGCAGTTTGGCATCGTGGTGGATGAAATCAATGATACCGAGGAAATCGTCGTCAAGCCGCTCGGCAAACAGCTCAAGGGCATCACCTGTTTTGCCGGCGCCACGATCATGGGCGACGGCAAAGTTGCCTTGATTCTCGACGTGATGGGCCTGGCGCAACATGCCAACGTGATTGCCGAAGTGCGCGATCGCGCCGTGTCCGGCAAGACCAAGACCACCGAGAAGGTGGACGAACGCCAGACCTTGCTGCTGTTCAATGCCGGCCAGAATGCGCGCATGGCGATCCCGCTTTCGATGGTCGCGCGGCTCGAGGAGTTTCCCCGCTCGCAGGTCGAGCGGTCCGGCAATCAGGAGGTGGTGCAATATCGCGGCCAAATTCTCCCGCTCATCTCGGTGGCGAATTACCTGCCCCAGTCCACGACGGCCGCCGCCAACAGCGACCCCGTGCAAGTGGTTGTTTATTCCGAAGCGGGCCGCAGCGTCGGGCTGGTGGTCAGCAAGATTAACGACATCGTGCACGAGGCGCTGACCGTCACCCGCAACAGCAGCCGCGATGGCATCCTCGGCTCGGCGGTGATTCAGGACAAGGTGACCGACCTGTTGGACGTGATCGGCATCATCCGCGCCGCGGACCCGACCTTCTACGCCGCCGCGAAGAAAAATTAACCAAACCCTCTCATGACCAACACCAAACAGTTTTGCACCTTTTTTGTCAACGGCCTGTTTTTTGGCGTCGAAGTGCTGAAAGTGCAGGAAGTCATCCGCTACCAAGGCATGACGCGCGTGCCCTTGGCATCGGCGACCATTCAGGGTCTCATCAATTTGCGCGGCCAGATAGTCACGGCCATTGACTTGCGGCGCCGGCTCGAACTGCCGCCCCGGGACGACGAGCAATTGCCGATGAATGTCGTGGTGCGCAGCGAGGACGGGGCCGTCAGCCTGCTGGTGGATGAGATTGGCGACGTCGTGGAAATCCAGGACGACATTTATGAACATCCGCCCGAAACGCTCAAGGGCGTGGGCCGCGAGCTGGTCCAGGGCGTCTATAAATTAAAGGAGCGGCTGCTGCTCATTCTCGACACCGAAAAAACCGTGAATCTCACCAACGCGGGCAACCGCGCCTAGGGCGCCAGGGAAGCGCATGCTCAAAGTCCACCCAGAACGAAAACACCGACAACACACGAAACCGCAATAGTCCAAATACAACGGCAACACTACAACACACGCACAACCACAATAAACAAATATATGAAACTTACCACTCCCACATTATCTCCCGCCAGAACGACCAGTTCACGCCGGGCCAGCGTAAAGAACGGCGCCCATGCCAATGGCAACGGCAACGGTAAAGCCAATGGCGGCGACAAGACCGAGTTGATGGGACTGCGCGGCCAGGTCAACGCCATCAATAAAGCCCAGGCGGTCATTGAATTTGACCTGGCTGGGATCGTGCTCAACGCCAACGAGAACTTCCTTTCCGCTTTGGGCTATACGCTGGACGAAATCAAGGGCCGCCACCACGGCATGTTCGTCGAGCCGGCCTATCGCGAAAGCTTGGAATACAAGCAATTCTGGCGCGATCTCAATGACGGGAAGTTCCAGGCGGCGGAATTCAAGCGCATCGGCAAGGGCGGCAAAGAAGTTTGGATTCAAGCCAGCTACAATCCCATCTTCGACGAGCAAGGCAAGCCGTTCAAAGTGGTAAAGTTTGCCACCGACGTCACCGTCCGGAAGCTCAGGGACGCCGATTACCAAGGCCAGCTGACCGCGGTCAGCAAAGCGCAGGCGGTGATCGAATTCAATCTAGACGGCACCGTGATTCATGCCAATGATAACTTTCTGAAAGCCTTGGGCTACACCCTCGATGAAATTAAGGGCCGTCATCACAGCTTGTTTGTAGAGCCGGCTTTTCGTGAAAGCCCGGAATACAAGCAGTTCTGGCGCGACCTCAATGACGGCAAGTTCCAGGCGGCCGAATACAAGCGCATCGGTAAAGGCGGCAAGGAAGTCTGGATTCAGGCCAGCTACAATCCCATCTTTGATTTGAATGGCAAAGTAACCAAAGTGGTGAAATACGCCACCGAGGTCACGGCCGCCAAACTTAAAAACGCCGATTATCAAGGCCAGCTGACCGCCGTCGGCAAGACCCAGGCGGTCATTGAATTCAATCTGGACGGCACCATCATTGATGCGAATGATAATTTTCTCAAGACGCTGGGTTACACCCTGGACGAGATCAAGGGCCGTCATCATGGCATGTTCGTGGAACCGGCCTATCGGGAGAGCGCGGAATACAAGCAGTTCTGGCGCGAACTGAACGAAGGCAAGTTTCAAACGGCGGAATACAAGCGCTTCGGCAAGGGCGGCAAAGTCGTCTGGATCCAAGGCAGCTACAACCCCATCCTTGACCTCAATGGCAAGCCGTTCAAAGTGGTGAAATTTGCCACCAACATCACCGGGCGCAAACGCAGCGAAGAAGCCATCAGTATGGTGCAAGCCATCATTGAGTTCAATCTGGATGGCAATGTCCTGACGGCCAACGATATCTTCCTCAAAACGATGGGCTACTCGCTCGACGAAGTGAAAGGCCGGCATCACAGCCTGTTCGTTGATCCCGCCTACCGAGAAACGGCCGAGTACCGGCAGTTCTGGCGCGATCTTAATGACGGCAAATTCCAGGCTGCCGATTATAAGCGCATCGCCAAGGGCGGCCGCGAAGTCTGGCTCCAGGCGATTTACAATCCCATTTTCGACGCCGATGGCAAGCCGTTCAAGGTGGTCAAAAACGCCTCGGATATCACCGACCGCAAGAAAGCGGAGGCGGCCCTCCAGGTCACCATTGCCGCCGTCAATCACAATGCCCAGGCGCTCGCTTCCTCTTCGGAAGAGCTGACCGCCGTCAGCCAGCAGATGAGTTCCAACTCCGAGGAAACGGCGACGCAGTCCAATGTGGTCGCCGCCGCTTCGGAACAAGTCAGCAAGAATGTCGCGACCGTCGCCACCAGCGCAGAAGAAATGAGCGCCAGCGCGAAGGAAATCGCCAAGAACGCGACCGAAGCCGCGAAGGTGGCCACCCAGGCGGTGAAAGTCGCCTCCGATACGAACAAGACCGTGGCCAAACTCGGCGACAGCAGCATCGAGATCGGCAAGGTCATCAAGGTCATCACCAGCATCGCGCAGCAGACCAACTTGCTGGCGTTGAACGCCACCATTGAAGCGGCACGCGCCGGCGAAGCGGGCAAAGGCTTCGCGGTCGTGGCGAACGAAGTCAAGGAACTGGCCAAACAGACCGCCGCCGCCACCGAAGACATCAGCGGAAAAATCGAGGCGATCCAGACCGATACCAAGGCCGCCGTCACTGCCATTGACCAGATCGGCAAGATCATCAACCAGATCAGCGACATTCAAAACACCATTGCCAGCGCGGTGGAAGAGCAGACGGCGACGACCAACGAAATCGCCCGCAACGCCAACGAGGCGGCGCAGGGCAGCACGGAAATCTCGAAGAATATCGCCAACGTCTCCCTGGCGGCCAAGAACACGACCCAGGGCGCCAACGATACCCTGACCGCCGCGACGGAATTGGCCAAGCTGGCTGCCGACCTCAAGCGCGTGGTGGAACAGCAAAAATTGTAACGGCCAATACGAATGAAGTCCCAGGGGGCGCGCCGCGCAGGCGCGCCCCAGCTTATTGACCAGGAAAGCAATCTCCTGCCCGAGTTGTTATGAAAATGTTGATCGTGGATGATTCCAAACCCATGCGGACCTTGCTGGCCTTCATCGCCCAGGAATTGTCCTTCACCACGGCGGAAGCCGAGGACGGACGCTCAGCACTCGATTTGCTGATCAAAAACGATCCGCGCGAGCCGTTTGCGGTGGCGCTGGTGGATTGGGAGATGCCGCGCATGAACGGGCTGGATTTGGTCCAGACCGTGCGGCGGAATCAGGATTTCGCCGCACTGAAACTGTTGATGGTCACGACGCTCAATTCCACCGAACGGGTCGCCGAAGCACTGGCGGCCGGCGCCGATGATTTCCTGATGAAACCTGTCACCAAGGAGCTGCTCGCCGACAAATTGCTGATCTTGGGAGTGACGGAGTAAGCAGGCCATGCCTAAAATACGTGTATTGGTGGTGGACGATGCGGTGGTGATCCGCAAGCTGATCACGGAGACGCTGCGGCGCGACCCGGGGCTGGAAGTGGTGGGCGTGGCAGCCAACGGGAAAATAGCGCTGCAGAGAATTCCCCAGGTCAATCCCGACCTCCTCACGCTGGATATCGAAATGCCCGAGTTGGATGGGCTGGCGACCGTGCGGGAAGTGCGGAAGCTGTATCCGCATCTGCCGATCATCATGTTCAGCACCTTGACCGAAAAGGGTGCGGTGGCCACGTTGGAGGCGCTTTCGCTGGGAGCCAATGATTACGTCACCAAACCGGCCAACGTCGGCAGCGTGACGGAAGCCATGGATCGGCTGGAGCAGGAGCTGGTCCCCAAAATCAAGGTCCACTGCCGCCATCTGACCGTGGCGACGGAGGTGCGCGAAAGCGTGAAAGCGGCCGGTGGCGGGGTTCCCTTCACGCCTTTGCTTCCGCCGCGTTCTGGGCCGATTGAAATGGTCTGCCTCGGCACCTCCACCGGCGGACCAAACGCGCTCACCGAAGTGTTCGCCTCCTTACCGGCGGATTTTCCTGTGCCCATAGTGATCGTGCAGCACATGCCGCCGTTATTCACCGCCATGCTGGCCGAGCGTCTGAAAGCCCATTCGGCGATTCCCTGCCATGAAGGCGCGGACGGCCAGGTCATTGAGCGCGGTCACGCCTACATCGCCCCCGGGGGCAGGCATATGGAGGTGCAAAGGCCGGGAATCCGAGCGGTGCTGCGACTGCACGACGGCCCGCCGGAAAACTCGTGCCGGCCGGCCGTGGACGTGCTGTTTCGCAGCGTCGCGTCGGTCTATGGCGGCTCGGTGCTGGGCGTGGTGATGACCGGCATGGGTCAGGATGGACTGCGCGGCTGCGAAATCATCCATGAAAAACGCGGCCAGGTGGTCGTGCAGGATGAAGCCACCAGCATTGTCTGGAGCATGCCGGGCTGTGTCGCGAAGGCCGGTTATGCGGACAAGACGGTGCCCCTCAATCAAATCGCCGGCGAAATCACCCGCCGCGTGCGGGACAGCCGCGCCCCAGTACGGCCCTAGCCGGACCCCCAAAGAAACACACAAAATGGCCATTTCCAAAAACGATTTCGAGTATATCAGCCGGCTCGCCCGCAGCGAGTCCGCCCTCGTGCTCGATCCCGGCAAGGAGTATCTGGTCGAAACCCGCTTGGGTCCGTTGGCGCAGCGGGAGGGCTTCGACTCCCTGGCTGATTTTGTCCAGTCTCTGCGCGCCGACGGCAAAATCAACGGGCTGCATCACAAAGCCATTGACGCGCTGACGACCAATGAGACTTTGTTTTTTCGGGATTTCCATCCCTTTGAAGCCTTGCGCCGATCCATCCTGCCGGAGGTATTGGAACAACGCGCCAGCGCGCAGCGGCTGACCATTTGGTCGGCGGCCTGTTCCACCGGCCAGGAGCCATACAGTTTGGCGATGCTGCTGCTGGAGCACTTTCCGCAGTTGGCCGATTGGACGGTCTCCATTATCGCCACCGATTTGTCCCCGACGGTTTTGAAGCTGGCGCAGGCGGGAATCTATTCCCAATTTGAGGTTAATCGCGGTTTGCCCGCCAGTTACCTGGTCAAATACTTCACCAAGCAGGGGGAAAAATGGTGTCTCAATGAAGCGGTCAAACGGATGGTGGAATTCCGTCCGATGAACCTGATTCAACCGTGGCCCATTATGCCGCCATTGGATTTGGTATTCATCCGCAATGTGATGATCTACTTTGATGTGGATACCAAGAAAACCATCCTGGGGAAAATCCGCAATTGTCTCCTGCCGCATGGCTATCTTTTCTTAGGCACTGCGGAAACCACGACCAATCTTGATCCGGCCTATCAACCGGTCACGTTCGGCAAGGCGGTGGTTTACCGCAGCATGGCTGAGGCCGCAACCAAATGCTTAGCTTCATCCTCAATTTCGTGATTTGGTTGCGGCGTCAGCCTGCGCGGTGAACTAGTCAAGCTGGCAATTGGAACGGGTTGCCCTATTCTGGGTTTTGGGGTGAATTTGGAGCAGAGCCCCGGTTCTTCATCCCGAAACCCGGAGTCCGAAATCCGAGGTCAGATCGAAATCCGTGGGCCAATCTGGGTGCTGGTAGTGCGCAAACATCCGCTTGATTTGCCACCGCGTTACCCGGGTAATGGACAGCTCTGGTATTTCCGCTTCGCCGAAAAATCCTACCGAATCCGTTTCCGCGCTCACCGATTCCTTGCCGCCAACGATCGCGCACCGCACGAATAGTTTGTACACATGGAAGGCGAACGGTGGCTCATGCGGATGTTTGCCGCGGTCGAACAGCGCCAGGATTTTGGACGCGCGGGCGACGAAACCGGATTCCTCCAAAATCTCGCGCTCCACATTTTCGGCGGGCGAAGTGCATACATCCGCCCACCCGCCCGGCAAAGTCCATCCGCCATCCGAGGTCTCCCGCACGAGCAGCAACTTGTCGTCGCGAAAAATGACCCCGCGCACATCCACCTTGGGCGTCGCGTAACCCGCGTCCTTTTCCAAGAGGCCCAAGATGGTCTCGGTTTTGAGGTTGGACGCATTCGCCAGCATTTCCGCGGCGATTTGACGGATGGCGCGGTAGCGCTCGACGTCAAACGGGTCGTGGGCGAAGGTCAGACCATTTTGCGCAATCGCCTGGAGACGCTGACACCATTCGAGCCAGCGCAAATTTGACGACTGGTCGCCGGCTTTTGCACTTTGCCGTCCGTCCGGTTTCATGTCCCCTGACCGTATTTTGGGCGGATCCATTTGTCGAGCCGATTCCCAGCCAAATCCGCTGAAGGGCATGACTCCAGGGGGATTTTCACCCCCTTGCGCGTTCCCTTGCGCGTTCAAAAAACAGCCGGTATTCGGCAATTCACGTATAGCGGCAACTTATCAAATGAATCATCCTTGGTTCAAATGCATCGCATTCTGGCCCGACAAACTCTAAGCCCGAACGTCACGCGACTGGATGTGTCCGCCCCGCGCATTGCGGAAATCCGGGCGGCGGGACAATTCGTCATCGTTCACCTCGCGGAAAATTCTGAACGCATCCCGCTGACCATCGCGGATTCCAATCCCGACACCGGCAGCATTACGCTGGTCATCCAGGCGGTCGGCAAGAGCACCCAGGAGCTCGTTGCTCTCAAGCCGGGCGACTTTATTCGCGATGTCGCCGGGCCGCTGGGGCATCCCACCGAAATGATCGAGACCGGCCATGCGTTGTGCATCGGCGGCGGTGTCGGCACGGCGGTAGTCCACCCCATCGCGCAGGGCTTGAGCCGGCGCGGCGTGCGCGTGACCAGTGTCATCGGCGGACGGTCGAAGGAATGGGTCATATTCGAGTCCGAACTGCAGCGGTTTGGCCAGGTTGTGGTCTGTACGGACGACGGCAGCTATGGCCGCAAAGGCTTTGTGACCGACGCGGCCCGGGACATTCTCGCGGCGGACAAGGTGGACATCGTCTATGCCGTCGGCCCCGTGCCGATGATGCGCGCGGTGGCCAATCTCACCCGCGGACTCGGCGTCCACACCATTGTCTCGCTGAACCCGGTCATGATTGACGGCACCGGCATGTGCGGCGGCTGCCGGGTATCGCTCGGCAATGAAACCAAATTCGCCTGTGTGGACGGCCCGGAATTCGACGGGCACAAGGTCAACTTTGATGAATTGCAGGACCGGCTCTCGACCTACCGCGAGTTCGAGCAGAAGGCGGTGGCCTGCGCCAATGAGAATTGCCGCATGGAAAAGCAAATCGCCGCCCAATCCTGATTAATCTTAATATGTCTGCCCGCATTACCACCAAAGAACGGATGCAAATCACCCGGCAGACCATGCCGGAGCAGGACGCCGCCGCCCGCGCCGCCAATTTTCTGGAAGTGAATCTCGGGTTCACCGAACGGCTGGCGCTGCTGGAAGCCGACCGCTGCCTGCAGTGCAAGGACCCGCGCTGCCTCAAAGGCTGTCCGGTGGGCGTGAACATCCCCAAGTTTCTCGATTTGCTGACCGCGGGAAACATCGCCGGGGCCGCCCAAAGCCTGCTCGACGACAACGCCCTGCCCGCCGTCACCGGCCGGGTTTGCCCGCAGGAAACGCAGTGTGAAGCGGTCTGTGTGCGCACCGCCAAGGGATTGCCGGTCGGCGTCGGCTATCTGGAACGCTACGTGGCCGACTGGGCGCGCGAACATCGCGATCAGTTGCCGCAAGCTGCACCACAGCCCACCGGCCGGCGCGTGGCCATCGTCGGCTCCGGCCCGGCGGGACTGACGGCCGCCGGCCAACTCGCCAAGTGCGGCCATGAGGTGACCATTTACGAGGCGCTGCACAAGCCCGGCGGCGTGCTGGTCTATGGCATTCCGGAATTTCGCCTGCCGA
>Ga0316232_1004032_pt1 | contig 12842 bp, 11 predicted proteins | sample TBHtaG_FD_206006 | JGI IMG/M metagenome (GOLD analysis project Ga0316232, IMG submission 206006) | Freshwater microbial communities from Trout Bog Lake, Wisconsin, USA - TBH18025_13 | ecosystem: Environmental > Aquatic > Freshwater > Lake > Hypolimnion/Profundal zone | place: USA: Wisconsin... | reverse complement strand
CTCCCTGGGCGGAGTGGACCGCAAGCTGCTGGAAGTGGCCAGCACCCTCGGTTCCGGGCGGGCCGGGGTCTACTTCCGGGTGGCGCTGCCGCTGGCCTGGCGCGGCCTGCTGTCCGGGGTGATCCTCAGCTTCGCCCACGCCATCGGCGAGTTCGGCGTGGTGCTGATGGTCGGCGGCAACCTGCCGGGCCGCACCCGGACCGCCTCCATCGCCATTTTCGACCAGGTGCAGTCGTTCGACCTGGCCGGCGCCAACCGCACCGCGCTCCTGTTGCTGGCCTTCGCCTTCGCGGTGCTGGCCTGCACCGCCTGGCTGCGCGCCCGGGAGCGGGCATGAGGGCCCGGTTCAGCAAGGCCTTCCCGTCCGGCCCCGCCATCGAGGCCGAATTCGACCTGACCCTGGGCAGCTTCGGCCTGACCGTGCTGTTCGGCCCCTCCGGCTGCGGCAAGACCACCGTCCTGCGCTGCCTGGCGGGCCTGGAACGGCCGGACAGCGGATTGATCCGGGCCGGCGAGGAGGTCTGGTACCACCAGGACCAGAAGCAGGCGCTGCCCGCCGCCCGGCGCGGCATCGGCTACGTGTTCCAGGAATCCGCCCTGTTCCCGCACCTGAGCGTGGCCGGCAACATCGGCTACGGCCTGCACGGCTGGCCCCGGGCCGAGCGCCGGGCCCGGGTGGCCGAGCTGATCCGGATCATGGGCCTCGAAGCCTTCCAGGAGCGCCGTCCGGCGGAAGTCTCCGGCGGCGAGAAGCAGCGGGTGGCCCTGGCCCGGGCCCTGGCGCCCCGGCCCCGGCTGGTGCTGCTGGACGAGCCGTTCGCCTCCCTGGACCGAGCCGCCGCCGAGCGGCTGCGGCACAGCCTGCGGCAGATCCTGCAGACCCTGGGCGTCCCGGCCATCCTGGTGACCCACGACCCCCAGGAGGCCCTGGCCCTGGGCGACCGCATGCTGCTGATGGCCGAAGGCCGGATCATCCGGGACGGCGCCCCCGCCGAAGTGCTGTCCAGCACCGGCGCCGCCGCCCGGGACCAGATCGGCGAAGTGCTGCGCACCCGGGTGCGGGGCCGGGTGGAGGGGCTGCTGCGGCTGGAGGTGGGCGGGACCCAGCTGTACGCTCCGGATCCGGGCGGCGAGTTCACCGAGGCCTACGCCTGCATCCGCGGCGAAGGGATTTCGCTGGAACGTGGACCGCACGGGCTGATGTCCCAGCGCAACCGGCTGCCGGCGACCATCGTCGGGATCGAGACGCTCGGGGCGTTGCGGCGGGTGCGGCTGGATGCTGGGATGCCGCTGGAGGCGCTGATCACCACCTGGGCCTGCGAGGACCTTGAGCTGGCGGTGGGGCAGCAGGTGCATGCGCTGATCAAGGCGAGTGCGATCCAGGTGATTCCCATCGAGGCATGACGGATGACCGGTATGCGGTCAGGTGACCCAGGGCAATTCCGGATGGGCCACGCAGAGCCGGATGGCGTCGACCAGTTCCTGGAAGGGGCCGTCCTTGGTCAGAAAGCCAGTGGCCCCGGCTTCGCGCATGGCGGCGGCCCTGGCGTTCTCGTTGGCCATGGACAGGCCGATGACCTTGATGCCGGGATGGTCCCGGAGCAGGATCCGGGTGAACTCGAGGCCGTTCATCCTGGGCATGACCAGGTCGGTGATGACCAGATCCGGCTTGACCTGGCGAACCCGCTCCAGACCCTCGATCCCGTCCTCGGCTTCCCCCACGACCTCGAAATCCGGAATGATCTGCAGCAGGGCCCGCAAGCCCTCGCGCAGGATCTTGTGGTCATCCACCACCAGAAGATGGATCTTGGCCCGGCCCGAGGGGAGCGCCATGGCCTTGAACGCCTCCTCCGCGTCGGTTCCGGGGAGCGGAATCACTTCCCCGGGGCCGCTGCCTTCCGGCGGCGCCAGGAGCGTCACCCGCGCCCCCTGCCCCGGGGCGCTATGGATGGCCATGTCCCCGCCGAGGTACAGCAACCGCTGCTGGATGCTGAAGAGGCCGGAACCCTGGCCATCGCCCCGTTTCAAGGCCAGCGGCTCGAAGCCTACGCCGTTGTCCTCCACGGTGACTTCAAGCAGCCCTTCCAGGTTGCGCCTCAGGGTCACGGTGGCTTTGCGGCACCCGGAATGCTTGATGGCGTTCAGCAGCAGTTCGCGCACGGCTTCGAACAGCAGGAGACGGACCGGCTCGGCGCCCGGTTCGGCACCCGGATCGGCTTGCAGTTGGACCTCGAACAGGCTCTTGGTCGCAAAGCGCTCGATCAGCCAGCCAAGTGCCTGGATCAGGCCGCCATGGTTGAGAATCGGCGGACTCAGTTCCACCGTGAGATCGCGGGAAACGTCGATGGCCTCCTGGATGATGGCCTGGATCAGGGGTTCCCGGGATCCAGGGCTGCCCTCGGCGCCACTGGCGGCCAGCTCCAGCCGGATCTTCGCCGCCACCAGCAGCTGCTGGAGATGGTCGTGCAGGATGATGGCCAGACGTCTGCGCTCACGCAGTTCGGCCACGGACAGTTCGCCGGCCAGGGCGCGCAGCTTGAGGGCCAGGCGGGCGGATTCCGCGGTGCGTTCCGCTACCCGCCGTTCCAGGCTTTCATTGAGATTCCGCAGTTCTTCCTCCGCCCGTTGCCGTTCCCTGAGGTCCACCAGGACGGCCCGGCATTCCTGCTGGTCCCGGGCCAGGGTGGCCTCGATGTGCAGCAGGACCGGTGTGGAACCCAGGCCCTGGCGGCGCACTTCCAAGGTCTTCCGGCCCCCCGTCGTGAAGAGCGCGCGCAGGAACTCGGTGAAAGCCGGGCGATCGGCTGCCTCCAGAAAGGCCGGCAGGTTGGCCCCGCCCAGCTGGGCTGGTTCCGCGCCCAGCAGCAGCGCGCCCATGGGGTTGATCTGGATGATCTCTCCGGCGCGATTCAAGCTGACGAACCCGGTCGGGGCAAAATCATGGAAATCGGCGTAGCGTTCCTTGAGCATCTCCTCTTCGGCCCGGGAACGGCTCAGCTCCTCGTTCTGCATCTCCAGCTCGATCTGATGCACCTGCAGCTCGTGCAGCAGCCGAACGGTTTCAACCGGCGATCGGGACGCCTCGGCGGGCCGATCGCGCAGACGTTCTTCCGCAAGCATCCGGAGCTTGATGGCCTCTGGGGACCTGAATCCGCCCATGGCAGGCTCGATTCTGACGCTATTTGCAGGGAAGGGGCTTTATCTGCGCAAAGGCTACCCTTCGGTAAAGATATTTCAAGTTTTAAATATCGACCCCGAAACGCCGCGCCAGATCCAGGTACCGGCTGCGCACCCCCTCGATGACCGCCTCCGGCAGGTGCGGTGCCGGGGGCTGCTTGTTCCAGTCCGGCAGGGCCTCCAGGTAGTCGCGCAGGAACTGCTTGTCCAGGCTGGGCGGGTTGGCCCCGGGCCGCCAGGCGTCGGCCAGCCAGTAGCGGCTGGAATCCGGAGTCAGCGCCTCGTCGATCAGGATCAGTTCGCCGTCCGGCAGCAGGCCGAACTCGAACTTGGTGTCGGCCAGCAGGATGCCCCGCTCCAGGGCCAGCTCCCGGCCGCGCCGGTAGAGGGCCAGGCTCAGGTCGCGCACCCGGATGGCCAGGTCCTGGCCGATCAGGGCGGCCATGGCGGTGAAATCGATGTTCTCGTCGTGGCCTGCCTCGGCCTTGGTGGACGGGGTGAAGATCGGCTCGGGCAGCTGGTCGGCGTTGCGCAGGCCCGCGGGCAGGGGGATGCCGCAGACGGTGCCGCTCCGGAGGTATTCCTTCAGCCCGGAGCCGGCCAGGTAGCCGCGCACCACGCATTCCACCGGCAGGGGGGCGGTCCGGCGCACCAGGATGGCGCGGCCCTGGAGCTCGTCCCGGTAGGGCTGGAGTTGGGCCGGGAAGGCCGCCACGTCGGTGGCTTCCAGGTGGTTGGGCAGGATGTCCCGGGTGGCGGCGAACCAGAAGTTGGCCACCTGGGTGAGGATCCGGCCCTTGTCGGGGATGCCTTCCGGCATGACGCAATCGAAGGCCGAGATCCGGTCGGTCGCCACCAGCAGCAGGCTGGCGCCCAGTTCGTAGACATCGCGGATCTTGCCTCGGCGGAAGGCGGGGAAGGGCAGGCTGGTGGTGAGCAGGGCGGCCATGGGATCCTCTCAGGGCAGTTCCGGGATGTGCCTCGGGGTCGGCGCGAGCCAATGCAGCCCGATGGGCAGAAGCTGGTAGCGGTTCTGGATGGTGACCCAGCGGGACAGCTCGGATTCCCGGACGCTGCCCTCGGGACCGGTGACCGGCAGTCCCCGCTCGGCGCAGAGGGTCTCCACCTCGCCCGGGGACACCCCCAGGAGGTTGGGCAGGATATCCCGGGGGTAGGTGTTGTCCTTGGGCGCCCGGTTCAGGATCCGGTAGTCGAAGGTCTCCCGCAGCACCGAAAGGGTGGCCTCCCGGTCCAGTTCCAGGGCGGCGTCCAGGTGCGGGCAGGGATCGACCCCGGCGAGGCTGCGCGCCTGGGCGGCCCCCAGGTGGGCCAGGGGATGCACCGGGTTGGTTTTGAGCAGCCGGGCGAAGATCTCCCCGGCCTCCTGGTGCCGGCGCAGGTGCAGCAGGGCTTCGCCGCGCATGAGCAGGGCCTCGGGGCTGCCGGGGGTCACCTGCAGGAGCCGTTCGCTGATCTCCGCCAGCTCCTCGATCATGGCCTGCTGGCGCAGCAGGGAGCACAGCCAGGCCAGGGCGGGGCCGTGCTGGGGGGCCAGCAGGAGCATGCGCTCCAGCAGCTCGATGGCCTGGGCGGAGCTGCCCTCCTTGTCGGTCCGCTGGGCCCAGTCCCACAGCACCTCGGCCTGGCGCGCCACCGGGTGGTTCAGGGTGCCCTTGCGCTCCTCGGTCGGGTGCAGCAGCTGGGTTTGGACCCATGTGTAACGATTGGGGTTACGTCCTTCCGGGGCGGACAGTTCATCCTCGATGGCGCGGATGACGATCTTCAGGCCCCGGTCCCACAGGGGCGGGATGGGCATCTGGACCTGGGTCTGGAGTTCCCGGCGCAGGGGCTGGAGCGGGTCGCCGGACCGTCCCAGGTGCAGTTTCAGGCGCAGGAACCGGGCTTCCCCGGGCAGTTCGCCGTCCACCCGGACCCGGAGCGCCAATTCGCCTGTGTCGGGATCGAATCCGTCGAGCAGGAGATACTGAAGCTGCGCTCTCATGGGACGAGATTAGCAAAGGTGGTTGACCCACGCACGAATACGTACGACTATTACATTTATAGAAGTCTGTGGGAGCCGGCCATGAAAAATGCCATAGCTATCGGAGCGCTCCTTTTTGGATTGGTGGCTCTGCCTGCGCAGGCGAGCGAGTTTGGTCTGCTCCTGGACAAGGAGATCGGCCGGGCGCAAGCTTTCGGGGCCAACAGCACCGACGGGTTGCAGAAGGGCGGCTACGACAGCGCCAGTCCCACCGGATACGGCTTCCGCGCGGCCTACACCTTCCTGAACCTGAAAGTGGCGGAGTTCGGCGCCGCGGTGACCTACCACCCGAAGTCGGAGGCGGATCTCACCGGGAACGGCCCCACCGGCAAGTACGGCAACCAGTACGTGGCCATCGGCGTCCAGGCCGACTGGAAGCTGCTGTTGAACCTCCATGCGGGTCTCGACATGCGCTCGGAGAAACTCACCACCAACGCCAACGGCGTGTCCGACAGCACCACCGTGACCCGGCCCTGGGCCAAGGCCGGTGTGGGTTTCGAGCTGCCCACCCCCGCGGTCAGCCCGTTCGTCCGGCTTGAAGTGGCCGTGCCGCTCACCAGTTCCGATGCCACCAGCTCCCCCGACGATTTCCGCAAGGCCATGGCTCCTTCGCTCCAGGTGGCGCTGTACGGCGGCATCAGGTTCTGATCGCTTCAAGATTCCAGAGGTCGCATGGAACTGCGGGTTCTAGGGTGTTCCGGAGGAGAAGCGGAGGGCTACCGGCTGACCGGCCTGCTGGTGAACGGCACGCTCGCCATCGATGCCGGGTCGCTCACCCAGGCCCTGGGCGTCCAGGAGCAGATCGCCATCCGGCAGATCTTCATCTCCCATTCCCATCTGGACCACATCTGCTGCCTGCCGTTCTTCACCAAGAACATCTACGGCCACACCGAGACCCCGGTGCAGATCCGGGCCCTGCCGGAGACCCTGGACGCGCTGCGCCGGCACCTGTTCAACGACGAGCTGTGGCCCGATTTCTCGGTCATCCCCAGCCCCGACAACCCGATCATCCGCTTTTCCGAGATCCAGCCCGGCCAGACCTATGAGCTGGAAGGTTTGCGCGTCACGCCCATCCCGGTCAATCACCAGGTGCCCTGCGTCGGCTACCTGGTGGAGGACGACCATTCGGCCTTCATCTTTTCCTCGGATACGGCGGAAACCGACGAGATCTACCAGGTGGCCAACCGGACCAAAAACCTCAAGCTGTTCATCACCGAAGCCAGCTTTCCCAACGAGCAGGCTTGGCTGGCGCAGGCCTCGAAGCATCTGACCCCGGAAAAGCTGGGCAAGGAACTGAAGAAGCTGAAGGTCGACGTGCCGGTGGGGGTCTACCACCTCACCCCAGGCGACCGGGCCATCATGCTGCCGGAGATCGAGGCCATCGGGGATCCGCGCATCCGCATCCTGGACCAGGGCGCCCGCTTCAACTGGTGAACCTTCAGTCGTAGGAGAACACGACCAGGTAGTGGCCCCGGTAGAGGCCGGGGGGCTGCTTCGCCTTCACCCGGAGGGTGGCGCCCACCCGGACCGTGGCGGTCCCGCCCGCCAGGGTGCCGCGTCCGGACGACGTGTCTGAACGGAAATCCTCCAGTTCCATGGTGCCTTGGGGACCCCGCAGGGTGGCGCCCGCGGGCAGGGTGACCGAGAACGCGGCATCCGGTTCGCCTGTGAGTTCGAAGCCGCCCGGGGTGGCCTGGCCGCCCAGGGCCAGGAGCGGCTCGCCACCCGCGGTGGTCAGGCCGCCGCCGGGTTCCAGGCTGATCAGGCTGTCGGCCTGAGGGGAGACCAGCCGGCCGAAGGCCATGGTCTGGCTTTCCCGGGCCCGCAGGGTGGCGATCATCCGGCCCCGCAGCGAGAACGAAACGGCGGCGGCGGGGTGGTGGCCGCTGCGCACGGTCAACCGCAGCGGCACCGGGGGCAGGCCGCCGGCTGCGGCATCGCCCGGCACCTGGAGGGTGGCCCCCAGCTGGACCAGGGCGCGGCCGCCGGCGTCGAACACCCAGCCCTGGCCAGGCACGGCGGGCTCGAAGTTCACCTGGTAGGCGTCCCTGCCTTGGTGGAACATCACGGGATCAGGGGAGCACTCGATGGCAAAAGGGGCACCGGCCGGTCCTTGCACCTCGAACTGGGCTGCCTGGGCCGCGCCCCCGCAGTGGCTCACCCCGCCGGAGACCGTGCTGCCCCCACCGGGCACCAGGGTGCACGCTCCCCTGGCCTCGCCGGGCGCGAGGTTGCCGAACTGCAGATCGGCCAGCCGAGTGGCGGCAAGGACGCTGGGCCCGGCGCCCAGGGCGGGAAATGCAAGCGGCAGCAGGAGCAGGGCCAGGAGCAGGGGAGGGCGATTCAGCGACATGGGGATCTTCCGGAAAGGGGACGGAGATGGGGGCGGCGGGGGGCACCGGGACGACAAGCATGGGGATGCCATCGAGGCAGGTGCCCGAGGCCGTGATTTCGAAACGCCGGGTCTGCGGCAGGCTCACCTCCAGCCGCCCGGCCTCGCCCTCGGCCACCCGCAGCAGGTAGGCGCCCGGCAGCAGATCGGCGAAATCGAAGAAGCCGTCGTAGCCGCTGACGCCGCTGGCACTGGGCGCACCGTCGGCGCGCACCAGTTCCAGCCGCAGGCCCGCAAGGGGCTCTGGACCATTGGCGCCCAGGCGCTGGGCGGTGCCGGTGATCTCGCCGGTGGCGACCATGGGGAAGTCCAGCAGCACCGTCTTGCCGGGTCTGGGCAGGATGCGATAGCCGAGCGCCACGGATTTGACGAAGGGATCCTCGATGGTTCCGGGGTTCACGCACACCGAAAGCACAGAGCCGGCGCCCAGGTGGGGCTGGAACACCACGCCGCCGCCGCTGGAGGCGGGCACCCTATGGGTGCCGTTCACCAGGAGGCCGATGCCCTCCAGCGCCGGCGCGCCGGGCTCGGGCCGGCCCGCGCCGCGGGAATCCATGAAGGCCATGGCGGAAACCGCCCCGCTGGCGGCCATGGGCCGGGCGGAGGCGACCCAGCGGCCGGAACGAGGTTCGCGGCCCAGGCCGACCCGCAGCCCCACCCCCAGGAACAGCTTGGCGTCATTGGAAAAGGAGGTCTTCAGACTGATGGTGGCCGCCCCTTCCAGACGGTTGAGGTTGAGGGAATACTGGTCGCTGCCGCGCTCCACGTCGCGCTGATAGGCCCCTTGGAGGATCCAGGGATGGAAGTGCAGGAACTCGCCCTGCACCGAGAGGCTGCGCATGCGGGTACGCCAGCCGTCCATGGCGTAGCCGGCTTCAAAGCGCAGCCCCACTTCCCGGAAGGTTCTGCTCATCAGCAGGTTCCCCTGCTGACTGTCCGGGCCCGAAGGCAGGCCCTGGAGCCTTTCCCAGGTGATGGTATTGGAGACCGAATAGCCGCAGGCCTGGGTTCCGATCTGGCTTGAGGTGCGCAGAACCCGGCCGTTGTTGGCCAGGAGGTCGCGTTGCTCGTCCAGGGTCACCTGCAGGGGCAGGCGGGCCGTGCGGAACAGGCTCAGGTTCAGCCGGCCCAGGGTGCGGGCGCGGATCAACCCATGGACCGGATTGAACTCGGTGCTGGTGAAGGCGTCCAGCCAGGTCTGTTGCAAGGTCAGCGCGCTGGCGCGCCAGCCGGTGTTCAAGGTCGCGGAGGTGGCGGCGCCGCCGGCCCAGTCCCGGGCCAGGTCCATGCGGCCGGAGAGTCCGGGCAGGTAGCCCTGGAGGCTGAGCATGCCGAAGCGCTGCTGCGGCCCGGCGACGGCGGCCAGGGCCGGCGCCTGGCTCAGCGCCAGGCGCAGGTCCAGCTGGCGGTGGAGTCCGTAGGCGGTGTTCATCTGGTAGCTGGCGGGCCAGGCGTCGTTGTGGGATCCGGTCGACTGGTAGCAGAAGCTCCCGGCGGGCGTCTGGGAGCGGCTGGGATCCAGGCGCCGGCGTTCCTCCAGGCGCTGGCCCTCCGGCCCGTAGAAGGCCAGTCGGAACTCGTTGACGCCAAAGCGCAGGGGCAGATCGGGGAACTCGTAGAGCCCGTCCTCGCGGAAGCGCTGGAAGGCCACCAGTACGTCGTTCTGGTAGACCTCCACCGTCCAGCCCGGAAGCAGGGTGCCGCGCAGGGAGTAGCGGTCGGCGCCCGAAAGCATCGCGTCCGGGAAATTGCCCACCTGCAGGCCCCTGCCGCGCGGCAATCCGCCGATGAGCGGCAGCGCAGTCACGAAGATGTCCCCCAGCGCCACGTTGCGGGCCCCCAGCGGCCCCAGCAGGCGGCCATCGGGATCCTGCCGGAACAGAGTGACCCGGGCGTTCTCTGTCAAGTGGCCCGGACGGCTGGTGAAGAAGATGGAGGAGCTCATGCAGAGCAGATCCCCGCTCAGATAGGTGGCGCCGTCATAGCCCAGTTTGCGGGAACCTGGCTGGGCATCAGGCCGGTAGGTCAGATCCAGGTTCTGGTTCACGAACGGCACGTCCCAGAATGCGTATGGCGCCATGACCAGAGGGAACGGTTCCGCCTCGGTCGGGCCGGGGCGCAGCTGGTCCTGCCGTCTGGTCCGCAACCACTCCGCCTGGATCGGCAGTTCCTCCCTGGGTTCCAGTCGCAGGGTGGCGGCCAGCGGATCGGCGCTGATGGTCACCGGGAGCCACTGCTCCAGGAGCGGGATGGCTACGTAGAGATCGGTCTCGTGCCACTCCATCTGCTCGCGGTCCAGGGCCCAGCTCCGGCCGTCCGCCTCCACCTGCGCGGCGGCGAAGTCGAGCCGGAAGCGACGCGATTCGGAGATGATGAAGCCCTTGGCTTCGAAAGTGGCGGGGTTCACCCGGATACCGATTCCCAGGGCCCGGCACAACTCGCCCAGGGGCAGGAGGTGGCTGCCTGACGCCGTGGCATAGGCCGGGAAGGCCTCGGCCAGGGTGGTCTTGTCCAGGCTCAGGGCGAAGAGGAGGAGTTCCTCCTCCGCTCGTTTGACCTTGCCGGGGGATGCAGGCCCCTCGGCCTCGGCAGGGCTGATCCAGCAGGAGAGGGCTCCCGCCAGCAGAACGTGCGCGCGTGACATGTGGGCTACTTAAGTTCCAGGAGGGCTTCGGCGAGGATCTTGCGCGATCCGGATTCCAGGTAGGAGACCTTCAAGGTGCCGGGGAGGGCCGGAACCTTCAGGCCGGAAAGGGGCAGGGTGAACTTGCGCAGCGGCAGGTTGGCGTAAACGGCGACCCCGTTCAACTTGCCGGCGGGCACCGGCTTGCCGTTGCTGGGCTGCCAGGTGGCTTGCAGGTCGCCGTACAGGGAGCGGTTGCCGTCGCGGTTGATCTGGAAGGCCAGGGTCATGCGCTCCGGATCCAGGGTGAGTTGCGAAAGGGATGGTTTGGCCTGGACCGGGCCGTGGCGGACGATGAACGGGATGGAGACGCCGTAGATGGCCTTGATCGTTACGCCGATCCTGGCTTCGGAATCAGGTGCGGGTTCCATTGCCGAGGTGCCGGGAACGGCCCGGAACAGGAAGTGGGAGCGGTATTCCCCCGCCGCCAGGTGCTCCGGTTTCCGGACCTGGACCCGGACCGTCTGGGAGGTGCCGGGGCCGAGGACCACCTGCCTCGGGGAATAACGGAGCAGGCTTGCTGCGCTGGTCGCGCCGGGCGGGGCGGGTTTTTCGGTGGTGCAGCCGTGCTCATCCATCTCCATTTCCACGAGGGAGATCCGATAGGTGGCCGGGGCGTTGCCGCTGTTGTGCAGGAAGATTTCCGCGGAGCGGGCCCGGCCTTCCAGGACGATCCGGGTGGGGGTCACCACCAGGCTGGAACTGGGACCCGGGGGGGCAAGGGCGCCCGCGCCCACCAGGGCGGAGCAGGGCAGGCCGAGCGCCACCAGGGCGAGCATGGCCCCGGTGGTTTTCCCGGCCATCGCGAGGAGCATATGGCGGTTTTTCGGCATGGTCTGGGTCGGGTTACTGGTACTGGACCGTGACGTCGTAGGTTCCGGCATAGGCGCCGGGGACCTGGCCGGCGCCCACCGTCAATACGGCGTAGGTCTGGAAATGGCCAAGCCCCCCCCCGTCCGTCTGACCGGGCTGATGGTCGTTGGTAGCCCAAAGGTTCCCCGGATCGTTCGAAAAACGCAGGTGGCTGATGTCCACTCCCATGGTTTCGGCGCCGCCCGCTCGGGTGATATTGAACTGGGAAGGATGGACCGCCACTTGGTAGTGGGAATGCGCAGCGCCGGTGATGTTGAAGGAACCGGCAGTGGTGGCGCCGGCCGTCCTGAGACCGGTGGCGGGGGCGGGAACCGCTGCGCCTTGGGCGTCGAGGTCGACCGTGCCGCCATGCCCGGTGGTATCGAAAACGGATCCGAAATGGATCGGAGTGGCCTGGACCACGGTGATGGGCTGTTCGACGGTGGCGGAAGCCTGGCCTTGAATGGTCACGGCCATGACGGAGAGCGGCGCGGCCATCACGCCGGCGATGATAAGACGTTTCAGCATGGAGCATCCTTGGAGAAGGCGATTCCGCCCACCCGCCGGACCCTGGAAAACCCGGCGCAGCATTGCCCTGCCGAGGAATGATCGGGTTTGCGGAATGCGCTGGGCGGAATCATTCAGACGGTTACGGAGCCTGGCCATCCAGGCCCGCATTCCATGAATGCGCAATACCAGTAAAAGATTTCCGGACTGTGCAACTATTTTCTAGAACCCATGCCCACCGGGATGCCCGGCCGCCTCCAGGCGGATCAGGCTGGCCTTCAGGCGGGCCTGGGCCTCGTCCAGGTCGGTCTCGGTCTGGGCGTCCTTGAGCACCTTGAGGGCGCGCAGGCGGGCCGCTTCGGCCCGCTCCACGTCGATCATCTCCACGGTCTCGCTGACCCGGGCCAGGATGGTGACGTGGTCGGGGCCCACTTCGGCGAAGCCGCCGAACACGGTCAGCCAGTGCTTGCCGCTGTCCTGGGTGAAGCTCACCAGGCCATCGCCCACGGGGGTGATCAGGGGCGTGTGTCCGGGCAGGATGCCGTAGTAGCCCTGGTCGGCGGTGGGGAACTGCAGTTCGGCCACCTGCGCCGAAAAGATCAGGCGTTCGGGGGTCAGGACCTCGAGAAGGATTGCGTCGCTCATGGCTGCCTCAGGCCTTAGCCAGTTTTTCCGCCTTCTCCACGGCTTCTTCGATGGTGCCGACCAGGTAGAAGGCCTGTTCGGGCAGGTGGTCCCACTTGCCATCGCAGATTTCGCCGAAAGACCGGATGGTGTCCTCGAGCTTCACGTACTTGCCGGCCATGCCGGTGAAGGTCTCGGCCACGAAGAACGGCTGGCTCAGGAAGCGCTGGATCTTGCGGGCCCGGGCCACCACCAGCTTGTCGTCGTCGGACAGCTCGTCCATGCCGAGGATGGCGATGATGTCCTGGAGCTCCTTGTACTTCTGCAGGATGGCCTTGACCCGCATGGCGGTGTTGTAGTGCAGTTCGCCCAGCACCCGGGGGTCCATGAGCCGGGAGGTGGAGGCCAGGGGGTCCACCGCCGGGTAGATGCCCAGGGCCGACAGCTCGCGGGAGAGGTTGGTGGTGGCGTCCAGGTGGGCGAAGGTGGTGGCGGGCGCCGGGTCGGTGTAGTCGTCGGCGGGCACGTAGACGGCCTGCACCGAGGTGATGGAGCCCTTCTTGGTG
>Ga0316232_1004031_pt1 | contig 12844 bp, 7 predicted proteins | sample TBHtaG_FD_206006 | JGI IMG/M metagenome (GOLD analysis project Ga0316232, IMG submission 206006) | Freshwater microbial communities from Trout Bog Lake, Wisconsin, USA - TBH18025_13 | ecosystem: Environmental > Aquatic > Freshwater > Lake > Hypolimnion/Profundal zone | place: USA: Wisconsin... | reverse complement strand
CTGGTGGATCAACAACTCACTGGTTTGCTGGTGGGCCAAACCTTATACACAACGCCGGCGGAGGTGTATCGCGCATTAATCGAGGCCACGGCCTACGGGGCGTTGACCATCATCAACCGGTTCGAGGAATACGGCGTGAAGATTGACGAAGTGGTCAACTGCGGCGGCATCGCCGAGAAAAGCGCCATCACCATGCAAATCTACGCGGATGTGACCGGTCGGCCGATGAAGATTTCGCGCTCGGCGCAGACCTGCGCGCTGGGTTCGGCCATTGCCGCGGCCGTGCTGGCCGGGGCTCACCAGGATTTCGCTACCGCGCAGCGAAAGATGACGGGCTTGAAACCGAAGGTCTATAAGCCGAACCCGAAAGCGCACGCGGTTTACCAGGAGCTTTACCTCCTGTACAAGGAATTGCACGACGCCTTCGGCACCAAGGAATGGAACGGCAACTTGTTTGGTGTGATGAAAAAGCTGATCGAGATTCGCGGGCGGGTAAGGAAATAGAATCATGGTTCAACCGCTTCGAGATGTACGCCATCTGGAGATTGAAGGAATGAAATCAAACCCCAGACAATGCGAAAGCGAAGCCTCATGTCACATTCAGGCTGGCGGCTCTGTGGCAATCCCAACGGGATTGCAATCATTCAGCCCAGCGTTGCGAGGAACGAGCTACGCTGGGTCAGCGGCCAAAGCCATTCCTCAACCCTAAAAGGGTTGAAGCAAAAACCGATGCGCGACTTTACGAAATTGAATTTAATGGATGGAATGCTGGGATTGATGCAACCCTTTCAGGGTTGATGTATTTGGTTGGCAGTTGACCCAGCGTAGCCGCTGGCGCGGCAACGCTGGGCTGATTGATTCAATCCCTTTGGGATTGAAAAGCGCCGGTTCGATGGACTGGCGTTGATCTATCTGATCGTGCATTAGTTGGCGCGGGCGGTTGCCAGATTTTTATCTGTGTCCATCTGTGTCCATCTGTGGCTAAAGAATGATTTTTTATGCTGGAAAAATTGAAAGCTGAAGTGTGCCAGGCAAACCTGGATCTGGTGACCGAAGGACTGGTCATCCAGACGTGGGGCAATGCCAGCGCGGTGGACCGCGCGCAGGGACTCATGGTCATCAAGCCGAGCGGCGTGCCGTACGCGGAGATGAAGCCCGAGCACATGGTCGTCGTGTCTTTGGCCGATGGCAAAGTCGTGGAGGGCAATTTGAAGCCCAGTTCGGATACGCCGACGCATCTGGTGTTGTACCGGGCGTTCGCGGGCATCGGCGGCGTGGTGCATACGCACAGTCTGTTCGCGACTTCGTGGGCGCAGGCCTGCCAACCGCTGCTGGCCTATGGCACCACCCAGGCGGATTATTGGTATGGCGACGTGCCCTGCACGCGCAAGTTGACCGCGGCGGAAATCAAAAAGGACTACGAGGCGAACACCGGCGATGTCATCGTGGAGACCTTCAAGAAAATGAAGTTTGACCCGTTGCAGCATCCCGCCGTGCTGGTGGCCAGTCACGGGCCGTTCACGTGGGGCGCGGATGCGCAGGACGCGGTTCATAACGCGAGTGTGCTGGAGTTCATCGCGCGATTGAATAGCGAGACGCTCCGGGTCAATCCGCGGATCAAACCGATGCAAGCCGTGCTGCTCGACAAGCATTTTCTGCGCAAACACGGGCCGGGCGCGTATTATGGACAGATTTGACCTTTACCCCAATCCTCAATACTATGGGCCATCAAATCCACCGACCTGAAGACCTGGCAGGACGTTTTGCCGGCCGTGACCTTTCCGAAGGGCATTCGGCACGGAACCGTTTTGACAGTCCCCGCAAGCACTGTTGAACAACTCCAAAAGCACTGAAGAAAAACTATGAAACAAAACATCAAACAAACCGTGGCCGCCGGATTGCTGGTGGCCGCTCTCGCAGGCTGCACTACCATGAGTTCCACCAAAACCACCTCCACCATAACCAAATCCGACTTTGGCAAGATGCCGGATGGCCGGCCAATTGAACTCTACACGCTGCGCAATTCCAAGGGCGCGGAAGCCTGCATCATGACCTACGGCGGCATCGTGCAAAAGCTGGTCATGCCGGACAAGCACGGCAATTTTGCCGACGTGGTCCAGGGTTTTGACACGCTGGACGGTTACACCCGGGACGGCTATGTGACGAACTGTCCGTATTTCGGCGCGCTGATTGGCCGGTACGGCAATCGCATTGGCGGCGCGAAGTTCAAACTCGAAGGCGAGACCTACACCCTGGCCAAGAACAACAATGGCAATTCGCTGCACGGCGGCTTGAAAGGTTTCGACAAGGTGGTCTGGACCGCGCGGCCTTCGCTGGGCGCACACGGGCCGCAATTGATCCTGGCGTATGTGAGCAAGGACGGCGAGGAGGGTTTTCCGGGCACGCTCGAAGTCACGGCCATGTACACCTTGACCGAAGACAATGCGCTGAAGCTGGAATACACCGCCAAGACCGACAAGCCGACGGTGGTGAATCTCACCCATCATGGTTATTTCAACTTGGCGGGGCAGGGGAGCGGCGACATTCTCAACCACTTGGTCACTATTTATTCGGACCAAACCACGCCCGTGGACAGCGGCTTGATCACCACTGGCGCTTTTGCCGACGTGACCGGAACGCCGTTTGACTTCCGCAAGCCCACGGCCATCGGTGCGCACATCAACGACCCGGACACCGTGCTGCAATACGGTCCCGGCTACGACCACAACTGGGTTATCAACAAGCCGCTGGGCAAGTTTGGCCGCATGGCGCGCGTGGTGGAACCGAACAGCGGCCGCGTCATGGAAGTTTGGAGCGATGAACCCGGCCTGCAATTCTATGCCGGCAATTTCCTGGATGGCTCGCTCATCGGCAAGGAGGGCAAGGTTTATCAGCGCCGCTTTGCGTTCTGCATGGAGCCGCAGCATTATCCCGACTCGCCGAACAAGGCCAACTTCCCGTCCGTGGAACTGAAGCCCGGCCAGACCTATCACAACACCATCGAGTATAAATTCAGTGTGGAGTAAATCGCCCGGTCCAATCAAATCATAACCAGAACGATTCCAGCGGTCCAAGTGGCTGTGAACTCACCTTCACAGCCACGCATCGAAGGAAGCATACATATCTATGAATGAAATAACCAACAGTGTGGCGGGAGCAACCAACAGCCTGGCGGCGGCGTCCGTGGCGGGGGGAATGAACGGCACGGTGTTCAACGGCTTGGATCTGGTCGTCATCATCGCGTTCGCCATCGGTATGATCGTGACCGTCTGGTTTTCCATGCGCAAGAAAAACGAATCCGGCAAGGACTACTTTCTGTCCGGCCGCGATGCGAATTGGCTACAAATCGGCTCCTCGATCTTCTCCTCCAACATCGGCTCCGAGCACCTCGTGGGTCTGGCGGGCGCGGGTTTTGCCACCGGCATGGCCATGGCTCATTGGGAAATGCACGCTTACTGGATTCTCATCCTGGGCTGGGCTTTTGTGCCGCTGTATGACCGCATGAAGGTGTTCACCATGCCGGAATTCCTCGAGCTACGCTTCAGCCGCGGTTCGCGAAATGTCTTGAGCCTGCTAACCATGGCCAGCTTGGTGCTGACGAAAATTGCTGCCACAATTTATGCAGGTGACGTCGTCATCCGCACACTGTTGAATGTGGATCACATTGACCTCTTTGGACACCATGTGGATGTCTTCTGGGCCATTGCTTTGGGCCTGGCTTTCACCACCGGCTTGTACACAGTTTTTGGCGGCATGCGCGTGATCATGTACACTGCCGTCTTGCAGGCGCCGGTGCTGATTTTCGGTTCCGTCTGCATCCTCTACATGGGGCTGCGTGTGCTTGGCCACGGCAGCCTTGTTGACGGCTGGCATACCACCCTCACGACTGTTGGCGACAATGTTCATCTGGTCCGATCCATCAATGATCCTGACTGGCCTTGGCTCGCGATTCTGCCTGGCTCGGCCATCATCGGCTTCTGGTATTGGTGTACCGACCAGTACATTGTTCAGCGCGTGCTTGCCGGCAAGAACCAGCAGGAATCGCGGCGCGGCACCATCCTCGCAGGTTTCTTCAAGCTCACGCCCGTATTCATCTTCCTAGTGCCAGGTATGATCGCCTTTGCCTTGACCAAGACGCCGGGCGTTGGATTCAGCACCAGCGGCGACGCGGCCTACACCTCGCTCGTGGCCCAGATATTGCCGCACGGGCTTCGGGGCATGGTGGCCTGCGGCATGATCGTCGCCCTCATGGCGTCATTAGGTTCCAAATTCAACGCCTCCGCCACGCTCTTTACCATGGATTTCTACCGGGAGTGGCATCCGAATGCCTCCGGCAAAACCGAGGTGATCGTGGGCCGCATCGCCACGGCGGTGATTGTTTTCATTGGCATCTGCTGGGTGCTGGTGATCAAGAATCTCCACATGCCGTTGTACTTGTATCTGCAAAACGTGCAGGGTTATCTCTCGCCCGCCATCGCCGTGTTGTTCGGTATGGGCGTGTTTTGGAAACGCGCCACCGCGCCCGCCGCATTGTGGGCTTTCGTCATCGGCATGGTGGGCGGTTTCGCGCGACTGGCCGCAGACCTCGTCATGCATGGCGACGCTGATGCGGTGTCCAAGCTCAAGGGCGATCACTACCACGGAGCCATCAGCCAGGCTCAATACGATACTGGGATTGCTGCCATTCGGGCCACGCACAATGGCCTCATGTTTGACTTCTGGAATATTCACTGGCTCTATTACTGCGAAGGGCTGTTCGTGCTCACCGCTGTGTTGATGGTGATCATCAGTCTTCTGACCAAGGCGCCGGATCCCAAGACCATCAAATTCACCTGGTATGGGGCCACGCCCGTGGAAAAGGCCGCCACCAAAGCCAGTTGGAATGCCTTGGACGTCATCCTTAGCTTGATTGTCGTGGGCTGTGTCGTCCTGTTCTACATCAAGTTCTGGTAAGTGGCCGTTTCAAGAAGGCGGCGGTGTTTAGACGATGCCGTGTGGCATCGCCGCCTTTGCCAGCGCGGAGCGCGCCCGTCCCGGGCGCAGCGATGACCAAATCGGCAAGCCGCAGCCAATCACCTGAGACTATCGGAGCACCGGCGACTCGCCCGGGATTTACTCGATGTGGAAACACGCGGGCGAGCCGCCCGCGCTCCTATGCTTTAATGTTCATGAATAAAGTCCTATTGCCGCTTGCCTGCCTACTGGCCGTGCTGCCGCTGGCCAGCGCCCAAACCGATCTCACCGACCGCGAACAGCAAATCATCGCGGCCGCCAAGCCTGGACCCGCTCCCCAGTTCCGCGGCGCGCAGGTTGTCGGCATACATCCCAACACGCCGTTGATTTTCCCGCTCGCCGTCACGGGCGCGCGCCCGCTGGCATTTTCCGCCAAGAACCTGCCTGCCGGGCTCACGCTCGATTCGCAATCCGGCCTCATCACCGGCACGCTGCCGAAGCAGGGTGAGTTTACTTTCACGGCGACGGCAAAGAACTCCGCCGGCAAGGCGAATGCGAAGCTCAAAATTGTCTGTGGCGAGAATCTTGCGCTCACCCCGCCGATGGGCTGGAATAGCTACGATGCGTTCGGGGATAACGTCGTCGAGTCCGAAGTCTTGGCCAATGCGCATTATCTGGCGGAGAAAATGCAGCCAGTCGGGTGGGATACGGTGGTGGTGGATTATTGCTGGTCCGATCCCGGCGCGCACGACAACAACCGCAATGCCCGGGCCAACGCGCCGCTGGTGGCCGATAAATTTGGCCGGATGCTACCCGCGCCCAACCGCTTCCCGTCCGCAGCGGACGGCGCGGGGTTCAAGCCGCTGGCGGGTTCCATTCACGCGCTGGGGCTCAAATTCGGCATTCACATCATGCGCGGCATTCCGCGGAATGCGGTCCAGGCCAATCGGCCTATTGCGGACTCGAATTTCACCGCTGCGGATGCCGCGAACCTCAACGATAAATGCCCGTGGTGTCCTGACATGTTCGGGGTGAGCAGCAACGCCGCCGGCCAGGCCTGGTATGACTCCTGCGCGCGGCTCTGGGCCTCGTGGGGGGTGGATTACATCAAGGTGGACGACCTGTCGCGACCGTATCACACCGCCGAGGTCGAGATGGTGCGGCAGGCGATTGACCGCAGCGGCCGCAGCATCGTCTTCAGCACCTCGCCCGGCGAAACGCCCGTGGCCGAGGCCGCACACGTGATGACCCACGCGAATCTCTGGCGCATCTCCGACGATTTCTGGGACAATTGGAAATCGCTTGATCATGAATTCACGTTGGCCGCCCGCTGGAATAGTCACGCGGGGCCAGGCCATTGGCCGGATGCGGACATGCTGCCCATCGGTCATCTTTCCGTGGGGCACCGCTCAGTGGGCGGGGATCGAACCACCCATTTTACGCGTGCCGAGCAACTTACGCACCTTTCGTTCTGGAGCCTGTTGCCGTCGCCACTGATGGTGGGCGCGAATCTGCCGGACAACGACGGTTGGACCACCGCGCTGCTGACCAACCCGGAAGTGCTTTCGGTGAATCAAGATTCCACTGGCAAGCCCGCTAGCCGCGTTTCGCTTCCCAATTCCAGCGGGGAGTTATGGTTGCGCGAACTCGCCGGCGGCGCGCACGCAGTGGGACTGTTTAATCGTACCAACCAGCCGGTCAAGGTGGAATTCGCCTGGAAAGAGATCGGTTTGTCCGCGCGTCCATCCGTGCGCGATCTGTGGTTGCGGAAGGACTTAGACCGCGCGAAGACATTTGCCGCCGAAATTCCCCCGCACGGTTGCGTGCTGCTTCGGGTGGAATAAGCAGTGGTGTCAGGCCTCCGTGCCTGACGTGGAGGGCGGCATCTCTGCCGCCCGGAAGCGGGCTTGGGTGGCATTGAGGCGTGTGAGGATTTCAAGGCGCGTTATTCGCGCGCGGTTCTTTCCGCCGGGCTGGGAAGGCAGAACCTCGGCGTGGCACCAGCTCCACGGCAGGCAAGGATGCCTGCCGCCACGGCCCCTTGAAGAATCACTCGACAAATGGCAAAAGTAATTTATACTATTACTAGTTGTAAAGGAGCCAATCGAAAATGCTGTCCGTCCGATTATCTTTCAAGCTGAGCAGCGCGGCGCGGCTTCCCGTTTTGCGCGGGATGGCTTTATGTTTATTTTTCCTCCCCTGGCCGGGCTTGGCGGGAAATTTTTACGCCGGCATCTCGCCCGCCACGGTTCCCTGGACGAACGGCATTGTGCCGTATGCTTTCACCAACAATCTTACCGCCGCGGAAACCAATACCTACCTCGCCGCCCTGCGCGAATGGGAACTGGCCGCAAACGTGAAATTTGTTCCCCACACCAATCAGCCGAATTGGATTCTTTTCTGCTACAACACCAACTTTCAGGATTATGTGTCCGGCGGCGGCTACAATCCACAGATCGTCACCATCTCCAGTTTGAGCCGTGCGCAGGTCTGCCACGAGATGGGGCATTCATTCGGCTTCAACCATGAAAACATCCGGCCCGACGCGACGAATTACATCGCCGTGCTGACCAACAATATCACGAACGAGCCGGCCAACCTGCATTGGTTTATTCCCGATGACACGACTGTCACGAATGGATCTTATGACTATGAATCCGTGATGCACCTCGGCTGGGACTTTGTCTCGATCAATCCGGGCATGCTCGCCACGCAGCAGCCCAAGCCGCCCAACTTTCCGCGCTACCAATATCGCATGGGCAATTATTGTCTCAGTCCCGGCGACCGCGCGGCGCTGGCGTATCTTTATCCGCCGGCCACGACGCTCACCAACTTGGTCACCACCACCGCCGACTTCGGCCCCAACAGTTTGCGAGCGGCGATTTATTACACGACCGATCATCCCGGCACGATCGTCAGATTCAACATTCCCACGAGCGACCCCGGCTATAGTAACGGCGTGTTCAACCTCCATCTCACCGGCCACCTGCCGCCGCTCGTCGCCAACGGCATGGTCATTGACGGATCCACCCAACCGGGTTTCACGAACCAACCGGTCATTATCGTGGACGCCTCGCAAATCATTCCTGAAACTTTCACCTCCGACACCGTGCTGGTTTATTCGTCGAGCAACCAGTTGAGAAATATTGCGTTCACCGGCTTCGACTGGAACGGTGTGACGCTGCTTTATCCCGGCGCGTCCAACAACACCATTTCCGGCTGCTGGTTTGGCGTGGATACCACCGGCACCCACGCCGCGCCCAACGCCTATCAGGGAATCCTTATCGCCGGCGGCGCGGGCGGAAACATTATCGGCGGCACCAACGCGCTGCAACGAAACGTTCTCTCCGGCAATTTGCAATACGGCATCTTCATCACCGACACGAATACGACTGGCAACGTCGTGCTCGGCAATTATATCGGCACCGATGCCGGGGGCAGCAAAGGGCTCGCCAACGGGCTTAGCGGCTTCTTTGTCGGCAACGGCTCAACCGGAACAGTAATCGGTGGGACGAATGTGGCCGCGCGGAATGTCCTTTCCGGCAATTTGCAATACGGCATTATCATGACTTCGAACACAACGGGCAATGCCGTGCTCGGCAATTATATCGGCACGGATGCGAGCGGACACCTGATGGTCTCCAACAAATTGGGCGGCGTGTTGCTGGCGGACGGCGCGATGGGAAACACCATCGGCGGCACGAACGCCGGGGCGGGCAACCTCATTTCTGGAAATCTCGGCAATGGCATCCTGCTGCGCGGTTCCACGGTGGTCAACGACACGATTCAAGGAAATTTCATAGGCACCGACGTCACCGGCACGAACGCGCTGGCGAACACGGTTGCTGGCGTCACGGTTGACACCGGATCGAGTTCCAACCTCATTGGCGGAATCGTTGTCGGTGCGCGCAACATCATATCCGGCAACGGCCTCCCTTACGATTACGGAGTCATCATAGCCGGGCCAGGCACCAGCGGCAATGTGATTGAGGGAAATTACGTTGGCGTCGGCGCGGATGGTTTGACTGCGTTGCCGAATTTTTGGGGAATCGTTTGCTCCTCCGGCGCCACCAACAATATCTTCGGCGGCACCAACACCGGCGCCGGCAATGTCCTATCTGGAAATCTCGCCGAAGGGCTTCGCCTGACCGATCCCGGCACGATGGCGAATTTGGTTCAAGGCAATTTCATTGGGACGGACTCGACCGGCGAAACCGCGGTGCCGAACGACTTAGCGGGATTGACGATTTATTCCGGCGCCACGGCCAATCTCATCGGCGGCACCAGCGCCGCCGGGCGCAATGTCATTTCGGGAAACAGTTCTTACGGCGTGAACGTTGCCAACGCCGGCACCAGCGGCAACCGCTTCGAGGGGAATTACGTCGGCCTCGACGCCAATGGCGTGAGGCCCATTCCCAATTATGATGGCGTCCTTTTTTCCGACAGCGCCACCAACAACACGCTCGGCGGCACCGTGCCCGGCGCGGCCAACTTTGTTTCCGGCAATTCTTATCGCGGCGTTTTCTTCGATGGCGCGGGCACCAGTGGGAATTTTGTCCAAGGCAATTATATTGGCACGGACAACACCGGCACCAACGGAGTCGGCAACTACTACGATGTCGAGTTTCAAAACCGTGCGAGCGGCAATTTTATCGGCGGCGTGAATCCCGGGGCCGGCAATGTCATCGCCTTCGCTGGCTGGGACGGCGTGATTTTGTTTGAGGCGGGCAATGCCAATAACTCCATCCGCGGCAATTCCATTTTCAGCAATTACAGCCTTGGCATTGACTTAACCGGCGTCGCGAACGACCTGCAGGTTTCCCCGGTCATCACCAATGCCTTCGGCGCCGGCATCAGCACCGTGGTCCAGGGGAATTTAAGCAGCACGAACGGCAGCAGCTTCTTCATTGATGTCTATCGCAACCTCGACGGCGGCAGCCAGGGCCAGTTTTATCTCGGCACGGTCAGCGTGACGACTGGTGGCTCTGGCAACGCGTCGTTCGCCTACACCAACCGCAGCGGCAATTTCGCCGGACAGTCCTTTACCGCGACCGCAACGTCGGCTGCCGGCGACACCAGCGAGTTCAGTGCCGCCGTGACGGCCACCAACGCACCCGCGCCGTCGGCACAATTTGCCAGGCCGTTCATCTGGCGCCCCAATGAATTCATTTTCAACCTCGCGCTCACGACCAATTTCAGCTATCGCATTCAGGCCGCCACCAATTTGGCGGCGAATTCCAATTTGTGGATCAACCTCACGAACTTCACCGCCACGAGCAGTTCGCTCACCTTCACGGATGGCACCGCGACCCTTTTCCCCGCGCGTTTCTACCGTGTCGTGTCGCCGTGATTCCTGGCAGGGCAGGGTGGCTGCGCCGCCCCTTTCTTTACTTTCGTCTCAAGGTAATTCCTCTCCCGGGGGAGAGCATAAAAGTTGAGGGCGAGCCTCAAACACCAATAAACTGGGGTCAACCTTCGACCTCACCCTGGCCCTCTCCCGCGAGGAGAGATTTCCGCATCCTGTCTGGATGCGAACCGCGTGCGGTAATCCACAATACATTTTAATTGCATTCTTTTGGAGAAGCACTCAATGTGATGAAGTACAAATGCGCGATGATGGCTCCAGATTTTCCGACACAATCCGGGAAAGACCCCAGATGTGCCGCTCGGGAGCAGGGCAATTGTACTGGACGCGCTAAATGCGCTGCTGGCGCGGGTTCATTTGAGCGCGGCCGCCACCGCTTCCGCCAGTTTCTGCCGGAAGTCAGGACTTTCGATGCGTTTGGCTTCCCGCGGGTTGGACAGAAAGCCGGCTTCGATGAGCACGGCCGGCCGGCGCTGGCCCCGCAACACGCCCATGAAACGCGCCCGGCTTACCCCGCGGTCATCCAGCCCTGTGGTGCGCAGCAGCGACCGTTGCAATTGTTCCGCCAGTTGCACATTTTGCGTGTCGAAATTGTTGTTCAAAAAGCCTTGGTTCAATATGTCCGGATACCCGCGCGGGACGTCCGATGGCAAGCCCACCGGGGTAAGGCAAAAAGTGGCCAAGCCGGCTGCCTTGTGCTGCCCCTGCACCTCGGCATTGAAGTGCAGGCTGATGAACACATCCGCATGGAGGTTTTCCGCCAGCGTCACGCGATTGGAAAGCGCCATGACCACGTCATTGGTGCGGGTCAGAAACGCCCGCCAACCTTCCTGCTCGAGCAGCGGTTGGAGCCGCCGTGCCCAGTCAAGCGTGAATTCCTTTTCCGGCCGGTGGTCGGCCACGCTGATGGTGCCGGCTTCGATGCCGCCGTGGCCGGGATCAATGACAATGACCCGGTTGGTGCCATAGGCGGCCGGTCTCTCGCACAGAAACGGCTCCAGGCTTTTCTGCAGGTCGAGAGTGTGAACGAAAACCTCCCCGTCAATGATCTCCGGCGCACATCCCAGGTGCAGCGTCACCCCGTTCCAAGTTGCTTCGCGGCTGCCGATGTTGAGCGCCATCACACCTTTGGCCGAACTGAGGGCATAAGTGACAACCGGTGATCGGCTGATCAAGCGCGGTGGGTTGAGCTTTTGTTCCGCCGCCCAGCGCTTCAAGGAGGTGAAGACGCACACCGGCGCGAGGCGCGGCTTGAGGACATTGGTCCCCCAGAACGCATTGGTGAAGCCCGGCGGCAGGGCGTTGGACTTAAGGAGTGGCGGCAGGGCATTGGTCTTGAGGAATGTCGGCTGATTGATCTGGATCGTTTGCGGCAGATTGGTTTGCACTAGCGGTGGAATCGGCTTGAATGACATCGGCTTTTCCACCTGTTGCACCTGGTTGGTATCCGTCCATTCCGCCGGGGGGGGCTCGTTGGGAGTGGCGCAGCCCGCCAGCAAGGCAAGCACGCCGCAAAAACTCAGTACCGCATATTTGGACACCCCCCAATTGTGCGTTTTGGAGTTCAAAAATCCAAGCACCAAGGTCAAAATCCGAATTCCGAACCCCCGAAATCTGAAATAAATCCGAAGGCCGAAGTTCAAAATGAGGAATTTCTCCCGGGCACCCGGCAGCGCAGACTTCCAAATCGGCTTGATCGCAGGTCATCACATCAGCCAGTACAAAAGCAAAAACGCGCAACCTTTCGGCTGCGCGCAAATCGCCAGGCGTTTTGGAAACGCTAATTACTTCTGCAACTTGGCTTCCCAATCACGGGACTGGGGCTGCCCGTTCCGTTGCGATTCCACCTTGCCTTTGATGGCGCCGTCCGCCAGCGTGCCGGAATACTTGTTGGTCATCGAGTTGCCGTTGAACGTGCGCACCACGCAGAACGAGATGTCCGCACCGGTGACTTTGCCGTCGGCAATTTCCGTTTCCGTGACCGCGCCGCCGCGTCCGGGGGCGGACAGTTTGCCCGTCAATTTGTCGCCGTCCAGCTTCAGGACGAGGGTGTTTGTCCGATCCGCCCCGCCGTTGCGGCCGGGCATGGTCCACATGTAGGTCCCCGAGGGATCCGCTGCTTGGACTTGGGTCAATGTGCCGAGCAATAGCGCGGCACCCAGCATAATTTTTGTGAGTTTTGTCAATTTCATGGTCTTGAGTCAGTTGAGTTGATGGTTTGCGGTTGCCCAAAATGCGTTTCAATTGCGCGCTGGGAACCTCTTTGGACAGACCGCCGACGGGCGGAAAAGGTTACAGCTATCGGTGCTGATATACCCTTACCCAGTCAATCTCGAAGCGGACGGGAAACTCCGTTGGTGACGGATCGCCTCCGGACTGGCCGCCGATGGCTTGGTTCAAGATGATATACACCGGGCTGTGAAACGGATTGCCATGGTCGGCGCGGTCGGCGGACGCGAGATCGAGATGGTTCATCAATTGGCCGTCCAGCAGCAGGTCCATCCTCTGTGCGTCCCATTCCATGGT
>Ga0316232_1004028_pt1 | contig 12848 bp, 20 predicted proteins | sample TBHtaG_FD_206006 | JGI IMG/M metagenome (GOLD analysis project Ga0316232, IMG submission 206006) | Freshwater microbial communities from Trout Bog Lake, Wisconsin, USA - TBH18025_13 | ecosystem: Environmental > Aquatic > Freshwater > Lake > Hypolimnion/Profundal zone | place: USA: Wisconsin... | reverse complement strand
TTTAAAATATTTTCAAGTAGTTCGCTTACATCCCCGAACCTAAAGGTCAAGCAAAATTGTCTAAAAGCCAATTTTGTCGGGGTTTTACGCTCACAGTATAAAAATGGGATAGCATTAGAATCTAATGCTTCTTTCATACCTACAGAATCAAAATCATTCATTAATCCTTTTTGTATTGCCCATAATGGTTTCATATTTGCCTGTCATAATTATTATCTTAACTTTCATATTTCTTAATTAATATCTTAAGGCCATCAACAATATTTATGTCTTTATCAGACATTAGGGCTTTTAAATCATTTAAAAGATCTTTTCTTGGTATTCCTCCTAATTCTTTAATTTTATTTTTTCTATCTTGCTCTCTTTCTGAATAATAATCATTTAATTCTTCACTTTGACTTTGCATATTTTTTCTCCTTATTTTACTTAAATTGGCTCTGGTGGCTGGGATCGGACCAGCGACATTCAAATTAACAGTTTGACGCTACTACCACTGAGCTACACCAGAATAAATTGTTATTCTATTATACATTTAAAAAGCTATATTCTTATATATAAAATGGTTCGCAAGACTGGGCTTAAACCAGTAAGGGTATTTCTACCATTGGAGTAACAGTCCAAGACGCTATCAATTACGTTCTACTTGCGAATAAATTATTTTTAAAAGAGCAAATGTTAAAAACAAAAAACCTCAGGTCTTTTCTTACCTAAGGTCATTTTAAACTTTTTGCAAAATAAATCAAAGTTCAAAACCCTTAAGGTTAAGAATTATTTCCTTGATTATTATTTTGCTGTTCGTATTTCATAATTATTTGTTCCCAATTAAACTCTTAAAATCCTTTTTCTTCTTAAAAACAAGTCTATTATACCTTATAAAAATAAAAATTCAACAATTATTTTCAGAAATTTTTTAGTGAAAGATTTTCATAAATAAATTTATTGATTATTGGCAGAAATAGGCTATAATGAATAGTTATGAAAAGTAAAGACATAATGGTTATTGGAGATGTGCATGGAGATTTCGGTACATTAAATATGCTTATCTCTAAAAAACAACCCAAAATCATCTTACAAGTGGGGGATTTTGGATATTGGCCACATTTAAATACTTTTAGATTAGACTATTTTGGTAATCAAAAGAGAGAAGAAAAGAAAATACCTAAAACAGGAATGAGTAAAATTTATTTTGCTGCCGGAAATCATGAGGATCACTGGGAATTAAATAAACTTACTTCTAATGAAATATGGGAAAATGTGTTCTATATGAAAAAGGGGTCTTTATTTGTATTACCTGATGGAAGGAATGTTTTATTTATGGGAGGAGCTAATTCTGTAGATAAAGAGTCTAGAACTGTTGGAATAGACTGGTTTCCAGAAGAAAATATAACATGGGAAGATATAAATAATATACCTAAAGATGCTAAAATAGATATAGTTATATCTCATACATGTCCTAATGAATTTGATATCAATTGTTATGATAGAGATTCTAATAGAGATGCTTTGTCTTATATACTTAATACCTATAAGCCTTCTTTATGGTATTTTGGTCATTGGCATATGTATAAAACTGGATTTACTAATGGATGTAGATGGACAGTTTTAAATCATTCATTTAGTTGTGATAAGTGGTGGGAATGGTTAGAGGAAAAGTAATATATTTTCTTTAATTATATTATATGAAAATATATAAAATAAGCCAAAAAGAATCTACTGATAATACTAATCAGGAAATTCAAACTCCTAAAAAAAATATTATTAAGCTTGATAGTCATATATTAGATAAAGTTATTAAAAGTGTATCTAATAAAGTAAATCTATTTTCTGGCAATTGTGGGGTTTTTGCAATTGCGTTATCTAAATTTTTGAAAACTGTTGGTTCTTATAATTTACTATATTTTATATATGTTAATCAAGGAGAACTCTCTTTTGAAGATTATTTACATGCAGAAGATGTTGATATATATCATATTATTTTATCTGTTGAAGGAGATGGTATAGATGATTTCTTTGATGGACATGGTAGCTGTGGAGATTCAGATGTTAGTTCTATTTTAGGAGAATATAGTGAATCATTTGAAACAGTTACTTTATTAAAATTGCCCGTAGATACAAGTAAAGTAGAAACATTTATAAGAAGCAATACTAATTATGATTCAGGATCTATAAATGAATATGGGATATTAGATGCGTTACAAAAAGAATATAATAGGTTAATTAATGAAAATTTATAAATTATCTGAAGATAGTCGTCCTATTACACTTTATCATATTTCTAATGAAAGTATTACAATGTTATCTCCAAAATCTAGCTTTTTTGGGGGCTATAAAGGTCTTTATTTCTCGCCCTCTTATAGAAGCCTAATTAGGGACTGGGCACCTTATGTAAGAGGGAGAAAAAATAGACATCATCTTTTATTAGAAGAAGCAGAAAGGATTAGAAAAATATGTAGAGAAAAAGACGAAAAGAAGGAAGATTCATCTAATGAACAAGAAAAATTAGATAAAATACAAGAATCAATAAGCAATAGTGAATTACAAGAATCAAATAAAACAGGATATAAAACCCTATATATTTATAGAGGAAGCGTAAAACCCAGCCATCTTTAGTGGCTGGGATGTAAGCGACAACTAGCCCTGTTCTTCTATATACTTCTTTTACACTTTTCCTACAAAAAAAGAAGGAAAATGTAAAGATTTTTAGTAAATAGTTATATATGAAGATTAACAAGACATTTCGTTATAGAATATATCCAACAGAAGATCAAAAGGTTCTTCTGGCAAAACACTTCGGAGCAAAACGATTTGTCTATAACTTCTTCCTTGATGAGAGAAAAAAAACGTATCTTGAAAGTAAGAAATCTCTTAATTACTATGACAACGCAAAAAGACTTACGGAAATCAAACACAGCGAAGAATATATATGGATGAAAGAAATTAACTCCCAGTCCCTTCAGTCTTCTTTACGTGATTTGGATGTCGCATATACCCGTTTCTTCTCCAAGCAAGGTATGTTCCCAAGATTTAAATCCAGACATGACAAACAGAGTTTCCGAATACCGCAGTTTGTTGAATATAAGGACGGAGAATTGTGGATACCCAAATTTAAAACGGCTATCGTAGTTAAAGAAGATCGTCCTTTGACTGGAGAAATACTCTTTGCTACCATATCTAAAACTCCCACCAATAAGTACTTTGTGTCAATAACCTGCAATGCCATATATAAACCATATGTCAAAAACAAGAATAACGTAGGCATTGATTTAGGCATTAAGGACTTGGCGATTTGTTCAGATGGTAAAATATACGAAAATATCAAGGTAACTAAGAAATATGAGAAAACGCTGGCATATGAGCAAAGGCTGTTAAGTAAAAAGCAAAAAGGTTCAAGTAACAGAAATAAGCAGAGGATTAAAGTAGCGAAAGTTCATGAGAAAATAGGCAATGCAAGACTAAATCATATTCATAACATAACTACTACCATAGTTCGTGAAAACCAAACGATATGCGTAGAAGATCTATCAGTTAAGAATATGATGAAGAACCATTGCTTATCAAAGAGTATTTCGGATGTGACTTGGGGTGAGTTCATAAGACAACTGAAATACAAGAGCGAATGGAATGAAAGAAACCTTGTAAGCATAAACAAGTTCTTTCCTTCTAGTAAAACCTGCAATAAGTGTAAGTTCATTAATCAGAACTTAACTTTAGCAGATAGGGAATGGGTCTGTCCTAGTTGTGGTGAAAAACTAAATAGAGACCTCAATGCTTCAAAAAACATATTGGAGCAAGGATTAAATAATTTCAACTCTGGCTGTGGAATTCAGTCGGAGTCTAAACAAAAACTTGTGGAGGCGTTACCAAGTAAGGTAAGTCTTAGAAGCAAGAAACCCAGCGATCTTTAGTCGCTGGGTAGTTCATACATGTAGTGAGCCTTTATTAGAGATATTAGATTGCGTTAATAAGGCTCATTGTGTAGATGGAAACAGACTAGAAGGATTATTTGGGGATAAAATATCTCATTCTAAAGATGGCGGACAGAGATTAGCATGTGGCTGTACCAAAAGTAATGATATTGGAGATTATAAACAAAAATGTGGTCATTCATGTAAATATTGCTATGCTCAAAGGTTTTAAAAAAGATTTTTTAGAACAATTAAGTATATGAATTGGTATCAAAAAATAGCAAATTTATCTCCAGAAGAAGCCGAAAAATTAGATAACGAGCTTATAAATGAGCTTAATCTAGAATATCGCCAAAAATGGATTCCTATAAATTCAAGTTTTATCCATGAAGTAAATTATGATGTAAAATCAAAAATTCTTAAAGTAAAGATTAAAACTCAAGAAGGAATAAGGACATATACATTTGTTAATGTTCCTAAGAATATTTTTGATGATTTTATGAACTCTTCTTCAAAAGGTAACTTTTTTAATTCAATAATTAGAGGAAAATATAATAATATAAAGATTGCAAATAATAAAGACGAAGTGGTTAATCTTGCTGATCTTTCTAATGAAGAAAGATTTGAAGGCGGCAAAGGATATGTTTCAATAGGGCATAAATGGGTAAAGGATATTGGCATAGAGCTTTGGGTTATGGATAATAATGGGGAAATACAATCTAAAAAGATTTTTAATCCAGAGCAAGTATCTCATGGAGAAATTTTTAATATTAATGGACTCGTGTATGATTTTTATATTGCGTTTGGAAGATTTGATAAAAGTAACAATATATGTTCTCTAATGATAGAAGCAGGAAATAGAGATAAAATTACTTGGATAAAAACTATTCTAAGAGAAAAATTTGGCCCTAACATAGTTATCAAAACATTTATTGATAGGCTCTAAGGTCTTTAATGAATTCTGGCATATGTTTAGGATTCATATTAGTGACAAAATTATTTACCCATTCTTTTTCAAAAATAGATAAGTCATTACATTTTTCTATTACTAATTGTCCATGACTTTTTTCCTTATCTTTGTAAGGACTTTTAAGAATCTTTACTAATTCTTTTATATTGTCTATATTATTTATATCTAATTTGTAATCTAGATTATTATTGTCTAAATAACTTCTTATATGAGATTCTATTTCAAGTTTAATATTTGATGGTATTTTATTAGAGTGTTTTATTAAACAATTAAGCTTGCTCATTATACGAGATAAGTCGTCTTTTTCTTTTTTAGAATCAGTATTGTATTGAATTGCTAATTTTTCTTTTAATTTAGATGAAAAATTAGTTTCATATATCTTATGGCAAGATATACAGATTGGAACAACAAAGGCAGATGAATGATTTTTATTTTCATCTGGCATATATTGTCTATATTCATATGGAACAAGATGATGCTTTGTTAATTTTGATAAATCTTCTTCTCCGCATACAATGCATGTATTTTTTCTTTCTGCCTTTAAATATTCTGATTTTTCTCCATTTCCTTTTGGCTGAAAAGTTAATTGTATGGATAATGGATCATTGGATAATATTATTGCTAAATTTCTATCCAAATACCATCTAGCCTTTTTCTCAAGACATCTAAACATTAATTTATTGTCTGGAGAAAAAACTTGGCAATTCCCATATATAACTGTTGTTCTATTTGACATGATTTCAATATTATACTTAAAAAATTGGATTATTTCAAACGATAAATTATAGTGGGCAATACAATTACTGTCTGTGCTGGGCATTTTATAAAAAATTCCAAAAAATAGCTTATTGCTGATATAATATATAGGGATAAAAGTAAGCAATCTAGCCTATAAATGGACAAAAACATGATTTTTTATGAAAAATTACACAGAAAAATAGATGCCGGGATTTTTTTAAGATAATGTATAATGGGAATAGTTTAAAAAATAGTAGCCTCATTTGCTACGCTATCCGAAAGAAAATGATACGGATACGAGATAGAGATTCCTTTAAATATATTAGAAATGTTTAAGGTTCGTTATGATGAAATATAAAAATACTCTCGTTAAACAACAAGTTACGATTTTGTAGGTGACATTCCTACAACCCGCCATAAAGTAATATACTTTGGGCAGATAATATGTTTGATTGGGCCGGATGACCGTTAATCAGGAAGTTTTATCCAGTATTATCTTGTATGTTGATAGACATCCTTATACTGATTAGGATAATTTTTTAATATCGCTTTCCGTTAACAGGGGAACGATATTTCCAGAACACCACTTGCCTGAACGGATATATAATAGTAATAATAGTAGTAATAATAATAGTAGTAATAATAATAGTAGTAATAATAATAGTAGTAATAATAATAGTAGTAATAATAATAGTAGTAATAATAATAGTAGTAGTAATAATAGTAGTAATAATAATAGTAGTAGTAAAGGAGTAATAAATGATTATTAAAAAAATGAATATTAAAAAATATGAACAAATTAAACATCAGAGAAAAATGGCAATGTCACCAGAAATAAGAAAACAAGGATACTATTGTACAGATAATAAACCATATTATAGAGAAATATACTTAAAATCTAATGAATGGAGACTTTTAAGAGATAATTGTTTAAAAAAATATCCAAAATGTAACTTATGTGGGAACGATGCAGTAGATTGTCATCATGTTAACTATAAAAGTTTTTACGATGTCAAAGAGAATGATGTTAGATCTTTATGTAGAGATTGTCATTCTTACATACATAAACTTGTTAATAGTGGGAAATTAAAATTTAAAAGATTAAATAATTCTCATGGAAGATGGTTGGCAACTATTAGGATTATAATATATTGGAAATTATTAGAAAATGGATTAAAATGGAAAGAGGCAAAAGAAAATGTAGATAAGATAATGGATAAATTTATATCAGATAGGAAAATAGCTAATCCAAATACTATTTATGTATTGGATATGGACGGCAATATAAGAAAAGAAAGATTTGTTGTAAACGTATAAAATAAATTTATTCTATTGAAAATTGCACATTAAAAAATGTATAATGAAATTAGTAACTAAGGAGTAAAAAATGAATGATATAGAAAATGATATTAAAGAGATAAAAGAAACAGAAGAAAATAAAGATATAAATGTAGATGACGTAGAAACGCCATCTAAAGCTGCTCAATCAGAAGGGAAAATACAACAAAGACATGCACCAACATTAACAAAAAAGGAAATTTATTCTTTAAAAACTCATAAATACGAAAATGCTACAAAGAAATATAAAACATCTTACGTTATATTAAATAAGAAAACAGGATTAATAGTAGAAATGAAAGCTGCATCCGCAGTTCATGCTTGCTCAATGATTGGTTGGAAGTCAAAAAATTGTAAATTAATAAAAGAAACTATTCATGAAGACAGTCCAGAAAAAAATGAAGTTTCTAAATAATTTTTACAATTTTTTGGTATAATGAAATAACATTCGATATAAAAGAATACATTGAAAAGGAGAAAAGATAATAATGGAACCATATTTAGTTGATTATGCTAAGTTTTATGAAACAAGATTAGTTGATAGTACTAATGTTTACCATCAGTCTATAAATATTAAAAAAGCAAAAGAATTAGCTAGAAGTGCTAATCTTGATCTCGTTTGCTTTAATAATCCTACAAAAGATACTTTAGCTTTATGTAAGATAATAGACTATGGTAAATTTAGATATGAACAAGAAAAGTTAAAGAAAAAAGAAAAACATAAAAAGCCTGAATCTAAAGAAATTAGATTTACTCCAGTGATTTCAGAGCATGATATCGAACATAAGATTAAACAAATTCTTGATTTTCTAGAAGATGGGCATGAAGTAATAGTAACTATGAGGTTTAAAGGTATTCATCATAGAATGTATTCAGAAGGAGAGAGAATAGTTAATGTAATAGTAGATAAATGTAAAGAAAAGGGTAAAGAAGTAAATAGAAAGAAAACAGGGGATAATATAATTGTTAAATTAACAAAATAGGAGAAGGATATGAAGAAATTAATGATCGGAATTATATGTATGGGTATGTTTATTGGAGCAGGATGTGTAACAACTAGTAATCAACAAAATGCAATTACTGTTGCTACTACTGCTGGAAATACTGCTGGTTTATTATGGATTGCAAGTTCTAATCCAACAGTAACACAGGAACAAGAAATTATAACAGTATTGAATTATGTTAATACATATGCTTCAAATACAACGTTAACAAATAATACATTTACATCAGCATTATATCAAATTGCTGTAAATTATGTTAATAATAGTAATATACCAGTACAGGATAAACCTATTGTAATTTTAGGAGTAGGATCTGCTTTAAATGCTATTGATTTATACGCAGTAGCAAATCCTCAATATTTTACTACTGTAGCTAATGATGTTCCAGTATTGGTCGGATTTGATAATGGAGTTATTTCTGCATTATCATTGCCATCAGGCGTAATAAATAAAAAGGTTCAATCTTGTAATAACTGCAAGAAGTAAATAAAAAAGGAGAAAAGAGTATGAAGAAATTAATGATCGGAATTATATCAGTAGCAATTGTTTGTATGACATTTATGATGGGGTGTAAGCCTAGTCCAGAAGATATAAACCTTATTGCGAAAAATGCAGGTTTGTTTTCTTCTGTAATTTGGATTGCAACTGATAATCCAAGTCAAGTAGTGAAATCAAATGTTGTAGATGTTTTAAATGTTGCTGAAGGTGCTATTACTAATGTTCAAAGCGGACAAAGTTATTCAACAGTTATTTATCCAATTGTTGAAAAGTATGTTATTGCTAGTACAAAAATTAAGCCTCAAGATAAACCTTTAGTATTGGCTGGGGCATTGGCTACATTAAATGGTATTGATATATTATTCGCAGCACATCCTGAATGGAAGCCAACAGAAGCAATTGCTCAAAACGCAGCTATTGCATTTATAGATGGCGCAGAGCAGGGATTAGAATTGCCTTCTAATAGCCCAATATTAATACAGGCTGTTAAAGGTAATAAAATGAGAGCTGTTATTTTTACAAAGAAGTAAAGAAGTAAGTTATTAGTATAATAACTTGAATTATTAAAGGTGAATTGTTAATAGCAGTTCACCTTTTTCTTATACAGGAATTAGAATATTTATTAAGAATTAATAAATATGAAAATATATCATATAGCTCAAGAAAAATTTGATTGGAATAATATAGATTGGACAAAAATTGATGCTCAATTAGCAAGAGAATTAGGAATAATACCGCAGACAATTTTAAAAATGAGAAGAAAGTATGCTCCAGAAGAATATAAAAAAAGCAGAGGACATACTAAATTCAATATATGGAATAATGTAGATTGGTCTAAATATGATACTCAATTAGCAAAAGATCTTAATGTAGATGAGAGAACGGTTGAGAAATATAGAAAGATTAATGCTCCAGAAGAATACAAGGAAATAAGAAAAGAAAGAAATTATTATGAACATTTAGATTGGAGTAAAACTAATGATCAATTATTATTAGAAAATATTGATCTTGTAAATGCTGGTAAAATCAGTAGTGTTGGTTTAAGAAAAAATAGAAAAAAACGTGCTCCTTGGACTATAACAAAGGGTGGTGGTATTTTAAATTGGTCTGAAATAGGTCCTAAATTAGATTGGACTAAGTCAAACATTGAATTGGCAAAAGAATTAGGAGTTAGTAGATCTGATGTTTCAGGTTATAGAGGAATATTTGCCAAATGGACTCAAAGAGAATCTGATCGTAAATATCCCTGGTCAGATATAAATTGGGATCTGAACGATAATTTTGAAATAGTAGAGTATTTATTTAATTATTTATATGATGATGAAAGTGAAGAATGGAAAAAACAAAATAAAACAGTGCTTTTTAATAAATTAAAATTTTATGTTAATGATAAGAGGTCTAAAGTTAGGAGAGAGAAGGAATATAGAGAGAAATTATTAAAAAACAATATTGAAACAGAGGTAGTTGCTAATTTGAAATTCAAAATTTTTCACATAGCCAGTAGGTTTTTAAACACATAAAAATATCTAAAAATATCTAAAAATATTTCTTGCTTTTCATTTTTAATATTGTATAATAAGGGCATTGAAAGGCGAAAAAGAAACTTAAAGGATTTTAACAAGAAAGAAAGAATAAATAATTATGATATTTAATATTCCAGAGATTCATCCAGAAGAACCTATTGCAAATAAGCAATTTGGTCTTGATGAACTCTAGAAATAAATAATATAACTAGAAAAGAAATCGGGAATCAAATTGCGAAAGCGGTTTGATTTTTTTTATTTTTTAAATAAGGAGAAAATTTAACGAAATAGATTTATGCAGTTAGTGGTGTAAAGGTGGCACACAAGTCTGTGAAACTTGGAGAGAAGGATCGTTACCTTCCTAGCTGACCAATTTAATTAAAAATTTAATGCCTCAGTAGACAAATTGGTTAACGTCACCTCCCTTTCACGGAGGAAATTTGGGGGTTCGACTCCCCTCTGAGGTGCCATTTTTTAGGAGAATTTTATGAAAGATTTTTTAATAACAATTAAAATAAAAATTAAAGCAGAAGATGATGTAGGAGCAAGATTAGCTCTTAAAGATTACTTTAATGATATAAATACTAAAATAATGTTGATAGATACAGAAAGAGAAAATGTAATCGTAAAACTACAGGAGATTATAGCAAATAAGGAGCCAAGAAAAATAGAATTATAATTTATGGGCATATGATGTAAAGGTCAAGCATGAGATCCTGATACGGTCTTCGAGAAAGTTCAATTCTTTCTATGCCTACCACTTTTATTGGCTTGAATTAATAAAGATTTTAATTATATAATTAAATGGAGATATGTTATGAGAATTAGTAAAAAGAGAAAAGAAATGGGTTGAATATCAGAAAGAAAGACAGAGAGTAAGACTTATCAAATGGTATAATAAGAATAAAGATAATAAAAGAGAAAGTGTTAGAAAAAGGGGAGAATATGTTACGGGATGGAGAATACGTGTTAAACAAGAATTAATAAAATATAAGGGTGGTAAATGTCAAATGTGTGGATATAGTAAAGATATTCCAGGGGCATATGATTTTCATCATAGAGATGCAAAAGAAAAAGAGTTTTCAATAAGTGGTTATAAAGTATTAAATCTTGAAAAAATGAAAAAAGAGTCTGATAAATGTAATCTATTATGTAAAAATTGTCATGCAGAAGTTCATGATATTGATAGGAGGGGAAAAAGAAATGAATTTATAAAAAAACATGATGACTGGATAAAAGATAAAAAAGTATTAGAAAATATAGAATGTAAATATTGCAAAAACATATTCCATCCAAAAAATGCGAGACAAAAGTATTGTAATATAAACTGTAAGAATTTTGCTCACAGAAAAGTAAAAAATAATGCCAATGAAAGAATAGAGTGATACAGAAGATGATATGAGCTGTAAAAATATAAAGTTTTAAAATAAAGCGAAGAAGAGAATTAGAAAACATAAATTATTGGTTTAATTTTAACGGAGAGTAATGCCAATTGGTTAGGCGACTTGTTTTGGAAACAAGAATACTGTGAGTTCGAGCCTCACCTTTCCGACCATTTTATAAGAGTAAAGTAAGGAGTAAAATATGAGTATAAAAATAGATAGAGATAGAAAAACAGAAATTTTCAAAGGAATAATGACAAATTCTAGATTTGCTCGTACTTCACTTAATGATATGTTTAAAGCAGGAAAAGAAGCGGGAACTGTTTTAAAACAAATGGATATTACAGAAAGAGCTTTAGAAAATATTAGATATCGCGTTAGAAGAATTGGCTAATTCACCTGTTTCTCAAGCAGGAAAATAAGGGTTCAAATCCCTTACGCGATACAATTTTTACTGTATAATGAATAAGTTGAAAGTACTGTATAAAGAGGGGATATGATTTTAAATGTAAAAGAACATGTAAATAAAGATCAGAAAGTAAAATTTAAATTTTATAGATCTGGTGTGCTTTATTATGAAACAGAAAAAGGATTAATTTTTGAAGTTCCTATTTCTGATACTGGAGATGCAGTATTTAAACCAGAAGATAAAGCAATAATGTTTATGCGTTGGATTAGAAAAGAAATACAAAGAATTAATGGATGAAGATTTTATCAGCGAGTAGTTCAGTCTGGTTAGAACGCCACGCTTGGGCCGTGGAGGTTCGGGAGTTCAAATCTCTCCTCGCTGACCATGTTAAAAGGTACAATACAATGAAAGTAGGCGATATAGTAATAGCAAAGGATTGGGAGTCAACGCTTCATTGTAGTCATTATAAATATACTCATGCTATTATTGCAAATTTAAATCCATTTATATTAGTATCTGAATTAGGAGATATGTTATGGGCAAAATTAGATCCTAATAATTATATTGCATTATGTCAAGCCCATCCAGATATAACGAATACAGCTATAAAAAGATTTAAACATGATTATAATCTTGGAGTATATGAGTTTTAGGAGAAATAATGAAAGAAGAATATAGGATAAAAGAAGGAGATATTGTAAGAGTTGATTTTAATTGTGCTCAAACAACATTATGTTTTGAAGCAGAAGTTATTTCAGTTCGATATAATACTATGGATAGTTGGATATTTAAAGATAAACAGAATAATTGTATACATTATGTGTCAGAACCTTGTACAATAACTAAGAAGATATTATCGTAAGGAGAGATAATGAGAAAAAAAACTGACAGACGAAGAAAAGATTAAGATTAAAAAAGAAGAGTCTATAAAACATGAAAAAGATAATATGGAAAATAGATAAATATGAATGTTAAATGGTTAATAGAAAGAGATGGTTTTTGGCATGGTCAGCCTAATAGATTTTCTCCAGCATTAGAAAAATTAAAAATTGAACATAAATTAGTTAGATTTATAGCTGAT
>Ga0316232_1004002_pt1 | contig 12910 bp, 13 predicted proteins | sample TBHtaG_FD_206006 | JGI IMG/M metagenome (GOLD analysis project Ga0316232, IMG submission 206006) | Freshwater microbial communities from Trout Bog Lake, Wisconsin, USA - TBH18025_13 | ecosystem: Environmental > Aquatic > Freshwater > Lake > Hypolimnion/Profundal zone | place: USA: Wisconsin... | reverse complement strand
AGACCGAATATTTATGGCTTCAGTTTGCCGAGCGAGGGACCAATTTCCAAGAAATGCGACGAAACGTGGATGCCGCTCGATCCCCGCCTGCGAATTGCCGTGATGGACCTGGCATAGCTAATTTCTCCATGGCTGCTTGTGATAGGAGCTGACCTTATCGTGTCTGGATTGCTGGAATCGGTCACTGTTATCTGAATCTCGAGTGGCTGAACGTCGATTCCGAGGTGCAGCACCTGAATGGCCGACGTGATCGACCGCATCATTTCAGCGTTAGCTTTTTACAGTTGGGAAGAATGTTGCCGTTAAGGTCTGTTTCTAGCCTGATTAACGTAAGAGTGCTCGTATCCCGTACATCAACAGGGAAGTTAGCAGATAAACATAACGTACTTACAGGGACCCAATTACTTGGGTAAATGGGCCTTCTACGGGATACGATATTAGTTATGTTAAGTAACTAGTTTTTTTGCCCCCAACGCTGTTTCTGAACCTCGAGTGGTCTGCCCATTCTCCGTGACGCCACCTCAGACCCCCAGCCGTTCACCAAACCGTTGTTCCGCGAACTTCGCATTCAACCCCTCCCACCCCTGAAGCAACCGCTGGCTCCAGCCAGGTCCACGGCTTTTTGCATCCTCCCAAGATTCGCGCACCAAGTCGCCATCATTCTCCAGCAAGTAGTCCAGCAGGCAAGCCGCCTGTATGAGGTCTTTGTTTGCCTTCACGCGCATCTCTCTTGGCCGCTCCCCACAGACAATCAGCTTATGCCAGACGTAGCGCTCCGGTCGGGGCACGTTCACCACCAGCGGGCCATTGCGATAGAGCAGCGTCGCCTTCATTGGCGCCTCAAGCGAAAACTCCATGAATTTCAATGGCTGCATTGACAGGTTCAAAGCAGGCACGAACAACGGCTTGTCTCCCCCCCGGCCAAACGTGGTCAAAAAGTCCAGATCAAAGTCAGGCTCATCGGGCTTTTTGTAGGTCGTGCCACTCATCACCGGGATGAAGCCCATCTCCAGCGACTCAATTGCCTTGGCCGTGTCCACTTCAACATTGGCGGCAATTGCCAGCGAGATGTTTTTTCCCGCATGCGCGAAGTCCAGATCAACGGTGAACGCCCCAGCATCCCAACTCACGCCGAACATGTTCTGGTAGGCCAGGAACGCGTGGGTTCCAACCAGTACGCCACCGGCCTTAAAGAATCCGTGGTCCAAAAGGCGCCCAATTATCCGGCCATGTTTCAGAGGGATCTCTGAGCATCCAAGCTCGATTGAGGCCCTGGCCAACTTTTGCAAGGCGCCTTTGCCCTGCAGTGCATCAGCAGCACCGTGGCCCTCGATCAGTGCGCGTGTCTTCTCATCATCTGGGCCAACAAAGACTTGCTGAGTTTTGCCGTTGGGCTGCTTTTGCTGGTAGTACCAATAGTCACGGGCTTTGTCATGTTTTTTGACAAAGCCACCGGGCACTGCCGCCACGCTTCGCCTTAGTTCCGCATTACGGGCTGCAACGTCCAGTCCTGCAAATGATGCCTGTGCGCTTGCGCTGAGTTCTGTGTAAAGCATTTTACTATACTACCTTTTTCATTTATGTAGTATAGCTCTTCATATTTGCACCGACACATCCACAGCGCTTGGACTGTGCGCCTAGTCTGAGCCTTGCGGTCGCGGTCCAGACCATTGCGTTCCCCCTGCAGCGTGGGATATCGCCGCCATCGCCTTGAGCATGCCTTCGCCATGCAGGTCCCAATCCACCGTCGCCTTGTAATCCTTGATCAACGCTGAGAGCAATATCAGACTGTCACGCATTTCGTTGAGACCAGCGATTAACTCCGCGATGTCGAAACTGGTTTCTTTCGATGTGTCGTTCGGCTCCATCCGTCCACCCCTATGCGAAAGTATTCCCCGATTGGCGTAGGTCCTTCGGGAGTGAAGTTAACTATAACGTGATGAAGGCCAAGTGTGCAGTTGGCCCTGGTTAAGGGTTCACAATGCTCTGATCCCTTGAGTCCGAAGTGGTTCCATCCACCGCCCAATGCGCCCAATCTAGGGTGCCGCGGCGGCCAATCGAAGGGAGATGCTCTGAAAGCCATTGCTGGGCACGCTCCCGGCCATCGTCCCTGAGCATTTCCAAAAAAGGTGAATAGGCCAACATCTTGGTTTCACTGCGGCGCATAGCTTCCAGATTTCCCGCATCGATCATATGGAAACGCGGCTGGTTCACATCATTTCGGCTCTGTCTGCTTGCCTCATAAGCCAGCATTTGCATCTCGCGCTGGAAGTGCGTAGTAAAGCCGAGTTCCTGGATGCGCAAAGCGATCTCCTCCAAGCTTTGACCCACGTCGTCTTGCAGCTGAGGTGCCAGCAGAATCATCATGATGTCATGGCAACGACTGTCATGCAGCAAGGGAAAAATCGCAGGATTGGCGCTGTAGCCTCCGTCCCAGTATTGCTCACCATCAATGGCCACTGTGTGGTGAATCCGCGGCAGGCACGCCGAAGCCAACAGCATGTCCAACTGGAGTTCATGCTCGCGAAACAGGCGCAACTTACCAGTGTTGACATGGGTGGCACCTACATGCAGGCGAAACGGACTGCCGCGGCGAATGCTTTCAAAATCGATATGTTTGTCCAACACATCACGTAGAGGGTTAAGGCCCAGTGGATTGAGCTGGCCCGGTGCGAACATGCCCATCCATTGCGACAGAACGCGGGTGGTGGCCGTTAGGCTCATAGTGTCGCCCGAACCCTGCGTCACCATAGGCCAGGGTATCTGCTGTCCAACTTCAAGCCAAAAGTCACTCAAAGCAGTACGCGCACCTGCGCGGCCTCCATCTATCCACCCTTGCGTCATCACCACCGCATTGACCGCACCGGCACTACTCCCACTCAGTGCTTCGAAATCTATCGAGGGCTCCTCCAACAATGCGTCCAGAACGCCCCAGGTAAATGCGCCATGGGCACCACCACCCTGCAGCGCCAAATTAAGGCACCGATCTACTGGCACCAGAGGCGCTCGTGTGCGCCACCAACGGGTCAGCGTGCTCCATGCACGCGACGGCCCCCCCGGGAGCGTTGAGGGCGCCAGTTGCACAACGGATGCGGAGTTTGTGTTGGGCATGACTCAGTATAGGGTTTTCCCTAACACTGCGCCTGCGCACGTATTTCAACGCAAGTGCACCTGCGTTACCCCAGGCCGGGATAAAAGCCGTGGGGGAAATCTGTGCATTTTTACGAACCGGAGCGACGCCCCAAACGTGATCAGAAAATCTCCGTCAATGCAGATCACTTTCTACAACCGGCCCAACGATCAGGACACTGGGAACTTTCGCTGAGCCTCCCCTATACGTAGGTCTGGACCCGCGCGAAGCATTCACTCGCAATGGAAACGATGAAGCACCAAAGTGGAAATATCTGGTGTTCAGACGCGTAAGCGTAAACTTCGCGTCCAGAATTAGTGTTTTCAAGTTTCAATAAGTGGAGTTCCATGTCGCTATCCCCAAAAAATCTATCCCTAATCCAAAAGGCTGGTCAGACCGTTCACGGCGCATCTGAAGCAATCACAGCGACAGTTCGCACCCAAGCAGAGAGCATGGTTGCAAGCGTTTCCAGCCAACCGTTTGGCGATGAATCCGAACAATCAATTGCACGTTTCAAGGTACTCGCTCGCCTGAGTCAGGGCCTTGTGGAAGTTGAGGCCAAACTGCAGGACCTGTACGCCATGGCTAATGACTTGGCCAACCCGGCGTCGGATGTGATCATTGTGAAAGCCATCAAACAGCGCAAGAGCACCAATGCCCTTGCCATCGACGTCGATGCGAAGCCTGCCAAAGCCATCAAGGTTTCAAAAGCAAAAAAGGCCGGCCGTAAAGCCGCAGTGCTGACCTCTAACGATTCCACCCTGTTGCAGTACTTGCAAGGCATATTGAAGGCAGGTGAATGGACGGCACAAACTGGCGCCACCATGGCAACGGGCTCTGACCTGCCACTAGGTTCCGTAGGCGTCTCGCTCAAGAAGATTCTGGCATCTGGCGTAGTGAAGGCTGGCGAGCGTGGCATGTACCAACTGGGTTCCGCTGTTGCTAGCCCTGAGGTAACCATTGCTCCCGCAAAGAAGGCCAAACCAGCCACATCCAAAAGGGCCAAGGCCATAATGGCTGAGGCACCCGCTGCTCAGGAAGTAAAGTTCAAACCCGCCAAAAAGGCCAAGGCCACTCCGACAAAGAAAGCCAAAGCAGCGGCACCAAAAATGATCAATCCTGCTGATGCACCAGCAGCAGATGCACCTGCTGAAGCCGAAGCAGCACTGGTGTAACGTCGTTGAGATGTGTTCACCTCCAAAAAGCCATGCGAGCCAAACAGGGTTCACCTGTTTTCAATGCACTCGGGATCGGGTACCACCGGGCAGAAAGAGGTTGTCGGATTCGAAGCGCTGTGCCAGTGCACTCACGCGTAGAAGCTAGCCGCAGGCGCGAAGCCAACCGGGACGGCGAATACTGCTGTGGTGAGTGGCCACCGATTCCCAAGAATGATGCAAGCAAGGTGGGCACTCACCACCAGAAAAGAGGCTGTTTTTGTATTCGGATGTTTTGCGCGAGAGCGCATGAAAGCGCCAGCGTCAGAACATGGAAACCTGGACAGTTGGAGCCCGAACGGCGTAGGCCGATGGCTGGGCGTCCAGCCCTGCCAGTCCCGAGCACCCAGCGAGGTGATTCGCAAGGGAGCGTAGCAACGGCGGCGTCCAGCCGACGGGGCGTTAAGCGCGAGTGCGTAAGGCAAAGGGTGACTCGTCCAGAGGCATCCTGCAGCAAGGAGTGATGCGGGAACGAACCGCAACCGCCCTGCTCTATCGACTGGTAAATGCGAGTTACTCATTCCTTGCGTCAGGGCCGGTGGAGGTGGTGTGACCGCATCACGACTCAGCCGAGCTGTTGGGCTCCGCTGCCTTCAGGCTGTGGAGGCCAGCCGCGAGCAACGGATCCTCCCAAAAGTTGATGAGTTGATGAGTTGATGAATCGGATACCACCTGGCAGAAAGAAGGTTTGTCGGGACTGAAGCGTTCCCTGATGCCAAGATTCGCAGCATAGAGCGGACTGACAACGGTGTCTGGTAAATGCGAGTTATGAAGGACTGTCCGCGTCTTTGAAGCCATGCCATCTTGGTATTGGGTAGTTCTGTAGTTCACCAGCGCCAGCAGCAGTGTTTTCGAAGGCCCGAAGCGCAGGCACTGGTGACAAGGGTGGCCTGAAGCAGGTTCAGCAGAACCGTCGCGCCGAGCGACCGAGCCGGACTCGGCGTAGTGCGTAACCGAAGCTGTCAAGCGTAGGCTGGGCATCCCGGTTCCCGCATTGTGAGATTCAGACTGGTTTGGCGGGAATGTCCCGGCTGGGTCTCTATCGCATGGAGCATACAAACCCTACCACCTTAGGAGCACGAGTGGGCTTGCGGGTATTCGGTCTTGGTATCCATGACATTCACAGCCACCCGAGCAAACCCCATTCTGGGCGAGCGAGCTGCCCGGTTCGGGTTCGCGCAAGTGTTGGCGGCGAAGACGCCATCACTGGTCTGCCATGCAATCAACAACCGGGCTGCAGTGTCCATGTGTGGCCAAGCCGGTCTGTGTGCGTGTGGATCAGCGCCAGCTTGCGTGAGATGCTGGAGCGCAGTTATGCAAGCCGGTCCCAAAGGAGCAGTCCCCACCAGCCATGTAAGCAGTTCTTCCATGGAAGGGATAATCTTGTCGGACGACGCACGACAGGCCGGGACGGCTGGCGGTAGTCGGCCATTCCCTTTCCCCGTTGCTGATGTGCAAGCCCCCAATGTCTGGCGCAAGCCTTCTTTTTCGCGTGGCCCGCTTCCATGTGGTTGTGCAAGCTGTCCTCAAGCAAGGTGCGTGACATGCGGCGTGCCGCGTGGCGCGAACGTTGCGCTGGGAGTCATGCAAGCCTTTGGCCAAGCCATCTGTCCATGCGAGGGTAATGCAAGCGGACGACAACCGGCAGCCCGGTACGGGCGCTCGGGCGGCGTCCATTCCTTGTCCCGTTGTGCTAGCCATGCAGCCAGCTTTTCGCCCAGCAGGATTTCAGCGCCAGCACAAAAAGCTTTTCGCCAGAAACGCGGTACGCGCCAGACGACCAACGGTCGCTGCACCTCTCTCAAGCCTTCGCGCCAGCGCTGGCAAATTGTCTCCGGGCTCGGCAATTCAACACAGGGGATTCCTGTTTTCAATACACCGGGGATCCAAACCCACGAGGCAGGCAGTGAAGGGGCTCGCTGGGCTGCACAAGCCAACCAATCCAAACCATGATTTCGTGGACAGTTGGCGCAAGTGCGGGTATTTTGGGCTGTTCCATGGGTGAGGACGGGTGCAACCGGGCAGAAGGAACGCCAGGGAGCGCAAGCGACCGTCGAGCTGTGTCTGGGCATCGCTCGCGCAAGTGCGCGAGATTCCAACCCTCGCGTAAGCGCCGACTGAGACTACGCGGGAGATGTCGGTATTCAACAAAGGGCCTTCCTGGTTTTAAGTCAGCCAGGGCGATCATGTCAGTGGGAGTGGCTTGCCTTACCTCGGCAGGAAAAGGTCCCTCTAAAACACCACACACCCAGGCGCTGGTGACAAGGGTGGCCTGCAGCAGGTTCAGCAGAACCGTCGCGCTGAGCGACCGAGCCGGACTCGGCGTAGTGCGGAACCGAAGCTGTCAAGCGTAGGCTGGGCATCCCGGTTTCCGCATTATGAGAAATTGACTGGTTTAAAGCGGAAATGTCCCTCATGGTCTCTATCGCATGGAATATATCAACCACTCAACTTCGTAAGCGGGGGCGGGAGTGCGGGTATTTGGTCTTGGTATTCATAGCAGCCTCCACAGCACTCAATAATTGGGCGGGCCAGCGAGCTGCACGGTTATGGCTCTCCAAAGTGTTGGCGGCGAAGACGCCATCACTGGTCAGCCATGCAATCAATAACCGGGCTGCGGTGTCCACTTCTGTTCAATCCGGTCCGCAGGCTTCCAAGCACCAGTTATTCCATGCCAATCCCAGTGGAGCGCTGTGCAATCCAGTCTCCATTAAAAGGGGATAAAGCAATCGAGCGACGCACGACAGGCCGGGACGGCTGGCGGGAGTCGATCATCACATTACCCCGCTGCTGATGGCCTAGCCTCCTTGTCTTGGGCTAGCGGTCTTAAATGGATAGGCAATTAATCCATGTGGTTGGGCAATCCAGTTTCAAGCAAGGTGCGTGACATGCGGCAAAGCCGCTTGGCGCGGACGTTGCACTGGGCAAGCAAGAAGCCATGCAATCCATGACTTGAGCGGGCCGACAACGGTGTCTGGTAAATGCGAGTTATAAAGGACGGCCTGCGTTTTTAAAAGCCATGGCCTCATAAAGCCACCCAGATACGCAGATACGCAGATACGCCACTATGACATCCATGAAGGCTTTCGGGCTTTCGGGCTTTCGGGCTTTCGGGCTTTCGGGCTTTCGGGCTTTCGGGCTTTCGGGCTTTCGGGAAAAAGAATACCACCGGGCAGAAAGAAGGTGGACGGAAACGCGGGACGCGACAGACGCCCAGCGCGACCAAAGGGAGCTTCCATGTCGCTTTGGCGCTGCCTTATTCACAACCGCGTAAGCGCCATTAAAGGTATCCAAGAGTATCAGCCATCCAAATGGCGGTATCGGAAACCACACCACCAGGCGCTGGTGACAAGGGTGGCCTGGAGCAGGTTCAGCAGAACCGTCGCGCTGAGCGACCGAGCCGGACTCGGCGTAGTGCGGAACCGAAGCTGTCAAGCGTAGGTTGGGCATCCCGGTTTCCGCATTATGAGAAATTAACTGGTTTAAAGCGGAAATGTCCCTCATGGGTCTCTATCGCATGTATATATATAACCCTACCACCTCAGGAGCACGAGTGGGCTTGCGGGTATTCGGCATTGGTATTCATAGCCACCATAGCAAACCCCATTCTGGGCGAGCGAGCTGCGCGGTTATGGCTCTCCAAAGTGCTGGCGGCGAAGACGCCATCACTGGTCTGCCATGCAATCAATAACCGGGCTGCGGTGTCCACTTCTGTTCAATCCGGTCCGCAGACTTCCAAGCACCAGTTATTCCATGCCAATCCCAGTGGAGCGCTGTGCAATCCAGTCTCCATTAAAAGGGTAAAGCAATCGAGCGACGCACGACAGGCCGGGACGGCTGGCGGGAGTCGATCATCACATCCCCGTTGCCGATGGCCTAGCCTCCATGTCTTGGGCAAACCTCCAATTCTTTATGCTGCCTTCCCTGTGGTTGGGCAATCAAGTTTCAAGCAAGGTGCGTGACATGCGGCACAGCCGCTTGGCGCGGACGTTGCACTGGGCAAGCAAGAAGCCATGCAATCCATGCCAGCAAGCCGCCAACAGCCTTCAGACAGGTGTCTGGTAAATGCGAGTTATGACCTCAGGCGGCGTCTTTTGAGCGGGCCGATAACGGTGTCTGGTAAATGCGAGTTATAAAGGACGGCCTGCGTTATTAAAAGCCATGCTCTCATAATTGACCTATTCAAGCCTCACCTCGCTCGGGAAAAGAATACCACCGGGCAGAAAGAAGGTGGACGGAAACGCGGGACGCGACCAAACTGCGGTCTCGAAAACCAAACACCCAGGCGCTGGTGACAAGGGTGGCCTGGAGCAGGTTCAGCAGAACCGTCGCGCTGAGCGACCGAGCCGGACTCGGCGCAGTGCGGAACCGAAGCGTCAAGCGTAGGCTGGGCATCCCGGTTCCCGCAGTGTGAGATTCAGACTGGTTCGGGCGGGAATGTCCCGTCTGGGTCTCTATCGCATGGACTAGATCAACCCAACCACCTCGTAGGCGGGGGCGGGAGTGCGGGTGTTCGGTATTGGTAGCTATAGCAGCCTCCATAGCAAACCCCATTCTGGGCGAGCGAGCTGCGCGGTTCGGGTTCGCGTAAGTGCTGGCGGCGAAGTCGCCAGCACTGGTCAGCCATGCAATCAACAACCGGGCTGCGGTGTCGTCACGCAAGCCTCCATGGGAAGCCGGGCAGACTCAGCGCAGGGCTAGGCCGACAGGCCGACGCAACCGTAGCGGGTCACCATGATGGCCCGACGTTGGGCTAGCGCTCCAGGTCGATTGGGCAGCAGCCATGTGGTTGGGCTAGCGCTCCGAATCTTGGGTGATCGCTCCAGGTGGATGGGCCATCCTCCATGTGGTTGGGCTAGCAAGGTGCGTGACATGCGGCACAGCCGCTTGGCGCGGACGTTGCTCAGGAAGCCATGCTCGCACTCCATGGGAAGCCGGGCAGACTCAGCGCAGGGCTAGGCCGACAGGCCGACGCAACCGTAGCGGGTCGCCATGATGGCCCGGCGTTGGGGTAAACCTGGAAGGGACTGCGCAGGGTGGATCTGAAAAACGGGCTTTTCCTGGTTTTGGCGACAAAAAAAGGGGGTGCTTCAGATGCCATTTTCATAGGAGAAATGGTCTGTTTTTGGACCCTATTTTGAAGGGGGCGTGGCGCGAAAAAAGGAGGGGGGTCTGCTCCTAGTTATCCTAGGGCGAAATTTGAGGGGGGGTCTGTTTAAAAAACCGCATTGAAAAACGGGCTGGCGGACACTGCCTCACCCCAATCGACCAAGGGCTAATCGTAGGGCCGATGGGCTGATGAGGTCAACGGCAAAGACCCTGGCGAAAAACCTAAACCTGGAGGCCCATGGACCTCCTGTATTTGGGCAACACCACCCCCTTTTGGTCTCTTTCGGCCCCAAAAAACAGGCGGAAAAAACCATTGATTCATTCGCAGTATCTAATGTTTCATTTGTCTTTCTATTGCAAACAACAATTGAAGCACTGATTCTTTTGTGTGCACTATTTTTTTGCGCCAATTTGGTAAACGCCGCTCCTGTTGGTCAGGTTAGCCCCGAAAAACACGTCGAAAAGTACATTGATTCGAACATTTTCAGTCGGATTGGACCTACTTTACATACCAAAATTGGCCGCATTCATAGAGCCACTTCATGTACGATGATTCATTCATGCAAATCAATGAACAGAATTAGTTTGTTAACAACTAACATTCATTCATTTCTAACAAATTAATGAAAGTGATTAGTTTGTTGTAAACAAAGGTCGCGGTAGGGACGGAGGTTAGGGACCATGTCACCGTAGTCACGAATGCATGACCGTGCATTCCTATGGCGGCGAAAACCATGGGCTTCCCTCCTCCGCGACAGCAAGAGTCGGTTCGTGCAGCCATTCCTGCTTGGCTGACTCCGACAACTGACTTTTGATCAGCGTGACAGCTGCCTACCTGGCCCAACCAACCCTGGCGCCGAGGCCCTGCAAAAGGGTACCGTCTGTAGCCGCATCAAAGTTGATCCAAAAACTTGCTCAATGCCCCCACCCTCCTCCTCTTCATCGACTGGACGGCCTTGATCTTTCTGCTCAGCTCCTGCGTGGCATAGACGGAGGTTGTGTCGATGGACAAATGCCCGGCCAACTCGCTCGCAACCTCAATGGGCATGCCATCCACCAATGCCTGGCGCACAAAAGTGTGACGCATCCAGTGGGTGCTGGCCTTCTCAAACCGCCGGGCGTCCAGCCGTTCCATCGAACCTTGGCGTCGACGACGTGCCGTTTTGGACGGCAGCAGGCTGAATGCGGTTGCTGGCGACAGTCCGTTGTCCGGTGGTTCAATTCAACCCCGTTCAGCAGCCGGTCATAGCCCACGGCATCGTGCCCATTGCGGTCATTCACGCTATGCGCATGTTGTGTCAAATGCAAACGCTATTTGGGGAAATATTGACCTTTCCGCTATTTATGCACTTTCGCGATTGAACTAAAGAGTGCAGCGAGGTTAGTGAATCTCAAGGGAATATCGTTCAACATCGAGGGCGATTGGGCCGCGATAGGTAAAAGCGAGAGTGAATGTTACCGGCATCCCTCGGTCTAGGGTAGACCATATCTCTGGATTGACGCTGGATTTTTGAAAGTAGACGTTGAACCTCAATTCGGAAGAATTTAGAAAGGCGTAACCTACGGTTTTACTCATTACAGTCCCAGTAAAACGCTTCGGGCCGGCGCCTGGCAGTTCGACAGGTGCAATCGGTTTTTCGCGATTCTGAATATAAGCCCTGTGAAGCTGCTCGAATTCGGCTTCCCCACGCTTTAAATCACCGTAAAGCAGGTTTACCCTTGCGTACAGAAGGCGCGCCTCATAGTGCGTATCGCCATCAGAAAAGCTGCGTCTTAAGTGCGCCAGGATAGTGTTTGCGTTGAGTTCCTCGTTTTGTTTAATTAGCAATTTTGCAAATGCTAAATTGGCCACCACATCTCCAGTCGTCGACAAAACGGTGGCCCTTAATATAGAGATTCCTCCCTCTAAATCTCCGGAAATTGAAAGAGCCTCGGCGAGAACACGGCTAATTGCGGCATTGTTCGGATTCCCTTTGTGGAACCTTTCAAGAACGGAAATGGCATTCGGATACTCCCCAATTCGACGCAGGAATTCGGACCGCAGCAAGGTCATTGGGCCATCTCCTGGATTCCGTTGCATGTGCTCATCAATTAATTGGTTGAGCTCGTTGACCACGCGAACAATTGATTCATCCTGAATATCCTTTGCTTCACTGACATCTGAGGCTTGTTTGCCGTTCTGTGTAAAGTGGTCCCTAATTTCATCTAAAAGTATCTGGCCGAATAAATGCACTGCATACGAGTTCTCTTTCATTGAAAACTGAGGTTTGAGTATGGTCCTCGCCTCAGCCCGATATCGTCCTCTTTCCAGTGGGGACTGGGCGTTCAGTGCCCGTTTTCGCAGAAGATTAGCTTTCGTATGTTGAATACTCGCATCCCGATATCCGGTGCTTTGGTTGGCAGCTTCTGCCTCGCGCAGGCACGCCATTGCAACATCCAGATTTCCCGTGGGATGGTTAAGTTCTAAATTCGCTCGCTGATGTGCAAGAAACCCGGCCGGAGCAGAAGTCTCTTCAGCCGCGTCGAATACGTTCAGCGCGAGCTCCTTACGGTCGAACAGGCCCGCAAGCCGCCTGCCTCGGACTAGCTCGAAGAAGGCGCGGTTGTCGCTCGAATAGTCGAGGTCAATCTTGGAAATCATGCGTACAAGCTGATGCGAGCGAGCGCCAGGGTCTTTAATCGCCAAGGCAAACACCATTCGAGCAATTTCTGAATGCCGACTCCGATACACTACATCCCTATAACGGTGGTCATAGTCGCCTCTAATAACCCGTGATAACGGGCCATTGAGCATTGTGTTTAGGTCTGAAATTGGAAGGCCACTTATTCGCGATACGAGGCCTGCTCGCACACCGACGCCACATTGATGCAAGGTGCAAATATCCAGATACAGTTGCTGGGCAGCGCGAGGCAGAATGTTTTCGAATTCGTTTACGACAATGTTTTCAAAGCTATCCCCATAAGTGATTTCGTGCAGGGCTACGAGCAATTGCTGCTCATAAAATTTTTGAACAAATATTTTCCTATCGGCTTCGCTGTATTGTTCTAGGGGACCAAGGATTTTTGCCGACGAAAGTTTCTCTAGAAGTTGCATTACCTCCTTGTTCTCTAGGTCCTGCAGCTCAAACTCCTTCGAAATCTGCTTGTGGAACGCTTGACCATGAATGTAAAGTTCGTTGGTTCGTACGCACGCAACGACTGTAATTGGGGCGCTGGCGGCCTGAAGTACTTCTATAAGTCGCCCGAAGGTGGCTTCATGCTGCACCAAGTCGTCAATGAAGACGAAGAGGCGACCATTAACTAGTTTTTGTAATTCAAGCAGCAGGTCGGGACGAATCATGGCCCCTTCCTTTAACCAAACGACAAGAGGTGAATCAAGAAGCGCGCTTGTTTCGACTGCAACTCGCATGGCCAAAACTGACTTGCCAGAGCCCGCATACCCTTTAATCACAAAGAG
>Ga0316232_1004001_pt1 | contig 12918 bp, 10 predicted proteins | sample TBHtaG_FD_206006 | JGI IMG/M metagenome (GOLD analysis project Ga0316232, IMG submission 206006) | Freshwater microbial communities from Trout Bog Lake, Wisconsin, USA - TBH18025_13 | ecosystem: Environmental > Aquatic > Freshwater > Lake > Hypolimnion/Profundal zone | place: USA: Wisconsin... | reverse complement strand
CACAACGGAATAGCGCTGAAAGCGCGTTCCATACCGCCGGAGATATGGAACGCGCTTTCAGCGCTAAACGCGCTGTTTTTCGAAATCCTAGGGCGTTGCTTTAGGCTCCTATGAAGGGCCGTTTGCCCGGAAAGGCGCCAGGCGATGCCAGGTTCATGCCCAACAATCACCCCCGATCATGGGAAGTCGAACTACACCCTCGACGAGCGGCGCGGCGCGTGTTAAAAACTACGGCTTCATGTCTGAAGTCCAGCATACTCTTGCCTCGTCCGCCACGCTTGCGGGCTCGTCCCTGCACACCGGCGGGAAGGTCACCCTCACCCTGTGTCCCGCGCCGCCGGGACACGGACGGAAGTTCAAACGGATCGACCTGCCCGACGAGCCCGTCATCGACGCGCATTGTTCCAATGTGCGCACGGTGGAACGCGCCACGACGCTGGGTGAAGGCAACGTTAAGGTCCAGACCGTCGAGCACATTCTTTCCGCGCTCTCCGGGCTCGGCGTGGATAACGCGCTCATCGAAATGGACGCCAACGAGCCGCCGATCGGCGACGGGAGCGCGACCCCCTACGTGGAGCTGATCCGCAAGGCCGGCATCGTTCCGCAGGATGCTGCGCGCCACTTTTTCGCGGTCAACGAACCGGTTCACATCGAATCCCGCAGCGGTTCGCTGATGACGATCGTCCCGGATTCCAAGTTTCGCATTTCCTGCACCAACGTCGGCCCGGACGGGCGGTTCACCCAGTTCTTCAGCACCGAAATCACGCCGGAAATCTACGCCAGGGAGATCGCCCCGGCCCGCACGTTCGTCTATTACGAGGATGTCAAACCGCTGCTCGACAAGGGCCTGATCAAGGGCGGCAGCCTCGAAAACGCCGTGGTCATTCGAGGCGACTCGGTCATGAGCAAGGAGCCGATGCGTTTCAATGAGGAATTCGCGCGGCACAAGACCCTGGACATCATCGGGGACCTGGCGTTGTTCGGGCGTCCGATCAAGGGGCACATCATCGCCGTCAAACCGGGGCACGGCCCAAATACCGAGCTGGCCAAGCTGCTCACCAAGAAGCACGCCCAGCTTCTGGCCATGGTGCCCAATTCGGTCGTTCCCAAGGGCGGAACCGTGCTGGACATCAACAACGTCATGCAGCTCCTGCCGCACCGGTATCCCTTCCTGATGGTGGACCGCATCGTCGATTTCGAGGGAGACTCCAAATGCACGGGCGTGAAGTGCGTCACCATCAACGAGCCGTATTTTCAGGGGCATTTTCCCGGTCACCCGGTCATGCCCGGCGTGTTGCAACTGGAAGCCATGGCGCAGGTGGCCAGCATCGCGTTCCTGCGCCAGTCAGGCAGCAACTCGCGCATCGGCTACTTCATGAGCGCCGATTCGGTTAAGTTCCGCAAGCCGGTCATGCCCGGCGATACGCTTTTCATCCACGTCGAAGTGACCAAGACCAAGCGCGCCATCGCCAAAGCGTGTGGACGCTGCGTGGTCAACGGCGAAACCGTTTCGGAAGCGGAAATGCTCTTCGGCTTCCTTCCGCAGGAGTAACCGTGACGGAGATTCACCCCACAGCCATCGTCGATTGCGCCGCCGAAATCGGGGCCGATACGGTCATAGGGCCGTATTGCATCATCGGGCCGGGGGTCAAATTGGGCGAGGGTTGCTGGCTGCAGCACCACGTCACCCTTTGCGGGCCATCGGTCATCGGCCGCAACAACCGGTTTTATGCGTATGGCTCCATCGGTCAGCAGAGCCAGGATCTGAAATACCGGGGTGAACCGACCCACCTCGAAATCGGCGAGGGCAACTGTTTCCGCGAATTTGTCACCGTTCACCGCGCCACCGCGCCCGACAGCACCACCCGCATCGGCAGCCGCGGCAATTTCCTCGCTTACTCCCATGTCGCGCACGACTGCCTCGTGGGCGACGACGTCATCTTCTCCAACAACGGCACTCTTGGCGGCCATGTGGAGTTTGGCGACCACGCCATCATTGGCGGTCTGAGCGCCGTTCATCAGTTTTGTCGGATCGGTCGCTTTGCCATCCTCGGCGGCTGCACAAAAATCGTCCAGGATGTCCCGCCATTCATGATCGCGGATGGCAACCCGGCGGAAATCCGCGGGATCAACAAGATCGGCATGGAACGCCACCAGTTCGCCGCCGAGACCATCCGCGAAATCAAGGAAGCCTACCGCATTCTGTATCGGTCGGGAATCAACGCGAAACAGGCCGCGGAGCAAATTTCCCAAACGCTCCAGCCCGTGCCGGAAATCTGCCAGTTGCTGGAGTTCCTCGCGACCACAGAGCGCGGGATCGTGAGATAGACGCGCTCAGGCGTCGTGCGCCGAAGGTCCGGATTTCGGATCGATAAACGCTTGTCAGCGGCGAAATTGCGGCGAAATTTCCCTGACCGCCTCCTCATGAAAACACTCATCGCTGTGCTTGGACTGTTCCTGCTGGGCGTCCATCCCGTTGTGGGCCTTCTGATTCCCACGTACACGACGGGCAGCAATGACCGGTTCAGCAGCGGGTACCCCACGGCTCCCGTCATCAACACCAGCAGCTTGTTTGCGGGGCTGGGGTACGATTTTTCCGGGGTGGGCTGGGCGGCCGTCGATTCCGGGAAGAGCTTCGCAATGCTGACCCCAAAGAACTTTTTGGCGGCAGAACACTACGGCGGCGCTCCCACCATCGATTTTCTCGGCGGCGACGGGCAGCTTCATCAGTACAGTCAGGTGGGAGTTGTCGGAACGAACTACGGTGTGGTGTTTTCGGGCGACACCTATGGAGACCTCGCTGTCGGCACCCTGACGACGCCAATCAAGGCGTCCGACCAGATCCAGACCTATGCCGTGCTGGACATGCCCAGCTATGCAAACGCTTCGTTGATGCTCTACGGGCACCAATCGGGCACCTCCACCAGTCCCCGCGTGGCCATGGTCTCGGCTTCCTCCGTCGTGGTTGGGACAGGCACCGACCCGTCAAGCTACATCCTGACCGCCACGTCCGGCGCCACGCTCGAAGGAGGCGATTCCGGCAGCCCGACGTTTATCCCCTGGACCGATCCCAGCGGCGCCAAGCAGTTGACCATTATCGGAAACAACGCCGCGGTTAGCAACTACAACTGGCTTAATTTCATCCCACGTGCCGAAGACATCACAGCCCTCAACAGCGCGATGGTCGGCGGCGGGTACGCGTTGCGGTGGGTGGCCAATGCGACGATGATCTGGAAGGGCGGGTACTCCGGCAACGCTTTCAATTCCGCTTTCAACTGGTCAACCTATAGCTCGCCAACCAGCTCCAGCTACATTGGCCTGAGTTCAACCAACAGCAGCTACCTCTCCCTGGATCTTGGTGGCGGAACGCAACCGGTGCGCGGGGTCAACTTCAATCCCGGCACGGCGGGATTTACCCTTTCCAACGGGACGCTCTCGCTGGGTCGCGGCGGTCTGGACAACTACGACACCCACGTCCAGACGCTGAACAACAACTTCATGCTGACCGATGATCAGTACTGGGATGGCCATTCGGGTGGCTTCAACGTCGCCGGCTCCATCAATACCAACGGCAACCTGTTGATCGTCCAGGGCAGCGCCGCCAGCACCTTGAGCGGCGCCATCTCCGGCTCCGGCAGCTTTGCCAAGGACGGCGCGGGCATCCTGACCGTTTCCGGCTCCAACAGTTACAGCGGTCCCACGTTCCTGCACAACGGCACCCTGGTAGTCAGCAACACCGCCGGTTCGGGAACGGGCCTCGGCACGCTGACCGTTGAAGCCGGCAAGCTGGCGGGTTTCGGTATCGTCGCCGGGAGCGCATCCATTGCGGCGGGCGCCCATGTTTTTGGCGGGAAAGTCAACGTTTCGGGTGCAGCGGCGCCCGATTCCGCAGTGCAGGCCAACAACATCCTTACCATCGGCGGAGACTTGGTCATGGACGGCGCGCTCGATTTCTATCTGGGGAATCTGAGCGAGCTGAGCGGGTACACGCAGCTTGTGCTCAGCGGGACCGCCTCGCGCCTGACCCTCGGCGCCGACTCATCGTTTTCGCTGGCAACGGGCAATTTTGTGGGAGTCAGCGATCCCAACTCCGGTTTGCCCTTCTGGAACAGCGCGCACGTGTGGACGCTCGTCGAGGTAATGGGTGCGACGCAGGTCTCCGGGGTCTTCGGCGATGTCTCCCTCGGGACCTGGAGCCAGGGAAGCTTCAGCCTGACGGTGAGCACGAGCAGCGCCATCAACGCCGTGCAACTCGCCTACAGCCCCGTGCCGGAACCGTCCGCGGCCCTGCTCTTGCTGGCCGGCGCGGCTTTTTGTTTGCGCCGGCGGTCTCTCTTTTAAGGGCGCAGGACAAATTTTTTCCATTATTTGGCCCGCCGATTCTTGCGAGAACGTCGGAGACCGGGCTCTGGGGAGCGCACGCGCCCTCGCGTGCGGCCTCTGGCGCCCCGCCTAAGGCATCTTCGCTCAAGAAGCTCGCATTCAACGAGTAACCACGGATTACACGAATGAACCCGGATAGGTTTCATCCGTGCCAATCCGTGAAATCCGTGGTTTCAATGAAGCCCTAAGAGCTTGTGACGAACGAGTAGCCTACTCCTCGATAGGTCTTGATGCAATCGGCGGCAGGCCCGAGCTTTTCGCGCAGACGCCGGATATGGGTGTCGACGGTACGGGTGTCCATCGCGACCTGGTAGTTCCAAACCTCTTTCAAGAGCGTCTCCCGGCTCTGAACCGTTCCGGCGTTTTCCATCAGCACGGCCAGCAGCTTGTATTCCATCGTTGTCACCGGGACGTTTTCGCCCTGCACCCGCACTTCCCTGCGCACCGCATCGAGCGCAACGCCGGCCGCTTCGAGGTTGCGCACAGGGCCGGCCTCTTCTTTCCCGCGACGCAGCACCGCGCGAATCCTCAGAATCAACTCCCGCGGACTGAACGGCTTGGTGATGTAATCGTCCGCGCCCAGTTCGAACCCGAGAACGCGGTCGATTTCTTCGGCGCGCGCCGTCAGCATGATAATCGGAATCCGCGCTGTGGCCCGGTCGGACTTGAGCTGCGTGCAGATTTCGGCGCCCGAAAGACGCGGCAACATCAGGTCCAGCACGACGAGTTCGGGTTGCTGGTTGCGCGCGAGTTCAAGGGCCTGGACCCCGTCGGAGGCTTGCAAGACCCGCAATCCCGCCGCCCGAAGATTCGATGCGATCAGCGCAAGGACGTCGGGGTCGTCTTCCACCACCAGGATTTGAGATCCCGACCGGATGTCGGGGTGGGAATCGCCATGGGCTGCAATCATCGAAATTGCAGCTTGGCGGGCGGATGTTACAGATCGGTCACACTATTGTGACAAATTGGAAAACTTCGGCTGCCTGCGGGGCCACCGCGTAATTTAACCACGGATGCAATTCGAAGCCTCGGAGCAAAACGTTATTTCCTGACGGCCCCTTGGCAGGGAGGCGCAGGGAGAGGGCGCCCTGCGTTTTTTCGGTTTACTCTGCTGCCCGGCGCGGCTTTCATATTGTCTGCCATGAATACCGTTTCCCCGCCCATCGCCTGGAACAACGACTGCCTGGAGATTCTCGACCAGACGCTTCTGCCGGAAGTCGTCCGCCTTCTGCAATTGCAGAGCATCGAGGCCGCCTTCGAGGCGATCCAGAAACTGCGGGTACGGGGGGCTCCGATGATTGGCATCACCGCGGCTTACGGCTTGTATTTGGGAATGCGCACGATTGCCGCCGGTTCGGCGGAGGCGTTCTTCCGCCATTTGGACGAGAAGATCGCGTATCTGGCCGGGGCGCGTCCCACAGCGGTGAATCTGTATTGGGCGTTGCAGGCGGTCAAATCGCGGGTGGTGAAGGAAGGCGACCGGTCCGTGGCGGAATTGCCGGCGCGGCTGCTGGAACTCGCCCGCGAATTGCACGAGGACGACCGCCGTCGATGCGATGCCATTGCCGAATACGGCCAGGAGGTCGTTCCACACGGAGCGCGCATCCTCACCCATTGCAACACCGGAGCGCTTGCCACCGGCGGGATCGGCACCGCGTTCGGGGTCATCCACCGCGCACATCTGGCCGGCAAGCAAGTGCATGTCTATGCCGACGAGACGCGGCCTGTCCTCCAGGGGGCGCGGCTGACAATGTGGGAGCTGGCCAACGCGGGAATTCCGGCCCACCTGATCTGCGACAACATGGCGGCGGCGCTCATGCGCGAGGGGAAGGTGGACCTCGTCATTGTCGGCGCGGACCGCATTACCACCGACGGTTCGGCGGCCAACAAGATCGGAACCTACGGCGTGGCCGTCGCGGCCCAGTACCACAAGGTGCCGTTCTATGTCGCGGCGCCGATCTCCACGTTCGACCTGGCGGTCCATCGCGGCGAGGAGATCCCCATCGAAGTGCGCCACGAGGATGAAATCCGGCGCGTGTTCGGCAAAACGCTCATCACGGTGCCGGATGCGGCCTGTTGGAATCCGGCGTTTGACGTCACCCCGCCGGAGCTGATCGCCGGAATCGTTACCGAGCGGGGAATCATTCGGGCGCCCTATGGGGAGAATATCCGGGCGATCGCGGGAACGGGGGCATAGCCGGCTTCAGCAAGACTGACTGTAATGAGGAGGTCTACACGCGGTTTAAGGAGAGCGCTCTTGCTGGTTGGCGTTGCGATTTTTGTCACACCGTTCTTCCTGCCGTTTTTCATTCGGCACACGCCGTGCGGGCAGAAAACCGCCGCTTCCGCCGATACCCCGGCTGCCGATCCCGCTCGCATTCTCGATTGTCTGCCGGTGAGGGAAGCCCCGTTCTGGCCGTCGCTCGCCCGGGGTCGCTGGGTGCTGATCCTGCGCAACGCCACCTGCGGGCACTGCGGGCCGCTGCTGGAGGAGTACGGCGAAAACGCGCTACGCTGGCAGGCTGCCGGCAAGCCGTGGCGAGTCGCCGTGATCACGATTTCCGAAGGCGCTTCGGCGTTCGAGCCTCCCCAGAGTCCCCTGCCTCGGCCGGTGTTCACCGGCACCGTCGCCAATCCGCAAAGTGCCTTTCTGGTTTCGCCCACGCTGCTGCTGGTGGCGGAAGGCCGCGTCTTGAAAGGATGGGAGGGCGCCGTCGACTGCCAATGGAGCGAGGCGAAGGAAGCGCTTCTGAACGCGAAGTGAAGGCGCTGGCTCGCGGTCCGGCCCACAGGCGAGGCGCCCATACCGTTCGTTTAGGCGGGGGTCTCGAAATCAGTGGGAGCCCGGCGGTCGCGCCAGCTTCCGGGAGTTCGCGTCCCGCTTGCAGGAGGGCGACATCCGACGGGCGCCGTGGGGCGTTCGTCAACGCGACAGCGTCGTGGAGTGCGGCAGTCCTGTGCCGCCTTCGCGAGCCGGACCGATTTTCGACCCACCGGAAGACGTCTCCGCCAGGGAAGTCTTCGTTCGGAGTGCCTCACACCTTCAGGGAGCGTTAGGGCCCGTCACAAAATAAGCGCGAGGAAGGAGCATATCCGCTGCGATCTCTGACTGACGAGCAACGCCGGCAGCGCCGAAAAGAACAAGCCAGATTGTGACACTTATTTTGTGACGCGCCCTTAGTCGCAGACGACGTCTTTTCTTAAGGCGGCACAGATCACCCAAGCGAACCTTTCGTAAGAACATATGACTACCCGGGCGCCTTAATCCGCCCCATACTCAAGAGCCTATGAGGCGTTTCTTCACGACATGGTTTTTCCGGGCCGCCTTTCTCTGCGGAATCCTGTCCGGCGCCGTTTCCGCCTTTGCGAATCCGCCCGCCGGCGCGGACGTCGTCCTCGTCCAAAATAAGCCCGTTCCCGGCCGCGGCGTCCTCATTCCCGTCGACGGCGCCACAATCAAGAAAATCGTTCTTAGCGGTCCCGGCGTCGATTCTGCCTTCGGCACCGGCTCCTGCCAGACCATTCCTGGCGCTTTTCAGGAACGCGGTCGCAAAGACGGCTTCCAGGTCGTGGTGGAGCCCTGGAGCAACTCCGGGTTTCTCCCCGTTGCGCCGGGCGCTCTCATTGCCGACGAAAAGAAACCCGACGTCTCCGGCCTCAACGGCCAGTACTTCCCAAACCCCAACCTCGACGGCAAACCCCTCGGCGTCCGGGTCGATGCCGCCTTTCCCTCCGGGGCCGATCCCCTGGTCAAACCCGCCGGTTTCTCCATCCGCTGGACCGGTTTCATCAAGCCTCCCGCTCCGGGCAAACACCGCATCCGCCTTGCTGGCGAAGGCAAATCGCGCGTTTGGATCGAAGATCGCCTCGTTTATGACGGCTGGGATAAAGATCCGAAAAAGGGCGGCATGGGCGAGTTCACCAACCTCCCCGAATTCAAGCCCGGCGAGCTCTGTCCCCTCCGCATCGAATACCGCGGCACAGGAAACCCACAAATTGCATTATCATGGATGACCTTTGCGAAAAAAGATTTCTCAACTCTTTCAAATGCCGGCCTGGTCGTGCTCGTCCTCGCCCTGCCGCCATCCGGCCCGAATTCGTCCGATTTCGCCCGTGAACAGGAGGAATTCCTTCTGGCCGCCGGGGCGGTCAACCCAGCCACCGTGGCTGTTTTCCAGCTTCCCGCCGGCAGGGAGCCCGTCGCGAGCCCCTCGACGCCCGGTTCCGGCGCATTTCCCTGGGCCTGCGAGCATCTTCCGGCACTCTTTCGGATGCGCCAGGACGCAGCGGCCCCCTTCGCAAACGAATTTTTTTCGAACCTTCCGAAAAAAAAGCTTTGCAAAGATCCGAAATTTTGAAAAACTGGTCTTAATCGACCAAAAGGGCGATCCACCGCGGTGCCGAAAAACCGGTGCGCGGCGGGCAGCCCCTCGATAAAAAACGAAAAAAAGAAAAATTTTTGCTTGCGCGAAAGCGCCGATGGGCGTAAAAAGCTCTCGTAAATCCAGTCAACCGAAAAAAATCCACTCCAGAAACACCGCTTAACACCTCGAAAACCTATGAAAGCATGGTATGAACACACCCGCCGGACAGTTGCTCCGGCCGCGCTTGCCCTGGCCGCTACGGCTGCCGGGCTACTCGTTACCGCCCAGCAGGCGGTGGCTCAGGGACCGAACAATCATCCGCCCTACATCGATGTCGGCAACAACATGATCATCGACAGTAATCTGGGCGATTTAAACGCCGCGCTCGCCATGGTTCAGTCGGGCTACGATGGGGGATACTGGGATGGGCCCGGAATCAACAGTATCGGTGCGGCGGCATTGGATCCTTGGGCTCCGAACGGCGAGATTGGGGTGACCGTCCTCGATACAAGTTGGTGGCCTGGCATTGCCTCGGTTTTCGGCTATGCGCTCGATGGAAACGGCGATCAGCTTGTGATCGCGGCGGGGCTCATCGGGGATCTGAACATGGACGGCGTGGTTGATTCGACGGATTACGGGATGCTCGATATCGACTACACCTACGGGCTATTGGAGGGCGACATTACCCACCAGGGGTTCGTGGACTCCAGCTCCTACGCAGCGATGGACACCTGCTATACTTATCAAGGTCTCTATGATCCGACTACTTTGAAACAGTATAGCGTTACCTCCTCCGCATCGGCTTCCGCCACCGGGGCTTCTGGGTCTCCCTCTTCCGTGCCGGAACCCGCCACCGGTTCGCTTCTCATTACCGGGGCGATTGCCGCTCTCAACTACCGGCGTAAAATCAAAACCGCCTGAATCGAATCTCACAAGAACACCAATAGCCAAAAACAAAAAATGAACTCCTCCTTCAAATCGTGCATCGGATCGACAGTTAAGTCCCTGATGCTTCTACTGATCGCAGCTTTCCTTGTTGTCGCGAGTGATAGCGCAAAGGCGACCATCACTACAACCCTTTCCGTCGACTTGGTTGCGACCGGTGGGAACGGCGTAAGCATTAGCGGTTCGAACGTCTACGTAACTAACGGCTCCACAGTTAATATTCAGCTCTGGGCCGATGTTTGGGCAACGGACTTTACAAGCACCTCGGGCACTCTCTCGGAAGTGGGCGTTGCCGGTTCGATTTTGGTGGCCGGTCTCAGCGGTACCAACGCGGATGGAACATTTGCCTCGGGTGGTGTCTCAACGCTTGCTGTCGACTCGATGTATAAGGCCAGCAACACACAGATCGGGTTAGCTCAGGATCTGAACGGCGACGGTGCGCTGGATCTTGGCGGTAAGACCTCGTCGACTTCGAGCAATACGCAATTCATCGAAGCGCGTTGCGACGTTGGCAACTCCGCCTATACTTTCGTTTCTAGCACAAGCGGTACTGTTCACAATTATCAGCTCAGCACTGTGGCGGGTGCGACCTTCGGAACCGAATGGCGGTATAACCCGCTCAATGCAAACTCGGTGCAGTTCCTGATCGGGACACTTACTTGGACAGTAACCAATGCGCCAACTGACACCACCAATCCGCGGGTGATGCAATGGCAATTTCCGAAGTTCACGGGCGGTGCCGCTGGGTTAATGGGTATGTGGGGTGACAACAACGTCTATCATGACTCTATTACGGACACGTCCAACGGTGCCCTCTCGAACAGCGGTCAAGGCTTACAGATTTTTGCTGTTGTTCCCGAACCGGGAACGTGGGCGATGCTGGTCGGTGGCATGGGGATGCTGGCTTTAGGTCAGCGCTTCCGCCGCCGCTCGTAGGTCTAAGCAGCAGTTTTTGTGGATTTAAGCCCCACGCCGGAAACGGCGTGGGGCTTTTGCTTTTTGCGGCAGGCGGTCGCCAGGCAAGCTTTGCACTAGACGAAAAATGGTCCGGCATCCGAAGGCGGCACAGGACTCTTTCCATTGCCCACATCTTTTCGAAGCGCGTGCGCAGGCCTTTCAGGGCCAACGGCCCGGCCACATTGTAGCCTATGGCAACGCCATAGGTCTTTGGGCGCCAACGGATTAGCGCCGAAAGCGCGGTACAAACCCCACGTGGGCCTTTGTGATGGGCCTACAGCCCAAATCGGCCTTGCGAAGGAGTCCTATGGCGTTGCCATAGGCTACAATGTGGTCGCGCCTTCGGCGCTGAAAATTCAGGTCGCCGGACTTGCGGGTAATGGAAAGAGAGGACTGCCGCACCAAGACGCTGTCGCGGTGACGAGCGCTCCACGGCAAACGTCGGATGTCGCTCTCCAAGACGCTGGCGCGCTGACGAGCGCTCCACGGCAACAGTCGGATGCCGCTCCAAGACGCGGTCGCGTTGACGAACGCCCCACGGCAACAGTCGGATGTCGCACTTCCGCGTTGTTTCACTCTGGCGTTGCCGGGCGGCCTGGCGGTGGTACACTCCGGCCATGATGACTGCGCGCGGCGCCGCCGATTGTTTCCATCTCGCCTACTGCACGAACGTCCACCCCGGCGAAACGTGGGCGGAAACGTTCGACTCCCTGAATCGGTTCACGCTGAGGGTTCGCGATGCCGTCCAACCCGAAGGCCCCTTCGCCATCGGGCTGCGTCTTGGCAACGCCGCTTCGCTGGACCTGGCTTGCCCTGAGGTGCTCAGCGATTTTCGGCGCTGGCTGGAGCGCCATCACTGCTACGTCTTCACCATCAACGGGTTTCCCTACGGACGATTTCACGGGGCGCGCGTCAAGGAGCAGGTGTATCGGCCGGACTGGAGCACGCCGGAACGCCTCGAATACACCGTGCGGCTCTTCACGATTTTGGCCGACTTGCTGACGGCGGCCCCGGAAGGGTGCGGTGGAAGCGTGAGCACGTTGCCGGGATCGTTCAAGCCGTTTTGCCTCGATGAAGAGGCGCAACGGGCGATCCGACGCAACCTTTGGCAGTGTGCCGACCGCATCGAAGCACTTTCGCAGGCGATTGGCCGCGATCTGCATCTGGGCCTGGAGCCGGAGCCGTTGTGCCTGTTCGAGACCACGCCGGAAACCGTGGCTTTCTTCCAGACCCTCGCTGCGGAGCGGCCCGGCGATGACCGCTGGCGCCGCTTCCTGGGGGTTAATTTCGACGTGTGCCACCTGGCCTGCCAGTTCGAAGAGCCGTCGCGTTCGCTGGCGGAGCTCAGGGCCGAGGGAATCCGCATCAGCAAGATTCACCTCAGTTCGGCGTTGCGGGTCAGGCCGACGTCGGCAACCCGCGAAGCGCTGCGCCCGTTTGCCGAGGACGTGTACCTGCACCAGGTAACAGCAAGGGCGGGGGAGGGGCTTCGGCGGTACCGCGATCTCGCGGAGCTGCTGCAACTGCCGCCGGACCCGGCCGAAACGGAATGGCGGGTCCATTTTCACGTGCCCCTTCACATGGAGGAAACGGCGATGTTTGGCAACACCGCCGATGGAAATCGGCGGGTGCTTGCCGCCTTGCGAGCGGACCCGGCGCTGTGCCGGCATCTGGAAATGGAGACGTACACCTGGGGCGTGCTGCCGCCGGAGTTGAGGAGCCGCGATGTGGTGGACCAGTTAAGCGCGGAATACCGGTGGTGTCTGGCGGAGTTGGGGCGTGGCGCGGAATGAAACTAGAAACGACAGTCATCCTGCGGATAACGCAGACGATCGCAGAATTTGCACTGCCATCCCCGGAAATCGCGCAGTTCTGCGGTGGTCTTTCGGCGTTCACGCGGTTCGCTTCCGAAGAATCGAGGCGCTCTATTAGCTGTCATCCTGAGCTTGCGAAGGATCTCACAGCACACCAGGCAGCGCTGTGTCACTGTTCGCCATTGTCGAAGCTGACGCCCCCTGCAGAAGACGCCGTCAGCTCCGAAGACACCGAAGGAAGAATTACGCCTTTCCTGCCTCGCGAGATCCTTCGCAAGCTGCCAATGAACCCGCCGGAAAAACGGGGCGTTCGGGAGCGGGATTCCGGGGAGCGCACGCGCCCTCGCGTGTTGGCGTCGGCGCCCTCGCCGACGCGAACTTTTTTGCGCTGCCGACGCGATCAGCCGCGAAGATGCCTTTGGCGAGGGCGCCAAAGGCCGCACGCGAGGGCGCGT
>Ga0316232_1003999_pt1 | contig 12931 bp, 7 predicted proteins | sample TBHtaG_FD_206006 | JGI IMG/M metagenome (GOLD analysis project Ga0316232, IMG submission 206006) | Freshwater microbial communities from Trout Bog Lake, Wisconsin, USA - TBH18025_13 | ecosystem: Environmental > Aquatic > Freshwater > Lake > Hypolimnion/Profundal zone | place: USA: Wisconsin... | reverse complement strand
CTTCTTCCTGGATCACTTGCCCGGGCGTTGCACAAAGAGAATATGGGGTATACCATTTCCGAAAATCGTTTTCACTTGAAAACATTCCGGCTAAATTTATTGTACATGTGTCTGCAGATAATCGGTATCATCTTTTTGTAAATGGGAAATCTGTTTGTAGTGGTCCGGCCAGAGGAGATCTGTATAACTGGTATTTTGAAACGGTTGATTTAGCACCCTATTTGCAGAAAGGCATGAATACGATAGCTGCTCAGGTATGGAATATGGGTGTATATGCCCCTGTTGCACAGATAAGTAATCAAACGGCTTTTGTATTGCAGGGAAATGGGGATGCCGAAAAAATTATCAATACAGGGGAAGACTGGAAGGTATATCAAAACTCGGCGTATTCCCCCTGTTCTACTGATAACGGTGCCCGTTTACATTCTTATATGGTTATTGGTCCGGGTGATCATATCGATGCTTCACAATATCCCTGGGGTTGGGAACAGCCTGGGTATAATGATGCAACCTGGCAATCGGCCAGGCGGATTGCGAGTCCGGTCCCTGTGGGATATGGTTCGGATAATCTCTGGACATTACAACCCAGAAATATTCCTTTAATACGCGAGAGTAAACAACGCATTCCGGTTGTTCGTCGTGTATCGGGGATGCAGGTATCCGATGATTTTTTAAAAGGAAATCAACCGCTTACCATTCCAGCAGATGCTACCGTAAGTATTTTATTAGACCAGACATTTAATACGGTTGCTTATCCAGAATTATGGTTAAGCGGAGGTAAGGAAGCCTCCATAAAAATCACCTATGGAGAAGCTTTGTTTAATAAGGATGGAAGTAAAGGAAACCGAAATGAGATTGAAGGAAAATCAATGATTGGCAATTATGATCAATTTTTACCTGATGGGGGCGCTAATCGATTATTCCGACCACTTTGGGTAAGAACCTTTCGGTATATGCAATTAGATATTACTACCAAAGGACAGCCACTGGTGATCAATGATCTGTATGGGATTGCAACAGGATATCCTTTTATCGTCAAGTCTTCTTTTAGTTCGAATGATGAATCCTTACAAAAAATTTGGGAAACCGGATGGCGCACAGCACAGCTATGTGCCGGGGAAACATATTTTGATTGTCCCTATTACGAGCAGTTGCAGTATGAGGGAGATACAAGAATACAATCCCTGATTTCATTATATGTTACAGGCGATGACAGATTGATGCGTAAAGCTATACTGGATTTTTATCATTCAAGGGTTCCAGAAGGATTAACACAGGGCCGTTACCCCAGTAGCAGGTTGCAGGTAATTCCTCCTTTCTCTTTATTTTGGGTATCCATGATCCATGATTATTGGATGCATAGAAAAGACCAGAAATTTGTTTCAGATTTTCTGATACCTGTTACCGGAGTATTGGATTGGTTCGAGAAGAAGATTGATCCTTCCAAAAAAATGCTGGGCCCCATGAAATGGTGGAGCTTTGTTGATTGGAATCTTTCTTTTCCTGGTGGCACACCGGATGGTGCGGAGGATGGGAATTCATCTATTATCACTTTACAATTTGTCAACACCCTCCAGCAGGCTGCAGAACTATTTGCATTCTATGGAAAAACAAATGAAGCGGCTCATTATCGCAATCTCGCAGAGGAACTAAGTAAAAGCACCTATCAACTTTGTTTTGATGCTAAGAAAGGGGTTATGGCCAACACGCCATTAAAGAATTCTTTTAGTCAACACGCCAGTATTATGGCTGTACTTACCGGAACTGTGTCGCCATTAGAAATGAAACCCGTTATGCAAAAAGTATTGAAAGATACTTCTCTTAGTCAGGCTACTTTTTATTACCGTTTTTACCTGAACAGAGCTTTAAAAAAAGCCGGGATGGCAGATATGTATTATTCGCAACTCACCCCATGGCGTGGAATGATTGAAAACGGGCTGACGACTTTTGCGGAAAACCCAGACCCAACCCGATCTGATTGTCATGCATGGAGCTCTAGTCCCAATTATGATTTTCTGGCCACCATTTGTGGTATTGTGCCATCTGCCCCTGGATTTTCATCTGTAAGAATAGAGCCGGCCATGGGCGAATTAACAACCGTAACAGGGTCCATGCCCCACCCGGATGGGAATATTTTTGTTTCACTTCAACGAAAAGGTAAAGAGGGGGTTACAGCCCATATTTTTTTACCGGAACATGTATCAGGAGAATTTGTGTGGAGAGGTAAAACCGTAAAACTAAAGGGTGGAAAACAAGATATCACCTTATAATACTCATTAGATGCGATTAATAATACCCAACATAGTATTGAAAAGAATTTTTGTTTTTCTTTTATTTCTATTGAATGGAAACCTATTCTGTTTTGGACAGGCGCCATCTACTGCTGACTTATTGAATATGGTTGATAAAGGATTCAATGAAGGAGCCAGACAATATGCTTTATTTCAAAAACGATTAGCTCCGGATCGTTTTCCAAGATCGTATAATGCAAGTTCGGATTCTTTGCTGGTTAGTAACTCAGGCTGGTGGTGCAGTGGTTTTTATCCCGGCACATTATTGTATTTATATGAGCAGACTAAAAATAGCCAACTTTTAACTGAGGCGGAAAGAATGCTGAAACTGCTTTCCAAAGAGCAATACAATAAAGACACTCATGATCTTGGCTTTATGATGTATTGTAGTTTTGGAAATGCAAACCGGTTAAACCCTTCAGAAGAAAGCAAACAAGTACTGATCAATAGTGCTAAATCCTTAAGCAGCCGGTTTGATCCTGTTGTTGGCTGTATCCGGTCATGGAATTCGAAACAGCCAAATGACTTTCTGGTTATTATCGACAATATGATGAACCTGGAATTATTATTCTGGGCAACAAAAGCAACGGGCGATAGTAGCTATTATAAAATAGCTGTTACGCATGCCAATACTACCATTAAAAATCATTTCAGACCCGATTATAGTTCTTATCATGTATTGAATTATGATGCAGGAACAGGGGCGATACATCAAAAGAAGACCGCGCAGGGATATGCTGATGAGTCGGCCTGGGCTCGTGGCCAGGCCTGGGGTTTGTATGGATTCACTGTCATGTATCGGGAAACGAGGAATAAGAAATACCTTGATCAAGCCACACATATTGCCGATTTTATCCTGAAACATCCCAATCTTCCAAAAGATAAAATTCCGTATTGGGACTTTAATGCGCCTGATATACCCAATGCTTTTCGTGATGCATCAGCAGCTTCTATCATCGCTTCTGCATTGCTGGAATTGGAGAAATATGTGTCAAAAGCAAATAGTCAAAAATATTTGTCGGTGGCAGAGCAGATTCTGCAAAGCCTGTCTACCCCAGGATATACTGCGGAAGCAGGAACAAATGGAGGTTTTATCCTGAAACATAGTGTTGGGAGTTTGCCGGGCAATTCAGAAGTGGATATGCCGTTAACCTATGCGGATTATTATTATATAGAAGCACTTGGAAGATTGAAAAAAATATTAACTAACTAAAACCGTGCCTTTGTGCCCTGGTGTGCAATAAAATCTCACACCAAGGCACCAAGGCACAGTTGGGAACTAAACTACAAAAAGATGAAGGTTATTAGAGAGGTAAGAATTTTTTGGTTGCTGATAGTTTTCCTATTTGCTGCCCAATCTTTACAGGCGCAATCCAAAGGACAGGTTTGGAGTATTGAAAAGGCCAACGCGTGGTATGCGAAGCACAAATGGTTGGTAGGGGCCGATTATATTCCGGCTACAGCTATTAACCAGTTAGAAATGTGGCAGGCTGATACTTTTGATCCGGTGACGATTGACAAAGAATTGGGCTGGGCAGAAAATATAGGTATGAACACGATGCGTGTTTTCTTGCATAGTCTGGCCTGGAAGCAAGATCCACAGGGGTTTAAGAAAAGAGTGGATCAGTTTCTGAGGATTGCAGAAAAGCATAAGATAGAGCCTTTATTCGTTTTCTTCGATGATTGTTGGAATACTACCCCAAAAATCGGCAAGCAACCTGAGCCGAAAACAGGTATTCATAATTCAGGCTGGGTGCAGGATCCTGGTCAGCCCACATCTAATGATGTAACTCTATTTCCAGAATTGGAAAAGTATGTAAAGGATGTGATGACGAGTTTTGCGCATGATAAGCGTATTCTGCTATGGGATTTATATAATGAACCAGGTAATAGCAGTAAAAAAGATTCAACACTTTCCTTACTGGAGAAAATTGTGGAATGGGCACGAGCAGTGAATCCGGATCAGCCCATCAGTATTGGGTTATGGGATTGGAGTTTTGAAAAATTAAATGCTTTCCAGATAGCAAATTCTGATATCATTACCTATCATAATTACGACGAACCTGCAGAACACCTTAGGGTAATCCAGGTATTAAAATCATTTGGTAGGCCATTAATTTGTACAGAATATATGGCCCGATTGCGTAATAGCCGGTTCTCCAATATACTTCCCATTCTCCAAAAAGAAAATGTAGGCGCCATCAACTGGGGTTTTGTAAACGGAAAAACCAATACTATTTACGCATGGAGTACCCCTATGAAAGATGGCGGACAACCCATTGAATGGTTTCATGATATATTCTGGAAAGACGGATCGCCTTATAGGAAGGATGAGGTGGAGTTGATTAGAGGATTGACTATAAAATAAGTTGAGATAGCATATAACAATAGAACAATGTGACAATGTGGCAATTTGAAAATTTGAAAATTCATCCGAGTATACTGGATGAAAATGTGAAAGGGAGTTTAGATTGACCGGCAGATTTATTTCCTTGATTGCTTATTAGGTAACTATTCTAAAACTTATTTATGGGAGTTATTCTTGGGGTTATTTTTCATTTTATTGGTGGGTTTGCTTCGGGAAGTTTTTATATGCCATTTAAAAAAGTTAAAGACTGGCATTGGGAAAGTTATTGGTTGATTGGGGGAATATTTTCCTGGTTGATTGTACCTCCCTTGGCGGCTTACCTGACTATTCCACATTTCGCAGAAATTATCAGGCAAACTGATGGGCAGGTGATTTGGTGGACTTATTGTTTAGGTGTTCTTTGGGGTATTGGTGGATTGACCTACGGTTTAGGTGTCAGATTCTTGGGCATGTCGATGGGTAATTCGGTTATACTTGGGTATTGCGCTGTATTCGGTGCATTGATTCCATCTGTTTATTATAATTTTAATCCGCATGAAGGGAAAGTAAGTTTTATGCAGATGGTAAATAGTGAAGGGGGGAGAATGGTTTTATTGGGTGTACTGGTTTGTTTGATCGGAATATTTATCTGCGGTCGCGCGGGTATCTTGAAAGAAAAAGAACTGCCAGAGGAAAAAAAGAAGGAATCTGTTAAAGAATTCAATCTGGTGAAAGGATTGATTGTAGCAACCATCTCCGGTATCCTTAGCGCTTGTTTTAATTTTGGGATCGAAGCAGGAAAACCTATGGCTGAAGTGGCAAATCATACCTGGCAATTGGCTAATCCCGGGCAGGGTAATTTTCTTTTTAGTAATAATGTAACTTATGTAGTGCTGCTTTGGGGTGGACTTACTACTAATTTTATATGGTGTATACTATTGAATATCCGCAATAAAAGTTATGGGGATTATACCAATCAGAAAACTCCTTTAAAAGGAAATTACCTGTTTGCTGCACTGGCCGGTACTACCTGGTTTCTTCAGTTCTTTTTTTATGGAATGGGGGAAAGTAAAATGGGTAACGGAGCAAGCTCATGGATACTGCATATGGCATTTATCATCCTTGTTTCCAATGTATGGGGTATGGTATTGAAAGAATGGAAAGGGGTAAGCAGTAAAACAAAAACAACCATTACTGTGGGAATACTTACTATTGTTGCTTCTGTGATGATAGTAGGTTATGGGAATTCGATTGGGAGGTAAGTAGTTGGCGATTAGCTGTTGGCCATTGGCTATTGAGAAAATGGCCTAAGTGAAATTTATATATTGCTACACAAATCAATCAACAACCAACTGCCAAAAGCCCACAGCTAATAGCCAATGGCTTAAAACAAAAATGTAAACAAAAAATATGCGCATCAAAAGAGAGAAATATCAACATGTCAGTTATTTATGGGATGATGAAAAAGCAGCTTCTTTGGCTGGAGATGAGGTAGCATTATTGATCTATCGTTCCAATTTATTAGGTGCTGATCTGCGATTAACCAATTATGGCGGTGGAAATACATCCTGTAAACTAATGGCAGTTGATCCGCTTACTGGTAAACAAACGGAAGTGATGTGGGTAAAGGGAAGTGGAGGTGATTTGGGCACTTTACAAGCCAATGGTCTTGCGGCTTTGTATGTTGACAGGTTGCATAGTCTTACTGCTGTTTACAAAGGCATTGAGCATGAAGATGAAATGGTGGCTTTGTTTAATCATTGTATTTATGATCTGGATTCTAAAGCGCCATCTATTGATACTCCTTTGCATGGATTTCTTCCTTTCAAACATATTGATCATCTTCATCCGGACGCAGCCATTGCTATTGCTGCAGCGAAGGATGGGAAGAAAATAACGGAAGAATTATTCGGGGGGAGTATCGGGTGGGTTGACTGGCAAAGACCGGGCTTTGACCTGGGATTGCAATTGAAGAATTGTTTGGATCAGAATCCGGGCATCCGTGGAATCATGTTGGGATCACATGGATTGTTTACATGGGGCGATACTGCTTACGAAAGTTATTTGAATACACTTGATATCATTGAGATATGTGCTGACTATGTTGAAAGTAATGTTGCAAAAAAGAGGGTATTTGGTGGAGAAAAAATAGCCGCATTGCCCAAAGAAAAGCGGTTAGCACAGGCTTCGGCATTGGCACCGGTATTACGAGGTTTCTGCTCTTCTGAAAAGAAAATGATTGGGCATTTCACAGATGATGATCACGTTTTGCAATTTATTAATTCAAATGACTTGGAAAGACTGGCCCCAATGGGCACTTCCTGCCCGGATCATTTTCTCAGAACAAAAATCAGTCCCTTGGTTTTGAATCTGCCTCCCGATGCAGATCTTACTAATATTGATACGATCAAGGGAAACCTGACTCAGCTATTTGTACAATATCGGGAAATGTATACCGAATATTACCAGCAATGTAAACATGCAAATAGCCCGGCGATGCGTGATGCAAACCCGGTGGTGATTTTATATCCGGGAGTTGGTATGTTTACTTTTGCAGCTAATAAGCAAACTGCCAGGGTAGCGGCAGAATTTTATACCAATGCGATTAATGTGATGCGGGGTGCTGAAGCTATTTCAGCCTATACTTCATTACCCCGACAGGAAGCATTTAATATTGAATACTGGTTGTTGGAAGAGGCAAAACTACAAAGGATGCCAAAACCCAAACCATTATCCGGAAGAATTGCCCTGGTTACGGGTAGTGCAGGAGGGATTGGTAAAGCGATAGCTAAACGATTTGCGAATGAAGGGGCTTGTATTGTGGTAAATGATAATGATGCCGACCGACTTGCAACGGCAAAAATCGAGTTTCAAAAGCAATATGGGGCGGATGTGTTTACCACGGTATTAATTGATGTTACTGCTAAAAAAGATATCCAGGCGGCTTATGCAGCCGCTTCTCTTTATTTCGGAGGAATTGATATTGTGGTAAACTGTGCGGGAATTTCTATTTCAAAACCGATTGAAGAACATACAGAAAAGGATTGGGATCTATTATATGATATTTTAGTAAAAGGACAATTTATGGTTACACAGGAAGGGGTTGCTATTATGCGTAAACAGGATATGGGGGGAGATGTATTGAATATCGTCAGCAAAAATGCATTGGTAAGCGGACCTAATAATGCCGGATACGGTTCAGCTAAAGCGGCTCAGTTACATTTAAGCAGGTTAAATGCTGCGGAATTGGGAAAAGACAAAATTCGGGTAAATGCAGTAAACCCGGATGCCGTGATTAGCGAAAGTAAAATATGGGAAGGAGCATGGGCTGAGGGCAGGGCCAAAGCGTATAACATTACCGTAGAGGAACTACCTCAATATTATGCGAAACGAACTTTGCTGAATGAAATCATTTATCCTTCCGATGTTGCTGATGCCTGTTTTGCTTTTGTGGGTGGACTATTACAAAAATCTACCGGTAATGTATTGAATGTGGATGGAGGGGTTGCGGCGGCTTTTCTGAGATAAACAGACTGTACCAACAAGAGTGGGATTTTTTTTAAATAGGAACATTTACAAACGGCTTATCTGATATATATGCAAAGAGTAGCTTTTCGTATGCAATTGAAACCGGGGTTTGAAGAAGAGTACCAGCGACGACATGAATTAATATGGCCTGAGTTAGAAAAGCTGTTAAAAGATACCGGTATTCATGAATATGCAATTTTCCTGGACCCGGTAACATTGGGTTTATTTGGCAGTTTGCAGGTTACAGATATTTCAAAAATGGATGAACTGCCTTCGCAGCCTGTTATGCAGAAATGGTGGGCTTATATGAAAGATATTATGGAAACCAATGAAGACAATTCGCCGGTTAGTATACCTTTAAAAGAAGTTTTCTTTTTGCCATAGACTGACTGTAAAAAATCAAAGATTATGTTGATTGACAAAATAGCGATTGCTGCACATAATGAACCACTGTTGAAAAAGCATATTCATAATTATGCTTTTGTTTCAGAAAATATTCTGGGTATTGAGGAAATACTTGCCAAATTGATCAACTTTCAGATAGCGATTCCTTCCTGGGCATTAGGTACGGGCGGCACAAGGTTTGGCCGTTTTGGTGGGGGAGGAGAGCCGAGAAGTCTGGAAGAAAAAATTGAAGATATTGGGTTACTTCATCAACTGAACAATTCCAGTGGTGCTATTTCGCTGCATATTCCATGGGATATTCCATCTGATGCCAACAAGATCAAAACCCTGGCCGCAGAATACGGATTGTTGTTTGATGCGGTCAATTCCAATACTTTTCAGGATCAGCCGGGACAATCATTGAGTTATAAATTCGGTTCTCTACAACATGCAAATGCAGCTGTTCGTAAACAGGCTATTGCGCATAATATAGAAGTAATCAAACATGGGGTTGAGCTGGGGTCTGAATCATTAACGGTATGGCTGGCTGATGGATCGTGTTTTCCAGGACAATTAAATTTCAGGAGAGCATTTGAAAATACTTTGGCAGGACTTACAGAAATTTATGCAGCGTTACCAACTAATTGGAAAATGTTTATAGAGTATAAGGCCTATGAGCCTAATTTTTATTCGACAACAGTGGGGGATTGGGGACAGTCTTATTTGTATGCAAGTAAGCTCGGCAACAAAGCTTACACATTGGTTGATTTGGGACATCATCTTCCCAATGCCAATATTCAACAGATTGTGGCATTATTATTAAATGAACAAAAACTAGGTGGTTTTCATTTTAATGATAGTAAATATGGAGATGACGACCTTACGGTTGGCAGTATTGATCCGTACCAATTATTCCTGATTTTTCATGAGTTGGTAGAGGGAATGGATAACCGGAAAATGAATCATGCAAAGGATTTGGGTTGGATGATTGATGCATCACATAATGTGAAAGACCCGTTAGAAGATTTATTACAAAGTGTGGAAGCTATTATGATAGCCTATACTCAGGCATTATTGATTGATGCCAGTGCATTAGAAGAAGCACAATTGAATAATGATACTGTAAAAGCCCAGGAAATTCTTCAGCAGGCTTACCGTACAGATGTTAGGCCAATTATCGCGGAAGCCAGGTTAAGGAATGGGGCAGCTTTAGCCCCGCTTCAATTATTCAGGGATCAAAAGATAAGGGAAACCCTGATAAAGAAAAGGGGAGAGAAAACAATGGCTACGGGTTTATAAAATTAGTGAATATGCATCTCTATACGGCAAACGGGTTTAAGGAAATGCTGCAATCTGTAAAGGAGGAAGGAGGTATCGTAGCTGTGTTTGATATTGGTAGGACTAATAAAAAATTCTTTCTTTTCAATCAACAATACCAGATTTTGCTGGAAACAAATATCCAGATTGCTGAAATTAGTGATGAAGACGGATTTCCTTGCGATAATATAAAACAGCTAACGGATTGGGTAAAGGAAGTAGTTGCAGAAATAAAAGATTGCCCTTCCATTCAAATAAAAGCTATCAATTTTTCGGCCTACGGTGCAAGTTTTGTGAATATTGGAGAGAATGGGGAATTGGTTACTCCCATATATAATTACCTGAAACCCTATCCCCCAGAGTTACTCAAATCTTTTTACGATTGCTATGGAGGAGAAAAAACATTTTCTCTGATAACAGCTTCGCCAGCATTAGGTAACCTAAATTCAGGATTGCTGTTATATTACCTACAGCATCGAAAACAACCACTTTTTGATCGCGTAAAATATTCAGTTCATTTGCCCCAGTATATAAGTTACCTGCTGTCTGGGAAAGCTGTTTCTGAAATTACCAGTATTGGTTGTCATACCGGGTTATGGGATTTTACGAAAGGGACTTACCATGACTGGGTTTTTGCAGAAGATATTATTGAAAAGCTGGCGCCTCTTGCTTCTATAGGACAGGTGCTTGAATTGGACTGGGATGGCAGGCTGATAAAAATCGGACAGGGCTTACATGATAGTTCTTCAGCACTTATTCCTTACCTGAAAACATTTTCGATACCGTTTATATTAATATCAACAGGTACCTGGTGTATTAGTATGAACCCATTTAATACGCTTCCATTAACAGAAGAAGAATTGGCACAGGATTGTTTATGTTATATGTCATTTGATGGGAAACCCGTAAAAGCTTCCCGGCTTTTTGCAGGAAATGAACATGAGCAGCAGGTGAAAAGGCTCGGCGATTATTTTCACAAAGACGACAACTACTATACCGAAGTAGTGTTTGAAGCGGACTTAATAAACAGGATAGATAAAACCCAGGAAATAGCTACAGTAATCACGGGCAAATACCCTTCTGTTTTTGCAGACAGAGAGCTGAATCAGTTTACAAGTTATGAGGAAGCGTATCATCAGTTGCTATTTGATATTATGCAACAACAGAAGCGATCTGTTTCCCTGGTACTTTCTGATCAGAAAACTGACAGGATATTTGTTGATGGAGGTTTTGCCCATAATCATGTGTATATGCAATTACTTGCAAATGCTTTTCCGGAAATTAATGTATTTGCTGCCACGGTATCACAGGCATCTGCTATGGGTGCAGCTTTGTCAATTCATCCCTATTGGAACGAATTGCCGATCCCCGGCAACCTGATAAGTTTAGAGTTTTATCAATCAAACTCATAAGAAAATAGCAGGTGGGCTAATTTTAGGGCTGGTAATCTGCTTATATCTACAGATTCTTTAGCTGGCCAACAGAAGAAAACCCTTTTTACATATAATTTATTTACATTTATAGTTAATTTTAGTGAATTGTTTTTCAATTTATTCTGTTAATAATTGGTAGTAATGCCCGCAATCTGAGTCATCACTATTTTGAAAGACAATACAGTTCATGTGGTTGCTGTAAAATGCTAATTTGCACACAGATATACCGATCTTTGTGTATTGTAATTATATACGATGAATGGTAGTAAGACAAAGACTAAACTAGTAAAATGAAATCAGCTGTTATCGGCGAAAATGAGTCAGAACGGGTAGCTCTCCTAAAGCGTTACCAGATTCTGGATACTGAGTCGGAAGATGATTTTAATGAAATTGTACAACTTGCTTCGAAGATCTGCGAAACACCTATTTCTCTTATTTCATTAGTTGACTCCGATCGTCAATGGTTTAAAGCAAAAGTTGGTTTGAGCGTACCCCAGACAGAAAGGGATGTTTCATTCTGTGCACATGCTTTATCACAGGATGCAATGATGGTAGTTCCGGACACGTCTAAAGATGATCGATTCTTTGACAATCCATTAGTGACCGGGGACCCTCATGTTGGGTTTTATGCAGGCATGCCACTAAAAACAGAATCCGGGCTGGTTTTAGGCACTTTATGTGTAATCGATCATAAGCCCAGAAATTTGAATGAGACCCAGTTACTTACCCTTAATATACTCGGTAAGCAGGTAATTAAATTACTTGAATTGCGAATGAAACTGATTCAGGTAAAAGAGTCAGAAGCTGCATTGAAAAATAGTGAAGATCAGATCAATAGCATCTTCCAGAATACGATTGATGCAGTTGTGGTAATGAATGAGGAAGGCGTGATTACCCAGTGGAATCATATGGCTGAAGTTGTTTTTGGTTGGACTTCACATGAGATTGTAGGTAAACACCTCCAGGACACCATCATTCCCATTAGATTTCGGGAAGAACATGAGCATGGGTTTAAGCATTACATGGAAAACGGAGATGGGCCTTTACTCAACAGATCCATTGAGATGCGTGCTCTTCGGAAAGATAATATTGAAATAGATATCGCGTTGGGCATTTCACCTATTTTAATTAAAGAACATAAATTCTTTATCGGGTTTATCAGTGATATATCTGAACGCAAATCAGTAGCAGATAAACTAGATAAACAGAAAGTTTTTTACGAAAATATCCTGGATAAACTTCCTACAGATATAGCTGTTTTCGATAAAAATCATCGTTATCTGTTTGTGAACCCCGGAGCAATCAGTAATGAAGAATACAGGAAATTCATTATTGGCAAGGACGATTTTGAATATTGTGCGTATCGAAACAGAGATATGTCTGTGGCAGAAAGAAGGAGAGAACATTTTCTCAAAGTAGAAACTACACGCAAGTCGATAGAATGGGAAGATAGCATGAAAGACCCTAATGGGAGAACGATTACCCATTTACGGAAAATGTTCCCTGTATATGATAATCAGGATGAATTGACCATGATTATTGGTTTTGGTATTGATATTACAGAGAGAAAGGAAGCAGAAGAAGAATTGATCAAAGCGAAAAACCTGGCAGAACAGTTAACAGGTTCTAAA
>Ga0316232_1003997_pt1 | contig 12945 bp, 14 predicted proteins | sample TBHtaG_FD_206006 | JGI IMG/M metagenome (GOLD analysis project Ga0316232, IMG submission 206006) | Freshwater microbial communities from Trout Bog Lake, Wisconsin, USA - TBH18025_13 | ecosystem: Environmental > Aquatic > Freshwater > Lake > Hypolimnion/Profundal zone | place: USA: Wisconsin... | reverse complement strand
AACAATTAATCATACTATAGTCATCGCCATTTACAGTTGTTTCTTCGAAGTAACGTTCTTCTGAAGTAGTAATTAAATGTTCTCTTAATGATTTCCATTTATTAAATAAAATTTCTCCATTATGAAAATTTTTAATAATGTCCCAATCAGTGCCTCTTCTACTAATAGTATAAAAAGTTTTAAAATCTAAATTATTAAGTGTATTCTCTAATTCATCACGTTTAGGATGAATAATATCAATATTAGTTGAAACTAACCAATCACCAGTTGCTCTTCTTAAACCAATGTTGCGAGCTAATACTTCACAACATTTTTGAGCATTAGGATCATAATTAGTTATCATAGATGCTATTTCAGGAGTAATAATAATATGTTTAAAATTACCTTTAAAATTAATATTATTTTTAATATCATAAAGTAAACTATGAGTTGGTGAATTCCAATCGACATATATTACTTCATCATAAGTATCTATTGCTGAATTAAAACAATATGTGGCTCTTTCATTTAAATTACCACCATAATTATCATTACGAGAAACTATAACTGCTGAGATTTTCATTTATTTATTCTATTTAAAAAATTTAAAAATTCATTTTGAAATTGTGTTTGAGATTTTTCTTTATAATCTTCTTTATTAATTATTAATTTTATTTTATTTTTTAATCTGTCTGAAATCATATTTTCACTAATATATAAACCTTTAAGCAAATATTGTTTAATATTATAACCATTTTTAATAGCATAATCACTAATAAGCATAGCAAAAGTATCCTCAGAACCATATCCACCAAATGATTCAGGTATTCCTATAAATTCCCAAAATTCTTTAGAATATAAAGTATGCATACCACAACCAAATTTAAAATCATTTAAAGATTCTAAAATAACTTCATTTATTTCTTGATTATAGGTTAATTCAGGATTATGTAATAAATGATAATTGTATTCTTTATTTATAAAATCTTCATGAACAGCTAAATCCCAAGTATCATCCCACAATTTAACTATTTGAGGTAAAATAATATACTTACCTTCTAGTTGTTCTGCTGCTAATAATTGATATTTAATAGATTGTTCAGGATATGCTATATCAGTATCAATGAATATAAATTGATCATAATCTAATTTGATAGCATCACGTTTTTGTGCTGTAGTTCCATAATTAGATTTATAAGTTATTTCACTAATATTTTTAGTTGGTTGAAGATTATTAAAAATATCAATAAAATATTGTGGTTCTAATTTACTATTTTCCCAATCAGTTAATGTAGAAGATAAATTTAAAGTAGCTAATAAAGTAACATCATCATTATCATCTAAATACTGAAGAGCTTTATTGTATTGTTCAATCCATTTAATAAATAATTCAATTTCATTAGGCATTACATGAACACATACTAATGTTGATTTCATATTATATTATTAATTTTAAATATTTCAATTAATTTATTTTTAATATTACCAACATAATCTTTATATTCAAAAGCTCTTTGATAATTTTCTTCAATTATATCTAATATACTATTATAATATTGTGGATCTAAATTATTTATTATTTTTATTGCTTCATCTATATTTTTAATTTGAATTATTCCTTTTTCATTATAAAAATCACCTATATTTGAACATCCATAATATATTGGAATAGTTTTATTTAAAATACAATCAGTAATTTTTTCTGAGAAATAATTTTCGTGAGATGAGTTTTCAATGCAGACTGAATATTGATATGGTCTGAAACTATTAATTTTATCTTGTCTCCATTGATTAAAATCACCTCTTTCTCCTAATTTATCCCAAAATTGAGTAGGAATTATAATTTCATTTTGTCTATTAAATAATTCATATCTATAATGATGTCCTATTAATTTAAATAAATTACCTCTTAAAAAAGATACTTTAAATTCTTTTTCTATAGGTTTATATTCAAATAATTTATCTTGCCACCAGCTTTCTCCATATGTTATTTGTATTGAATTAGATACTTGATTAAGTATTTTAGTACTCCATGTTAATATAATACTAAAAGATTGTTGGTTATTAACAGCATAATCATGATTACCAAAATATTCATTTGGTTCACTACCTATTAATAATATATTAATAGAATTTTTAGATAATTCTTCATATGTAGGTTGGTATTCATTAAAGAATGAAAAATTTAAATGAGATATATCATTAAATGATTTTTCCCATCTTTCTTGTTCTATAAAATTAGATTTAATATACATCAAAACTATTAAAATAAATATTTAAAAATTGATTTGTTTCTTCAGGTAGATAAGAAATACTTAGATCAGTTTGAGAATTAATAAATTCTAAAGTATGTCTATATCCAATAATTTCATTTTCTAAATTTTTAACTAAATCCTGTACATTTCGATCTTGGTATACTGATGCTCTATTATAAATTATTTTATCTTTTCCTAATACTTTTTGAGTATAATATCCACCCCAAATATCATCCATTCTACCTACATAAGGCCAAACAGCATAATATTTTAAAGCATCTCTGTGTATGAATGTATTTTGAGAATTAAATGGTGAAATTTGAGAAGAAGCAAATGGAGATGTAATATTAAATTTAACAATAGGTTTCACTGTTAATCTACACATAGCATCAATATCAGGATCACCATCCCATAAATCTGCTTGAATCAATGGAGTAATTTTCTTTTTACCTTTATATTCAATTTGATTTTTTACTTGTAATAATTCAATTGGATACCCTCTATGCCATAAATGAGATTGATTAGTTACTGATAAAGGATCAAATATATTAGTTTGAATATTTTCAAAATAATCTACTTCTACTTCTTTACCAATATATAAATCTGTTCCCCAATTATCATAAGGAATATTATCATCATCAACAGTTGCTATTATTTCTGCTCCTTGTTGATAAGCATAAATAAATCCAATATTACGACGTTGTATGGTTTTCCATCCTATAATTTTACTTAACTCCGGATATAATTTTTCTTGTTTATTAGGATTAAGATAAATACAATCTAATTTTTCATATTCTTCATGAGGTGTTTTAGTATCACCTACAACTACTAGAGTCCAATTATCACGTTTAGCAATTTCAATAAATTTAAGAGTTGCTATTGTTGGTTTATTAATTGTTGTTATTATTATATATTTTTTCATTGTATTAAAATTTTATTGTTTTTAAATATTTTTCATAAAAATGTTGAGTTGTATAATTATTTATAGCTTTTTGATAAGCATTTTCAATTATATATTCAAATTCTTTATAATTATTTTTAATATATGATACTTTTTCTAATAAATCAAATTCATTTTCAAAATAAATAAATTCTTTTTCAGGTTCAAAAAACATTTCAATAATATTCCAAGGATCTTTTAAACATAATATTAAACTTTTATTAAAAGCTGCTTCAAATACTCTTGATTTTATTTGAGGCATTATATTATGATCTAAATAAACAAACGCTAAATTTTTATCAGCATTTAAAAATTGTTTATATCTAGAAATATTATCATCACTTATAAACAATAAATTATAACATAATGTCATTTTAGATTGTGAATATAATTTAAGTTTTTCTAAATAAGAACAATTTGGATTTGTTGTGTAAATATCATTAGATGAATTTATAACTCTGTAGTCTATATCATTATTATGTAATGTTTTAATAAAATTAGATATCATCGGATTATGATAATGTCCTGAGTATACTATATCAAATTCTTTATTAAATGATTTTTGGATAAAATTTTCATTAAATGGAAAAAATATAGGAATTCTATTTTCAATAGAATTCGCAGTATATGGACATAATGTTAATACTTTATTAGCTCTATTAAGATCATCAGCATGAGGACCAATTAATCTTAATTCACCCGTTATTGGATCTTTTTGTAAATCTCTAGTACAAAAATTAGGTTCTTCAAGAGTTATCACAACTACAGGTTTATCAAAATCTTGTTGTAATTTAGGAGGTGTATATAAATCTCCAATTATAAGATAAAAATCATCTGTGTCTTTTTCAAATCGTTTAAGATCTAAATTATATACAGGATCGTCCATATACCCTTCTTTTTCTAAAGAAGGAAAATATTCAATTAATTTCATTAGATATTTTTAGGAGTTACAAATAAAAAACCTTGATGTCTTAAATTAATTTCATAATCATGAGTATCTTGAAATTCTTTATAGATTTCATTTGGACTAGTTATTAATCCTAATTCTTCTTGAAGATTCTTATATTCCCATCCAGGCATTTCATAATTTAATGAATCATCATATAATTTCCAATCATCTATCACAAATACATCTTTTGAAATATCTCTAGCATTTTTTATAATTTTAATCTCATTTAATAAAGGAAATGCTTCCTCTTGAAATTGCCTAATAGATTCTTCATAAGTTATCCTATGAAAATCAGCTCCAGGAAAATGAGCATCTAAAAAGAAAAATACTGGGGTTTCTTTAGGAAGAGTTGGTACTAAGTCTTGTAAAGCAATTGATGAATAATTATGTATAAAAGTTATTTTAGAATTATTAAAATTTTTTTCAGCTGTTTCGATTAAATCTCCATCAATATCAATTGTATAATACTTATTAAAAGGAAAAGTAATAGCATGTGATAAACATTCTGCAGCTCCGGTTCCTGTTTCAACATATATTTCACATTTAAATTTTTCTATATATTGATTTAAATTAAAAATTTGTATAGTTCCCATGTTATATTTGTTTTTAAGTTGTAAAATAATTCCAATCGATTTTAGTAAAAAGTTTATTTATAATAGATATCCATTCTTCTTTTCCATTTCGAGGATAACAATAAAAATCAGTAGCTTTAAAATTATCCATTTTTTCCATCAAGTATTGATAACTAGTATCTACAGTAACTATCATAGATGCATTTTCTATTACTTTTAACCAATCAAATAAATTATCTCCTGGTATGAATTGCATTTCTACAATTTTATTATCAGTATCCACATTAAAAGGAGCTTCATGGTAGTGTGGTGGAGTACCAAATTTTTTATTTAAAAAAACATATTGTTCATCATCTTTTAATCCTAAAATATTATAATATAAATTATTTTCTCTTTCAGTATTTCGAATAAAATTAAAATTATCTCTCCATATATTAAAATCTAATTCTAATAATTCATATTTAGAATACATCAATGAAGAATCTTTTACACGAAATTGAGCATTAGATAATGGAAGAAATATAAAATCTTCTTCTATAATCATAGGATATAGATTCCAAGGATCATCATATTGTTTTTGGTATATATCTTTTTTATAAAATTCTGATTTTACATCTACGAATTCTACTCCAGGCGAATTTATATAGTCCTTTAAATACATCACATGAGATGCTAAGGGCCAAATTACTTTATAACCTTTATTAACAAAATGTTGTCCTATTCCTTGACAAAAAAAAACATCACCTATTCCTAGAGGTTGATATATTAAACATATACGTTCTTTATTTATGTCGTTCATATCCAATTTTTGTTTCTGATAGATTATTATTGAAAAATTTTAATTGTAATTCTTTTTTTGCTAATATTCTTTTATAATTACATTTATCTACATAACTAGCTAGTACTGAATCATCTTTAGCTTTATCTACAGCGTCAAATGTTAATTTATTAGCCTCATATATATTTTTATATTCTATAGAATTTAATATAAGATTTGTTAAATCTGTTCCTAAATTTTCTATTAAATCTTTCTCTGTTATTTGTAATATTTCTAAAGGAAGAAATCCATTATTGTGTTTAAGATGCAAAATAGAATAATAATCGAAAGCATATGCTTCATCTACTGTTAGTTTAACCATTATATATTATATATTAAATAAAACCATGTATATCTGATAATCTTAAAACTTCTTTATTATATTTTTTATAATAATATTCAATCATTTCGTCTATCATAGATTCAAAATTGTAATCAGGTTCCCATCCTAATGTTTGTCTAAGTTTTGTGGAGTCTCCTTTTAAATGTTTGGTTTCTTCAGGTCTACTAAACTCAGGATTGATTTTAACAAATTGTAAATAATCTAAATTAAGTTTAGAAAAAACATATTCACATAAGTATTTTATAGAATGTGTTACTCCAGTAGCGCATATAAAATCATCAGGTTGATTATGTTGTAATATTAACCACATAGCTTTAACATAATCTTTAGCACTACCCCAATCTCTACTTGTAGAAAGAGTTCCTAATTCAAGTTTATCCTCTAATCCTAAAGATATTTTTACAGCTTCTCTAACTACTTTACTTGTTACAAAATCTTCTCCACGTCTAGGAGATTCATGATTAAATAAAATTCCATTAGATATAAATAAATTATATCCATTACGGTAATTAACACACATTTGATGTGCAAATACTTTAGTAACAGCATATGGATTAGCTGGTTTAAAAGGTGTAGTTTCTCTTTGAAAACCATCTTCGTCTATTGAATTTCCAAACATTTCAGAAGTTCCTGCTTGATACATTCTAGCATTAGGAGCATAATATCTTATAGCTTCTAATAAATTAAGAGTACCTAATGCTGTTATATTAGCTGTTAATATAGGATTTTCATAACTTACTTTAACATGAGATTGAGCTGCTAAGTTATATATTTCATGAGGTTGAGATCTAAGAATAGCATTCTGTAATGAAGAAAGATCAGTTAAATCAGCATATAATAAATTTACTTTATCTAGAATATGTTTTATACGATCATTATTGCATTCATTAGTTGAATGTCTTCTAATAATTCCCCATACTTCATAATCTTTATCTAATAGAAATTCTGCTAAATAAGATCCATCTTGTCCTGTAATACCTGTTATAAGTGCTCTTTTTTTCATTTATTTATTTACTTGTTTATTAATCCATTCAAATGTTTTTTCAATTCCTTCTTTTAAAGTTTGAGTAGGTTCCCAATTCATTTTTTCTTTATATAATTTATTATCTGAATTTCTTCCTCTAACTCCTGTAGGACATTTAAATCCATATTTATCTATAAATTCTTGTCCATCAATGTTTTGTATTTCAATATATTTACCTGAAGCATTAATAGCTAATTGAGCTAATTGATTAATAGTAACCATTTCTTCAGAACCAATATTAACAGGTCCTAAAAATTCATCTTGCCTCATAAAACGTAATACTGCTTCAATACATTCATCAATGTATAAGAATGAACGCGTTTGTTGTCCATCTCCCCATACTTCAATTTTATCTACACCTTCTGCTGCTTTACGACACATAGCTGCTGGAGCTTTTTCTTTACCTCCTTTCCATGTGCCATAAGGTCCAAATATATTATGAAAACGAGCTACACGAACATCCAAATTATAATTACGTTTAAAAGCTAAATATAAACGTTCACTAAATAATTTTTCCCAACCATATTCAGAATCTGGGTTTGCAGGATATGCACTTGATTCTTCACAATTAGGATTATTAGGATCTAACTGATTATGTTCTGGATACATACATGCTGAGGAACTATAAAATACTCGCTTAACTGATTGTTTAGTTGCTTCATGAGCAACATTTAAATTAATTAATGCAGAATTATGCATTACGTTAGCATCATTGTTACCTGTAAAAATATATCCAGCTCCTCCCATATCTGCTGCTAATTGATATACTTCATCAAATGAATTTATTTTATCATCTAATGAAGTTTGATTTGGAGCAAACATAACTTTAGATACTATTAATGGATCTCTAAGATCACCAATAATAAAATCATCTGCTGCTGTTTCCCAATATTCAGGATATTTTAAATCTACTCCTCTAACCCAAAATCCTTCTGATTTTAATCTTTTAACTAAATGGCTTCCTATAAAACCACCTGCTCCTAATACTAATGCTGTTTTCATATTGTATTATAATAATTGTTTTGTTTTTCTTGTCTTTCTATTGTTTTATGATGATAAATACACATCTCACCTAATGGTGGAAAATTAGTGTATAAATTATAACCATCTAATCTTTCATGAACTTTATTTATCCATTTAATTTTTGAATTATTACGATATACTCTAGTTTGATGGTCAGGAAAATTAACTCTACCATGATCAACATTCCATCCCCATTTTTTAATATGTTCTTCTGTTAAACCCTCTACTGTATTAATTCGAGGAACTAAAAACATGTCGACTTCAGGATTTGTTTCTAAAATTGAATGAATATTATCGTATAACCATGGATTTAAATATTCATCAGCATCTAACTGAAAAATAAAATCGCAAGTACAATGTTTATTTAAATTATTTTTAAAAGATGCAAAGTCATTATTTAATCCAAATTCAATCGTTTTAACGCGTTTATTATAGTTTTTAACTACATTTTTAACGGCATCTGTTGCTGTAATATCTAATTGAACTACTATTTCGTCTGTTGGTAGAATAGATTGAGTTAATTGGTATAATAATCTATCTAATTCAATATGTTCGTTATGAGCACAAACGGCGTATGAAATTGAAATCATGAACTTTTTATTTTTTTTAAATATAATAAATTATTTTGACATTTCAAAATAACCTATATATTCTAAGGCGTCCATAAACTCGAGTTCTCCAAATTCTTGTTTTGTAGACATATCTGCTTTATTGTCTTTAGATTTAACAGCTGACCATTTCCAATCGTCTGCTGTTGTACCTTCTGCAAATACCATTGAATTATCTGGAAGTACGACACTATTTGGATACCAATATTTTCCTGAAATGTCTTTGAAGCGTAATGCTTTATATAATTCGGGAAGTGTTTCTTCCATGGTTTCAACATTTTCTTCTACGATTGTGGTGTTTGCGGTTTTGCCACAGGTCATACAAATCCAAATAGTAACTATTTCGTTTGAAATTTCACTACAAGCATTTGACCCACAACATGGACAAATAACTAGTTGTTCACTTAATGATGACATAATTTATATTTTTTATATTGTAAGTATTTGTTTGATATGTAAATATTATATTTCCTATATTATCCATTATTCTATACGTTTAATTTTGGGTAATTCGATACGCTTTAAAGAGGGTAGCTTTAATTGAACAGGCTTCGGTACTTTACTATCTAATATAGTAAGTAATTTTTCACTCATTTTTTCTAAACTAAATTCAGTTTTTGAATGATGCGCTTGACGTTTAGCTTTATCAGTGTATTTTTTATAATTTTTAAATACATCCTCTAATGCTTTAGATGCTTCTTTATCGTTAACTGTAAACCAAGCTGATTCAGGTAATATCATATTTTGAATAACAGCAGATGGGTGAATTGGAGTTAACATGCCTGGAAGTAATGTTGAGAATTCTGATAAGAAATCAACATGTCCACTCCAATTTGGTGCTATTACTGGTTTCTGTGATGTTGTGAATTCTAGTAATGGTCTTCCATATCCTTCACCCTTAGTAAACGATACAAATGCTTTAATTTTAGGATGATTATATAATTCATTTATATCCTCATCACTAAATTCACCATGAAGTAAATATACTGGTGGTAAATCACCTCCTATATATTGTTGAATAGCTCTAATTTTATCTAACATTTCATCTCTATCCATTATAGATGGTGTTGCTGATTGTGTTTTTAATATTAGAGCAGGTGGTTTAATTTTACCTCGGAATGTTTCTAAGAATATTCTAAGTAATCCAGATACATTTTTTCTATCTTCGTTTAAATCACCTTGTAGCCAATGTCCTAAATATAGAAATGCATAATCTTCAGGTATTTCGTTTATAAATTCATATAAATCAATATTATTGAATTTATCAATTTTATTGTATATGTCTGTATTTACACCTTCAAATAATACTTCTACTGGTGTTTTTAATTCTACTATACTTTCTATTTGTTGTGTTTGACTATTACGTTTTTCAAATTTAGAATTTTGAAATACTGTTTTAGCATGTTCAGATGATACTAATACTAAATCAGCATTATTACATCCTTCAATCCAACTAGGATCACATATTGTAGTTTCAATACCTGCTGTAATTAATATATTAAATTTACCAATACGTTGCATTTCATTTGGAACAGTAATTTGAATCCAAACATCAGGTTGTTTAGGTAGTTGAGGAACAGCTAAAATACAATCTTTTATTAATTTGTGGTCTGGATTTGAATCTTTAAGAAATCCATATGGTGTAGAACCCCATCGTTGTGATAGGATTTTTACATCATATTTTTCTGATTTGATAATAGATAATGCTATGTCGCGTGAGCGGGCTCCGTAGCCGCTGAAAGTTTCACAAGGAGCACTTATAACTAATAATGGTTTCATATTATTGTGCGATAACGTGTTTAACAAAATGTTTTGGTTGTTTTAATGGTTCTACAGGTATAAATTCAAAATCATGTCTTGGCTGCCATTTATCAAATGTTTCTTCAACACCATCAATAATGTTTTTACACATATTTTTAGCAGTCATCATTGATTCATCTGAAGTTACCCATTCACGAGCAGCTTTACATGCCTTTTGATAATCTTCAGTATTAAACATTTTATCGTTATAAACTTCATTTATTACTTTAGCAACATCAAGTGGTTCAACTCTATCATCAAAAATATAAGGTGTTGGAATAGAACCTACTAATGAGAAATTAGATGGAAATACTGGGTAAGCCCAAATACCACACTTTTTATATTTGCCTCTATGATTAGAACCAAATTCTTCAGTAAATTTAATCCAATCACCATTTTCGTCTTCAAAACGCATCTGATCCTGCATACCACCTGTTACTGTAGCAATGATTGGTTTACCACACATCATTCCTTCAGTTAATGATAATCCCCAACCTTCGTTTGAACTTATTAACGTTACAGCATCTACTGCGTTGTAAAGTAAATTCATTACGTTTGCTGGTTGTCTACTTTGATCAAATAAAATTTGATATTTTTCATCATAACCAAATAACATTTCGCTTACTGCTTTTAAATCAGTACCGTTTTCATCTACTATTTGTGTGTGAAGTACCAAAGCACATCTTTTAGCTTTTTCTTCAGGTAAAGCATCAACAAATACTTTCCAGGCCAACAATAAGTCAGATACTGATTTACGCCTAATATTGCGAGCATTATACAATAAAGTAAAATCATATTCTTTATTATTAAATAATTGTCTTTTGAATTCTTTTAATGTTAAGTATTCTAAATGTTCTGATGTTATAGGAAAAAATACTTCTTCATTAATACCATGAGGAACATATTTAATTACTTTTTCATCTGCAACCTCAGAACCCAATACTGCTCTATTTAAATTTTCTGTTTGTTTACTAATAGCTAATAAACCATCACATGATTCATAATATGATTTATTATACATTGGATAAGGCAAATCATCCCAAATATTTAAATAAATAATAGGCATTTGTTTTCTTATTTCATGTTCCATTTGAAATAACCAAATCCAATATCTTGGATCAGTAAACATCATTAATGCGTCTGGTTTTTCTAATTGAATTATTTGTCTTACAAGTTCAGGAGAACCGTATCCATCTATTGGGTATAAAAATACACTAGCATCTTCAATACCTGCTATTTTATTAGTATCAGCATTTAAATCGAGTCGTTGACCTTTATCAGGATGTGTAATAGCACCTCCTAAATTAACCCAATTAAAATGATGTGCTGTTCCTAATACCATCTCTCTAGCCATAGTACTAATACCAGAGGTCATACGAATGTCATCGCATAAAAGGAGTATTTTTTTTCTTTGATCTTTTGGTATGTAACCTTCTTTTAACATAACGTTATTTTGTTGTTTTATAATTTACCTGTTATTTCTGTATCTAATTGGTTGTGTATTTGTTTTTTAAATTCTTCGTTGGTTAAATATAGATACATTGCTCGTTCAGTTAATTTTTGAGTACTGAACTTGTTCCGGATGCAAGATAATTTGAATTCTTCAAATAAATCTTCGGGAATTTTTACACTTGTTAATTGCATTTTTGCTTTCATAATTATATTGTTTTGTATATAAATATATAACAATTATGAAAGAACATTCTTTTTATCACATAATGTAATATCATCTCTGTAAGGACACCATTTGCAACTACTTTCTCCAACATTCTTAATATATGATTTTATTTGAGGTTTTCCAAACTCGTCGAACGAATTTTTTATAAAATCATTAAAAACAGTTAAGCATTTATTCATTTTATTAGTTCCGCTAGGCGGTACTACATTTTGTACTCTAGGTTGAGGATATTCACTTTTTTCCCAAATTTTTCTTTTCAAAATTACAAATTTTACTTCTATATTTTCTATAGGAAAATCATATTGTTTTGAAAAATAATGTTTGTATAAAAGTAATTGATATTGTTTTATTTCATCTTTTTTCTGTTCATCACTCCAAGATGATTTTGATGTTTTAAAATCCCATATTTGAACTTTATTTGTATCAACATCATAAAACACTACATCAATAAATCCTTTTAAAAATATATTATTAGATACTTTTATTAGTAAAGGTAATTCAATATCTAATAATTTTACACCTTTAGTAGTAAATATCTTTTTTCTATTCTTTTTAACATAATTTAAAAGATTAACAGCATCTTCATAAAACTCACCCATTTCTGTTGGAGTAGAAAAATGAGAACCTACTTTTTTATATTCCTCAGTATACAATTCAGAAAATTTATTTTGAAATATTTCATGTAAGTTCATTCTATCAGCTGCAGCTCCACTTAAAACATACATGTTATCAACATATTCTTGAATAGTTTCATGTATTGCTGTTCCGAAAACTGTATGTATAGTTGCTTGGTATGGTTGTTTATTTTCTACATAAGTTAAATACCACTGATGTGGACATTTTGCATAAATACTAAACTGACTATATGATACTGTTTTATGAAAAGCATGATTTAATTCTGGAGGTGTATGATTTTTGAGTTTTAATTCAATTTCTGTCAGCTTTTGTTTGGCCATA
>Ga0316232_1003994_pt1 | contig 12949 bp, 9 predicted proteins | sample TBHtaG_FD_206006 | JGI IMG/M metagenome (GOLD analysis project Ga0316232, IMG submission 206006) | Freshwater microbial communities from Trout Bog Lake, Wisconsin, USA - TBH18025_13 | ecosystem: Environmental > Aquatic > Freshwater > Lake > Hypolimnion/Profundal zone | place: USA: Wisconsin... | reverse complement strand
GCCGAGTGCGAGAATCTCAAGCAACTCACCCGCGGCCAGCCGTACCACCGCCGCTGGGCCTGGTTGCTGGAGGGGGTCACACTCCTGGCGGCGGGACGCGGGGCGGAAGCCGTCCCGATTTTTCAGAAAGCAGCGGAGCCGACCGGGCCGCCCGGAGCTCCGGAAAACATCACGCCGACAACGCTCGTCAATCCGCTGACCGCACTCTTGCTCGACACTGGACCGGTCAGCACCCCAACCAATTGGCCCGGCTGGGCCGCCGGTTTTTTTCAGGTGCTGGTGGGCTTCCAACAATTGTCGGCCGGTCAACTGGAGGCCGCCCAGAGTACGTTGATTGCCTACCAGAAACAACCGGTCGATCCCCACCAGCCGTGGGCGTTTGCCCTCCAGCCGCTGGCCCGCAAACGGATCGACGAAATCAACCAGCTACCGGCTGCGCGCACCGAGATCAACCGGCTCCAGCAAGCCGGCAAACTTGACGCGGCCCTCCAGTTGCTGCGCGCGACTCGGAGCCAGACGGGCCTTGCCGCATTCCGCGCGCAACTCGACACGGACGAAGCCGTCATCCTGAAAGCCCAGCAAGCGGCCCAGCAGAAAGTCGTGGCCGCGCAGCAAGCCGCCGCGGAAGAAGCCCGGCGCCGGGCAACGGCAGCCCAATCCCAACAGCAGGTCGATGCCGAAATCGCGCAAGTTCAGGCGCTCGAAACCAGCCTCCATCCAATCGTGAACAACTACGATTTCCAAACGGCGCTCACCAAGTATTATACCGAACTGGGACCGCGGTTGAAGACGCCAGTGGCGCAGCGGCTGCTGGAGCAGCACCGCGCCACTTTGCGCCGACTCGTGGAGTTCAAAAAACAGCTGATTGGCGATTTTGCGACCAAACCCTTTGAGGCAAGTCAAATCGTGACTCGCAGCGGTCGCGTGGAGGGCCAACTGACGCATGCGACGGAAACGGACTTGACGTTCACCGTGCCCTACGGAGAGCTGCCGGCGGCCTGGCGCGATCTCACGCCGGCCACGCTCCAGAAGATGGGGGAGTTTTACGCCCAGACTGGCACGCCGGCCGACCGCGCCCGCCGCTACCTGGATACGGCGGTCTTGGCGAAACAGTTCAACCTGAAATTTGCGGACGATCTTAAACTGGCGGTCCAGTTCGACCCGACGCTCCAAGCCGAGATTGATTCAGGGTTCAGCAAGTAAAATCTTCGAGACGTTTGCGCCACACCAATTGCCCGGTGCCCGGGCGCAGCTCCGGCAACTCAAGGAGCGCCGCACTGCCTTTGCCAAGACCGTCCACAAACGGCTCGTCGATGAGTTCGGTGATATGCTCCGCGAGACTCGGCATGTGCCCCACCAATAAAATTGTGTTGGCCATCTGATACGGCCCAAGGGCCCGGAGTAATTCGGCGGTGGAGTGATCGTTCGCAAGTTCCTTGAGGGCGATGATCGCGCCCGAAAATTTCAGGGTTCGGGCCACAATTTCCGCGGTTTGCCGGGCCCGCAGTAGCGGACTGGAAAGAATGGCATTGGGTCCGATTCCCAATGCCGCCAGTCCGGCCCCGGCAATCTGGGCTTCTTTTTCGCCGGCGGGAGTGAGCGCCCGCACTGCATCGCGGGGCGCGCGATCAACCGCTGTGGTATGGCGCAGGAAGCAGAGCCTCATTATTATAAAAACTCGCGCGGGTCCGTGATTTTGCCGGTCAATGCACTGGCCGCCACGGTCGCTGGCGAAGCCAGAAAGACCTGGGATTCGAGATGCCCCATGCGGCCCGGGAAATTCCGATTGGTTGTCGAAATGCACTTCTGCGGTTTGTTCATCCGGCCAAAGGTATCCACCGGTCCGCCCAGACAAGCCGCGCAACCGGCGTTCTCGGTCAGATTTACGCCAGCCGCCTGGAGGGCCTCCCAGACCTTGCGCCGCTGAAGTTCCAGCATGATCTCCGGGGTTGCCGGAACGCCGAACGTGTCAATTTTGACCTTGCGCCCGGTCACAATGGCGGCAAACGCCAGAAAATCGCTGAGCTTGCCCCCGGTGCAGGAGCCGATATACGCCCGGTCGAGTGCAATATGACCGAGTTCTTTGGCCAGCTTGCGGTTGCCCGGATTGGGATGACAGGCCACCGTCGGCTCGAGTTTGCTCAGATCAAATTTCTGGTCATAGACAAACTTTTGATCGGCATCATGAAAGATCGGGTCGTAACTGGCTTTGGTGCCGTTGGCCTGAATGCGCTCGTTGACGTACGCAAAAGTCTGGTCGTCGGGTTCGAAAATCCCATTCTTACCGCCGGCTTCGATGGCCATGTTGGCGATGGTCATCCGGTCATCAATATTAAGCGATCGCGCACCGGGACCATCAAATTGCATGGCCCGGTAGGTGGCGCCATCGAAACCGATTTCGCCGATAATGTGCAGGATAATGTCTTTGCCCATGACCCCGCGCTGGAGCTGGCCGTCGAACCAGAACCGCATGGTTTCCGGGACTTTCAACAACAGCTTGCCGGTCCCGAAGACAAAGCCGGCATCCGTATTGCCGATGCCGGTCGCAAATTCGCCAAACGCGCCCGCCATGCACGTATGCGAGTCGGTTCCGAGTAAAACTTCGCCCGGTCGCGTATGGCCGCGGGCCGCGAGGGCCGTGTGGCAGACGCCGGCATAGTGGTCGCCAAATTGCCGCCGGGCATTGCCCTGGCTGGTATTGAAGACCCATTTCCCAGCCGGATCGTCAATCACGTCGTAGAAATATTTAATCTGCTGCTGGCCGACAAACTCGCGAAGGATGTCCACATTGCGGTTCGACAACGAATCGCCGGTAAAAATGTAATGATCCGGAATAATGACAATCTTTTCGCGGTCCCAAACTTTGGCCGCAGCGCCAAACTCACGTTTGAACACGCCAATCGTGCCCGGCCCGCACACATCGTGGGTCATCAGGACGTCCACATTCACCCAGATATTATCGCCGGGTCGGACCGTTGTCTTGCCCGCCGCACGCGCCATAATTTTTTCAGTCAGAGTCACCCCTGAACGATACGCAAACAATCGTTCTCACGCAATCTTGAATTCATGCCTGCCACCTGCTATATGAAGAAGCTGGTATGGCAAAGCTGGACAATTTCTTTAAGGTGATGACGGAACAACGGGCGTCCGACCTGCACCTGGCGACCGGGTCCCGGCCGTTATTGCGGCTGCAAGGCGTGCTCAAGCAGGTGGACTACCCGCCCTTGACCAACGAGGTCCTGCAGCCCATGATTTACGAGATTCTCACCGAGAATCAAATTGAACGGTTCGAGAAGACTCGCGATCTCGATCTGGCGTATTCAGCGCCGGGCATCGCGCGCTTCCGGATCAACGTCTTTCAGAAGACGACCGGGATCGCGGCCGCATTCCGGATCATCCCCTATAAGTTGCTCGCGCTCGAGGAACTCCATACCCCGGCGATTTTTAAAACCATGTGTGAGTACAAGAATGGATTGGTCTTGGTCACCGGCCCGACCGGGAGCGGCAAGTCGACGACGTTGTCGGCGCTGATCCATTATATCAATCAAACCAGCCACGACCACATTCTCACCCTGGAAGACCCGGTGGAATTTATTCACGAGCCGATCAAGTGTTTGATCAGCCAGCGCGAGATCGGGAACCACACCGATAGCTTTGCCACCGCCTTGCGCGCGGCCTTGCGCGAGGATCCGGATGTGATTTTGGTGGGTGAAATGCGCGATCTGGAAACCATCCAACTGGCCATTACGGCGGCAGAGACCGGCCACCTGGTCTTCGGTACGCTGCACACAAATAATGCCTGCAAAACCGTCGACCGGATTATCGACGTCTTTCCCCCCAGTCAACAGGCGCAAATTCGCACCATGCTGGCAGAATCGCTGCGCGGCGTCATTTCCCAGCAACTGATCAAACGGTCGGATGGTCTGGGGCGGGTGGCCGTTTACGAAGTCCTGGTCGCAACCCAGGCCGTCCGCAGTCTGATTCGGGAAGGCAAAACATTCCAACTGCCTTCCGTCCTTGGGACCAGCCGGAAAGATGGGATGCAGACGTTTGACCAAGCACTCGTGGAGTTGGTTGGGAAGGGTGTGATCACATTGGCCGATGCCGTCAAGATCGCGGATCAGCCCACTGCAGTTTCCGCCAAGGCACTCCAGACTAAGGCCAATGATCATGGGACTCTTCTCCAGGAAACATAACGAACCTCGGCCCCCGGCGCCACCGAGTTCACTGCCGAAACTGCTGTGTCCATCACCGGTCCGGGAAACAATTGCGCCTCGTGATACCACCTTTCTCAAGGTGGATTTGCCCGATGTCTTTGCCTACCACCATGATGAAACGAAACTGGCCGTCACGGCCACACAGCGCCAGCGCGGGCAGGTCTTGTTGGTCGAGTCCGACGACGAGATTCGGCGGTTGCTGTCGCGGCTGCTCGCGCATGAAGGGTATGCGGTTCAGACGGCCACCTGCTTGGCTGAAGCCCGGGACATCATCAAAGAGTTTTCAGCGACATCCCTCCTTGCCCGGCGAGCTTGTGTGCCGCTGAATTCTCAGACGGAACAAGCTATCCGTGATCTCCAAGCCAAGACCGATGTCCGGATCGTGGATGAGTTTACCGATCTGATTCTCGGGCAGGTGGTGGATTACGAATCCGTGGCCCAGAGCATGCTTCGCCTGACCAGTCTGCTCGTGTCGCTGATCGAAGCTGCGCACACCGGCGTGCGCGGTCATGCCCATAACGTTGCCAAGTACTGCCGGCTCGTCGGTCAGCGGCTGGGACTGAAACGGCGCGATTTGGATGGCCTGACTTTGGCGGCCACGCTCCACGAGCTCGGGGCTCTGGAAACCCTGCATCAAACCAGTGCGGTTGTGACGGAAAAAAATCAACCGGCCTCGTCCAACTTCCCGACCGCGCTGGAGTTGTTGGCCGATATCGGATTTCCCTATGCCATTAACGACCTGTTGGCCGGTGCGGCGGTGGTCACCGGATCCGTGGTGGCTGGTCTCGCCCAGTCCCGGTCCGCGCCCGGTGCCAACATTCTGCGGGTCGTCGAAACCTATGAAACATTGCGCCGGTCCGCTCAGGCCGAGTTTCAAGAGGAGTCGCAGATCTTCGACTGGATGCGCCGGCAGCCAACCGGCCTCTTTGATGGCGAGGTGCTGGAAACCCTGATCGACATCCGTAAAAATGAACGCACGATCAGCGCGATGAATATTTTTTTAGCGGCCGTTCTGATCGTGGATCCCCGCCCTCAAGACGTGCAATTGCTCCGGTTACGTTTGGAAAACGACGATTACCATGTCAGCACCGCGCGCACGGTGGAAGAGGCGTTCCAAAAACTCCACAATGAACCCATCACGCTGATCCTGACGGAGTACCAACTCGACCAGCCTGCGGGGGGCTTGGAGTTGCTGCGGATTGTGAAAGCCGATCCGTCCCTGCGCCAGATCCCGGTCATTTTCCATGCGCCGGCGAATACGGATCTTGTGAAACGAGCCTTGGAGGCTGGCGCCGAGGATTGGTATCCGAAGCCTTACAATGTGGAAATCACCGCCATGAAACTCCAGCGTGTCATCAGTCGGATTCACGCGAGTCCGACCGGCATGCGCGCGGGTGTCCAGGGCAATCTGAGTGAAATGGGAATTGTTGAAATGGTGCAAATCCTCAGTTCCGGTGCTCGGAGCGTGCAAATCCAAGTGGAAAATATTGGGCGAACCGCCGAGCTGGTTCTCCAAGCCGGTAAGATTATCAGCGCCAATGTCGACAATCGCACCGGCGAAGACGCCGCGCTGGAGATTTTAACCTGGCGGGAGGGGACCTTCCGGATCGCCCCGTTGAAGAGTTCCGCGGCTGTCACTGTGACGGCCACGACCGACACCCTGCTCCTCCAGAGCTGCGTTCGCCGCGATCCGCCAACGGCCCAACCCGCGCCTCTCCCAAGCCGTTAGTCAGGCTGTATGGAAATTTGGGATTGCCTCCGTTCTCCGGCCGCTCCGGCGGCCCTGAATATGGCCGTGGACCATGCGCTGCTCCGGTCGGCGGTGACGCGCGGCCGGCCGTTATTGCGGCTCTACACCTGGTGCCAACCGGCAGTTTCCTATGGGTACTTCCAAAAATATCCGGCGCAACTGGCCGGCCCATACGAAATTGTCCGGCGCCCAACAGGGGGGGGATTGGTCTACCATGGCCAGGACACGACTTACACGCTTGTCATCCCGCCCGGTCATGCGCTGTATCAGCTGAGCACTCCCGCCGCTTACCTGGCCATCCATCGCGCCGTCGCGGCCGCGCTCACCACTCCGGCCGAACTCCTGGCGCACGCCCCGGCGCCGCATGGCCAGTACGAATGTTTTCAGAACCCGGTCGCTGGGGACGTGGTGGTGGGAGACCAGAAACTGGCGGGCGGCGCCCAACGGCGGGGCCGGGCCGGGGTGTTGCATCAAGGCTCGATTGCCGGTCCCGTGGACGCCGACCGATTGCTGGCCGCGTTTCGAAGTGAATTCAACATCGAGTTTGCGCCCTACCGGCTCACTCCGGCCGAACAAGCCGAAGCCGATCGTCTCAGCCGTGAGAAATACGCGACCTCGCGCTAGGAACCTTGCGAACTGCAACTGGAGGGCGAGGCTCCCGTCGAGCCGATGCTTCTCTGTCCCGCAAGCGGCTCGGCGGTCCAGCCCTACCAGTCGCAGAGTTTTTTTGGAGTGTATCGTATTTTGGTGGTCGTCATTTTCGTCACGCCGCTGGTGGCAAAGACAATATTGCTCGCCAATGAGGAGTTGGGCTTCGTCGTCATCTTCGTAGCACCGATGGTTTGTCAATTGTCAAAGTCTGACCCTTTTGACTGATGTCTGCCCCCGTAAAATCAACTCAATTGTTGAATGTTAAGACGTGACCCACATGGCAGTGCTAACGATTAGTCGCTGTCCGCCAAATTGGCTAATTTTGGCTTGGGACTCGGTTTTGGGTAGTGTCGTCATCTGGAGCGGATGTTTATTGGTTCCTGCTTTCGCTCTTTTTCTATCCATTGGTAGAGAGCGGCACCTGCTTGGGACGGCAATTCTTTTGCTATGGACAACTATTACAGGTGCCTTCGGATTTTGGTTTTGGCTGCATGCAGTATTCAACGCCTATCCAATCGGCTGAATGTCCCTGACCCAACCCCATGATTGACATGGCTCCGCCCCAGTTCCACAATCGCCCCATGAAGCCGAGCGGTAGAGCGAGGTTGTATTATAAATCTCACATCTCTGCATTGGCAGTTTCAGCCTTTGCGATTGCCTTCGCAAGTTCAGCCCTAATTTGGTTTTTCTGGTGCATAATCATTTATCCACGAATTAATATAGGCGGACTTAGGACGCAGCAGGAAATCGAGAGTAGTTACGAACTCACTGAGAGCCACCTGCCTGCAGAAGTGAGGGCAGAACGGAAGGCAGAACGGTTGGCTGAGGCTAAAAGGGGGGAATTGGTACGCAACCGTAATGGGCTCATTACAACTAATATTGGAATCTATGTATGCGTTTTGTTGGTTACGCCCGCAATGTTTGTGCTTTTAGAATCGCTCCGCAGTTCGACGGGGCGAAAGCGACGTGGCTGTGAACGGCGTTGTCCCTCTCGCTGACCGCTGATGTTCCGCTGCCCCTAATTGTCCCAAGCCACGGACAATTACGGTTCAACTCCTCAACCGCCAAATCCCCATCATTGCTTCCAAACTGCCGTTGGACGCCCGCCGAAGGTTTTGCCCCAGCCGGTTGTGGTCGGCAGGTAATAGATGGTGGTGCGCAAACCACCTCTTCCACCTGCAAACACAAACCGACCAAGATTTGGGGCGTCCCCTTGAAAATAAACTCCCGACAAACAGAAGCAATCTTGAAACGCCCCGTCCCCGATGGTGGTGACGCTGGCGGGGATGGTGATTCTAGTCAGTTCACCGCACATATAGAACGTGGTCGCCTCAATGTTGGTGACGTTGGCGGAAAACGTAACGTTGGTCAGGTTGTGACAGACATAGAACGCTCCCTGTCCGATACTGGTAACGTTGGTGGGAATCGTGACGCTGGTTAGATTGACACAACTCTCGAACGCCATCTGTCCGATACTGGTTACTCCATCAGGGATCGAGTAATTTCCAGTTTTCCCTGCCATCGGATACTGGATGAGCATGGTCTTGTCCTTGTTAAACAAGATTCCATCTTGACTGCTATAGGCTGAATTGAATGCGTTCACTGAGATCGATGTCAATTTTGGGCAATCATTGAACGCCCGCTTCCCGATGTTGGTAACGCTCTCAGGGATTGTGATGTTGGTCAAGTTGGCGCAATTCCAAAACGCCACATCTCCGATGCTGGTAACACTGGTTGGAATCGTTACGCTAGTCAGATGTTTGCATTCTTGAAACGCACCGCCCCCGATATTAACGACACTGGCAGGAATCGTAATATTGGTCAGGTTGCAACCAGAAAACGCACCTCCCCCAATGTTGGTAACGCTGGAGGGAATCGTGACGTTGGTAAGGCGGGTGCAGGACAGAAACGCATTTTCCCCGATGTCTGTAACGCTGGTGGGAATCGTGTATGTTCCGGCTCTGCCCTCCGGACATTTGACGAGTATAGTCTGGCTCTTGTTGAATAAAACCCCATCCACACTGCTATAGGACGGATTATTTGCATCCACCGTTATCCCCGTCAGGTTGGGGCATTCCCAAAAGACCGGTGCCATGATATTGGTGACGCTTTTGGAAATTGAGACATTGGTCAGTTTTTGGCACCCAAAAAACGCTTCCACCCCGATGTTGGTAACACTGTTAGGAATTGTGACCTTGGTCAAGGGGCAGTACATGAACGCCAAGTCCCCGATACTGGTAACGCTATTGGGGATCGTGACGCTGGTCAGGCTGATACAGTTCCAGAACGCCGCCTCTCCGATACTGGTTACGGGCAGTCCATTTATTTTGCTTGGGATTTCCACTGCACCACCAACCCCTTTGTATTTTGTGATGGTTATTGTGCCGTTGTTGGTTGTGAAGTTGTATGGGGAGCACATCCACTTTACCAGTATCACCCCAGCAATTAACCCCACCACCACCAGCAACCCCATCAGCATCCATTTGGCGGTCTTCCCCATGCCAGAAATCATAGAACCCTCACCCCAGTCGGTCAATCGCATTCCCACCGACAGCACGCCAATGATCGGGAAATGCGTCTGCCTGATCCAGCTCCACTCGTCACCGAGCGATGAAAAATCATGCCAGAAGCCCATTTCTGGCAACCGGGCATCAGCCTTTCCGTTAGTGTGCGGAGATAAACCTTTCGACTTACACCATCCATCTGCCGTGCGTACAAGTGGGCAATGGCTGGGGAGGACAGATTGGGGACGCCAATGATATCTGTCTCATTCGTGGCCACCGTGCTGCCGCAGCAACGCGATTAACTTCGCCGGCTGGATGGCATGATGCATAGCTGTGGAGATTGGCGTCTCACCTCTGTTGTTCTTGGCATTGACGTCCGCGTTGTACTTCATGAGCAATCCTGCCACTTCCTCGCGGCCCATTCCCGCTGCATAGTGTAAGGCCGCGCTACCGGAATCATCGGTAACATTGACGTCGGATTTGTTGACCAATACTTCCAAAACACCCCAGGAGCCTTCAGCTGCCGCCAACATCAATGGCGTGATGCCATGGATGTCACGGGCATTGATCTCCGCTTTGTGAGCCAGCAGCAATTCAATTAAGTTTCCATCACTCCGTTCTGCCGCTTGGTGCAATGGCGTGCGCCCATCCTTGTTCTTGGCATTGATATCGGCTTTGTTTGCCAGCAACAATTCCACGATGTCCTTCTTACCGAACCGCGCGGCATAATGCAGCGCGGTTTTACCATTTTCATCGCTACTCCTAATTAGTTCAGGATTCTTATCCAGCAACGTCTTGACCGTCTCAACATCACCAACTCTGGCAGCGTCGAAAAGGGTATCTTCGGCGTTGTGGGCCTGCAGTAATTCCACGATGTCCTTATAACCCCTCTCAACCGCCAGCATCAAAGGCGTCCGGCCATAGAAATCCCTGACGTTAACTTGAGCTCCCCTCGCCAACAATAATTCCACAAGCCACTTTTGCCCGCTTCCTGCCGCTGATCCCAGTGGCGTTCCACGGCCCATGTGTATGCCATTGGTGTAATTGACCTCGGCCCCATGATCCAACAACAACTCCACCACCGCCCGGCGGCTCGCGGCTGATACCGAACAACGATCGCTAAAATCCCAATTAGTATAGCAGCCATAAATCGCATTTTCCAAAGGAGTCCCGTCCTCACTCGCGAAATTGACCTGAGCTCCTTTTGCGAGCAGTAATTCCACTATCTCTTTATTTCCGCCATATGCTGCGCCCCCAAAAGGTGATCTGCCGTGACGGTTCATGGGATTGACCTCGGCTCCGTGCGCCAGCAACAACTGCACGATATCCTTGTGTCCGCCGTTTGCTGCTGCGCATAACGGCGTCGTGCCGTAATTGGGGTCAGCTCTGTAAACTGTAAATTTTGCTTGTCGGCGGTAGTCGCTAGCAGGCTGGTAAAAAAACGCAGCTGGCCCAGACAGCCGACAAGTTAGACGAGACGCCACGCGCCGTATACCGGCAGTGGTTCAGCCCTACCTCGACTGCGGGTTTGGAAGTTGTTGGTAGGCGATCACCGGGCTGTTTGAAGTTATCCTTCGGTGAGGTTGCTGGCAATCGAGAGAGAGTCCCGAAGCCAAAAGGACAAAGTCAGCGCCAGCCCGAGCTCAATCATTGCCGCAGTGGACGGGTGCCGAAAATCAGGAACGAAATAAGGTTGATCCCCATGTCAAAGCGGCTACGATACGGATCGACAAAGCCAATAGACCTCGCTCGTCGCGGAACGTAAATCAGATGCGAAATATCAGTTAAACCCACGATTGACTCAATGAATGTTTCCCCGAAATCGTCCCGGGCCAACGACGCTACCGAGGCAGCGGCCCGGGCCAAGCGCGAGTTCCTGGCCAATCTGAGCCACGAGATCCGCACGCCCCTGAACAGCATTCTTGGCATAACCAACCTGTTGCTGGACACACCGCTCGCACCGCAACAGCAGGAGTTCGCCGAAACCATTCGCGCCAGCGGCGACGCGCTGTTGACCATCATCAACGACATTCTGGACTTTTCGAAAATCGAGGCCGGCAAGACCACGTTCGAGACCTTGGACTTTGATCTGCGCGCCCTGGTCGCGAGCGTGACGGATTTGCTGGCCGGTCAGGCGCAGGCCCAAAAACTCGAATTCTCGTCGCAGGTCAGTCCGGACGTGCCGGCACTGTTGCACGGCGACCCCGGCCGTGTGCGGCAGGTGCTCACCCATCTCATCGGCAATGCCCTCAAATTCACCCAGCAGGGCGCCGTGGCCGTCCACGTCACCCAGGAGCAGGCGACAAATTCGAGCGTCGTCGTGCGGTTCGCGATCCGCGACACCGGAATCGGGATTTCACCGGAGGGACAGACGCAATTGTTTCAGTCAGTCTCGCAAGCGGACGCCCCGGGGACGCGGAAATTTGGCGGACCGGGGCTAAGCTTGGCCATTTCCAAGCGGCTGGTGGAGATGCTGGGCGGCCAGATCGGCGTCGAGAGCACCCCCGGTCAAGGCTCGACCTTCTGGTTCACAGCGCGCTTCGAGAAACAGAGTGGCCCGGCCCGGCCGGCGGCACCCCCTCCCGAAGCCGGGTGCCCGCCCCAACCGCAAACACAGGACCCCCACCAGGCGCGCGGCTTCTGGCGCGGACGCATTCTCGTGGCCGAGGACAACCTGATCAATCAAAAGGTGGCGTTGCTGTGGCTCACGAAGCTCGGCTACGCTGCCACCGCCGTCACCACCGGCCAGGCGATTATCGAAGTCCTGGAGAAAGTCCCCTACGACCTCATCCTCATGGACTGCCAGATGCCGGAGCTGGACGGCTACGCCGCCACCGCCGAGATTCGCCGTCGCGAAGGCCCGCAAAAGCACATCCCCATCATCGCCATGACCGCCTACGCGCTGCCCGGGGATCGCGAGAAATGTCTCGCCGCCGGGATGGATGATTATCTGAGCAAACCGATTCAGCTCGCCGTGCTGGCGGCAATGTTAAGCAAGCACATGCCCGCGGTGGCGCTGACTTTTACTGCCAGCATCGAGCAACTCCGTAACGATTTTGGCAACGCCAACGCCCTGGAGGTGCTCACCATGTTCCTCCATGACACGCCGCCGCGCCTCATGGAGCTGCGGCAGCTTGCCGCCGGATCCGATCGCAAGACGTTGGGTCGCGCCGCCCACACACTGGGGGGCAGTTGCAGCCTGTTTGGCCTGACGGAGCTGCGCCGGTTGGCGCTGGAAATCGAGTCCCGGGCTGGGAATGGAACTGACAGCCGGGACCTGGTGGCCGAACTGGAACGGGAATTTGCGGCCGTCCGCCCACGACTCGAACAAGCGGCGGCCCAGCTGCAGGCGGAGAGCAATCCGCCGGTGGATAGCCCAGAGAACATTTAATTCCGGCCCTATGAACTCAACTCCCAGCATGGGACCCTCCCCGACCACCCGGTCGGGGGGGTACCACGCTCTGACGAGCGCGGCTACGTGCTGATTCCAGCCGTCACTGACGCAATCCGCCGGCGCGCCCCAAATCCACGGCCAATTATTCAAATCGGTTGATTTCTCCAATCAAATGAAGACCCCCATGTTCTGTGTCAAAACTACAATGTGTCGATAACTCCCGATGGGTCAGGTCGCCCCAGACGGCGCGGTCGGGACACCGCGCCCTACCCCGGATTTTTTCGGTAGGGCGGGCTGTCCCGAGCCCGCCGTTTGCATCGCCAATAATTCTTACCCGTGGATCAGGGGGCGTAGTTTCCAGGTGCAAAACAAAATCGGCGCGGTTATACTCGCTGCCGAAAAGAGAGGCTGATGGAACAGGTTCGCGAACCGG